>Ga0224558_1001603_pt1 | contig 23160 bp, 17 predicted proteins | sample 714S32024metaG_FD_180682 | JGI IMG/M metagenome (GOLD analysis project Ga0224558, IMG submission 180682) | Peat soil microbial communities from Stordalen Mire, Sweden - 717 S3 20-24 | ecosystem: Environmental > Terrestrial > Soil > Wetlands > Peat | place: Sweden: Norrbotten County, Stordalen...
GGCTTGATCGCTTTCGCGCACCACCGGCGATCCGCATACCGGACACCTTGCGGGCAACTCGACCAGTGGCGCGCCGGCTATTCGGCGCTCGGGCAAGACTCGCACGACTTCCGGGATCACGTCGCCAGCGCGGCGAATGACGACGGTATCGCCAACCCGTACATCCTTGCGAGTCAATTCATCCATGTTGTGCAAGGTTGCATTGCTGACCGTCACCCCGCCCACGAAAACCGGTTCCAAGCGGGCCACCGGCGTCAACGCGCCGGTGCGCCCCACTTGAAATTCGATCTCACGCACCGTCGTCAACGCCTCTTCGGCCGGAAATTTATGCGCAATGGCCCAGCGCGGCGCACGCGAGATGAAACCGAGTTGCCGCTGCAGATCGATGTCGTCGACCTTGTAGACGACGCCGTCGATCTGATACGGCAGGGTCGAACGCGCCGCGCCCATTTCACGGTAATACGCGAGGCAACCGTCGATCGACTCGACCACGCGCGATTGCGGGCAGACCTTGAAGCCCCAGCGCCGGAGCGTCTGCATCAGCTCGCCCTGGTGCGTCGGCAGTCCGCCGCCCTCCACGTAGCCAATGCCGTAAATGAACAAGTCCAACGGCCGGGCTGCGGTCATTCGCGGATCGAGCTGGCGCAAGCTGCCCGCAGCGGCATTGCGCGGGTTGACGTAGGCCTTCTCGCCGCGAGCGATGGCCTCCTTATTGAAACGTTCGAAGCCGGCACGCGGCATGAACACTTCGCCGCGCACCTCGAGCATCCGCGGCGCGTCTGCGGTACGCAATTTGAGCGGCAATCCGGCAATGGTCTTGAGGTTTTGCGTAATGTCCTCGCCGGTTTCGCCATCTCCGCGAGTGGCGCCCTGGACGTACACGCCGTTCTCGAACATTGCGCTGATTGCCAGGCCGTCGAGCTTGGGTTCCGCCGAGTAGCGAATCGGGCGCTCGTTCTCGAGGCGCTCACGGATGCGCCGGTCGAAGTCGCGTGCTTCGTCCTCGCTGAAGGCGTTGTCGAGCGACAACATGGGGACTCGATGGCGTATCGCACCGAATGCCGCCACCGGCGCCGCGCCGATGCGCTGTGTCGGAGAGTCCTGCGTGAGGAATTGCGGGTACTTGGCTTCGATGCCCCGCAGTTCCAACATCAGGCGATCGTATTCGGCATCCGGAACTTCCGGATCGTCGAGCGCGTGATAGCGATAGTTGTAGCGGTCCAACAGTTCGCGCAATTCGGCGGCCCGTCTCGCCGCCTGTCGCTCGTCTTTATCCACGATGTTCAGCTCATGGTCAGCATGGCTTGGAAACGAGCCACATCCTCGCGGAGCGCTTCGGCGCGCTGCTGTGAGAGCGGCACGCCTTTCGAGTCCTGCACGACGCCGCGCAAGGTTTCCGCCAGCTCCCCAGCCGTCTGAATGAGTGCATCGAGCGTTTGCAGCGGTTCTGCGGGACCCGGCAGGACCGCGAACAGCGTCAAGCCGCGGAACTGTTCCTCCGGCATCCGCGCCAGATCGAAGGTGCCGGGCTCCACCAGGCTCGCTGCGCAAAAGAGAGTCCGGCCATCGCTGTGCCGGCGGTGGAACACCTGGTAGCGGCCATACGCCAGACCATGGTTCTCCAGAGCCGCCATGAGCTGCGAACCGGTCCAACGCGTGTCACCCACCGCACTGACACGAACGGTCACGATGCGCTGCGTCTCGCTGACGTTCGGGCCTTGAGGGTTCGACCCCGTAGCAGACGCGTCGCTCGCTGCCGGCGCACCGGCAGCCGCAGGGGGACTCCCGGCGGGCGCAGTGGTCGCTGCCGGCGGGTACGCTGCCATCGATTCCATTTCGTCGGCCGGCGCCGTCCGGCACTCGGCGCTCGGGAATTCGCGCGGTTCCGTGCCGAGCTCCGAGTTCTCCTCAATTGCATCGGGGTGCGCCGTCATCGGCAGATCCACGATCTGCACGTGTTCGAAGTCGGCGGTGCGAATGCTCAAGGGTTCGAACGGCGGTACGCCCCAGTCGCGTGCAGCGGCATGCGAGTCGGTGGAAGCACGTCCCGGCGTGCCTAAGGGGGCCGCCGTCGACTCGCGCAATTCAGCATTTCCAGGCGCCTGGCGCGAACGCCGGGTACCCCACCACCAAATCCCGATCAGCAAGGGCACACAAATGGCCACCAATATCCAACGGAGTTCGCTCGCCAAGACCAGCCGCCCTACATCGCAGCCATGCGCACGGCCTCGTCCACATCGACTGCCACGAGCCGCGATACTCCGGGCTCGTTCATCGTGACGCCCACCAACTGCGACGCGAGTTCCATCGTGCTCTTGTTGTGAGTAATGAATATGAACTGCACGCTCTTCGACATGTCGCGCACGATGTCGCAAAACCGGCCAACGTTGTTTTCATCGAGTGGTGCATCCACTTCGTCCAGCAGACAGAACGGCGCCGGGTTCAAGTCGAAGATCGCAAAGACCAATGCGACCGCGGTCAACGCCTTCTCGCCGCCCGAGAGTTGGCTGATGGTGCTGTTGCGCTTGCCGGGCGGACGGGCCATGACCGACACACCGGGCGCATCCGACTCTTCTCCCGTCAGCTCCAAATAGGCGTGGCCGCCGCCGAAAAGTCGCGGAAACTTCTCCTTGAGGCCGGCGTTGACTCGATCAAACGTGTCCTGAAAGCGGGTGCGTGTTTCACGATCGATTTTCCGCATCGCGGACTCCAACGTCTCCAAGGCGTCGGTCAAGTCCTTGCACTGGCGGTCCAGATACTCCTTGCGCTCCGACTGTTCTTTGAACTCGCCGATCGCCGCGAGGTTTACCTGGCCCAAGCGCTCGATCTTACCCTTGATTTCCTCGAGCTGCGCCTCCCAGGTTTCCACCGTGGCGTCCGCCGCCAGCTGCGCGAGCAGCGCGGCGAGCTCGAAGCTGGTGGTTGCCAGCTGCTCGGCGACGCTCTCCCGCCGCACCCGCACTTGTTGCGCGGCCAAGCGCGCATCGTCCAGCGTCGCACGCGCCGCTTCCACACGCTCCTCGATCGTGGCTTGGTGGGCTTCCCGATCGCGCAATACCGCATCGAGTTCGTCGCTCGCGATCTTCGCTGCGTGCAACTCACTTTCGATCTGTGCACGAACTTGCAGTGCCGATTCGATTTGCTCTTGCAAGGCCGCCAGCGGCGCCTCGCCGGCCGCGAGTTGCGCCGCCAGCTCGTCGCGGCGCAACTCCAGCCCTTCCAACTGTTTTTCCACGCGCTCCAGCGTCGAGATCAGCGACGCATGCGAGGACCGCCGTGATTCCACTTGTAGCGCCAGATCGCGCGCCACTTGTTGCACTGCCTGCGCCGCGGTCCGAGCAGCACCCTGCTGCGTGCGCAATCGCTCACGCTCCTGTTCGAGCACCAAGCGCTTCGGTTCCAGCGCCGCCAGTGCCTCGATGGCCGTCTCCATGCGCCCGCGCGCCGCGCGTAGGTCCGTTTCGGTGCGTTCGAGTTCGGCCCGTACGTCCGCAAGTCCCGTCTCGAGCTGGCTCAGGCGCCGCGCAGCATCCGCAGTGCGGGCCGCGGCCGCATCCAGTGCCGCGCGTCGATCGACGTGCTCACGGTGCAAGCGATTCACATCGGTTTGGAACCGGTCGCGGCGATCCTCATGCTCACGGACCCGCTCGCGCGTGAGCTCGAGTCTGTGTTCCGACTCCTTCACCTCGTCTGCAAGCTGAGTCACTTGCAGGCGAATTTCGCGCAATGACTCTTCGCGCTCGATCACACCCGTGTGTGGATCCTTATCACGCGACAGCCTCAGCCAATCCGGGCCCAACCAAACACCGTCGCGGGTGACCACCGATTGTCCGGCGGTCAGCCGGCGCCGCCGCGCCAGGGCTTCACCGAGCGTTTCGGCGGTAAATACCGACGACAATACGGAACCCAAGACGCTAGTACCCTGCACCTTGGCCTGCAGCGATGCCGTGTCGGGCACACTGCCAGAACTCTCGCCTACCGTCACAACCGCCAGATAACCGCCGTCGAAAGTGCCGAGTACTTCCGCAACGCCGTCCAGCCCATCGACGCACACGGCCTCGAGATAGGCTCCCAGCACGGTTTCGACCGCGCGCTCCCAGCCGCGGTCGACGCGTAGCTGCTGCGCGACGCGCGGCTTAAGGTCCAGCGACTGCGCCTTCAGCCACTGCGTCACCTTGCCGGATACTTTACCGAGCGCCGCCTGCTGCAGGGCTTCGGTCGATACCTGCGTACCCAATGCCTGCTGCCATTTGGCCCGCAGTGCGTTGAGAGCCTGGGTTTGCTCGCGCTCCCGGTCGCGCGTCACCGCCAATTCCGCCAGCAACTCCGAAAGGTCGGTCGCCGCCTTTTGCCCGGCGTCACGCGAAGCTGCCGCTTGTTCGGCCAGCGTATCCAAAGACACTGCGGGTTGCTGCTGGGCGAGCGCCAGACGCTCCGTCTCCTGCCGTTCTTGCTGTTGCAGCAAGCGATGCTGCTGATTCTCCAACTGTTCGATCCGCGCGCGTTCGACTTGCGTCTCGCGTTGACCTCGCGCCACTGATTGAGAATGCTCGTCCCAAGTGTGTTGCCATGCCGCCAGCGCATGTTCACAGCGCACCAACAATTCCGATGCGCTGCTCTCCTCACCATGTGCCGCATCGAGGCGCGGAATCATAGTGGCGAGTTCCGCACTCAGCGCTTCGAGACGAGCACGGTCGCGCTGGATGACACCGGTGAGTTCCTGCACCTGCACCTGCGACTGGTCCAGATCGGTGGCTTGGCGCTGCCGCAATTCGCGGGCATGTTGGATGCTCTGCTCGATTCGCGTCACCTCCGAGCCGGCGCCGTAGAAGCGTGCTTGGATGGTCCCGAGCGCCTCAGCCTTGGACGATTGATCGACGCGAATCTGCTCGATCTCGGCCTCCGCTTCGCGCAGGTCCGCGAGCACTGCGTGCATGGCGGTGTCACATTGTTGCGTGGTCGTATCGCGCACCTGCGCTTCCGCATCCAGGCTCTGCAGCCGCAACGCCAAGAGTTCCGCTTGCAGCTTGCGCTCTTCTTCCTTGAGCGTCTGATAGCGACGCGCGGTCGCCGCTTGCCGCTGCAAGTGGCGAATCTGCTTTTCCACCTCCTCCCGCAAATCATTCAAGCGGTCCAGGTTTTCGCGCGTCTGGCCGATGCGGTTCTCGGTTTCTCGGCGTCGTTCCTTGTAGCGCGATATACCCGCCGCTTCCTCCAGGAATGCGCGCAGATCATCCGGACGCGCCTCGATCACCCGTGAGATCATCCCTTGCTCGATGATGGCGTAGCTGCGCGAACCCAATCCCGTGCCGAGAAACAGCTGGGTGATGTCCTTGCGACGTACCTTCATGCCGTTGATGAAATAATCGGAGGTGCCATCACGGCTCACCGCGCGCCGCAATGCCACTTCGTTGTAATTCGCATAGGCGCCGCCGATCTTGCCCTCGGCGTTGTCGAACACCAATTCCACCGACGCCGTACCCAGCGGCTTGCGGGCCGATGAGCCGTTGAAGATGACATCCGCCATCGAATCACCGCGCAAATGCTTTGCGGAAATCTCGCCCATGACCCAGCGCACGGCATCGATGATATTCGACTTGCCGCAACCGTTCGGACCCACGACCCCTGTGAGGCTGCTTGGGAACGTGATCGTCGTCGGATCGACGAAGGATTTGAAACCTGCGATCTTGAGTTTCGATAAGCGCATCAGTTTTTTTCAACCTTGAGATCGGTCCGGTGACGAGGACGTGTGGCGATGGCCGCGAATGTGGCGCGTAGTGTAAAGTAAACGTCACTTTCGTAAACCCCTGGCGCACGCCGTAACCCGACGCCCTGTCGTCCCATGACACAACCCAGCCGAACCTTGGAAACCTTCTTAAACCCGGCGCCCGAAAGGGACTACACCATTCGGATGAGCATTCCGGAGTTTAGCTGCCTGTGCCCGAAAACGGGACAACCCGACTTTGCCAACTTGAAGCTGGAATACGTACCGAACGAGCGCTGCGTCGAACTGAAATCCTTGAAGCTTTACATTTGGTCGTTCCGCGACCGCGGGGCCTTCCATGAAGCGGTAACCAACGAGATATTGCAGGATCTGGTGGCGGCCACCGCACCCCGTTTTTTGCGGCTGACCGCTGAATTTAACGTGCGGGGGGGCATTTACACCACGATAGTGGCAGAACACTGCCAACCCGGGTGGGTAGCCGGCCCGACCACCGCCCTGCCCTGATGCCAGGAGCCTTCCCGCGGGCCGCGGTGTGGCCTGCAGGCTGCTCCCACCGTGTGCCCCGAGGGTTTGTCTTTTCAATCATAGAGTTAGATTAATAAAATATGTTATGCGGACGGCCTGTACACGTCGTCAAGCGTCGGTATAATCGCGCGCTCTTTCATAAAGAGGCGGAGACGGTAAATGCCCTCGAAAAAACCGAATAAAGCGGCTAAAAAGCCAGGAAAGGCGACCCCAGCGAAGGCAAGCCACAAAGTGGCTGCCCCAAAAAAGGCAGCGCGGCCTCAGCTTAAGCACACGCCCATGATCGCCACATCGAAGGTAACAGTGAAAGCCAATAAACCAGCTCCCAAACCCGCAGCCACCAAACCCGCGGCCACCAAACCCGCGGCCACCAAACCCGCGGCCGCAAGGCCCGCGGCCGCAAAGCCCGCGGCCGCCAAAGCCACCCGCGCAAAACCAGCATCCGGTACCGACAGTAAAACGGCTGCCGTCGTAGAGATCACCGAGAAAATCGCGCCGATCAAGTTCGATACGCGTCCGCTGGTGATGCCAACGCGCCCCGCGCAAAACGATGACGATGGGGAAGTCGATCCAAACGCTTCGGCCAGCCTGTTGGCGGGCCCCCGCAATGTGAAGCCGTACATTGCGCGGCGCGGCGAGCAGTACATGAACAAGGAGCAGTTGGAGCACTTCGCTCGCATACTGCAAAACTGGAAACGCGACCTCATGGTCGAAGTCGACCGCACCGTGCTGCACATGAAGGATGAGGCCGCTAATTTTCCCGACCCCAATGATCGCGCCACGCAGGAGGAGGAGTTCAGCCTCGAACTGCGCACGCGGGACCGTGAGCGCAAGCTGATTCGAAAGATCGATGAAGCGTTGAAGCGCATCGAAGACGGATCCTACGGTTACTGCTTGGAGACCGGCGAAGAGATCGGCATCAAGCGGCTCGAGGCCCGCCCCGTGGCCACGCTCTCGGTGGAAGCTCAGGAGCGGCGCGAGCGCCGCGAAAAGCAGTACGGCGACCGCGACGACCGATACCGCTGACGCGCCGCTACGGCGCGTCAGCGCGAGCCGCGGCCCTGATTCGTCGGTACGCCGCGGCCCGGGCCGCGGCCCTGATTCGTCGGTACGCCGCGGCCCGGGCCGCGGCTATGTCGGACGTTTTGCGCCCTCGCCGTCCGGCGATCTTCATCTGGGCTCCCTGTTCACCGCGGCGGCCAGCTACTTGGATGCGCGCGCACACGGCGGCCGCTGGCTGGTTCGCATCGAGGATTTGGATGCGCCCCGTGTGGTGCCCGGATCCGCGGCGGCCATCTTGAGGACCCTGCAGCGATTCGGCTTCGAATGGGATGGCGACGTGGTGCGCCAAAGCGAACGCACTGACCGATACGCGGCGGCGCTCGATGCGCTTCATGCCCGCGGCCTGACCTATGAATGCTCCTGTAGCCGCTCACAGTTAGCGGACGAGGCTCGCTACCCCGGACATTGTCGCGCGAATCCGTTGATACCGGGCCGCCTCACCGCCACCCGACTGTGCATCGACCCCGGCTATATACAGTTCACGGATCGAGTTCAGGGCAGGTTCCGGCAGGACGTCGCGGCCGCCGTAGGCGACATCGTCATACGGCGCCGCGATCGGCTGTTCGCCTATGTGTTGGCGGTGGTGGTCGACGATGCTGCACAGCACGTGACGCATGTAGTGCGGGGAGCCGATCTATTGGATAACACACCGCGTCAGATATATCTGCAACGGCCGCTCCAGGTCGACACACCCCTCTATGCTCACGTACCGGTGCTGACCGAACCGGATGGACATAAACTGGCCAAATCACTGCGCAGCGTTCATTTGGATGCGGGACCCGTCATGCCGCAACTCATCAGGGTATTGGAGTTGCTGGATTTGTCGCCGCCGCGGGAACTGTCCGATGCCGCGCTTCCCGAAGCCTGGGCTTGGGCTGTCGACAGGTGGAATATCAAGCGCTTGCCGAAACGGCTTAATCTCGCCCTGGACCGTTAAAAGCGCCGGAAACTGCGCATTTATCGCTCAATATCAAGTTAGTGAATCTACTGTTGCCTTCGCGCTGCGTTGCGCTATCCTCTGCTGCGATGATCGATGAAATGGGTCATCGTTGGCATCAGGCACGTACCGGCATCCTTCGGTTACGCGTCGGCCAAGCACGAGCGAGGAGCCCCATGAGCGATCCGCGAGTGATTAAAAAGTATCCAAACCGCCGCCTCTACGACACCGTCGAAAGTCGGTATATCACGTTATCAGATGTCAGGCGCTTGGTCGTCGAACGAATCGATTTCGTCGTCGTCGACAAAAAAAACAACGCCGACATTACCCGCAGTATTTTGCTGCAGGTGATCGCCGAGCAGGAACATCTGCCTGAACCGATCTTGAGCCAGGACTTCCTGATCAACGTGATCCGCTCTTACGGCAGCACGGCACACACGCTGGTCGGCGGTCATTTGGAACAGGCGTTACGTCAGTTCATGAGCCAGCAGCCGCAACCGGTACGCGAACGCGTCAAGGCGCCTTTTCCGGTAGCGCGGCCGCCTGATGAAGGCTACAAGGCGTCATCGCCGGCACGCGAGACGCCGAACCTCACCAAGTGACGCGGCGCATAAGCCGCGTCAGTATCCGGGGGTAAGGCAGGCCGCGTAGCGTCCGGTCCGTATACCGGGATGCAGGGTTTGGTGCGCCCGCTACGCAGCGTCGACATTGCGCATGGACAAGCGCACACGCCCCTGCCGATCGACTTCGAGTACCTTGACGCGTACCACATCGCCTTCCTTCAGCTTGTCACCGACGCGCTCGACGCGCTCTTCGGAGATCTGCGAGATATGCACCAAACCGTCACGGCCCGGCAGAATCGTCACAAATGCGCCGAAGTCCATGAGACGAGCAACCTTGCCTTCGTACACGCGGCCCACTTCGATGTCCGCCGTGATGAGTTCGATGCGCCGCTGAGCCTCGCGGCCCGCCGCACCCTGAACGGACGCGATCTTCACCGTGCCGTCGTTTTCGATATCGATCGAGGTTCCGGTCTCTTCGGTGATCTGACGAATGACCGCCCCGCCCTTGCCGATGACATCACGGATCTTCTCCGGGTCGATCTTCAAGGTGATGATGGTGGGTGCCCACTCGGACATGTTCTCGCGGGGCTTGGAGAGCACTTTGTTCATCTCGCCCAAGATGTGCAAGCGGCCGCTGCGCGCCTGATCCAACGCGACTTTCATGATCTCGCGCGTGATGCTCGTGATCTTGATATCCATTTGCAGGGCGGTGATGCCGTCTTTGGTACCGGCCACCTTGAAATCCATGTCGCCCAAATGATCTTCGTCGCCCAAAATGTCGGTCAGCACCTGGAAACGCGAGCCTTCCTTGACCAGACCCATGGCCACGCCGGCCACGGGCGCCTTGATGGGCACGCCCGCGTCCATCAACGCGAGGCTGGTGCCACACACCGATGCCATTGAACTGGACCCGTTGGACTCCAGGATCTCCGACACGACGCGAATCACGTAGGGAAATTTTTCCACGCCGGGCATGACGGCTTTCACGCCGCGCTTGGCAAGATTGCCATGGCCGATTTCGCGCCGCTTGGGCGAGCCCATCATGCCGGTCTCACCGACGCTGAACGGCGGGAAATTGTAGTGCAACATGAACGGCTCTTTGCGTTCACCGGTCAAGCCGTCGATGACCTGCGCGTCGCGGCCGGTGCCGAGGGTCGTCACCACCAGTGCCTGGGTTTCGCCGCGGGTAAAGAGCGCCGAACCGTGGGTTCGCGCCAACACGCCCGTGCGAATAGTGATCGGACGGACCGTCTTATTGTCGCGTCCGTCGATACGCGGAAGACCTTCGAGAATTCGTTCGCGTACCAATCGATGTTCAAGATTAAAGAATTCCGTTGCGACTTCTTCCTTCGAAAACTTAGGCGGATCGCCGGCTGTCAGTGCGGCGAGGAGCGAATTCTTGATTTCGCCGATCGCCGTGTGGCGCTGCTGCTTTTCGGTCACTGCGTACGCCGCAGCCAGATCCTTCTCGGCAAAAGAACTGACAGCGTGCTTCAGATCGCTGATCTCTTCCGGTATGGCCCAGGTCCACTTCGGCTTGCCGGTTTCCGCCGCGAGTTCCTTGATCGCTCGGATCGCCACCAACATCTGTTCATGGCCGAACGTAACGGCGCCGAGCATGACTTCTTCATCCAAGCCGTCGGCCTCGGATTCCACCATCAGCACCCCTTCTTCGGTGCCGGCGACCACGAGATCGAGCTTCGATTCCACGAGTTGCGTCGCGGTAGGATTGAGAACGTAGTTGCCGCCCAGGTATCCGACGCGCGCTGCGCCGATCGGCCCCATGAACGGCATCCCCGAGATGGCCAGCGCCGCGGAGGCGCCGAGCAACGATGCGATATCCGGATCCACTTCCGAGTTGACCGACAGCACCGTGGCTACGACCTGCACGTCGTTGGTAAAGCCGTCCGGAAACAGCGGACGAATCGGACGATCGATCAAGCGCGACGTCAGAGTTTCCTTCTCGGTGGGCCGTCCTTCCCGCTTGAAGAAACCGCCGGGTATACGCCCCGCCGCGTAAGTCTTTTCCTGATAATTGACCGTCAGCGGAAAGAAGTCGCGGCCCGGCGTCGGCTTCTTGAGGCCGACTGCGGTGACGAGCACCACTGTTTCGCTCATCGTCACGAGCACCGCGCCGTCGGCTTGACGCGCCAGTTCGCCCGTCTCAATCGTTACGGTGTGGTCCCCATACTGAAAACTTTTCTTGATAGCGCTCACGTAGAGCCCCTTATGTCGGAATGATTTATCGGAAGCAACGAAACCAGCCGGCCCCAAAGGGCCGGCAGCATCCGTCAACGGCGTAGGCCTAAGCGTTCGACTAATTGCGTGTACTTGTCCGGCGTCTTGGCTTTGAGGTAGTCGAGCAGCTTGCGCCGCTGATTGACCATCTTGAGCAGTCCGCGACGCGATGCATGGTCGGCTTTGTGCGTGGTGAAGTGCTGGCTCAAGCCGTTGATGCGCTCGGACAACAAGGCAATTTGAACTTCGGGCGAACCGGTGTCCTGCGCGCTGCGCTGGAATTTACCGACGACGTCCGTCTTTTCTTCGCGAGTGAGTGGCATTGAAATCAAACCTCAATCAATAACTTAGACCTTTTAAGAAGGCGCGCATTGTACGCGTCACGGAACCCGCTCTCAAGCACGATTCACAAGGAGCCTAGCTTGCGATGAGGCGCAGCGGGACCAGGCGGCCGGCAGGCTCGATCGCCCCCAAACCGAGAAACCCGAGCCCCGCCGCATAGATTCGCACGTTCCCGGGGATTTCCGCAGGGATTGACACGGTTTGGCCCTGCCGAAAAGCGCTGACACCGCCGGCGGGTAAGTCCAATCGCCGCCAGTCGGCCAGCGCAGCGTCCACCGGCAACAGGACTTCCAGGCGCTGCGCTGGGGACATGGCTTCCACCGCCTCAAAGGTCCACTGCGGTTCGGCCGAAAAGGGCGCGACGCCGAGACGGCGCAAACCCGCCAAATGCGCGATCGTGCCCAATTGCCCAGCCAAATCCTCGGCCAACACGCGAATGTAAGCACCCTTCGTGCACCGCACGTCAAACGACAGATCGGGGGCCTGCCAATCGAGCAGCCGCATCTCGTGGATCGTGATGGCGCGCGCTGCCCGCTCGCGCGTGATGCCGGCCCGCGCATACTCATATAATGGCTTGCCTTCTTGTTTGATCGCCGAATGCATCGGCGGCACCTGAGCGTACTCGCGAGGAAAGTCGGCAAGCGCCCGTTGCAGTTGCGCTACGGAAAAGTCAGGCAGCACTCGCCTTTCGAGTACCTCGGACTCGCGGTCGGCGCTCGGCGTCCGCTCACCCAAACGCGCCGTCACGCGGTACGTTTTATCGGCATCGAGCAGCTGAGCGCCGAACTTGGTGGCTTCGCCAAAACAAATCGGCAACATCCCGGACGCCAGCGGATCGAGCGAGCCGGTATGCCCGGCCTTGAGCGCGCCGAAAAGGCGTTTGACGCGGGCGACCGCCCCGGCCGAGCTCACACCCAACGGCTTATCCAGCAATAGAATTCCGTGGACATCGGCCGGCATCAGTCGGCCTTGCCGGGGGGCACGTAATCGCCCTCGTCGACCACGTGGCTTTCATCCTCCACCGCGGCGGCGGCTGCCGCAGGCTTGTTGACCGAGTCGATCAACTGGGTCAGGCGCACGCCGTGCTCGATCGAGGTATCGAGTTCGAAACTCAAGGTCGGCGTATAGCGGATCATCAATGAGCGCGACAGCGCATTGCGCAAGAACCCGGCCGCGCTCGTGAGGCCGCGCTGAACCTTTGGATCCGGACCTTCCTTGCCGAACACCAGGTAGTACACCCGGGCCGTCCGCAAGTCGCCGGTTACGGACACTGCGGTGATGGTGACATTGCCGATGCGCTCGTCCTTGACGTCGCGACGCAGCAGATCGGTAAGTTCCCGTTGGATCTGCTCGCCCAAACGCCGAGCCCGCGGATTGTCTTTCGCCATATATCGATCCCACGCTCGCGCAGCGAGCACTCAACGGACGGGGTGGTTTCCACCCCGTAGATTCGGCGCGTAGCGCCGTTACAGCGTACGCGCCACTTCCACCCGCGAGTAGCATTCGATCTGATCGTTTTCCTGGACGTCGTTGTAGTTCTTCACGCCGATACCGCACTCGGTTCCGGCGCGTACTTCGTTGACGTCATCCTTGAAGCGCTTCAGGGATTCCAATGCGCCCTCGAAGATGACCACGTTGTTGCGCAACACGCGGATCGGAAAATTGCGGCGTACGTAGCCGTCGATCACCATACAACCGGCAACCGTTCCGAACTTACTCGAACGGAACACGCTGCGAACGGCGGCCAAGCCGACGATTTGCTCTTTGACCTCCGGCGCGAGCATGCCGGTGAGCACCGCACGGATGTCGTCGATCGCTTCGTAAATGATGCTGTAATAACGCACGTCCACGCCGTGTTCTTTGATGGCAGCTCGCGCGGCTGCATCGCCGCGCACATTGAACGCGATGATGCGCGCCTTGGAAGCGGCAGCAAGAGTGATGTCGGACTCCGTCAAGCCACCGACGCCGGACGCCACGATGTTGACGGCGACCTCGCCGGTCGACAAAGCGTTCAGCGCATCGCGCAATGCTTCGACGCTGCCTTGTACGTCGGCCTTGACCAGGAGCTGCACCAGGTCTGCCTTGTTCTCGCCCATGGTCGAGAATACGTCCTGCATGTTGGCGCTTTTCTGTGCAAGTTTGACGTCGCGCGACTTCGACTGACGATGCATCGCCACTTCGCGCGCCTTACGTTCGCTCTCCATCACCAACAATTCGTCACCCGCGTTCGGCGCACCCGACAATCCCAACACCACCACTGGAATGGAGGGACCGGCGGACTCGACCGGCGTCCCAGCCTCGTCGAACAACGCGCGCACGCGGCCGAATTCCTGACCGATCAACAGCGGGTCACCGAGCTTCAAGGTACCGCGCAACACCAACACGGTCGCGACCGCGCCGCGTCCCTTCTCGAGACTCGACTCGATCACATAGCCGGCCGCAAGGCCCGTGGTCGGAGCCTTCAACTCGAGCACCTCAGCCTGCAGCAGGATGCTGTCGAGCAACTGGTCGACGCCCTGGCCGGTGCGTGCCGACACCGGCACGAAAATATTTTCGCCGCCCCATTCCTCGGGAATCACGCCGTACTTGGTGAGTTCCTGCTTCACCTTTTCAGCATCGGCTTCCGGCTTGTCCATCTTGTTGAGCGCAACCACGATCGGCACCTTCGCCGCTTGCGCGTGCTGTATCGCTTCAACGGTTTGCGGCATGACGCCATCGTCGGCGCCCACCACCAAGATCACGATATCGGTGACCTGGGCGCCGCGCGCGCGCATCGAACTGAACGCCGCGTGGCCGGGCGTATCGAGAAAAGTCACCATGCCCTTCGCGGTCTCCACATGGTACGCGCCGATATGTTGGGTGATGCCGCCGGCTTCGCCCGCCGCCACCTTGGTGCGCCGGATGTAATCGAGCAGCGACGTCTTGCCGTGGTCGACATGACCCATCACGGTGACCACGGGTGGCCGCGGCAATACCTCGAGCGAGGAATCGGTCTCGCCCTGCAGATCGTCCTCGATGATGTCTTCCTTGCGCAACACGGCGATATGGCCCATTTCCTCGACCACCAGGACGGCAGTGTCCTGTTCGACCATCTGATTGATCGTCGCCATAACGCCCATGTTCATCATCACCTTGATGACTTCGGTGGCCTTGACCGCCATTTTTTGCGCAAGTTCTCCAACCGTCATGGCCTCGGGAATGGCCACTTCGCGGACCACGCGTGCCGTGGGCATTTCAAAACCGTGCTTGGTGTCGCTTTCATTGCCGACCGAGCGGCGCCGTCCGTCGCGCGATTTCTTTTTCTTGTGCCGTGAACTGACGTCACCGACGATGTGCAATTCCTGCCGGCCATAACGCGTCGCCTTGTCGTCAACGACTTCGCGCGCTGCCTTGCCGGGCTTGGCGACGGCGGCCGATTTGCGTTCGCGCTCGGCTTGCTCGCGCGCGGCCAGTTCCGCCACTCGGCGCGCTTCTTCCTCTGCGGTTCGCTTGCGAACTTCTTCGTCGGTGCGCCGGCGGCTCTCTTCCTCGAGGCGCTCGCGGTCCATGCGCTCCTTTTCCAATCGCTCGGTTTCGGCGCGCTCCAGCGCGGCTTTCGCCTGCTCCTCGGATTCGCGCAGCTTGTCTATCTCCTCCTGTTGCAGGCGGGCTGCATCCGCGAGCACCTCGCGCTTCACGTACGTGCGTTTGCTGCGCACCTCGACGTTGACGGTGCGCGCCCGGCCCTGCGGGCTCGCAAGCTTCAACTCCGATTGCGACTTGCGCCGCAACGTTATCTTTCGCGGCGCCGCATCGGCCTGCACGTCATCGCGGCCGTGACTACGGCGCAAATGCGTGAGCAGCTCGTGCTTCGCATCCTCGCTGATCATGTCTTCCGCGCTATCGACCCGAATGCCGGCTTGATCGAGCTGCTGAAGCAGCCGATCCACCGGCACCTTGAGTACCTCGGCGAATTGCGCGACGGTTACATCTGCCATACTGCTGCTCCTAAACCTTAGCTTCTTCCGCGAACCAATGTTTGCGGGCATCCATAATCAATTCCGCGGCTTTCTTCTCGTCGACGCTGCCCATCTCCACGAGTTCGTCGACGGCGAGATCGGCCAGATCCTCGCGGGTCTTCACGCCCTTGCGCGCCAGAGTCTTGCCCAAGGCTTCGCCCGCGACCTCGATGAGGTCGGCGGCCGGCTCGGCGCCGTCCATGGACTCTTCGCTCGCAATCGCCTGCGTCAATAGCACGTCGCGGGCGCGAGTACGCAGTTCTTTGACGATTTCTTCGTCGAACTCTTCGATGCCGTTCAACTCGCTGGCGGGCACGTACGCGATTTCTTCGATCGTCGAGAACCCCTCCTGCACCAAAATACTCGCCACGTCGGCGTCCACGTCGAGCTGCTTCATGAACGTTTCACGCAGAGCCGAGGATTCGGTTTCGCTCTTCGCTTCGGCCTGCGATTCGCTCATGACGTTCAAATCCCAGCCGGTCAGTTCACTGGCAAGCCGGATGTTCTGACCGCCGCGGCCGATGGCTTGCGACAGCTTGTCCTCGGACACGGCGATATCCATGGAATGCGAGTCCTCATCGACCACGATCGAGGTGACTTCGGCAGGCGCCATGGCATTGATGACGAACTGCGCGTTGTTCTCATCGAACGGAATGATGTCCACCCGTTCGCCCGCTATCTCGTTCGACACCGCTTGTACCCGCGAACCGCGCATGCCGACGCAGGCGCCGACCGGATCGACGCGCGGATCGTTGCTGCGCACGGCGATCTTGGCGCGCACGCCGGGATCGCGGGCCGCGGCCAGAATGTTGATGAGGCCCTGTCCCACCTCCGGAACCTCCAGCTTGAACAGTTCGATGAGGAACTCCGGCGCCGTGCGCGACAGGAACAGCTGCGGGCCGCGAGGCTCGGTGCGCACTTCCTTCAAGTAGGCCTTGATGCGATCCTGCGAGCGCACGGGCTCGCGCGGAATCATTTCCTCGCGCGCGATGAAGCCTTCGGCGTTCGCTCCGAGATCGACGTACACGCCATTGCGATCGACGCGCTTGACGATGCCGCTGACCAGCGTGCCGGCACGGTCCTTGTAGGCGTCGACGACTTGAGCGCGTTCTGCCTCGCGCACTTTCTGCACGATAACCTGTTTGGCGGTCTGGGCAAGAATACGCCCGAACGGCACCGATTCCATCGGTTCCTCGACGTAGCCGCCCGGCTCGACGTCCTTGTCGATCTCGCGGGCATCATCCATGCGAAGTTCGCGCTCCGGCACTTCCAACTCGGTGGAGTCATCGGCGAAGACCTTCCAACGGCGGAACGTGTCGTACGCGCCCGTCTTGCGGTTGATCGACACCCGCACATCCAACTCCTCGCCGTGTTTCTTGCGAGTGGCGGACGCGAGTGCAGCTTCGAGCGCCTCGAATATGATTTCCTTGTCGACGCCTTTCTCGTTGGAAACCGCGTCAACCGCCAGCAAAATTTCTTTGTTCATTGCCCTTAAGACTCCTGGTCAATCTGGCCGTAATCTCGCCTTCTGAATCCGCTCGAGCGGCAAGCTATGAGCCTGCCCATCGACATCAACTACAATCGAGTCATCCGCAATCGATTTCAACACCCCGACGAACCGCCGCCGCCCGTTCAGGGGCAATTTGAGTTCGGCGAAGATCCTTGCACCGATGAACCGCTCGAAATGCTCACGCTTGCGCAAGATCCGATCGAAACCCGGAGAAGAAACTTCGAGCGTGTAATGACCCTTGATCGGATCTTCGACCTCGAGCACTTGGCTCACCGCATGACTTATGAGCGCGCAATCGTCGACCGTGATGCCCGGCACCTGGGCGTCACGCGTATCGCCTGCACGCCGATCGATGAAGATCCGTAAAACTCCGCCCCGCCCTTCCCGCGCAAACTCGATATCGACTAACTCATAATCCAACGCCTCGATCGGCGGCTCTAGCAAGCGCATCAAGGCGTCACGCATTGTTCAAAACCTTCAGCGGTCGCTCTTAAAAACAAAAAAGGGGACCATCGGCCCCCTTAATCTTCAACCCGTAACCCCTATGGGGGCCTTATCTCAAGCAAGCATCCTGGAACGGCCCGCGGGACCCACGCCAAGCCGCGAGCCTGTCAAGCCATACTAAGGTGCCCCCGCCGAGGGGCGCGATTATAGGCAAAGCCGACTGGGGCGTAAACCCTGATCGAACCAACTTAAGCGCCGTAAATGATCGGGGCCGCATCCCTGCGGCCCCGATCATCACTCAATCTGAAACGCTGTTACCAGCGCTTCGGACCGCGCGATCCACCACCACCACCACCACCACCGCCACCGCCACCGCCACCGGTGCGCTCCTGCGCCTCATTTACCTTCAGCGCTCGCCCGTCGACATCGTGGCCATTCAAGGCCTGCATGGCACGCGCCGCATCTGCGCTAGCCATTTCAACGAAGCCGAAGCCGCGGGGCCGACCGGTGTCGCGATCATTGATCAGCGCAACCGACTGTACCGCACCATGCTTTTCGAACAGCGCGCGCACCGCGGACTCGTCCATTGAGAACGGGAGATTGCCAACATACATTTTCGTCATGTGAAGAATACCTACAACAGAAAGAAGCTATCGGCCGGTCACGTCTGCCCAAAAGTCTTAAGCGGGAATGCCAGCCACCTGGATCGAAGAAACCTGCTTTGTGGGTTGTGGTCAGAGTGACGCCGGAGCGGCGCGGTGACCAGAAACGGACCAAGTAGAAATTCACGAGCCGGCGCGGATGTTACAACAAATTGCTGATTAATACGAATATTAATGTAGGGTATTCTAGGAGCGCGTCCAGCAGGAAATAACGGCAGGGCCGGCGCGGGGCCGGCTCAGCAGCCCAGGCTCGCTCAGCCGAGACACACGGCGCAGACCTGCCGCAGTGCACAATTCATCGGCCAGCGCAGCTTCCCGGAGACCATGGTTCGTCATGACAAACCAGCCTCCAGGTCGCAAATTATGGTAAATCTGCCTAAAAAGCCGCTCTGGCGCCAGCAGCGATAGCGGTAGCCGCCAGGCCAAGATGGCCGTGGGCGTGACGAAGGGAAACCATGCCGTCACGACATCGGCAGGCAACTCGCACGTCACATAATCCGCAACGATGAAGCGTGCGTTGGGTAGGTCGGCCACGTAGCCCGCCGCGTAATCTATCCGCGTATGCCCATCACGGAAGAGACGGTGCCCTTCCACCTCGACGCCCACCAGTTCTTGCGGACGGAAGAACGCCTGCAAGGTGGCCGCATACCAAAAGCTGGCGCAACCGACGTCGCAGACCACGCCGCCGGCAGGCCTGGTCAGACCGGATTCGGCCCACGCACGATCGAGGATATCCAGATACTCATAGTTGTTGGTGCTGGTGGCCAAGTTCATTCGACGCTCGAACTGCACCTGGTAACGGCCCTGCAAGGCAGCTATTCTCTGTGCCTGTTCGAAGGCTAAAGCTGGCAGCTGACGAGCCGGCGTTTCGTGAAAGGCCCCCCGGGACCAACGTACTCGCTCCGAAACGCCATACCAGAAGCGATGTCGCAAAGATCGCAAGCGTTGCATCAATGAATACACATGGTAAATGCTATGCGGGACTGGCGGCAGCGTCGAGAGATTGTGAGCATTATAAATGATGCGCGTAGAGTTTCTGCGGCCGAAATACTGGCTGACCTGGGTGGGATTGTGCGTGTTGCGCGGCATCGAGTTGCTGCCCTTTGCGGCACAGAGATACGTGGCGACGGCCTTGGGAGTTCTCATCCGGCAGTTGCCGCTGGCGTACGTGCGCATCGCCGAGCGCAATATCGCGCTGTGCCTACCGCACCTGTCGGCCGCCGAACGCGCGGTATTGATCGATCGGCATTGCCAGAGTTTGGGCATGGCGCTGTGCGAGACGGCAATGACCTGGTGGAGTAGCGATGAGCGCGTCGGCCGGCTGGCCGAAGTACAGGGGTTAGAACATCTGCAGGCAGCCTTCGCCAAAGGCCGAGGCGCGATTCTGATCGGCGGGCACTTCACCACCATCGAGATCGCCACCCGCATTTTGGGCACCGTGGTGCCGATGAACGTCGTGTACCGGCCCACCAAGAACGCTCTGCTCTCGCACATCATGCACACCAGCTTTTGCCGGCACGGCAACCCAATCCGGCACGATGATATTCGCGCCATGATTCGCGCGCTCAAACACAACGAAGCGGTCTGGTACGCCCCCGATCAGAGCTACCGCAACAAGGGCGCGGCCATGGTGAATTTCTTCGGCATCCCCGCCGCCACCACGACCGCCACCTCACGCCTGGCGCGCATTTCGGGGGCTGCGGTGCTGACATACTTTCCAGAGAGGCTTCCCGGCCGCGCCGGATACCGGGTGGTCATCGGGCCGGCGTTCGAGGACTTCCCCGGCAGCGATCCCGTACACGATGTCGAACGCTTCAATGAACTACTCCAGGCGCAGATTCTCAAAATCCCGGAGCAGTATCTATGGATGCATCGACGCTTCAAGGGATTGAGCGCCGATTATCCGGATTACTACGGTCGCGATTCGCGAGAGCATGCGCCGCTGCCGGCACCGAAACCCCTGCTTTGATGCGAGCCGCTAAAGCGGCACGTGGAGTTCCTGCCGACGTTTCGATTTGAGCACGACGCCGTAGATCAATCCGACGACCAACCACACTGCGCCCACCTTGACGGCAAGTGCGCTCATTCCCGAGAAAACCATCAGCACGACGACCATCCCGCAGATCGGCACGGCCCAGTGCGTGGCCCAATCACGCGACCGCAGCCGCCAGCCGAAGCGCGCCAATACCGACATGTGCAGGAACAGAAAGCCGCTCAAAGCGCCGAAGTTCACGATCGACGCGAGATCGTCCAGCTTGTTTTTCATGTAGAGCGCAACGGCGAGCGAAATGCCGGCGGTGACCAACATACCGACGTAGGGGGTGTGGTAGCGGGAATGAATGCGCGCCATGACACTGGGCAGCTGCCGATCACGCCCCATGGCGTAAACCACGCGCGCCACCCCGACTTGCATGGGCAGCGCATTCGACAGTCCGACGATGATGGCGTACGTCCACGCCAACACCACGGCCGTCCAAGCGCCCGTCGCCCACGCGGCCAATTCGTAGACCGCGGCTGACTGATCCTTGATCGCGATGCCGGGTAGAAGATTTCCTAGAACCCACGTGACGCCGACAAAAAACACGGCGGACACGACCAGCACCGCGATGATGGCGCGGCCGACTACGCGTCGATCGCCGCCCGCCACTTCCTCGGCAAGCGTCGAGACTGCATCGAAACCCAGGAACGACATGATGCAGATCGACGTGGCGCTGAAGATCTTGCCGGCGTTGAAAGCGTGCGGATCGAACACCGGCTTCAGCGTCAGCGCGCCGTTACCTTTGCCGGCATACAAGGCGAAGACGCAGAGCCCGACGAACCCCAGCAAGATGACGACTTGCAGCGCCACCGAAATGAAATTCGCGCGGGAGGTGACGGTAATTCCAAACCAATTCACGCCCGTCGTGGCAGCAACCAGCAATACGATCCAGACGCCTCGATCCACACCCGGCATCAGGGTTTCCAGCGCCACGGCAATCAGCACGTAGACGAACGCCGGAATGAGCAAATAATCGAGCAGCAACATCCAGCCGGCGATGAAGCCGGGGAACGGACCCAAACAATACCGTGCGAAGCCGTACACGGAGCCGGCCGTCGGCAGCGCCTCGGTCATGGTCGCGTAGCTGCGCGCCGTGAAATACATGCAGACGCCGCCGAGCAAATACGCGAGGACGATCAAGCCGTTCGATTCGGTCCAAACGAAGCCCAGTGTGCTCAATGGGGCGAACGGCGCGATGTAGGCGAGTCCGTAAAGGACCAGATCCCAGTAGGTCAAGGAGCGCTCGAGGCCGGCTCCCGCAACTTCCGCACTCATTGGACGAACGTGACGTTTGATGAGCGCGTTGCGATCGGCTTGGGTTGCACCAGCACTTCCACGCTATGCACCGCCGAACTCTCGCCCATATCGCTCTTGAAGCCGGCATTCAGCACATTCACATTGGCGTGGCCGGGGTCCGTGGCGAGCCAGCGGCCTTTGTGCGCAAGCGCGACGCCGCGCGGTATGTCGTCGCAGATCACGACCCCCAACTCGAGGCTGCCGCAGCTGTTGTGAACGATCGCAGCTTGACCGGCGGCCAAGTGGCGCTCCGCCGCGTCCAACGGATGAAGCGCAATCGTTGCCGCACCCAAACGCTTGGCGATCTTGCCGACGTTGCCGAAACTGGTGTTGAGCAACCAGTCATGGGCCGGCGAGAGCAAGCGTAGATTGCCCGAGGTGGGACGCGGATCACTTTGGCACAACGGAATTCGCGGCAGACCATCGGCCTCGGCTCGCGCGGACGCGATCTCGATGCGGCCGCTCGGCGTGTCGAACACCCGGTTCGCGAATTGCACCGCAGGCTCCGCGGGCACCCAAATGCTGCCTTTCGCCGACAGCGACGCGAACGTTTCACCGAGTCCGCCGCGAGCCAAAAGCGTGGCCAACATGTCTGCGTCGGTTTCCTCGAATTCACGCTCCTTGAAATGCATGGCTCGGCCCAAGCGGCGGAAAATCTCTTGATTCGGCAGTGAGGCACCGATCGGGTCCATGACCTTGGTCTGAGAGGAGAGCGTCAAATGAAAATACGAGGCAATGAGGTCGTCGAACTCCAAGAAGCTCGCCGCCGGCAGCACGTAATCGGCCAGCGCCGTGGTATCGGTCGGAAATAAATCCAGCGCAATGGTCAAAAGATCCTCGCGCTGCAGGGCGCGCCGCAGGCGCGCCTGTTGCGGACAAGAGGCCGCCGGATTCATGTTCCATACGATGAGCGACCGAGATCGCGACGGATCCTCGAGCACTTCGACCAGATCCATGTGGCTGATCGCCGGCGCCGCGTTCGGACCTAAGTGTGGCGCGGTCAGGTACGCCTCATCCACGCCGCGCTGGCGTAGATTTGCGTTCAAATAAAGGAAACCCGCTCCCGGTTTGCACAGATTGCCGGTCACTGCGGGCAACAGCGCACAGGCCCGAATCACGTTGCCGCCGTTGGTTTGCCGCTGAAATCCTTGACCCAACCAGAGCAAGGAAGGGCCGCGCGCGTACAGCCTGGCGACCTCTTCGATCAGGGCCACGGGTACGCCCGTCATGCCGCTCGCCCACTCCGTGCTGCATGCGGCGACTGAGGCCGCCAGTTCTTCCCAGCCCAGAACATGGGCCGCGATGAAGTCCTCATCCATCAGGCCATCGCGTTGGATCACGTGCAGCAGTCCGAACGCCAACGCGGCATCGCTGCCCGGGAACGGCTGCAAATGAATGTCCGCGCGCGCTGCGGTGGGCGTGCGTACCGGATCGATGACGACCACCTTGCCTGGTGCCTCCGGCAACCAATGTTCATGAGCATGCGGCGCCGATGCATGCGGATTCGCGCCCCACACCACGATGCACCGCGCCTTCTCGGCAGCGCGAGGATCGAAGCCATCGACCGACGTGCCATACATGTAGCGCAGCGCGACGTGGCCTGCCATATTACAGATGGTGTCCGGCGAGATCTCGGTGGCGCCCAATCGGTTGAAGAAGCGCATCGGCGCCATCCCGGCGAGCAGCGACAGGGTTCCGGTGTAATGTGCGTTGAGTATGGAGGGCGCCCCATGCGAAGCCACGATGCGTTGCAGCCGTTCCGCAATCTCCGCGATTGCCGTGTCCCAGGAGACGGCTTCAAACCTTCCCTCAATCTTTGG
>Ga0224558_1001604_pt1 | contig 23149 bp, 15 predicted proteins | sample 714S32024metaG_FD_180682 | JGI IMG/M metagenome (GOLD analysis project Ga0224558, IMG submission 180682) | Peat soil microbial communities from Stordalen Mire, Sweden - 717 S3 20-24 | ecosystem: Environmental > Terrestrial > Soil > Wetlands > Peat | place: Sweden: Norrbotten County, Stordalen...
GTTGCTCCGGACTCAACGTAATGGTAGGGGCTATGCGCATCTGCAACCGTGTCCTCAATCATAAGATGCGCGCCGATCGATAAAGGTTATTAATTATGACGCACTACACTAGGGTGCGCCAATCTGCCCAAACCTGTAGGTAAGGGTCACGCTGGCATAAGATGGTAGGCGAACTCCCACCACTTCTTGTATGACGGTCTGCGGATAGAAACTCTCCGTGGACTGCCCCGTGTAGCCGCTGGCAATAAGAAAATTCACGCCGGCAGTTAGGCGCGCATTCATGAAAGGCCGGACCACGGCCCCACGAAATTCCTTCACGGGAGTTCCTGTGCATTCCGCATTCGGGTTGGGCTCACATCCGGTGCCGAGCGGCTTGGCGCCGACGTATTCGAACTCGCCGCGCGCTTCGAGATGCCACGGAAGTTTCTGCACCGTGCCCAGCAGATCGAAGATGGTGCGGGGCGCTTCGGGAGTCGGCTGCGGTGGAACATACTGCGGGGCCCCAACCGCCCCAAAGCCAAGAACGCGCGCATCGGCTTTGGAAAAAGTTGCCAGCAGCGAACCTCGGCTAAAGTTGTGCCGCACTGCAATGGTCATAAATCGAAGCCGGCTCGGTCCCAAATCAAACTGCAATCCGGTGTCGGGGTCGAGCTTTCCCACCTCCGCGCTGCTGGTGACGTGCCCGAGGGTAAGCTTGAAATCCGTGTTGCGTACCGTCTTGCTGGCGACGAGTTGGTAGGAATGCGAAGTGGCCACCGGACTGCCAGCGGCGGCCACCGGAGTGCCCGATCCGGTTCCCAAGCCGATGCGCGGGTCTTCCGTAAAGAACGACTGACCAAAGCTCAGAGAAATAAGAGGAACGTACCACGATTCCCTGGGGAGGAAAGAAACTGTAGCTTTCGGTGAGTTTACGCCCACCCATGTCTGAAACGAATTCTGCGGGAAGAGAAGATCGTCGTTGTTGACATTGATTTCATCGCGGCGCCAGCCGAGATAGTAGCGAAGGTAGCGGCTCAAAGCGCCGTCAGCGGCAATGTACGGTGTCAACGATCCGATGGTGATGTTGTTTCCGTCCACAGGTATGAACGGTCCGTAGTAACTCGGGTCGCGCCGATTGAGGAATCCGTAACTGTCAAGATCGTCGCGCCGCGGCGCTTCACGCTCGTAGTCGAACCCTCCCAGCAAGGAAAAATACTCCGCCACTCTATTCACATAGTTCGCACTGCCGCCGGCTACGGTACGAAACTCACTTTGCCGGATCAGGCCCAGATCGCTTCCGAAGTTCGAGGACAAAGAAAGGTTGTAAGTGCGAAAAAAGCCGGAGAGCTGGAGCTGCTGGCTTTGACTAAGTTGCCAGACATCGTTCAAGGCCACGAGCGCGGTGTGCGTCTGATCTTTTTGCCGGGGATCGATGGTGTCGCCGAGGTTCGGGTAACTAATATCCAATTGATTTAATGCAAAGATTGGAACAAGTCCCGGAACATAGGAGAAACCGTAATACCCGATCCCAAATAACGTCAGCTTATGCTCGCCGGCATGAAAGACGCGCTGACCGTTGAATTTGTATTGCTGCCGGTGCTCCAGCCGATCAAGAAAGCCATTGCCATAGGAGCCTTCAAAGGCCACGAACGAATCGAACGACGGGCTCCATCCCGCAACCAAGTCAAGGTCGCGGTAGTCCCCTGTAACGGTGAGAAACGGATCGAGGTGCGCACGCAGTCCGTACGTTGCCGCAAGATTGACGGAATGATTCCCTTCTCGCACGTTGAAGGCTCCGCCATCGACCTGAACGCTTTCCAGAACCTCCGGAATAAATATGTTCGGGTCGGAATAGCCATTGCCGTGGGCATTGGCCGATAGATTGTTGGGCACGAGGTAGCTGCCCACGCCTATGTACTGTGCAATCGGCTCGCCATGGTCTCCGGCTACTCCGGGTGCAAAGTATTGGGGTGCTTTTATACCGCTCGATGCGGTTTCGATCGGAAGGCCCGGAATCGAGATCGGCGCTCCCGGACGTCCAGGGTTTGCGTCCAGCGCTTCTTGCCTCACTATGACACGTTCGCCCGGGTCGGGCGAGGTCAGGCTCGTCTCATCTATATTGGCGGTGACGGTCACGGATTCAGCACGAGAAACTATCTTCTCCAGGTGAATGTCCAAGCTCGCTGAACCGGAACTAATTCTCAACGCCTTAGTGACTTGCTGGAACCCGTCGGCATTGGCTTTAACCAGGTATTCCCCAGCTGACGTCACCTCGAATTCGAAACGGCCTTCGGCGTCGGTCTTCGTCTGGGCGGTCTGGGTGGTCTGGCGGCTGGTTCCAGCTTGCCTTTGAGTGAGCTGCAGTCTCGCCCCAGGGACCGGCCTGCCTTGAGGATCGATCACCCGGCCAGTCACGCGAATGTCGGCGGCATAGCTCTCGACGGAAACGAGAAATAAGAGTGTCGCCAAGATAGTGCTACGCGATATCATTTCGTGCAAGCCGTCGTCTCGTGTGACCCAGATCACTGTCTCATGCCCGCCGCTTCCAGTACAGTACGGTTAGCATGGCCGGATTTTCCATTCTCACCAACCGCAAGCGCGCCATTGTCGCATTGGTGCACTCCGTAGTGTTCCTCCTGATTGCGGTCAGGCAGATGGTTGCCGCCCAACCTTCCACCGGCATCTGGGTTGCGTCCACGGTATCCCGCGGCACCTGGATTCTCTGCGGCATCTTTGCCATCGTCTCCGCCATTCTTTTCTGGCTGCTCGTGATTTCCAGCGGATGGATGGAAAAATTCTATTTTGGATTCTGCACCATCAGCGCCACCTCCGGCCTCGTCCGAACCGCCGCCGGCGACCAGACCTTTCACGCCGGCCTATATATAAGGGTGGTCATGCTGGTCAGCGCAGTCCTGGTCGGACTGCTGATCGTCAGAATGCACTCCCGCCCGCTTTCCCCAGCAGAGTCGGAGTACGTGGAAGAAAGATCGTAACCGCCCCTACCCCCCTACCCCCCACCCCCTCCCCATGTCTATTGGAATCATTTGGTTAGCGGTTGTATGCCGCCAAAGTATTCAATACAAATGACTTATTGTCAAAGTATTCAGGAATAAGGACTTAGCTTGACATTCTCACCTTGGGTGCGAATTGTTTACTCCTAAGTTACCATCCAGCATCAAAAATTTCTTATATCTCGACCCTTTAGAATCATAGCTTTGGCTGGAAATTCCTTTCAAATCTTTGAGTTTAAAGGAGTTATTCGTAAAATATTCCGGAATAAGGAGTTAGCTTGTTTGACTTCCTCGCAGGATTTTGACAGGGGGCTTGACAGCTGACTGCCTCAACTTCGTGTTGTCAAAGAGCGCCGACTAGTGGGGCTGCGGCGGCTTCGAGGGGCGTCTTGGTGACGGGCACACCTCGGCCCTGCTACAGGTCGACTCCATTGTCGCCGACGGGCGGTTAGATGTCTGTGATGGTTCGTACATCGCGTTTGTGATGAAAAAGGGAGACGTTGGATTGCGGCAGTCAGCGAAAGAATCACTAGCGGTGGGCGCAGAATCTCACCCTTCGAGAAACGAAGGCGTAGTGTGTGGAAATGTGTATTCTTGTGTGTACTGGTGTGTAAAACGTGTGTATTATATAGTCCCATAGAGAGAACGAGGAAACATGCACAGCCGGGAGGTCATAAAGCTATTACAGAAAGACGGCTGGTATGAGGTGAATCAGGTCGGGAGCCACAAGCAATTCAGACATCCGACGAAAAAGGGGAGGGTGACGGTGCCACACCCGAACCGGGACATACCGATGGGCACCCTCAAAAGTATTGAGAAACATGCGGGGATCAAACTGAAGTGATCAAACTCGGCTAACCCCGCGGAACAAAGGAGCGCAGTCATGGAATATATCGCCTATCTTCATAAGGACCGGGATTCGGATTACGGCGTGAGCTTTCCCGATTTTCCAGGCTGCATCACCGCCGGAAAGACCCTCGATGAAGCGAGCCGGATGGCGGCGGAGGCGCTGGCGATCCATATCGAGGGCATGATCGAAGACGGAGACGCAGTGCCGGAGCCGTCGCAGCTCGACGAGATCGCGAAGGACGCGGCCAAGCACGGCGCAATTGCCTTCATGGTGAGCGTGGACGCTCCCGATGCGACGGTGCGGGTTAACATCACGGCGCGGGAAAGCCAGATTGGAACAATCGATGCCTTGGCCGAAGCGGCGGGGATGACGCGATCGGGGTATATGGTGAGGGCGGCACTCGGTGAACGAAAGCGCCCGAAGAAAGCGAAGCATGTACGACGTGCTGTAAGTTAGGCGTATTGCAGGCTGGGCCGTTGACCTTTTTCATCACAAACGCGATGTACGAGCCATCACAGACCTGCACCCCAATCGGTGCGAAGATACCTCGACAGTGCACCATCGAGAACTGCGCCAGTCTCCAGAGACGAATGCATTTCCAGTCTCAAACTTTTTACGCGCTCTTTGACAACAAATGTTCCGACAAATGGCCCCGGCCAGCACCCCCGCAAGTGCACGCCAAACAGCAAAATTCAGAGCTAAGTCCCATCCTTTGAATATTTTGCCTATAACTACCTTACTATCATCAACTTAACTCATTTTTGGGTAGGGGGGTACCCCCCACAAAAATTTCTGAATTCTTACCCGCCGGTTGGCCCGCATCGTCTCTCGGCGCTCTGCGCGGCTTGGCGGTGCAAAGCTCTACACCACAAAATACTTCGCTCCCGGATGATGCACCACAATCGCCGACGTGCTCTGCTCCGGCTCCAGCAAGAAGCCTGAAGTCAGCCGCACGCCCACGTTCTCCTCTGGCTTTAGCAAGGCGAACAGCTTTGTCTGATCCTCCAGATTTGGACACGCTGGATAGCCGAAGGAATAGCGCGAGCCGCGATACTTCTGATGAAACAGATCGCGAATATGTGGCGAGTCCTCGGCCGTTATGCCTAACTCTTCTCGCATCTTCTTGTGGTGGAATTCGGCTAGGGCCTCCGCCGTCTCCACGCTTAGGCCGTGGAGATAGAGATAGCGCGTATATTCTCCGCCTTCGAACAGGCGCTGCGTTTCGACCGACGCTTTCGGACCGATCGTCACCAGCGACAGGCCGAGCACATCCATCTTGCCGGAGGAGGGCGCGGCGAAGAAATCGGAGATGCACAGGCGGCGGCCTTCTTTCTGGCGCGGGAAGGTGAAGCGCAACAATTCCTTCAGGTTTTGCTTTTCACTGACGACTGAGAACTGAGAGCTGGGAACTGAATACACTACTACGTCATTGCCATCGCCTTGCGCTGGGAAATATCCGTAGACTACTTTTGGCTCGAACCAGCCCGCGGCAATCACATCTTCTTCCAGCTTCTTCTTGATCGGACGGTATTTCTCTTCCACCAGCCTTGCGTAATCTTCCTGCGACGCCGTCTTCAGCTGCCACTGGTTCTTGAACAAGGCCGTGTCGTTGATGTAATGGAAAATCTCCCGCAGATCGTAGTCCTTCATTACTCGCACGCCCCAGAATGGAGGCTCCGGAATATTCGGCGCATCGGTCACCACGGCGCTGCGCTCGGCAAACACCGGGCCGATTTCTTCATCCACCGCAGCGGCTTTCGAGTATTCCTTCACCGTTCTGCCGTCCTTCAGACGCGCCTCGCGCTTGCCGTCCTCCGCCGCTAGATCCTCCATTACGTGCAGGCCTGCGAACGCGTCTTCTCCGTAGAACACGGCATTCGAATACTCGCGGCGCAGGTCATCTTCTACATACTTCCGGGTTAGGGCCGCGCCTCCGCAGATCACCGGAAACTCCAGCTTCTGGCGTTCCAGTTCCTGGATTACGTACTTCATCTCCAGCGTCGACTTCACCAGCAGGCCGCTCAGGCCGATGGCGTCGGCCTTGTGCTCCTGCGCGGAGCGGATGATCGTGTCGCCGGGCTGCTTGATTCCCAGGTTCACAACCTTGAAGCCGTTGTTGGATAAGATGATGTCGACCAGATTCTTTCCTATGTCGTGCACATCGCCCTTCACCGTAGCGAGCACGATCGTACCCTTCTGCTGCGCGCCGGACCGTTTTTCCATCTTCGGCTCGAGATAGGCTACCGCGGCCTTCATCACTCCCGCTGAATCTAGAACCGAGGGCAACTGCATCTTGCGCGCTCCGAAGAGGTCGCCTACCGTCTTCATGCCGTCGAGTAACACCGTGTTGATCAGGTCGAGCGGCTTGTACTCGACTAGCGCCTCTTCCAGCAACTCTTCCAGACTGCGCTTGGTCTTGCCATCGCCTACCGATTTTTCGCCGTTGATGATCGCGTACTTCAGCTTGTCCTCGATGGAGAGCGTTGCCACGTGCGCCGTGGTCTGCGCCTGCGCCTTGCCTTTCATGCCCGCGAAATGCTGCATGTAAATCTGCAGCGGATCGCCGTTGGAGCGGTCCTGGTAAATCAGCTTGCGCGCCAGTTCCACTTCTTCCGCAGGAATCTTGTACAGCGGATAAATCTTTGTGTAATTGACGATGGCAACATCGAGGCCGTTTTCGACCGCCTCATGCAGAAACACCGAGTTCAGAACCCGCCGCGGATACGCGTCCAGCCCGAAACTGATGTTGCTGACGCCTAGCACCGTTTTCACTTCCGGGAGCTCTTCGCGGATGCGCTTCACCGCCTTCAAAGTCTCGATGCCCGCCGATCGGTATTCTTCCTGGCCGGTCGAAATCGGCAGCGTCAGCGCGTCGAAGAGCAGGTCCACCGGACGGATGCCGTATTTTTTTGTCGCCAGATCGAAGATGCGATGCGCGATCGCGACTTTCTTGTCCGCCGTCAGCGCCATGCCCTCTTCATCGATGGTCAGCGCGATCACGCCTGCGCCGTAGCGCTTCGCCATGGGCAACACTTTCGACGTGCGCTTCTCGCCGTCTTCGAGGTTGATCGAGTTGATGATGGCTTTGCCGGGGATGCGCTTCAGCGCTTCTTCCACCACGTCGGCTTCGGTGCTGTCGATCAGGATCGGCGCGGGCACGCGGGTCGCGATTTTTTCGAGGATGGCGGAGATGTATCCCTTCTCGTCTTCGCCTACGATGGCGCAGCACAGGTCGAGCATGTGCGAGCCTTCGTTCGCCAGCTTTTTCGCCAGCGTGAGAATGTCGTCGTACTTTTTCGCTTGCACCAGCTTGCGGAAATGATCGACTCGCGTTGTGGTGTTCATCTCCTCCGCAACGATCAGAGGCTTCGGTTCCAGATCAAGCGGCACCGAGGTGTAGGCGCTTGACGCTGCGCCTACCGGCTTCACATTGCGCTTCGCCGGCTCCACGCCCGTCACTGCATCCACTACGGCTTTCAGATGTTCGGGAGTCGTGCCGCAACATCCGCCTACGATGCGTACGCCGTAATCCTGCACGAAGTGTTTGTGATACTCCGCCAAGTCCTTGGGCAAGAGCTTGTACACCGCATGGCCGCCTACGTTCTGCGGCAGTCCGGCATTCGGAAGAACGGAGACTTCCTTGGTTGAATTCAACGCGAGGTAGCGGACCGCCTCATTCATCTCGGCCGGACCGGTCGCGCAGTTCAGGCCGATGATGTCGATATCGTAGGGCTCGAGTGCGGTCAACGCCGCGCCGATTTCCGTGCCGAGCAGCATGGTTCCCGATTCTTGCAGTGTTACTTGAACTTGTACCGGCAAACTCTTCCCCGCCTTGCGCATTGCCTCGATGACGGCTACCGTGGCAATCTTTGCCTGCAACAGATCCTGGCACGTCTCGATGAGCAGAACATCGACGCCGCCTTCGATCAGCGCTGCCGCCTGTTCTTCGTAGGACGCCGCCATCGCGTCCCAACCGATGTGTCCCAGGGAGGGCAATTTTGTGGTTGGCCCGATCGATCCGGCTACGAACCTTGGTTTTTCTTTGGTTGAGAATTGCTGCGCTACTTCCCTTGCGAGTTGCGCCGCCTTCAGGTTGATCTCACGAACTTTGTCGCGCAGTTCGAACTCGCCTAGAACGAGGGCCGTCCCGCCGAAAGTATTCGTCTCTACTATGTCGCAGCCCACGCGGAAAAAGTCGGCGTGAATGTCGCGAATAATGTCGGGACGGCTCAGCACCAGAACTTCGCTGCAATTTTCCTTGCCCCAGTAATCGTCCAGGGTAGGATTCCGCTTCTGGATGTTCGTGCCCATGGCGCCGTCATAGATGACGACGCGCTCTTTTACGAGTTGGAGAAAGTTGGACATGAGTCGTTAGTCGTTGGTCGTCAGTCGTTGGTCGTTCGCAATTCGCCTCCGCTCTTAAATGTAGAGACGTGGCTTGCCTCGTCTCAGTTTGCAGCGGGAGACGCGGCAGGCCACGTCTCTACAGAAAATCAAACGCCCTGGCTCCTCAAATCGGTGCCCTTCGCAAATGCGCGAACGACCGACGACTGACGACCAACGACTGCTTTCCCATACAACAACGCCGGTCCCTGCGGGACCGGCGTTTGGTGGAAAAATCTTCAAGATCGTTAAGTCCCCTTCACGCCCGCATCCAGTTCCGATTGCGCAAACACCTGATTGGCTCCCATGTGCGCTGGGGCCGGCGCCAGCATCTGTTCTTTCCGGTAAATCAGATTGCTTGCGCTGAAAGTCGCCAGCTCAAATCCATGGCCATGGGTGATCGCATCGGTCGGACAAGCCTCCACACAATACCCGCAAAATATACAGCGATTGTAGTCGATGTTGTAGACGCGGGCGTAGCGCTCGGCGCCTGAAACTCTGGTTTCGGCGGTGTTTTCCGCGGCTTCTATGTAGATGCAGTTGGCGGGACAGGCGGCGGCGCAGAGGAAACAGGCTACACATTTTTCCAGTCCGTTTTCGTCGCGCTGGAGGACGTGCATGCCGCGGTAGCGTTCCTGAAACTTTGCGCCTTTCAGGGGGCCGGGACCGTCGGGATAGTTCTCGACGATGGTGGGCTGAAACATCTCCTTCAGGGTGATGGTCATTCCCTGAGCTACGGCGCCGATGTTTTTGATCACGGACATACGTGAGTAGTATAGCGAATGTTGCGGGGATTGGCAGCTGTTGGCTTTTGGCTCTTGGCTTCTGGCTTTTCGCTTTTCGCTTTTCGCGTTTCGCGTTTCGCCTTTCAAAAGATTGGCTACCAAGGACGGGGAGACTTTCGAGGACGTGGAAATCTTCTCTTAATGGTTGAGACTCTACTTGGGCGCTGCGTTGCGATAGCGCAAGAGTGGGTGTTTCAATTTATGGCCAGCCGGGGTTTGCATTCTTTTCGTTTTCTTTTCGTGGTTATCTTCTTCGCGACTTTCGTTTTTCTTTTCGGCGGCGGGTTCCTGGGCAGCGCCTTCGGTCAGAAGTCTGGCGAGAAAACCACTTCCTCGTTGCCTTCTGCAAGAAGCAGCGAAACGAGCGGCGAAACCAGCAGTGAAGAGCGCGGCGGGGATCGTCCGTATCTGCGAGATCATTTGCACTGGAACTGGAACCAGCGGGGGAGGACTGTGCCTCGGGGAGAATCGGCGGCGGGGCTGCGGTTTCGGGCTTACCGGCAGAAGATGGCGATGCGGGCTTCGCGGGCGGCTGCGGCTGCACATTCTACGTCTCCACCTATGTCGTCCTCCCCACACCCGCTCATCGCAAAGGACGCGATGGGTGGGGCACCCGCTGCACTTTCGGCCTCAACAACGTGGGTGCCGCTGGGACCGGCTCCGCTTGCTTCCGATGCTACGGGAGATCGAGGGCAGGATTACAACTGGGTCTCGGGGCGGGCCACCTCAGTGCTGATCGATCCCGCGGACACTAGCGGAAACACGGTGCTATTGGGCGGCGCTTATGGCGGTCTTTGGAAATCGATCAACGCGGGAAGTCTGAGTTCCAGTCCCGCTGCCGTCGTCTGGCAGCCTTTAATTGACGATCAGCCCACGTTGGCGGTGGGCGCGATTGCTTTGCAGCCGGGAAACAGCAACGTGATTGTGATCGGAACCGGGGAGACTAACAACTCGGCCGATTCTTATTACGGGCTGGGAATTCTGCTTTCCACAAATGGGGGTTCGACGTGGACCGAGATCACGGGGACAGGACAGTCTCCGAATGTGGACCAATCGTTTCTCGGCATCGGTTTCAGCAAGATCGCCTTCAGCACGGCGAATCCTAACCTGGTGGTGGCGGCAACGGCGGGAGACAACGGCCTGTGCCTCGGCTTGGAAGCAGCGCCGGCGAGAGGCAACAGTCCTCCTTCCTGCCTTGGCCCGGAAGAGGACGGGAATTCGACTGTGCGCGGACTTTACTACTCGCTGAATGCTGGAGCGACGTGGAACCGCGCAACCCTCACGGACGGTGCCGTTCCCGCCTCGGCCACGGCGGTGATTTACAACCCTAGCCAGGGAGCGACGGGAACGTTCTACGCTTTCATCCGGCGTCACGGGCTGTACTCATCGACGGATGGCCAGAACTTCACTCCGCTGACCACGCAACCGACCGCGGGTCTGGCATCGGCAAACTGTCCGGCGAGTTCGAACGCAACGACTTGCCTGATTTATCGCGGCGAGTTCGCGGTGGTACCGGGGCGCAACGAGATGTATGTGTGGGTGGTCGACGTGCAGCCGGACGCCTATGGAAATCCCACACCCGCCGATGAGGGCATCTGGCAATCGACGACGGGCGGAGCGAGTTGGACGCAGATTCCGGACAACGGCATCACCAACTGCGGCGACAGCGCGTTTGGACCGAACATTGGACCGAACAGCGGACCGAACATTGGACCGAACAGCGGCTGCGGAGTGCAACAGGGCTGGTACAACCTGGAGTTGTCCGCGATTCCCGACCCGCCGCCCCCCAATTCAACGGGAACAGACGTTTATGCGGGCACGATCAATCTTTATAAGTGCACGTTAGAGCCCGGGACTACAACGTGCTTGCAGGGCGACTGGATCAATCTAACTCACGTCTACGGGTGCAGCCCGCTCGGGGCGCCGGCGCATGTGCATCCGGACCAGCATGGAATCGGGTTCATGGTTGCCGGTGACACAACACCTGGCTACTTCGCGCACGATGGGGGAATCAGCCGGACGCTGGATGGGTATTCCGGGCTGACCACCGGGAGTTGTACCGGGACGAATCAGTTTGACAGCCTGAGCCAGACCCTGGGCTCGATGACGGAATTTGTTTCTGTCTCGGTGCACCCCACGAGCGCGGATATTCTGCTCGGGGGAACGCAGGGTAACGGCTCCCCTAAAACCAGCACCGCAACCAGCAGCAGTACCTGGCAGAATACGCTGGGCGGGGATGGCGGATTCAATGCGATCAATCCCAGCAACCCGGACGAGTGGTTTGCGGCGAACCCCTACGTCACGATTATGAAGTGTGAGTCGGGAACCGAGTGTAACGACGCTGCATTTCTTCAGGTCGGCGGCTCCAGCGATCTGGGTGGAGATCAGGGAGCTTACGATACTCCCTACATTCTGGACCCGCAGAATAGCAGTGAAATGCTGGTGGGAACGTGCCGAGTGTGGCAGATCGGCACCAGCGGAACGGCTCCGTTGCAACTCAGCAATGACTTCGACACGTTAGGAACTGGTTTGTGTACGGGCGATGAAATCAACCTGGTCAATGCGGTAGCCGCGGGCGGTCCAGCGCCGAACGGCTATTCGACGGTGGTATATGCGGTGACCAACGGATACGGGCCGCTAAGCGGGTCGCCTGGGGGCGAAGTATGGGTCACGACCGATGCGGGCGTCAGTTTGATGACGAATGTGACCGCGAACCCAACCCAGAATGTGAATCCGAACGGGTATGCGATTTCGACGGTTGCGATGGATTCCTCCGATGGGACGGGCAACACGGCATATGTGGGGATCATGGGATTCAGCACGCCGGGATTCCCAACGTCGCACGTGTCGAAGACTGCGAACGCCGGCGCGAGTTGGACGGACTGGACGGGCACGGGCTTGGCGGAGTTGCCGGATGCTCCGGTGAACGCGTTGTTGGTGGATGCGCAAGCGGGACTGGTTTACGCGGGAACCGACGTTGGCATTTTTGTGAGTGCGACGGGCGCTCCGAGTTGGACGGAAGTTGGGCCGCCGCCGGGGCCGGGAGTTTCGGGATTTCTGCCGAACGCTCCGGTGACCGCGCTGCAACTTTTTAACTACGCGGGCACGAAAACGCTGGTGGCATCGACGTACGGGCGCGGTATTTGGAACTATTCGTTGGCGCCAGATTTTGCGATTGCGGTGACGGCGACTCCGAATTCGACGGCGGTGAATCAGAACGTGACGTGGAACGGGAAGCTGACGGCGCTGAACGGATACAGCGGAAGCGTGGCGCTGACATGTACGGGGGCAGTGCCGGGAACGTGGTGGATCACGCCGACGACGGTGACGCCTACGGCCGCGGGCGCTCCGTTCACAGTGACGCTGGGCAGCGCTACGGCGGGGACGTTCAATTTTGCGATCCAGGGAACGGACGGGACGCTGACCCAAGCTACTCCGACGGAGACGCTGACGGTGGGAACGCCGGACTTTGCGATTGCGGTGACGGCGGCTCCGAATTCGACGGCGGTGAATCAGAAGGCGACGTGGAACGGGACGCTGACGGCGCTGAACGGATACAGCGGAAGCGTGGCGCTGACATGTACGGCCGGAGCTCCCGGGACTTGCGCGATCACGCCGGCGACGCTGACACCGACTGCGGGGGGAGCTGGGTTTACGGTGACGCTGGGCAGCGCTACGGTTGGGACGTTTAATTTTGCGATTCAGGGAGCGGACGGGACGCTGACCCAAGCTACTCCGACGGAGACGCTGACGGTGGACAAAGCGACGCCGACGATCACGTGGGCGACGCCGTCAGCGATCACCTACGGGACGGCGCTGTCGCCCACGCAGTTGAATGCGACGGCGAGCGTGCCGGGGACGTTTGTGTACTCGCCAGTCTCGGGGACGGTGCTCGGAGCGGGATCGCAAACGCTGAGCGTGACGTTCACTCCGACCGACACGACCGACTACAACACGGCGACGGCTACGGTGACGCTGGTGGTGAACAAGGCGACACCGACGATCACGTGGGCGACGCCGTCAGCGATCACCTACGGGACGGCGCTATCGTCCACGCAGTTGAATGCGACGGCGAGCGTGCCGGGGACGTTTGTGTACTCGCCAGTCTCGGGGACGGTGCTCGGAGCGGGATCGCAAACGCTGAGCGTGACGTTCACTCCGACCGACACGACCGACTACAACGCGGCGACGGCGACGGTGACGCTGGTGGTAACGGGGACGACTGCGGGCTTTACGTGGACGGACACGGGCAGCACTTCGGTGACGTTGCTGGCGGGACAGAGCGCCAGCTATACGTTTTCGGCGGCTCCGGTGGGGGGTAAGACGTTTAGCTCGGGGGTGAGTTTTGCGTGCTCGGGCTTGCCAGCGTTAACGAGCGGGGGGCCCGGCGGCAGTTGCGGGTTTAGTCCGGCGACGATTGCGGCGGGGGCGCCTCCGGTGACGGTGACGCTGACGATTACGACGATTGGGCCGAACTTGGGGACGCAGTCGGGGCCGCGGGGAGCCGTGCTGCGCACGGCCTGGACGGCCGGGGGCGGCCGTCCCTACGCACCCTTCTTGTGGGTGGTGCTGGTGGGGATTGTGGGGGTCGGGCGAAAGAGACGCGGCAAGCCGCGTTTCTACGGAGGGATCACGGCGATCTGCCTAGGCCTCGGACTGATGGCGCTGATTTCTTGCGGCGGGGTCGCGGGCAGTGGCAGCAGCACAACACCGGTGACGGTGAATCCGCAAACGGGGACTGTGTTGTTTGCGGATGAGCCGGGAAACTCGTGGCCGGCGGCAGTTATTCGGGGGAGCAATCAACAGCAATTCACGGCCAACCAGAGTGTAACGTGGGCGGTCACGGGCGGGAGTGCGAATGGCGCGATAGGCGGGACGGGGATGTATACGCCTCCGGCGGTGGTGCCGAACCCGGCGACGGTCACGGTGACGGCCACGCCTGCGACCGGGGCAGTTGGGATCGGCTTTTGTGACGGTGGCGGCGCCGACGGTAGTGGGCCCGTCGCAGATTACGGTGACGGCGACGGCTGCGGGTGGGGCGGCGCTCCCGGATGTTGTGGCGCTGATTGTGCAGTAGGGCAATCTAACGCCGAGACGCGGAAGGCGGCGGGAATTTGTAATTGGTGATTTGTAATTGGTAATTGAGGGCGCGCTGGTGTCCGTACCCACGTTTCGAAAAGCGTGAGACGAGGGCACCCGCGCCTTTTCTGCGTCACATTCCATTGTTCTTGCGTCACAGTGAGGTGGGCGGGTTGTGAGATAGGATTATTTTCGGTGGGCGGCCGTGCTTTGCACGGATTGGACGGGCGAGACGCCCGTCCCCACACCAGACACACAAACTCATGACTTATGACATTGCGGTGATTGGCGGCGGGATTGTTGGGCTTTCGTTTGCCATGCAGGTGGGCGAGCGGTTTCCGCGGTTGCGCGTGGTGGTTCTCGAGAAGGAAGCGGGAGTGGCTCGGCACCAGACAGGACACAATAGCGGGGTCATCCACAGCGGGGTTTATTACAAGGCGGGATCGCTGAAGGCGCGGCTGTGTGTAGCGGGGGCGCGGGAGATGGTGGAGTTCTGCTCGCGACATGGGATTCCTTATGAGGTGTGCGGGAAATTGATTGTGGCTACTAACCCGGAGGAGATAGCGCGGCTGCATGTGCTACTTGCGCAGGGCGTGGCGAATGGGTTGGAGGGTTTGCGACTGCTGGAGGGCGCGGCGATGCTCGAGATTGAGCCGCATGTCGGCGGAGTTCGAGCGCTGCTGGTGCCATCGACCGGGATCACGGATTATGCGGCGGTGACGGCGAAGTATGCGGAGATCGCGGCGCGATGCGGAGCGGAGGTGAAGACGGACGCCGGTGTGATGGGGTTTGAGCGGTCGCGGGATGGGGTCGTCGTGCGGACGCGAGCGGGGGATTTTTCTGCGCGGTATGTGGTGAATTGCGCGGGTCTGTATAGCGATCGGGTGGCGCGCATGGCGGGGGACGATCCGGGCATGATTCTCATTCCGTTTCGCGGGGAGTATTACGACTTGGCCGCGGCGAGGCGGGAGTTGGTGCGGGGCCTGATTTATCCGGTGCCGGATCCGCGGTATCCGTTTCTGGGAGTGCACTTCACACGGCGGATTCAGGGGAATGTGGATGCGGGGCCGAATGCGGTGCTGGCGTTCCAGCGCGAGGGATATCGGTGGCGGGATTTCGATTTGGGCGAGACGATGGAAGTTTTCATGAATGCGGGATTTCGGGCCATGGCGCGGCAGCACTGGAGAAATGGGCTGGCGGAGTTTCGGCGGTCGCTTCGGAAGGGGGAGTTTGTGCGGTCTTGCCAGCAGTTGGTGCCGGAGGTGCGGATGGAAGATATGACGCCGGGTGGGTCGGGAGTGCGGGCGCAGGCGGTGGGGACGGACGGCGCGCTGGTAGATGATTTCCGGTTCGTGGGGCGGGAGCGGTTCTTGCATGTGCTCAATGTGCCTTCTCCGGCGGCGACGGCGTCATTGCCGATTGGGCGCGAGATATTGAAGATGGTGCCGGAGGAAATTGTGGATTAGGAAGCTTGCAGAGTTTCAAGGTTTCAAGGGGAAAGCCGTGTGTCGTTGAGGGTTCACCTTGAAACTCTGAAACCTTGACGCTTTGGAATCTGACCAGATGGCAGACTGCTCGGCATCGTGTAAGCTGAGGACTTCTTATTACAGCCGGTTGGGAGAATTCGCATGCCACAGAGTTTGAGTGAGAAAAAGAAAGTCGCGGTTTTGGGCGTGGGGAAGATTGGATCGATTCTGCTGCAATCCTTCTTGCGCGATGGATTGCTGTCGCCGGGGCAGACTTGGGCAACGGTGGCGCATCCGGAACGGGCGCGGATGCTGAAGGAGAAGTTGAAGGTGCACGCGGGGACCAACAACGCGGATGCGGTGAGGGACGCGGACATTATTTTTATTTGCGTGAAGCCGCAGGTGGTGGCGGACGTGGTGAAGGAGATTCGCGCGCACTTGAATGGCAAGCAGTTGGTGATTTCGGTGGCGGCGTCAGTCCCGACCGAGATGATTGAGCGGGCACTGGAGAAGGAAGTGCCGGTGGTGCGGGCGATGCCGAATACTCCTTGCGTGCTGGGCGCGGGCATGACGGCGCTGTGCAAGGGGAAGTTCGCGACCAAGCAGCATCTGGAAACGGCGACGAAGTTTTTCGATGCGGTGGGGCGGACGGTGACCGTGGACGAAAAACATATGGACGCGGTCACGGGACTGTCGGCGAGCGGGCCAGCTTATATCTATATCATTCTGGAATCGCTGGCGGAGGCGGGCGTAAAGGTGGGATTGCCGCGGGATGTGGCGACTCTGCTGGCGGCGCAAACGACTATGGGCGCGGCGCGGGTGGTGCTGGAGACCGGGGATCATCCAGCACTGCTGAAGGATGCGGTGACCACTCCGGCGGGATGCACGATTGACGGCATCATGGAACTGGAAGAGGGCAAGCTGCGCGTGACGTTGATCAAGGCGGTGGTGAAGGCGGTGCAGCGGGCTAAGGAGCTGGCGTTTTCGTAGGGCACGAAGACCTCCTACTCATTCGCAAAGAACGCGAATGAAATGGGGCACCCGCCGCTCTAGAGATAAGATCGATGCGAAAGTCACACCTTCCGGCTATACGGGCTTTTGGATTTCCACTCCGAATCGTTTTGCGGCGGACTGAATACGCTTCCACGCCGCACTACGCTCCGCTTCCGTTACGCCCTTTACCTGATTGAAGCGCGCAGCCGCATTGCGCACGTGGGAGGCATTTTCCAACGGCTCTTTGCGTTGCTTGGGGAAAGCGAACTTGGTTACGGATATCCGGTCACGAGTTGCCGTGGTTAGCTTGGCCATTGTTTTCCTCCCTCGGGAGCATTCGCCCGCGCACGAACAGTCGCGGGAATTGTTATCTTTACCTCTGATCTCTACCTCTTATCTTCTTATCTTCTTATCTTCTTATCTTCTTATTCGTACCACGCTGGATTACGGCAGCTCTTCCAGCTTCTGCCGCGCGGTCCGGTTGACGTCTTCTTCCCGCGCGGACTCGGCCATACGCGGTTCATCCATTTCTTTTTTGACGCGGGCAATCGTCGCTTGATTGGATTCCTGCCTGGGCTCTCTTCTTCGATTTTGACTATGCATCCATGCAAGATCTCACGAGTCCAAGGGGATTACAGGTCAATTTGGTACAGTTACCGTCAGTTTTCAGAAATTCTTTTCATAGCGAGCGGTTTTGAACAGTCTCCGCCGCCCTCGAAATGTAGCATCTCAACAGTGAAGCAGCGTGCCCCTTCCACATGGAGCCGAGGATTGGACTATCGGAGACGAACAGTGTCAGAGGATCGGCGGAGGGTATAAGGCCGTGAAATTCAGATTTTTACTGTTTCTCTGAATGGAGCCAACATTCTATCTACGCCGACCCAGAGTCCAACACCACGAAAACTTAGAGGAACGCTCGGGCAAATCTCCCAGGTCTCTAAAAGCGCGAGACCTGGGGAGCCCGGCAGTCCACCAAATTGAAGACCAGCAATGCAGCCCGGCGCCAGGAGATTACTTCATCTCCGATTGTGCTGGCTTGGCTGCCTTGCCTTTCAGTTCGACCACGATCACATCGAACCCTTTGTCGCTGGTGTTCTCCGGCAAGTGGATCTCGGCCGCGCTATATTGCGCCTCACCTGCCTTAACGGTAAAGGCTTGCGTTTTGCCGTCCGGATAGCTGAACTGCCCGTTGGCGTCGTTTAGGAACACCGCAACCGTGGCAGGATGGCTGTGCATGACCGACTTCTCGTGCGGGCCGTAGTGCACTTTCAGAATCCGCACCTGGGCGTTTTCGCTCACTACCGTGTAATGCTTGGGATCAACTTTGACCGCATCTTGCGCCGAGAGGATCGGGACGAGACAGACACACAACACCACACCATAAAGCGCCAGTGGCACTCGCATTTTGCTCTCCTTAGTGCTTAGAGGATTTGTTGAAAAAGCATCTTACCCTACTCTGGCCGTGTCACCGATGTCAATGGTGCCGGAGACCGGCGATCATCCGGCGCTGCTGATGGATGCGGTGATCTCCCAGGTCCCGAAAAGCGCGAGACCTGGGGCCACCCGGCTCAAAAGCGCGATCCCTCGCGCCTTTGCCGCTATGCAAGGTTGGGCAGGTTACTTCTTCGGCTCCAGTATGATTTCCCGCGCCATGCGACTTCCGATGATCTCGCGCCAACTGGCGCGTTCCTGGTAGCCCTCGATCATCTTCTTGTCGTTGCTGTTTAAGGCCTGGTTGCCGACCGCCTCTCTCTTGTCCTGGTTGGCTTCCATAGTCGCCAGGTCCTTGAATTCGGTCATCAGCATGATGTCGAAGTCATCAGGGCCGTGCGACTCGGTTGCTATGACCATATAGTTGAGGATGAGCCCGGCCTTCTTCAGGGCTTCCTGTTCGGTCTTCCAATCGCCCGCCAGGTACTCCATGTACTTCAGGCCGACGCCGGGCTTTGCTTTAATGAAGGCGATGTCCCACACCGGACCCTCGTGGAACGGCCGCACAGGTACAGCTTGAGCGAGTGAAAAGGTGGGCAGCAGCATGGCGGCAAACGCCAGCACCGCGATAACACGAATCATGTTCTTCATCAGTTGCTCCTTTTTGGATTTCACACAAATCGAAGTGGCCAGAGTTACTACTGCGTCGGCCGCCACTTCCATAGCCGAGCAGTTTCCCTCCGCTCAGACAGATCGTCTGCGGAACATGAGAGCGATGACTCGTAATGCGGGGCGGGAATTGATTAACAAAGCAGGGGCCAGCCGTCCGCCCAATTTAACCGGAATTTCCCTCTTAGCTGGCAATCGGCCTACACTATATACCCCGCGAGGGAGTCAAGCGCACTATTTTTTCTTGTTTGGACCCGGGAGCTCCGGCGCATTCAAACCGCGTCCGGCTTACGCCATGACTTTGTACTGCTCGCTCTCGTGTTCTTCCTGGATATGAGTCTCGATCACGAGCGAGCAATTGCGCATAACAAGAATCACGCCCAAGTAAAGGAGGGACGAGCGCCACGCCCGTCCCTCCTCTGATTCCCTTCCTGCGGGTACCTGGAATCCAGCAACTCAGTGAATATCGAACTGCTCCTGGTGCAGCGCCGGATCCGACTTCACGATGATCGTCTTCTTGGTGAGTTCTTCCATCTCATTCAGAAGTTGCGCGTTGTTTGCCTTCAGGGCTTTCGCAACCTCCGGGTTCACTCGCAACATCACGTCGCTGTGCTCCAAATGGTTCGCGATCTTGCGCATCTCGACATAGACCTCGTTGCAAATGGTGTTCACCGCTTTCACGAAGCCCGTGGCCTGGCAATACGGACACGGCGATCCGATCGTCCGTTCGAGCGACTGCTTCACCCGTTTGCGGGTGATCGCCACCAGACCGAAATCATTGAACTGCAGCACCTTCGACGGCGCCCGATCGGCGCGCAATGCCTCTTCCAGCGCCTGCATCACTTTCTGCCGGTTGCGCCGCTCGTCCATGTCGATGAAGTCGATGATGATGATGCCGCCCAGATCGCGCAGCCGCACCTGCCGCACGATTTCCTTGATCGCATCGACGTTCGTCTTCACGATCGTATCTTCAAGGCGGGCGGTTTTGCCGACGTACTTGCCGGTGTTCACGTCGATCGCGACCAACGCCTCGGTCTGATTGATCACGATGTAGCCACCGCTCTTCAGCCAGACTTTCGACTTCAGTGCCTTGTTGATTTCCTCGTTCAGCCCGAACTGATCGTAGAGCGGCGTCTCCTTGGTGTAGAGCTTAACGCGCTTGACCAGAGCCGGCTGGAAGCGATTCGCAAACCGCAAAATGCGCTCGTATTCCTGTTCCGTATCGACCCAGATCGCCGAAAATTCCGAACTCACCTGGTCGCGCAGCACCCGCTCCACCACATTCAGGTCGTGATAGATCAGCGCCGGCGACTTGCTGCTGTCAGAGCGCGACTTGATCTCGTTCCAAAGGTTTTTCAGAAAGCGGATATCGGCTCGCAGTTCCTCGTCCGAAGCGCCCGCCGCCGCCGTCCGCACAATGAAACCGCCGCCGCCGTTTTCGCGCTCGCTCTGAATGATCCGCTTCAGCCGCTGCCGCTCTTCTTCCGACGAGATCTTGCGCGACACGCCCGTGTGGTTCACGGTCGGCATGAAGACCAGGAAGCGTCCCGGCAGCGCAATGTGACTGGTGATACGCGCGCCTTTCTTGCCGATAGGTTCCTTCGCAATCTGGATCAGCACCTCCTGCCCTTCTTTGAGCAGTTCGCTGATCTGCGGCACCACCGTATTCTCACGGCTGCGGAAGCGGCGCCCACCGCGCCGTCCGCGCCCCCGATCGAAGCCGCGCTCCGGACCGCGACGCTGCGTGCGCTGCAACAGCCTCGCCTCCGGTGCGGGACCGCGAACTTCCGCGCTTGCATCCACCGTTCCGTCGCCAATCGCCTCGGCCTCCAGCAGCGCCTCGGCTTCGGCTTGCGCCTCTTCGAGTTCCAACTCCTCCGCTTCTCGCTCTTCGGCTTCCAGGAGAGCTTCGGGAACCACATCACCGTTCGCTGCCGGCTCGCCGCCGGCTGCCAGCGCGGGAGCGACCTCTCCCACTCCGGGTTCCGACAACTCTCCACCGGCTGCGCGCGTCTCTTCTTCCAGTTCCTCAAAGCCTTCGTCGTCTCCGGGTTCTTCCCCGTAGGACGTGAGGTCGGCTTCTTCTTCCTCGATCTCCTGCTCCTCGACGGCGCCGTGCTCAACGTCGCGAGAGACATCGGGCGTAACATCGGGCGTAACTTGCGGAGCTGCCACCAAGTCCGCTTCCTGCGGCTGCTCGTGCACCGTCTCTAGCGCCGAGTAAGTTCCGAGCGCGGATTGCGCTTGGTCGCGGACTTGATAATCTTCCGCCGCTGGCGCTGCGCTTGAAACAGTCCCGTGCACCTCCTCCTCGACTTCCGCGTCCAGCACATGCTCATGCTGTTCGTGAAGTGGCTCGGTAATCTCCGCCGCGAAGATAGGCTCATCTTCAGGGAAGTTCGCAAGGATCGCGGCCGACGCCGGCCGCTCCACCGCTGCTGCGCTCTCGGCCGGCAAAGCCGGCGCTTGATTCTGACTCTGTCGCTGGTACTTCGAGATCGATTCGCCGGGAAGCACGATCGGTTGATATCCCGGAGGCGGGCCGTAATCGTAGTCGCGACCGGATCGGGCGGTCGTCGCTGCCGGCCGCTGGAATCGCGATTCCGATCCGCTGCGTCCTGCCCGGTCGCCGCGGTTAAAGCGGTCGTTCCGAGGTTCATTACGCGACGGTTCACTACGCGACGGTTCATTGCGTGATTCGTTACGAGGTTCACCCCGTGGTTCGCTGCCGGCTTCACTGCGTGGTTCGCTTCGAATTTCACCGCGTTCCGGACGCTCACCGCGCTCCGGGCTCGGCCCGCGGCCGCCGGTTTCGCCCCGACGTCCGCGACGGCGTCGACGTCCGCGAAAGTCGCGCGCAACGCCCGCATTGCCAGGCGCTTCCGAAGAAGCCGCTTCCGGCTCTTCTCCTTCACCCTCTATGCCGCCGGCTTCGGCAAGCTGCCCGTCACTATCAGTTGCTGGACCGCCCGCTTCCAAACCGGGACGCGGACGCGCCTCCAGCACCGGACGATTTGCCGGGATGGGTTCATCCAGGTCCTCGTCCTGCTGCTCCAGATCCATGAAATCGGAGACGTATAGGAATGCGTCGCGTTCCAACCCAATGTCCACAAAGGCCGACTGCATGCCTGGCAGCACGCGCGTTACCCGGCCCGTATAAATCGAGCCCGCTAAGGTGTATTCGTTTTCTCGTTCGAGGTAAATTTCCGCTAGTTGATCGTCTTCTGTGATCCCCACTTTGGTTTCGTGGGGCGTGGCCGATACAAACAATTCCTTGTTCATCGCTACTCCGGTTTTTCTTCACCGGACCAGAAGCGCAAGGCGGACCAAGAGATCGATAGCGTTCAGCGCCGCTCCGGGTAGGAGCGGGCGCGGTCCCCAAGAAGAAGTACTTCCCGGGGCCTACACTGCAGTGAATTGTTATTACTCGTCTGCACTGATCGCGTTAAGCCTTCTGCCAGGTCTGTGGCCACTCTCTCGCGTTCACGCTGAGGGGGCCGTTCCCCGCCTGACTGGCTTCAATCCTGTCCGGCTTCGACTTCTGCCGGCATTCTGCCCTCCTTTTTCGCGAGGGCCTTCGTAATCTTGCTTCGTGCGTAATCTTGTTTCGCGGAGCCGTTCTCATTGTCAAGAAGAGCGGTTGAGAAGGGCGCCCCAACTTCTGCCGACCGTATCAGTTCACGAAACGGCGCATCCGGACGTTCATTACCATTCCCAGCGCCAAAAACATGAAAAGAACGGAAGACCCACCGTAACTCATGAGCGGCAGAGGTATTCCCGTGACCGGCATAAAGCCAACCACCATGCCGACGTTGACCAGAATGTGAAAGCTAAGCACAGCCACCACACCCATTACCAGGAATGCCCCGGCGCGGTCGGGCGCCGTTTGCGCATTCTGGGTCAACCGCATCAGCACTATAAAGTATAACAGCAGAACCGCCAAAGCTCCTACAAACCCATGTTCCTCGGCAAACGCGGCAAAAATGAAGTCGGTCTGCGGCACCGGCAGAAACGCCAGATGCGTCTGCGATCCCTGGCTGCTCCCCCAGATCCCGCCCGACCCCACCGCAATCAAAGATTGATTCACTTGATACCCGGAGCCCTGCCGATCCGCATCCGGATTGATAAAACTCGTCAACCGCTCCTTCTGATACGGTTTCAACACCTTCATCCATGCCACTGGAACCAGCAAGCCCGCGATCATCAGCACGATCAGCGCCTGCTTCCATCGCAGCCCGCCCAGAAACAAGCCCATGATCGCCACTGGCAGATATGTCAGCGCCGTCCCCAGGTCGGGTTGCGCGAGCACCATCAGCATGGGAAAACCGACGATCGCGCCCGCCTTCAGAAAGTCCGGCCACGACAGTTCCCGCTCATGCAAATCCGCAAAGTACTTCGCCACCGCCAGAATCAGGATCAGCTTCACCCACTCCGACGGCTGAAAATGCCCACCCGCCGGCATCTTGATCCAGCGCCGCGCGCCCAGATATTTCTGGCCGAATA
>Ga0224558_1001608_pt1 | contig 23125 bp, 21 predicted proteins | sample 714S32024metaG_FD_180682 | JGI IMG/M metagenome (GOLD analysis project Ga0224558, IMG submission 180682) | Peat soil microbial communities from Stordalen Mire, Sweden - 717 S3 20-24 | ecosystem: Environmental > Terrestrial > Soil > Wetlands > Peat | place: Sweden: Norrbotten County, Stordalen...
TGGTGGGCAAGGAGCGCATGCTGGTCGCCACCCTCGGCGCCCTCGCCGTCGGCTCCGTGCTGGCCGGACTGGCCCAGTCGATCGGGGTCCTGATCCTCGCCCGGGCCATCCAGGGCATCGGGGGGGCGGTGCTTCCCCTCTCCTTCGGGATCATCCGTGACGAGTTCCCTGCGACCAGGGTGGCCACCGGGGTCGGGGTCGTCGCCGCCATGGCCGCGGTGGGTGGTGGGGCCGGGATCGTCCTGGCCGGCCCCATCGTGAGCCATCTCGACTACCACTGGCTGTTCTGGATCCCGCTGATCATCACCCTGATCGCTGCGGTGTGCGCCCACTTCTTCGTCCCCGAATCGCCCGTCCGGACCCCCGGGAAGATCAGCTGGCTGGCGGCCGTGCTCCTGTCGGGTTGGCTGGTCGCCCTGCTCCTCGGCGTCAGCGAGGCGCCCACCTGGGGGTGGGGTTCGAGCAAGGTCATCGGGCTCATCGCCCTGGCCGTCGTCATGGCCGTCGCCTGGGTGGTCGTCGAGCTGCGCTCCCGAGAGCCGCTCATCGACATGCACATGATGCGGGTTCCCGCCGTGTGGACCAACAACCTGGTGGCCTTCCTCTTCGGCATCGGGATGTACTCGGTCATGGCCTTCCTGCCCGAATTCCTGCAGACCCCGAAGTCCGCCGGCTACGGGTTCGGGGCCAGCATCATCCAGTCCGGCCTCTATCTGCTGCCCCTCACGGCGACCATGTTCATCTTCGGCATGCTCTCGGGTCGCATCGCCGCCGGCGTGGGCTCGAAGTCGGCGGTCATCATCGGATCGTCGTTCTCGTGCACCTCCTACCTCATCCTGGCCTTCGCCCACACCCAACCGTGGGAGATCTATCTGGCCAGCACCCTGCTGGGCGTAGGCCTCGGTCTGGCGTTCTCGGCCATGTCCAACCTCATCGTGCAAGCCGTCCCCCCGGCTCAGACCGGGGTCGCCAGCGGCATGAACGCCAACATCCGCACCATCGGCGGAGCGGTCGGGGCCGCGGTCATGTCCTCGATCGTCACGTCCGTCCTCTTGAGCACCGGGCTGCCGGCCGCCTCCGGCTACACCCGGGGCTTCGCCTTTCTGGCGGCGACGACCCTGGTGGCGATCGTGGCGGCGGCATTCATCCCCACCTCCACGTCGGCCGCGGCCGGCGCCGACCACGGGCCCCATCTGCAGAATGCCGAACTCGCCCTCGTCCCGGGTGGCACCATTACCGAGGGATGAGCGCGCACCCACCACGCCTGTCGGGCCACCGATCCGACGTCCGGCCGGGGGACGCCCCTCCGGCCGGCACCGGGTTGCCGGCCGACGCACCGGTGCTCCGTCGGGACGCGGCCCGCAACCGGGACAAGATCCTGGCGGCAGCCCGGGCCGCCTTCGACGAGGAAGGCGTGGACGTCGGGGTCGAGGTCATCGCCCACCGTGCCGGCGTCGGGGTCGGGACCCTCTACCGGCGGTTCCCCACCAAGGAGTCGCTGATCGAGGCCGTGGTCGACGAGGTCCTCCAGGCCATCCTGTCCGCGGCGCAGACCGCTCTGGACCACGAGCCGGCGGCCACCGGCTTCGCCGCGTACCTGCGCTCGGTGGGGTGGCTCCAGTTCGAGCACGCCGGGTGCCTGACCCGACTGTGGAACAACTCGCCCGGCGACGTCCGCGACCGGATCGAAGTGGCCAGCCGCACACTGCTGGCCCAGGCCCAGGAGGCTGGAGCGGTGCGACAGGACCTTGTCTACGAGGACGTGATCGTGCTGTTCTGGTCGCTGCGCGGGGTGATCGAGGTGACGTCGACGGTCTCACCCGAGGCGTGGCTGCGACACCTCGACCTCCTGCTCACCGCCTTGGCACCGAGTGACCAGCCGCTGCGGCACCCGCCGCTCACCACCGCACAGATCGAAGAGGCGAAGGCCGCGTTCGCCGTCCGTGACGCCTAACCCACCAGACGGGCGCCGGCCTGACACGCCCGGGGCGAACCCGGGGTCTCTCAGACCTCGGCCAGCTTGCGGAGCTGCAGCGAGAGGGCGACCTCCAGCAGGCCGTAGATGATCAGCCAGATCCCCATGATCACCGCCAGGGCGGCCAGCGTGAGGTGGGGGACGACCAGGGTCACGATGCCCGCAGCGAAGGCCAGCACCCCCATGGCGATCCGCCATCCCCGGGCCGGTGATCCGTAGTCGCTGTAGGCGGTGAAGAACTCGATGATCCCGCCGATCACCCAGAACAACCCGATCAGGAAGGCCAGCGTGGTCACCGTCTCCTCGGTGCGGCGGAGGAAGAGGATCCCGACGATGACCGACAGCAGCCCGAGGACGGCCATCAGCCAACGGGTCCCCCCGGTGTCCTCGTGGTCGGCGATGGCCATGACGATCCGGAAGAGCCCGGCGACGAAGAGCCAGATCCCGAGCACGATGGCGAAGGCGTAGACGGTGTCCTTCGGCTTGATGACCACCACCACACCGATGATCAGGGTCACGATCCCGAAGAACAGGACCCACCCCCACGACTTCCCGATCAGACGCAGGACGTCACGGTCCTCCGCTGAGACCTCCACTCCCCCTGGGCCAGTCATCGCAACCTCCGTGCCGCTCAGGCGCCGCCGGTCGGGGCGCTCCGTCCGGCAGCCACCTTACGACGGGGGGTGGCCGATCTCGCGGATCGCGGTGGACCCCCTCCCGCCGCTCCGTGGGCGGTGACCCGCGACCGCTGACCAGGGGTCGGCGCCGGGGGCCGGAGGCCGACCGCACTGGACGAGGGCTCAGACGGCTCCTCGGGTCGCGCCGTCGACCAGCTGCTCACTGACCGACCACAGGAGCGCGGCAGCAGCCTCGTCCTGGGCCGCGGCGGAGGGCGCCTGCTCCCGGCACTTGACGAAGTACCGCCCGGTGACCCCGGCCACCTCGGGTGAGGAGGCCAGGAAGACCGACGTCCGGGCTCCCTTCTCCGGAGTGAGGATCAACGGCTTGATCAGCTTGACCCCGAACGCCAGCAATCCCGATGCGTCGTCGTCCCGGGCGAACCCCGTGGCGACGGTGCCGGGATGGAGCGAGTTCGCGGTAACCCCGGTGCCGGCCAGCCTGCGGGCCAGCTCCTGGGTGAACAGGATGTTGGCCAGCTTCGACCGGCCGTAGGCCTGCATCCCCCGGTAGTGGTGGGTCGACTGCAGGTCGTCGAAGTCCAATCCATGGCGTGCGGCCTGGTGGGCGGTCGAGGCCACTGTGACCACACGGGCCGGTGACGAGGCGACCAGGCGGTCGGTCAGCATCCGGGTCAGCTGGAACGGGCCCAGATGGTTGATGCCGAAGGTCGACTCGAAGCCGTCCTTCGTCTCGGTGCGCTCGCTCAGTACGAGTCCGGCGTTGTTGACCAGCACGTCGATGCGGGGGCAGCGCTCGAGGATCCGCTCGGCCCCCCGGCTGACCGACTCCAGGTCGGCCAGGTCGAACATCACCAGGTCCACCTGGTCCGAGCCGCTCGCCCTCCGGATGCCATCGACCGCCGCACGGCCGCGGGCCTCGTCGCGTGCGGTGATCACCGTGTCGGCGCCGGCGGCGGCGAGCGCCACGGCGGTGGCCCTGCCGATTCCCGAGTTGCCCCCGGTGATGACGACGGTCCGTCCGTCCATGGAGGCCACGGCATTCGCTCCCGCACTCATAGGGGGTCCTCACGCTCGGTCAGGCGACCCGACCGTCGGGCGCCACGATCGACGCTATTGCCTCGGACGGCACGATGCGTCGCCGGGCCGGCGGAAGCGGCGGATGTGCCCGATGTGCCGGATGTGCCGGGGAGCGGTCGGCGGGGCGGCTCGACGGCGTCGATCACTCGTCGCGCCGGCGGGCTCCTGACAGTGGCGCACGATCCTGGGCGGTGGCCGGCGCGGGCCCTTCGGAGGCGAGCAGCTCGCCGGCCGCCGCCAACGTTGCGTCCGCGCTGTGCGCCGCCGGGGCCGCCGGGGCCGGAACCACGGCCCCGCGGGCCCGGCGCCCCATCCGGATGAACAGTGTGGCGGTCACCGACACGAAGGTGGCCCACACGACCAACTGCAGCACGGTGGGCCGGTCGGCGTAGCCGAGCAGGCTGTGGAACACGTCACCGAGCGAGCTCTCCTCGCTCATGAAGCCGCTGGTGTTCCAGAGCGCGTGGTCGAGGAAGGGCAGCCAACCGAGCTGCTGCATGTTCTCGACCGCGTCGGCCAGCAGACCGGCGGCGAATACCATCAACACGACGCCGATGACCCGGAAGAACAGTCCCAGGTTGAGCCGTCGCCCGAGCTTGAAGATCACGTAGGCGATGGCCATGGCCACCGCCAGTCCGAGGAGGGCACCGAGCAGCAGTGCGTGACCGTGGGACCCGGTGGCGGACTGGTTCGACGAGGCGAACACGATGGCCAAGGTGAAGACCATCGTCTCGAGGCCCTCCCGACCCACCGCCTGGAAGGCGAGCACGCCCAACCCGAACCTGGCCCTGCCGTTGAGGGCCTCCTCCGACCGGCGCTGGAGGTCGGCGGACATGGTCCGGCTGTGGGACTGCATCCAGAACGTCATGTAGGTCAGGACGGTGGCCGCCACGAGGAAGGTGACCGTCTCGAAGATGGTCTGGACCGTCGAGCCGTCGTACTGCCTGATGACCAGGTACGCAGTCACCCCGCCCCCGACGACCAGGACCATGGCTGCGCCCACCCCGACGAAGACGTCCCGGAAGTGGCGGCGCTGTCCGATCTTGTCGAGATAGGCCAACAGGATGGCCACGATCATGCTGGCCTCGATCCCCTCGCGGAGGAAGATGACGAAGGTGGGAATCATCGAGGTGCCATTGCAAGGTCACGCATAGTTTAAACCTTAGGTAAGCCTAAATATAGACACGTGTCAACAGGCGCTCGGCGGCGGATCGCCACCGGCCGGGGTCAAACCGCCAGGACCGCCACCATGGCCAGCTCGACCAGCCGGTCGTCGGCCCCGACGTCGTGGATGGCCACGCGGACCAGCGTCCGGGTCGGTCCGCCCCCGAGCACGTCGCACCGCGCCTCCACCGGGCCCACCTTCACCGGTCGCAGGTAGTGGAGGATGGTGTCGGCGGCGGCCAGACGCGCGGGGTCCGCTGCCGGTCGGTCCCCGCCACCGGCTGACCGGTGGGCCACCACCGCGCGCCGGGCGGCGACATCGGCCAGCACGGCCACCGCCCCGCCGTGGAGGATGCCCCACGGGTTGCGCAGGTGGTCGTCCAGTCGGAGCCTGGTGACCGGGCCCCCGCCGGGCTCGATGCAGAAGAACTCCTCCGGCGTGCGGGCATTCGGGCTCGGTGGGGGCATGTCCACCACCAACGGCCGGTCGAAGTGAAGGTCCATGCCGACCGGGTCGAGCACCGCGCACGTCATGGTCACCGCAGCCACCGGCACGTCGTGGTCCCCCTCGTCGACCACGTCCAGCCCGACCACCACCGAATTGCGGCCGCGGCGCAGTACCCGGCCGTGGAGGCGGAGCGGGCCCTGGTGGGAGACGCGTCCGATCGTGGCCATCATGCTGGTGGTCACGATCCACCGGGGCAGGACCGCCAGACCGGCGGCCATGCCGCCCAGCGAGTCCACACTGGTCAGGAGGCCACCGGTGAGCAGCCCACCCCCGGCGCCGCACTGGTGGTCCTCGACCGGGGTTCGCCCGCCGAACTCGGACATCCGCTCGGCCCCGTCGGCCGGGGGGATCTCCCAGCGCTGCAGGCGGAAGTACTCGCTGACGTGGTGGCGGGGGTCGATCGGGTCGCTCGGCCCGGGCCCGGTCGGGGCGGCGGGAGCCCGGTCGCCGGGGTCACGGGCGCTCATGACGCCGACCCGGCCGGGACCGCGTCCGGCGGCACGGCCGCGACGGTCGTGCCGACGACGTTGACCACCGTGGTCAACCGCCCGTCGGCACCATCGTCGAGGAGCTCGACCACTGCGCTGCGCCGAGTGCCCCGTCGGACGGCACCCGGGCCGGCCCCGGAACCGAGCACCTTGGTCCGGGAGACGATCGGGCCGACCCGGCCCAACGAGAGGTAGGCCACCTGCAGGTCGGTCACCACCACCGCGTCGTCCGAGCCGTCCACTGCGCCGAGGGCCACCTCGCCGGCCACCTCGCCGAGGAGCGCCATCACACCACCCTGCACGGCGCCGATCGAGTTGAAGAGATACTCCCGGACCGGCAACGAGACCACGCCGTTCCCGGCGTCGGTGACGGAGATGCCGAGCACGTCCACCACCGGGGCATCCAGCCCCGCACCGGTGAACGACCAGCGGTCCGCCAGCTCGGCCGCGGCCCCGGACGTGCGGGTGGGACGTCCGCCCGACAGGATGGCGAAGGTCATGGTGGCCCACGCCGCCGGGGCCGGGACGGCGGCCCCGCAGGTCACGTCCGAGCCGTCGCCGTCGACCTCGAAGACACCCGCCTCGATGACCAGAGTGGTACGGCCCCTGCGGAGCACCCGTCCCCTTGCCTCGACGAACGGTCCCCTGGCCGGACGGACCACCTGGATGGTCAGGTCGGCGGTGGCCATCCAGTCCGGTCGCAGGGCGCGGACCCCGACCGCGCCGCCCACCACGTCGACCAGGGTGGCCAGCACCCCGGCCCGGACGCCACCGTCGGCCCCGGTCACGAACGGGGTGACCCGGGTCCGGACCCTGGCGCTCGTGTCCGAGTCCACCTCTGCGTCGAGCCCGAGGTCGGCGAGGATGTGATGTGGGGGCGGGTAGCCGCCAAACGCCACTCAGCTGTCCTGTTCGGTCGGCCGGATCAGGATCTCGTTCACGGCGACGTGGCGAGGCCTGGTGACGGTGAAGACGATCGACTCGGCGATGTCCTCTGCCCGCATCATCTCCATCTGACCGAAGGTGGCCCGCATCCCCTCGATGATCTCGGGGCGATTGTGGGTGGCCAGCTCGGTCATCACCGCTCCGGGCTCCACCACCGACACCCGCACATGGCGGCGGGTGACCTCCTGACGCAACGACTCGGAGAAGGCCACCACCCCGAACTTGGTGGCGTTGTAGACACCCCTCCCCTCCCGGGCGACCCGACCGGCCACCGAGCTCACGTTGACCACGTCGGCCACCCGGCGGGGATCGCGCTCTGCCGCCTCGAGCAGATGGGGCAGGGCGGCGTGGGTGGTGTACAGCAGAGCCAGCAGGTTGAGCTCGACCATCCGCCGCCACTCCTCGACCGGGGCGTCGACGATCGGGCCCAGCAGCATCACGCCTGCGTTGTTGACCAGCGTGTCCAGCCGCCCGAACTCGCGGACGGTGTCGGCGACCACGGCACGGGCGGCGTCCTCATCGGTGATGTCCGTCTCGACCACCAGGATGTCGTCGTCACCGATCCGTTCGACGACCTGCACGAGGCGGTCCCGTCGGCGGGCGGCGATGGCCAGCTTGGCCCCTTCGGCGGCGAGGGCGACAGCCGTCGCCTCGCCGATCCCACTCGATGCCCCGGTGACCAGCGCCACCGTTCCCTCCAGCCGACCTGCCATCACCCACCTCGCCGTCCTCTGCGTTCGGTCCGCAGTGTACGGGGCAGTGGCAGGGAGCGGCTACGCCGCGTCCTTGTTGGTGTCCTGCTTGGCGGTCTTCCTGGACGAGGTTCGCCTCCGGCCGGACGAGCTCCGCCGACGGCTGCGGGTCTGACGGGTCGAGGTGTCGTACGGGCGCTGACCGGCCGCCGGACTCTCGTGGAGGGAGCACCAGTCGGTGCTGTTGTAGCGCGACAGCTTGACGCCGCACTCGGGGGCCAGGCAGACCCGCCCCGTCGCGTAGACCTCGGGCGGGATGCTCCCGCCCAGGCCGTCGGCCAGGAACGAGCCCTCTTCACCTGTACGTCTGTCCACCATGCCGGACCTTCCCCTCTCGCGGTCGGAACCACCCTTGCCTGGGGATTCTTCGGCAGGAAAAGGCACGAACTGTAATGGCGGGCGGTCGCCCCGACTCGAGCCGGGCGCCACCGCGACAAGGCCGCCGAAATCGGCGAGTGGCGGTAGGGGGGTCCGGCGGGTGTCGCCGCCACCGGTCCGGCAGGCGCCCGTCCATCGTGGACGGTGTTGGTAACGTCGTCCCGTGCCCGGCGTCGACGTGACCATGCAGATGGCGGCACCGGTCGGCCGGGTCGGACAGCGGCTGGGCGATCCCGTCGCCATGAGCGGGCTCACCGCCGAGCACGTGGAGATCGTGGAGATGCGGTGGGTCGGTGTAGCGACCGGCCAGGGGGTCGGCGCCCGCTTCCGGGGCCGCGACCGCTCAGGGTGGCGCCGGTGGACCACCAGTTGCACCCTCGTGGACCCCGGCCGCAGGATCGCCGAGACGACCCTGTCCCGCGTCAAGGGACGGGCGGAAGCCTGAGCGTGCCGACCGGTCCACCCTGGTGGCAGGAGGCTGTCTTCTACCAGATCTACCCGCGCTCGTTCGCCGACTCCGACGGCGACGGGGTGGGTGACCTGGCCGGCATCCGGGCCCACCTCGACGACCTGGCGTGGCTCGGCGTCGACGCCCTGTGGATCTCCCCGTTCTATCCCTCGCCGATGGTCGACTTCGGCTACGACATCAGCGACTACTGCGACGTCGACCCTCTCTTCGGCTCCCTCGACGTGTTCGACCGGCTGGTCGAGGAGGCCCATGCCCTGGGTCTCAAGGTGATCATCGACTGGGTGCCCAACCACACGTCCGACCGGCACCCGTGGTTCGTCGACGCCCGGTCCGGCCGTGACAGTGCCCACCGGCACTGGTACGTCTGGCGCGACGCCCGAGCCGACGGGTCCCCTCCGAACAACTGGGCGGCTGCCTTCGACCCTACGGCTCCGGCCTGGACCCTGGACGATGCCTCGGGCCAGTGGTACCTCCATCTCTTCGAGTCGGCCCAGCCCGACCTCAACTGGGACGAGCCCGAGGTGGCAACAGCCATGGACGGAGTGCTCCGCTTCTGGCTCGACCGGGGCGTCGACGGCTTCCGCGCCGACGTCGTCCACTGCATCGGCAAGGATCCGGCGCTGCCGGACGACCCCGAAGCCGTCGCCGGTATCCCCCACTGCGCCCTCAACGACGTACCGGTCACCCACGAGCGACTGCGTCACATCCGCTCCGTCCTCGACGGCTACCCCGGTGACCGGGTGATGGTCGGCGAGGTCTACCTGCTCTCCACCCCGGCGGTGGCGACCTACTACGGCGAAGGGGACGAGCTTCACCTGGCCTTCAACTTCCCGCCCCTCTACGCTCCCTGGCGGGAGCGGGCGTGGGCCGAGTGCATCGGAAACACGGTCGAAGCCTTCGACGCCCGCGGTGCCTGGCCCACCTGGGTGCTCTCCAACCACGACAATCCGCGCCACCGCTCGCGCTACGACCGTGCCGCGGCCCGGGCGGGCGAGGACGAGGCCACGGTGGCCCGGCGCAGCGAACCGAGGGCCCGGGCGGCGGCGGTGCTCCTGCTCACCCTCCGGGGGACGCCGTTCCTCTACCAGGGCGACGAACTCGGGCTCCTCGACGCCGACGTCCCCGAGGACCGCCGGGTCGACCCGGGCGGCCGCGACGGGTGCCGGGCCCCGATCCCCTGGGACGGCAGCGACACCCACGGATGGCCCACCGTGGACGGGGTCGTGCCGTGGCTGCCCTTCCCACCGGATGCCGGGACCCGCAACCATGCCGACCTCCGACGGGACCCGTCGTCCGCGTTGCATCTCTACCGGAGGCTGATCGCCCTGCGCCACGGCTCGACGGCCCTCGCTCTCGGCACCTTCGAGCCGATCGAGCTGCCGGAGGGCCTGCTCGGCTACCGGCGTTTCGGTGACGGCGAGGCCTGGGTGGTGATCGTCAACTTCACCGACCGACCGATCCGTGTCGGCGCCGGGCCGTTGCCGGACCGGCTGCGCGTGGCCCTGGCCAGCGACGGCATCGGCGAGGGTGGTCCGTTCGACGGATCGGTCGGCGCCGACCAGGCGGTCGTGCTCGGCAATTGATCATGGGGACCACCGAGGGCGGTCCCGGGCACTGCCGGTCAGAGCCAGGTCTCACGCCAGTAATCGGGAGCGCCCTCGTCGCCCAGTGACATCGAGTGGCCGTCCTCGTGGCCGCTGCGCCGGATGCAGCACACCAGGGTGCCCAGCCATGGCCCCCGGTCGATGCAGTGGACGGCGCCGCAGCGGTGCCACTGCGGCTCCTCCGGAAGCACCAGGTCTTCCAGATCGAAGTCGGCGTCCGACCAGTCGCTGAACTTCCGTACGTGGAATGGGTCGATCGTCAAAGTCTTTCCTGCCCCTTTTGTTGCGAATCCCTCTACGGAATGATCGGAATTAGTGGGCCGAAGCTGTAGCGGCAATTGAGAAAAGGGGGCGCCGCCGACGCACGACCGGCACGTTCCGCGCGCCGAACTGCTCCCGTCCCCGCCGCCGCTGCTTCCGCCACCACCATGGGTCCCACCCTCCGCCGGGCCCACGGGCCATCATGGCCCCGTGAACCTTCCGCCGCTCATCCGTGACCACCGCGGCGGGACACCGGCCCCGATCGGATGCCGTCCGATCGGCTCCGAGCGGGCATCGAGGGCGGAGTACCGCAGAGCTCCGGTTCCCCACCGGCCCCGGTTGTCACGATTGTTCAGAGTTTGATCGTATCGGAACAGGGACCGCGGGGGAAATGTGCAGCTCATCGCCAGTATCCCGCGCCGTGGCGCTGAGGATCCCGTTCAATTTTCTTACAAGGCACTACGATGAGCGCATGAACGGCGACTCCACCACGGGCATCGAGGACATCGTCCGGCGCAACATCGCCGCCCTGCGGTCGAAGGCCGGGCTGACCCAGCAGGGACTGGCCGACGAGATGCTCCTCCGGGGGATCGCCTGGACCCGGGAGACCGTCGCCCAGGTGGAGACCACCAATCGGAAGCTCGGTTTCACCGAGGCCATCGTGGTAGCGGCGTGTCTCGACGTTCCGGTGGCCCGGCTCACCGCCACAGGGGCGGACGTCGTCGCCGTCGGCGAGAGCGAGTGGACCGCGGCCTACCTCGGCGCGTCCATCGCCGGTACCATCGGCGACACCTTCCCACCGGAGAGCTACGCGTCACCCGCCCCACCGGCCTCACCCGCCTCGCGGCCGGCCTCGCACCCCGAACCGCCGGGTCGGCCCACCCTGCCCGACGAGGTGCCCGATCGGCGCCGTAACGAACGGCGGTCGACCGAAGCCACCGAGCCGGAGCCTCGGGCCGACCGTACGGTCGAGCCCCCGGCCGCGGCACCGACCCCTCAGAGGACCGCCGAGCGGATCGAGCGCCGGCTGCGGCTGAGGGTGACGGCCAGCGACGTCGACGCCACCGCGCAGCACCTCTGGTCGCGCAGCCTCGATGCCGAGCGCGAGCGCCGGGTGGCGGATCGCCAGGCGCTCACCGGCGGATCGCTCAAGACGATTCGCGGGCACGTGTCCCGCGACCTCGACCGCGAGATCGCCTTCGAGATGGAGCGTCGACCGGAGGTCGACGAGCCGGTCATCCCCCACGGAGGGGAGATGACCCCGGAGGAGGTCAACTGGGAGGCGACCCGCCTCAACATCATCCTGGCCAACAAGGGCTACGGCGACAGCGACGTGACCCGCTGGTGGAACTTCACCAGGCACCGGGAGCTGGGTGACCGGACCATCGCCGAGGCGTGGAAGGCCGGCGAGTACGGAGCGGTGAGCCGACTGGTCGAGTCCCTGCCGGACCAGCACGGTTCGGGCCAGGGCTACTATCTCGACGAGTAGCCGGGCGGTGTCCCCGGGGACAGACGGGACGGCGGTGACGTGCGGGGCGGGATCCACCCCACCCGGTCGACAGGACGACCCGGACCGGGCCCGCGCCACCTCGCTGCTGTCCGCCGAGCGAACCGAGCACCGGTTGCACCCACTGGCACCGGTCGACGGGACCCGGTCGGTGGCGGCAGAGGACGGAACGCTCAACGAGCACCTCCACCTCGTCATGAGCCACCGGAGGGTGTTGAACACCCCGCCCCACGACACGTTCCTGATGTGCCCCGACACGACGGTGGCCGACGCCGAGCTGCGCGGCGAGCTGTTCGACCAGGCCCTCGACTCACTGGCCCCGTTGGATCACGCCGCCCCGGGGTGCACCGTATCGTTGGAGGGTGCCGACGGCGACGACCAGGACGTGGACCGTGCCTCCGGCGCGCTCGCTGGTGGCGCCGGTCGTCTGCTTCGGCGGGTGGTGCGCGTTCACCTGGTACCTGCTGGCCCAGGCCCGGGGCGGCCCCGCCATCGTCTGGACCGACTCCCGGACCTACGTCTCGGTGGCGTCGGAGGCTCTGTTGAGCGGAGCGTTCTGGATCGGGCAGCGCCCGCCGGCCATGCCGCTGCTGATCAAGGCATTCGGAACGACGACCGGGTTGCTGACCGCCCAGGCGGCGTTCGGCGCCGTCGCCTGGGGGTTCCTGGCGTGGACCGTCGGCCGGCTCGTGGCCCCGGGCTGGCGCCGCGTCGTGGCCGTCTGGGTCGTCCTCGGATTCGCCACGACCCTTCCGGTCACGTTGTGGAACCGCTCGGTGCTGTCCGAGTCGCTGTCGATGAGCATGTTGGCCCTGGTGTTCGCGTGCCTCATCTGGACGGCCCGCCGCGTCACCTGGCCGCGGGTGGCGGCCACTGCCGCCGCCTGCCTCTGCTTCGCCACCACCCGCGACGCCCAGGTGTGGACGGTCGCCGTCATCGGTGGGATCGTCGGCATCGCCGCCCTGACCAGATTGGGGAGGAACCCCCGCGCCGCCTTGCGGGCCGGGGTGCTGGCCGTCTGCCTGCTCGGGGTGGCCGGACTGGCCGAGGCCGGGTCGGTCGCCTCCCATCGGACCACCGAGGACCTGGCCGACGTCTTCTACGTCCGGGTCTTCCCGTTCCCGGCCCGGGTGGCCTGGTTCGCCGCCCACGGGATGCCCGAGCGCCGGGAGGTCGACGCCCTGGCCAGGGCGTCGAGCGCCCGATCCGGCAACGCCGAGGTCGTGGCGTTCTCGTCCGACGATCCGGCCTTCGCACCTCTCCGGCGGTGGCTCACGACACAGGGGCAGTGGGCCTACCTCCTCTGGCTGGCCACCCATCCGTGGTACGTGGTCAGTGAGCCCCTGGTCCGCCCGGAGCGGGCGTTCAACTTCGCCCGGGGCGACCTGACCTTCTACGCGGCAACCACCGACCAGATGAAGTCCCCGCTCACCGTGGTGATGTGGCCACCGGCACTCGAGCTGGCCATCATGGGCGCCCTGGCCCTCTATCTCGCTGTCCTGTCCGAGGCCTGGCGGGAGCGACCGTGGCGCGCGGTGCTGGCGCTCACCGGCATCGGGGTGTTGGCCATGCTGGTGGCCTGGCACGGCGACGGCCAGGAGGTCACCCGCCACACCATCGAGGGGTTCGCCGAGGTCCGGCTGGGGGTGTGGATCCTCATCGTCCTCGGGCTGCTCGGCATCGACGCTCCCCACGACCGCACAGCCACCGCTCCACTGCGACAGTCGGCCCTCTCGCCCAACCGGACCGACGGGATAGGGTTGCACGACCGAGATCGGACCGGTCCGGGTCCCGTCCTCGAGGGCGGAGGCCACGGGGCAGGTTGCGCTTCCGGTCGTCGGACCATCCCGGACTGAGCAGGCGAGGCGACCACCAGGGTCGGCCCCACCGAGGTCGCGAGCCGTCGAAGGGAGGGCAGCACCGTGCCCGACATGCACCAACAGGCCTGGGAGGACTGGGGCTCGGTGGACCCGCTGTACGCCATCCTCACCGACCCGAAGTACCGGCACGGTGGCGGGGACGTGGGCGAATTCCTGGCGACCGGCGAGGGTTTCGCCCAGGACCTACTGGACCAGTGCGACGAGCTCGGGCTGGCCGGCACACGGAAGAGCGCGCTCGACTTCGGGTGCGGGATCGGCAGGGTGACCGCGCCGTTGGCCGCACGCTTCACCTCCGCCCTCGGGCTGGACGTCTCCGAGAGCATGGTCGCCGAGGCCCGTCGCCTGCACACGGGCCGTCCGAACTGCACGTTCGAGGTGCACCGGGGGGACGACCTCCATCAGTATCCCGACGGCTCGTTCGACCTGGTGCTGTCCGTCCTGGTCCTCCAGCACCTCCCCTCCCGGAGCGCCATGGTGGGCTACCTCGCCGAGTTCGTGCGGGTCCTGCGGCCCGGGGGCGCGCTCATCGTGCAGCTGCCCTCCTCCGTCCCCCCGGCGCCGACCCTGCCCCCCTGGACGACCCGCGAGGGACTGCGCAAACGCGGAGGGTCACTGCTCCGACGGGCCGGGGTGAGCCCTGGGTTCCTCTACCAGCACCTCGACTGGGTGCCAGAGATGACGATGACCGCGGTGTCCGACGAGATCACCCGGTCCACCATCGCCTCTGCGGGCGGCCGGGTGGTGCACACCACACCGCCCGACATCGACAGCGGCGGCACCGAGAGCCGGATCTACTTCGCAACCCGGTAGTTGGACCGGACCGCCGTCGGGCCGGACGGACGGACCCGACGCGGCACGCACCGGAGCTCAGACCGTGAGCATCCCCTCGGCGCGGTCGAGCCAGAATTGGATCTCGTCGGACCGGCCCCGCCGGATCGGCCAGTCGAGCAGCCGAACGAAGAGGTGGGCCAGGTAGGCCTGTGCCGGAAGCTCACCGAGGTCGTCGAAGGCCTCGGTGAAGAGCCGGGTGCGGACGCCGGGGGCACAGGGTACCGCCAGGCTGGCGAGCGCCAGCATCATGAGATCGAACGCCGCGTCGCCGACGACGGCGAAGTCGGTGTCGACGATGGCGGTGAGGCCTCCCTCGTCCCCCAGGAGGTTCCCCGGATGCAGGTCCCAGTGCACGATATCGGTGCCCGGCAGGTCCGCCTCACTGATCGAGCGGCCGAACTCCTCGATCCTGGCCACGAGCAGCGCGGTCCGGCGGTCGTGCTGGCGAAGGGACTCGTGCCGGCAGTAGCCCTCACACCCGAGCGTCAGGGTCCGGAGCAGGGCGGACGGCCAGTGATCGGGATCGCCCGGTCGGGCGAGTCCGATCCGGACCGCGTGCAGCTGCAGGATCCGATCGACGACGGCGTGGCTCAGGAGCTCGATGGGCGCGCCGGCCATGAACTCCTGGACGACGAAGAGGCATTCGCCGGCATCGATCGCCCACTGCCGCGGGACGGGCCAACCCCCCTCGGTGCGCAGCCGCTCGGAAAGAGTGAGGGCCTCGGCACGGAGCTCTCGGTTCCGGGGCACCGAGTCCCACTTCACGACCAGCGGGCGTCCCCCCGGGGCCAGCACCCGGTGGGCCCCCGTCTCGCCCCCGCTCAGTCGACCAGCCAGCTGGTACGGCTCGCCGGTGGTGCGGGACAGCAGTGCCACCGCCTCCGACGCTCCCAGCGCTCCGCCGATCCCCATCCGACCAGCATGCCCGCGGCCGACTCCGCGTGCGTGCCGCGATGCGGGCGATCCGACGTCCGGGTGGGGAGAGCGGGTCGACAGGCTCAGCAGGTCGGCGAGTAGATCGGGGATCCGGGTCCCGACTGCGGGTCGTCGATCTCGCCACCGGCCCCGGAACGGAGAATCGCCCCCAGGTGCACGACATACCACTCACCGCGCCACGAGATCATCGAGGCAATCCCGAACGAGGCGACCCGGCCGTTGATGGAGTAGACCAACCGCGCATTGGGTACTTCGTAGTAGCCCACGTCGTTGGAGCAGACACCGACCGGTACCCAGTGGGCGTAGGCGGCGTCGACATCGACGCCGACCAACGTGGCCGCCGGGGCGTCGGCTCCCAGGAGCTGGTGCGCGGCGGCCACATCCTCCTCGAACTCGGTGACCAGCCGGCCGGTGAAGTCGACTTGGGCATCGGGAACGGTCTTCAGCTGCACGTAGGCCTCCTCAGGGAAGAACGCCGCCAACGCCTCCTGGGCGTCGCCCGTGGACACCCCGCCCCACAGGGCCGCCATGGCCCCGGTGAAGGCCGGGCCGGTCGCAGTGGGGAGGGCGGCTGTCTGCGGCAACTGGCCGGCGTCGGTGGTGGTCGTCGGCACGGGCACGGTGGTCGTCGTGCCGGTCGTCCGCGGCACGCTCGTCGTGGAGGTTCCGAAGGGTGAGGTGGTGCGCTGCCGTCCACCCTGGTCCGGTCGGCCGATGACCAGCCCGGCGGTGACGAGAGCGGTGGCCGCCAACGCCAGAATCACCGTCCACCGCAGAACTGGTCGTCGCGCGTGGTGCGGACGGCCCGAGAGCCGCGCCGGCACCCGTCGACCCCGCACCCGCGGCTAGTCCGTCTCGCCGGTGCGCAGGAGGTCCTCGATCAGGACGGTGTCGCCTTCCACCACGACGTCGGAGGGCACGAGTCGCCCGTACAGCAGCAGTACGAGATCGGACGCCGACGCTCGGACGACGGTGCTCGGGCCCCGCTGGTCCCCCACGATCCACTCGCCGTCGGTGTCGTCGGACATCAACGTGAGTGATCCGAGCAGGGTGTTGGCGGCTGATCCGATGACGATCTCGAGGAACTCGCCGACGCCGTCGTCGGCGACGGTCGGTTCGATGGGTGCAGGCGTTCCCAGCGCCGCCTCCGCATCCCAGCGGTGCACCGCCACCTCCTGGACCTGGTGCCGCCCGACGGCTCCGCAGGTGCGCGGCTCGCCCCACCACGTCCAACAGGGGGCGTCGTCCGGCACGTCCTCGAGCGCGGCGATCAGCACATCGGTGCTCTCCTCCATCCAAGCGACGAGACCGTCCGCCGAGTCAGGAGGCGAGTGTCGGACGCGCGTCGGCTGGTCGAGGAAGCCGGATCGTACGTTGTCGGCCCAGAAGCGCTGCACCGTGCCGAGGTGCTCGACCAACTCGCCCAATGACCAGTCGGGACACGACGGCACCGGTCGATCGAGGTCGGCCCCGACAAGTGTCGCGGTGAAACGAGAGCTCTCGGCCCGGATCGCCTGGAGATTGTCGAACATGCCGAGAGCGTAGTGAAGGTTTCGTCCTCGGCCGACCGCGACCACCGTGAACCGGCCCACCGCCGGTGGTCAGGGCTCGAGAGAGATCCCCCGACGGTCGATCTGCGCGAGGACGTCAGGCGGCACCGGTCGACATCCGCAGGCCTCGGCGTGTTCGACGTGCCACGCAACGCGGTCGTCGAGAGCCGTCCCGCTCCCCAATCGGTGCGCCTCGTGCCAGCTGCGGTTCACTTGTCGCGCAGCTCCCTCGCCCGGTCGATGTGCGTCTGACGCACCTGGGCGACGAGCCACTCGCTCGAACGGACCACCTGCCGCTCGTTCGGAAGGTGGTGCCGACCTGCGGGTCCATCGGTCCGAGCTCCACACCGCCGGCAGATCGACATCCGTCCGTTCGTCTCCGGAGCGTGGTGCTCGTCGAGCTGTGTGGCGAGATGCGACGTGTCGTTCGAGATCATGATTCCCCCATCGCCCGGCACGCCCATGAGACCGGACGCCGGGCCGGAAGGACGACAACGAGCCCGAGATGAGCGAGATTGCCCTTCGCCCCACCCTACGCCCGGATGGAGGGGGGGCCGGCACCGGGCATCACGGCACCGACTCCCGGGCGCCCTCTGCCCGCTCAGCCGTTCCGTCATCTGGTCGTCCCCGAGCCAATGGATCACCGGCCACCTGGTGGTAGCGTCGCCGGACTGACTGCTGGATGGGAGTCGACGTGGCGATCGCACGAGCAGGTGATGTCGAGATCTACTTCGACACGTTCGGTACCGAGGGTGACCCCGCCTTCCTCCTGGTGAACGGCCTGGGAAGCCAGAGCATCAACTATCGCGTCGAGATGTGCGAGCGCCTGGCTGCCTGCGGGTACCACGTGATCCGCTACGACAATCGTGACGTCGGGTTGTCGACCTCATTCGACCATGCGGCACCCGACGTCGGTGGAGTAATCGCCGCACTACGTGCCGGCGAGCCGGCCCACGTCCCCTACCTGCTCTCCGACATGTCGGCTGACGGCCTGGCCGTGCTCGACGAGCTCGGCATCGAACACGCCCACGTGATGGGGATGTCGATGGGAGGGATGATCGTGCAGACCATGGCCGTCGAGCATCCCGAACGGCTGCTGACGATGACCTCCCTGATGTCCACGACCGGTGATCCCGATGTCGGTCAGCCCACTCCCGAGGCCCGATCGGTACTTCTGGGGGCGCCGTCGACCAGCCGCGACGCCTACATTGGCGCCCAGCTGGCCGCCGCCCGGACGTGGGGCAGCCCGGACTGCTTTGACGAAGAGCTGGTGACGGCCAGGGCCGTCGAAGCCTTCGACAGGCACTTCAACCCCGCAGGGACCGCCCGACAGCTGATGGCCGTGTTCGCCTCCGGCTCACGCACTGCTGCCCTCGGTGGTGTCTCCGTGCCCACGCTGGTCCTGCACGGAGATGCAGACACCCTCATCGACCCCAGCGGTGGTCGCCGGACCGCCGACGCCATCCCCGGCGCCCGGTTCGTACTGATCGAAGGAATGGGCCACGACTATCCACCCCCGTTCTGGGACCAGATCCTGGTGCTGTTGATTTCACACGCCAGCCGACCCACCGGGTGAGATCGGGACTACCCGAACACGCCGAAGTGTCCCTTGGCCCGCACGGCCGCCCAGAACTCGGGATCGTAGGCATGCTCGGGATCGGACCGGACCTCGGCGTCGAGCACTTCGGCGTCCTCGCCGACCAGGATCCGCCACTGATTCCGACGGACGCCATCGAGGATGATCGCCGCCGCCGCCGCAGCGGAGGTCGGCGCCGCATCGCGGAAGGTCTCCCCCACCACCTGCATGCCCTTTCGCAGGTCCTCGTCGGACACCCCGTCGACGGGAGTGCCGAGGGCCGCCAGCTGGAGGCGCAACTTGTCGAGATCGCCACTGTCCATGCTCTCCGGTTCGCGTGCGTGCGCCTTGCCCGAATTGATCACGATCGACGTGCCGATGTGACCCGGCATGACCACCGACGCCCGCAGGTGTGGCGCATGGACCCGGAAATCGGTGATGAGCGCCTCGGTGAACCCTCGCACCGCGAACTTCGCGGCAGAGTAGGCGGTGTGAGGGGTCGCCGGGCCGATCGACGCCCACAGACCGTTGATGCTGCTGGTGTTGACCACGTGCCCCTCTTCGGCGGCCATCAGCATGGGCAAGAACGCCCGAGTGCTGAAGTAGACGCCACCCCAGTCCACGCCGAAGGTCCGCTCCCACTCGGAGCGGTCGTCGGTGACGAAGCTGCCGCCCCCGGCGATGCCGGCGTTGTTGAACAGCAGATTGACGTGGTCGGTGGCCAGCTCGGTCGAGACGGCGTCACGGAAGGCGATGACCTGTCGCTCGTCCGACACATCGGCCACGAACGTGGTCACCCTGGTGTCCGGCGGTGCCCCCTCGAGAGCGAGCGCCCGGGACTCGGCCAGGGCATTGTCGAACACGTCACACGTCGCGACGTCACATCCGTGGGCGGCGAGTTGGCGGACCAGCTCCCGTCCCATGCCAGTGCCACCGCCGGTGACGACTGCGATCCGACCCTCGAACTGCTCCACGGCCACTCCCCCTGGTCAAGGATCGCCAGCGCCTCGGGCGAATCCGCCGATACCGGTCACTTGCCGGTTGGACAACAGTACCGGCGGCGTCGAGCCCACGGCAGGGTCGACTCGAGGGTCCCGACCCTCACTACGGCCCTCACCGACAACGGGTGCTCGGCGATGCCAGCGCACCGCGCGAGCTGCGAGCCGTCGTCGGGCACAGGAGCTTGTGGTCTGGCTACAATCCGGGCAGGTTGTCAGGGGGACGGCCGGTGACGGGCATGGACCGGCCGTCGATTGCAACGAGAGGGCACAGAGCTGAGACTGAACATCGGGGCCGGCAAGACGTATCTCCCTGGACTCACCAACATAGACATGGCGCCCCATGCAGAATTGACGCTCGATCTGGGCAAGGACAAGTTGCCGTTCGAGGAGAGTGGCGCCGGCCCTGAACCCGGCCCGCTCCGGCCCTGCTCGCCGTCCTGCATCGCCCTTGGTCCCGGCCTGCGTCGCCCCCTGGTCCCGGCATCGCGCGTCCCGGTAGGCGGCCGGTTCTGGGGTCGCTCGCGGGCGGTTCTGCCTCTCTCTCCGCGCTAGTGACACGCGCAGGAAGGACAGGACCTCCTCCACTGCCCAGAGCCCGGACAGGCCGGCCGGCCGGCCCGCCCGCCCGCCCGGGAGCCATATTCGGACGGGGCAGGATGGTGACCCGAGCCCGGGACCTCTTGACCGGGCCGGCAAGCTGGGTTGGGTGGTACGCCCCGACTGGGCCCACCCGCACTGCCCCTAGAGTGGGAGAAGCAGGTCCGTTGAGTAGGGTTCCGCCACCCGGCTCCGGGCCTGCGCCTTCTTCCGTCGCTGGTCTCGACTATCCCACCTAGCCGGCGGTCAGTCTTCACCCGCACAACGATCTGCTGGGGCGCTACGCGATCGGCCAGAAGACAGATAGCGCCGCTCTAGGTAGGCTGCGCCCATCGAGGGCGGTGGTGCTCAGGTCACACTGGGCCCCGTGGACAAGGAGGCGGCTGTGGACAACATCGCACTTATGAAGCAGGTAATTTCCAGTACAGACAAGGTCGTCAAGGGTACCGATGCCTCGCAACTCGGTTTACCGTCTCCCTGTACGGAGTGGACCGTTCGAGACGTGATCAACCACATCACCGGTGGATCGACCATGTTCGCTGTCTGTGTCGAGGAGGGTTCGGTTCCCGACGACCTGCTTGGCAAGCTCACGGGCGGCGACAACCTTGGTGACGACTATGTGGGGGCGTGGGAGTCTGCCTCATCCCGAGCCATTGCCGCTTTCGAGGCTCCAGGTGCACTCGACAAGATGGTGAAGTTGCCCTTTGGCGAGATGCCTGCTGGTATCGCCCTGAACATCGCCGTGTTTGACGTTCTGACCCACGCCGCCGACATCGCGAGCGCTACCAACCAGACAATCGAGGACACGGCGCTCGTCGAGACAGCGCTGGAGGTCGGTCACCAGATGGTCGGCCCCGATCTGCGTGTGCCCGGAGTCTTCGACCCCGAGCAGCCAGCACCGGAGGACGCCACACCTACCGTGCGACTCCTCGCCTTTGCTGGACGTAAGGTCTGATCGAGTTCAGCATCCGCTCGAACGAGCGATCAGCCTGACGGGTTCGTGTGTGCCCACGTACGGGCGCGCTGTCTCCATATCCCATGCATAAGGAGTCTCATGATCTCGATCGTCGTGAAGTTCAACGTGCTCCCCGAATGCAGCGACGCGTGGATCGATCGCATAAGCGACTTCACCCAGGCCACTCGGGAGGAACCAGGCAACCTTTGGTTTGAGTGGTCCCGTAGCATCGACAACCCGGATCGGTTCGTTCTCATTGAAGGATTCCGCGATGCTGATGCCGGCGCTGAGCACGTCAACTCTGAGCACTTCAAAGAAGCCATCCGGCAGGCACCATCAATGCTGGTCAACACCCCGGAGATCCTGTACGCGGAGATCCCGGGGACGGAGTGGTCCCTCCTGGCGGAGATGTCGGTTCCAGATAGCGGCTCGGCTTGACGTTTGCGGTCGGGTCGTTTCCCCCGGCCCTGATCCCTCGCGAACGGACCTCCGGCGGACGGAGACGGTCCCTCCGGTGTGCGTTAGCCACGGTCGATAATCGCCCCACTCCCGGCGGTCAGGGGATTTCTGCCCCCGTTTGATACCCTCCGATGAGGGAGCGGGAGATGCAAAGAGTGGGAGTTGCATAATGAGCGCCGAGGGTTGGTACGTCGACCCCTTTGGAACTCACGAGGCCCGGTGGTTCTCGGATGGACAGCCGACGGCACTCGTCCGAGACAGGGCGACGGAGGGTCACGATGCTCCGACTGGTGAGACGTTCTCGGGTCCTCTGACGCCGATCGATGAAGAAGAACCGGCAGGCCCCAAGGACATGAGGAGGGCCGGTGGTGACGATCTAATGAGCGCCGAGGGTTGGTACGTAGATCCCTTTGGAGCTCATGCCGCTCGCTGGTTCTCTGGTGGTGTGCCAACATCGCTAGTACGTGACGATGGCCAAGAGTCCCATGACGATCCGCCGCCGACCTCCTACGGAGGAAGCCTCGTTCCAATCCCAGATGGTCGCTATGAAGTCACTGATGACCGACGAGCAGATGACAATGAGCCGACCTGGGACCCGCGAGACGGACCGATGCCCTCGGATCTCTTCGAACAACAGCTCTTCTTGAGGGGCCGATGGTCCTTTCTGAAGGGCCGCTGACAGGAGCAGACTTCTTCGGCGTTCACCTTCCAAGCGGGTCCGCTTCGATACCGTCCAACAAGGCGTCGGCAACAGGTGCCGGTCGGCCACGGTCAATAACCACCCACGAACCGGCAGTCAGATCACACCGATGTGAGAGTCCTTGGACGGAGTCGGGTACGGCCGATTTCTCTGGGCGTCAGCCGTTGATGGTCGTGATACCCGCCGCGAGATGCTGAATCCCTTGCCACTGGTCACCGTGCAGATCATGGCAGCCACCGTCGAGGTGCACCGGAACGGTCCGACGCCGGTTGTGTCGCCATAGGCCAACGTGGGGGTATTCAAACCGGCATTGCTCCCGCATTGCAACCCGTAGCGGGTCCGCAGCGAGCCGTCAGCCGACATCACGACGGACTGGGTTGGCGAGATCGTCTCGCAGAGTACGGACTGCGTCGGGGCGCCCGGATCGATGGTCCCGTAGTCGATCTCACAGCTGATGTTCTTCGAAGGGGAGTAGAACTCGTAGACGGGGGCCGTGGCTGGGATGAAGTGACCGGGTGAGGTGGTGGCGGTGGTGGAAGTGGACGTTCCGCTCGGCAGTGTGGTGCCGGTTGTCGGAGGTGGCACGGCCGCTTTCGCAGATGTGGATGTCCGCGAGGTGGTCGTCGAGGTGATCCACGAGCCCGGTGACCCGCACGCGGCCACGAAGAGCCCGGCCCCGATCACCCCAGCGACGCATCGCACAGCCCGGCGGGATGGCCTCGGTCGTTGCTGACTTGCGCGCTCGCCACCACGAGAATCCAACCTAACGGGTATCTCGAAGTGACGAGCTGATGGACGTCATGTGACGCCGACGTGCGGCACCGCCCCACAGAACCGGTGTTCAGGGCGCGGCAACTGCAGCACAATCCTC
>Ga0224558_1001609_pt1 | contig 23107 bp, 22 predicted proteins | sample 714S32024metaG_FD_180682 | JGI IMG/M metagenome (GOLD analysis project Ga0224558, IMG submission 180682) | Peat soil microbial communities from Stordalen Mire, Sweden - 717 S3 20-24 | ecosystem: Environmental > Terrestrial > Soil > Wetlands > Peat | place: Sweden: Norrbotten County, Stordalen...
GCTTCCTTGGTCAGGTCATGAGCGATCAACTGGAAGCAGATCAGCGTGGTCAATTCCCAGAAGAAGTACAGGTAGATCAGGTTATTGGCGAAGACGAGTCCGTTCATGGCGCCCAGGAACAGCACCATCCAGAAGAGGAAGCGGGACTGCCGCGACTTCTCCAGGTGCTGATGGTGCTCATGGTCGTACATGTAACGAATGGCGAAGACACAGATCAGCGAGCCGACGATGGAGATCACCAAGGTCATCACGATCGCCAGGTGGTCGACCACGAAGGTCGGGTTGACTGTCGCCAGAGCAGCGTTGCCGCTCGCCCCATTGACCTTCATCACGAACTCAAGCCAGGCCAGCGGTATGATCTGGGTCAGGGCAAAGATCAGGACGAGCCAGTTCTTGAGCGAAATACCGACGTAGATGTAGAACAGCAGGATCAGGTAATCGAGCACCGTGACTATCGTGTCCCAGTAGCTGTTTGCCGGCGTGAATGTGTCTTTGCCGTGCAGCAGGAACAGGACGCTGTTGACGATCAGTGCGATTGCCGCCAGGATGACGATCACGCCTCTTACATGGTATTGGCGGATGACGTAGACCAGGATGGCCGCCACTACCGGAAGCAGAATCGCTACTGCCATCATCCAGTTGTAAGGCAGCATGTATTCTTCCCTCCCTTAAAACCTTTAATCTTTACTACCCACTCACAAAACCTACGCTCACGCTTACCCCTTTAACACACTTATGCTTGTCTCTAACGGTCCACCTCCTCATATGCCCTGTCCACCCCTACTGCAGCAGGGAGCAGCAAAAAACACAACAAATAAACTCCTTGTAACAATTCTATTTCTGTTTTTTTTGCAAAATTCCTTCACTTGCACGAAAAAAATCTCCCGCCTATAAAGACGGGAACCCTCGTTGCTAACATAATCCTTGATCCGGTCTAACCTTCTCCACACTAACCCCTGACCACAAAGTTCACCAGTTTGCCCGGGACACAGACAGAGCGCACCAATTCCTTACCCCGTAGCAGATCCTGGACGCGTTGCTGGGCCAGGACTGCCTGCTCCATCTCCACCTGACCGATCCCCGCCGGAACATTCAGGTGATCGCGCACCCGACCGTTTACCTGCACCACGATCTCGATCTCGTCTACCAACAGAGCCGCCGGATCGTGCTCCGGCCACCGTTGCTGGTGTATGCTCCCAGCCTCGCCCAACATTTCCCACAGTTCCTCTGCCAGGTGCGGGGTAAACGGAGCCAGCAGCATGGCCAGGTTGACCAGGCTCTCATGCAATATTGGAGTGCTGAGTGCTGAGTGCTGAGTGCTGAGATCCTTGTTGGCGGGTGCCCGCCCTGGCGGGCGCGCTCCGCCAATGCCTTCCTGTTCACTCTTCTGACTTTCCGCCCAGTTTACATAATCGTAGATCGAGTTGACCAGTTCCATGATGGCGCTCACCGCCGTGTTGAAGTTGAACCGGATGCTGACATCCTCGGTCACCTTCAAGATGGTGCGGTGGGTCGCATAGCGGAGCTGGCGCTCCGCTTCAGTCATCGGACGTCGGACGTCGGACGTCGGATTCTGGTCGGCATTGGCCTCGCCAATGCCATCTTTTCCTGACGACTGACGACTGACGACTGACGACTGATACAGGCGCCAGACCCGGTTGATAAACCGGTAGGCCCCCTCCACCCCCTGGTCGCTCCAGTCCAGGTCGCGCTCTGGGGGGGCGGCGAACAGGATGAACAGCCGGGCGGTATCGGCCCCGTAATGCTCGATGATCTCCTCGGGGCTGACCACGTTGCCCTTGGACTTGGACATCTTCGCCCCATCCTTGAGCACCATCCCCTGGGTCAGCAGGTTGGTGAAGGGCTCGTCGACCGGCGCCAGCCCCAGGTCGCAGAGTACCTTCATGAAGAAGCGGGAGTAAAGCAGGTGCAGGATGGCGTGCTCGACCCCGCCGATGTACTGATCCACCGGCATCCAGTAGTCCACCTTGTCCCTAGCGAAGGCGTGTTCCCCGTCCCTCGGGTCGCAGTAGCGCAAATAGTACCACGACGAACAGACGAAAGTGTCCATGGTGTCGGTCTCCCGCCGGGCAGGTCCCCCGCACTGCGGGCACCTGGTGTTCAGGAAGTCCTTGGCCTTCAACAGCGGCGACTCCCCGGTGGGCTCGAAAGCCACGTCCAGCGGCAACAATACCGGCAGGTCGGCCTCCGGCACCGGCACGATGCCGCACTTGTCACAGTAGACGATCGGTATCGGAGCGCCCCAGTAGCGCTGCCTGGAGATCAGCCAGTCCCGCAGCCGGTAGTTGACCTGCTCCCGGCCTTTGCCCCGCTCAGCCAGCAACTGGATGATCCGCAGTTTGGCCACCTCGCTGTCGATCCCGTCGAACTCCCCGGAGGCCGTCATCAGCCCCGGTTCGGAATAGGCCTCGACCATCGTGGCCGCATCCAGGTCCTGCCCCAGGGGCTGGATCACTACCCGCACCGGCAGCCGGTATTTGCGGGCAAATTCCAGGTCGCGCTGGTCGTGGGCCGGCACGCCCATCACGGCGCCCGTCCCGTACTCCGGCAGCACGTAGTTGGCCACCCAGATGGGGAGCCGTTCCCCGGTCAGGGGATGGACGGCGTGCGCCCCGGTAAAGACCCCCACCTTCTCAGCCTCGTTGGAGGTCCTGTCGATCTCGCTCTGGACCCGCACCCGGTTGACGAAGGAGCGCAGGTCGTCATTGCCGGCCTGCTCCAGCAGCCGCCCCACAAAAGGGTGCTCCGGAGCCAGTACCATGTAGGTGACCCCGTATATAGTGTCCGGGCGGGTGGTAAAGACCGGGAGCGGTGTTCCATCCCCGGCCACAAACTGCACCTCGGCCCCGGTGCTCTTCCCGATCCAGTTCTCCTGCATGATGCGAACCTTTTCCGGCCAGCCCTGCAGTTTGTCCAAATCTGTTAAAAGGCGTTCGGCATAGGCGGTGATCCGGAAAAACCACTGATTCAGGCTCTTCTTGGTGACCTCCGTGTCGCAGCGCTCACACCGTCCGTCCACCACCTGCTCGTTGGCCAGCACCGTGGCGCAGGCGGGGCACCAGTTCACCGCAGCCTGCTTCCGGTAGGCCAGCCCCCGGTGGTAGAGCTGCAGAAACAGCCACTCGGTCCAACGGTAATAGCCCGGGTGGCAGGCAGCCACCTCCCGCGACCAGTCGTAGCTGACGCCCATGCTCTTCAACTGGCGCCGCATGTTATTGATGTTATCCCTGGTCCACCGGGAGGGATGGACACCATGCTTGATGGCGGCGTTCTCCGCCGGCAGGCCGAAGGCATCCCAGCCCATGGGGTGCAGCACGGCAAAGCCGCGCATCCTGTGATAGCGTGCCACCACGTCCCCGATGGCATAGTTGCGCACATGCCCCATGTGCAGGTTGCCCGAAGGGTAGGGAAACATCTCCAGGCAGTAGTACTTCCGCCGGTTAGGGTCCTCCCCCACCCGGTAGGCGTCGTCACGCTCCCAGCGCTCCTGCCACTTCTTTTCAGCCAGCCGGAAATTATATCTGCTCTCCACGATTTACCCCCCCCCAATTAAAAACCCCCGTCCTTGCAAAGGGACGGGAGTTATATTTTCCCGCGGTACCACCCGATTTGGCAAATTATTGGTGGAGCTGGTGGGAGTCGAACCCACGACCTCTTCCATGCCAAGGAAGCGCGCTCCCACTGCGCTACAGCCCCACATGACTGCCCACTCCAGTTCAATTAAGCGAGTAGCTACAACTTTATCTCAAGGCCAGGGTTAATTATATTGAATTGGTCCGCCCCTGTCAACAAGATATTAGAGGTATATAACCATCATGGCTCCCGGCTCACAATTTTGGCGTCTCCCCAGAGGTGTTCGAGGTCATAAAACCGCCGCGCCTCCTCGTTGAAGATGTGGACCACCACGTCGCCACCGTCCAAAAGCACCCAGCCGGATTCCGGCGTCCCCTGCCGGCGCAGGTACGGCATCCCGGCCTGGTCCAGTTCCTCCTGAACAGCCCGGGCAATCGCCGTGATCTGGGGTATATTGCGTCCGCTGCAGATCACGAAGTAGTCTGCCACCGGAAATACCCCGGTCACGTCCAGTACCCGGACATCAACAGCATTCTTGGCAGCAACCGCATCGCCCGCACGTAAGGCCAGTTCCCGGCCCTCTGACAAACAAACTCCCCCTCCCTTTCTAGAAGTCCGGGCGCAACCCGGATGCTCCTAACCTCTAGCCTCGAACCTCGAGGATGCTTGCTCACCAAGAAAATAATTCCACGCCGCAACCGTCTGCGGGTGGATCACCTTGCTCCTCTTCAACAGATAGCGAATCGAAAAGGCCAGGGAGATCAACATGGCCTGATCCAGGTCGCCCTGCACGGCAAGGCGCAGTTTCCCGACTATCGGGCAGGTCCGGCCTGCAGCAATCAGGTCTGCCAGGTAAATGATCCTGGCCAGCCGGTCCATTCCCGGAGCCCCCACTGTATGCACCTCGATTGCCCGCAGCACGCTCCTGTTCTCAACCCCCAGCTCTGACCGGGCAAGCCAAGCGCCTACAGGCCCATGTAAAAGCACCGGAACCCGGCGTTCGATCTCATGCTCGATCAGTCCATTGGACCCAGCAATCCGAAGCAATTCGTCCGTGGACAGATCGCGGGCGTAATCGTGCAGCAACCCGGCCATCTCCGCATCCTGAATGGAGACACCGTGCATCCTGGCGATCTCCATAGCACTTTCAGCCACTGCCAGGGTATGCTCATACCGTTCCGGTGTCATGCGCCTTTTGGCAGCGGCTGCATATTTAGACTCTACGATGTTCATCGTCCTCCAAAGGTTACTGGCGCGGCTTGGCTTCGTTGACCGTCAGGATCCGGCCTTCAAAATCGACGCCGTTGAGGGCATCGACGATCTTCTGGGCATCCTCGTCGTTCACCTCGACGAAACCGAAGCCCCGTGACCGCCCGGTTTCCCGGTCAACGATGATTCTGCTGTTGACCACGCTGCCGTAATTGCCGAAAAAGTTGTTCAACCCATCAGCGTCCGTACGCCACGGCAGATTGCCGACATACAATGTGCGTGTCAAATCCCTTTCACCTCTGTTATTTATAGATCTTTGCCCCTGAAAACCTACCCCCTCGTGGGGTAGGATGAAAGGGCGCGTAAGGCCTTGGCTTGGCAAGGCTGCTCCCGATGAAGTGAGAAGCCTCTAGGCTCGTCCTGGGGGAGATTCACTTCAAGTGTAGTATGCGGTGGCATAGAATTGGATATACCTCCGCCCCCACCACTTGGCCGACCCGCCTTCGCTGGGTACCCCGTCGTGGGCCATTGGTCGTTGGATGCAATCACCGTTTTTCCACCTACCACCCACCACTAACCACTATAAAGCCTGTTCTTTATTATATAAGCCTCGACAGCTTCGGGTACCAGGTACTTGATGGAGGCGCCCCTCCGGACACGCTCCCTGATGTCGCTTGAGGAGATGCTTGGCGCTGGGATCTCCAGGATGGAGACCGACCCAGAGAAATATTCACCCAGCAAGGCGTTGAGTTGGCGGAGGTCATAGCCTGGCCGGGTAGCGGCAATGAACCGGCACATGGCCAACAACTCCTCAGGCTGCTTCCACTCGATGATCTCCAGGATAGCATCCGCCCCGGTGACAAAAAACAGCTCCGTACCATCGCCGTACAATTGGCGGAAGGCTCGCACCGTATCCACCGTATAGGAGTGTCCACCCCGCTCGTACTCCATCCGGGAGACTTCAAAAAACGGGTTGGTGGCGGTGGCCAGCACCGCCATCTGGTACCGGCTCCAGAAATCCGATACCGTGCCCGCCGTTTTATGGGGTGGATGCCCCGACGGCACAAAAACGACCTCCTGCAGACTATACCACTCCCTGGCCGCCTCTGCTGTCACCAGGTGCCCATAATGTACTGGGTCGAATGTCCCGCCCATGATCCCGACGCGTTGCCCGCTCATCTACCTGCACTCCGCCCTTATCATAATACTGGTCTCGACAATATGATATTTCCATCAGCGCCAATGCTGCCGCATTTCTTAGCATATACAGGGCGTGGGAAAACAATCCTTCTCTTGATTCCAACCGTTTAATTCTGATCTTTGATGAAAAATTCCTGCCATAAGATTACCGATTCTTCCTTGTCTATTAGTTTCGAATTTGCCCGTCGCCGAAGATGATGTACTTGATGGAGGTCATCTCCTCCATGCCCATGGGGCCCCGGGCATGCATCTTCTGTGTGCTGATGCCGATTTCCGCCCCGAACCCGAACTGGTAGCCGTCAGTAAAGCGGGTTGAGGCATTAACAAACACCGCCGCCGCGTCCACCTGCTGGAGAAAGGTTCTGGCCTTGGCGTAACTGCTGGTGATAATCGCCTCGGAGTGCTTGGTGCCATAGGTGTTGATGTGCTGGATCGCCTCCTCCAACCCATCTACCACCTTGACCGCCAGCACCAGGTCGAGATACTCGGTCTTCCAGTCCTCTTCAGCGGCCGGTATTACGTCTGGCAGGATCTCCTGAGTCCTGGGGCATCCCCGCAGTTCCACACCTTTGGCCCGCAGGGCCGCAGCCGCCGCCGGCAGGAAGACCGGAGCCGCCTTGGCATGCACCAGCAAGGTCTCCATGGCATTACAGACGCTTGGGCGCTGGGTCTTGGCGTTGACTACGATCTTTTCCGCCATGGCTAGATCTGCGTCCTCTTCCACATAAGTATGACAGTTGCCAACCCCGGTCTCCAGCACCGGCACCGTAGCATTCTGCACCACGGTCCGGATCAGCCCGGCGCCACCCCTGGGAATCAGTACGTCGATGAATTCATTCATCGTCAGCATGATGTTGACCGCTTCCCGGTCGGTAGTATTCACCAGTTGGATTGTCCCGGGCGGCAATCCGGCGCCGGTGGCCGCGCCGCTGATCACCTGGGCGATCGCCTGGTTGGAGTTGAAAGCCTCGGAACCGCCCCTAAGGATCACGGCGTTCCCCGCCTTCAGGCAGAGGCCTGCAGCATCAACCGTGACGTTCGGGCGGGCCTCGTAGATAATACCGATCACACCGAGGGGTACCCGCATCTTGCCGATCTGCAACCCGTTTGGCCGCGTCCACATCCGGAGCACCTCACCGACTGGGTCCGGCAGCGCCACCAGAGCACGCAGCCCCTTCGCCATCTCTGAAACCCGGTCCGGAGTCAGAAGCAGCCGATCCAGCAGCACCCCGCTCAGGCCATTTTTCCGGGCGGCATCCATATCATCCTGGTTGGCCTCCAGGATCATGTCGGATCGCTCCTCCAGGCTCCTGGCCATCGCCTGCAGGGCGTCGTCCTTGACTCTGGTCGACACTCCGGCCAGCTTAAAAGACGCTTCCTTGGCCCTGGCACCCATCTGCCGCAGTTCTTCCGCCAGCATTTTACTGCCCCCTCAACTTGGTCTTTGGCTTTTAGTCGTTGGTGTTGGATACACTCAATAAAATTATATCACTTGCTCTCCGGCCATCACAGCGAGGTTGTCGCGGTGGATCACCTCGTCATAGTCGTGATAACCGATGATTGCTTTGATTTCTGCGCTTTTATGGCCTCTGATGAGGTTGATCGCCCAGGAGGAATAATTGCTGATGCCCCGGCCCAGTTCGCGCCCATCCTGATCGGCCACTCCGACCACGGTCCCGGCGGCGAACTCCCCCTCCACCCCGAGGATACCGCTGGGCAGCAAACTCTTTCCCTTATTCAAGATAGCACCGGCGGCGCCCTGGTCGACGTAGATCCAGCCCTGGACCGGAGAACTGAAGGCGATCCAGTGCTTGCGCGACTGCATCCTGCCAACGCCCGGCATAAACAGAGTGCCCACCGCCTCCCCGTTCACCACCCGCTGGATAGTGCCCGCCTTCAGGCCACTGGCGATCACCAGGGGAATCCCAGCCGTCATGGTAATCCGGGCTGCCTGAATTTTGGTCTCCATGCCGCCGGTAGCCAGGGTGGAGCCGCGGCCTCCTGCCAGGGCCTCGATCTCCGGAGTGATCTCGGCAATTTCCGGGATCAACTCCCCGGCCCTGCCGGGACTGGGAATCTGCTTGTAAAAGCCGTCCTGATCGGTCAGCAGGATTACCAGGTCGGCGTCCACCAGGCAGGCCACGTGGGCGGCCAGGTTATCGTTATCTCCAAACCGGATCTCTTCCACGGCCACCGTATCGTTTTCGTTGACCACCGGAACCACGCCCTGGCTGAGCAAGGCCTCGAAAGTGTAGCTGGCGTTCAGGTAACGCTCCCGGTCCATGATATCGTATCTGGTTAGCAGCACCTGGGCCACGATCAGACCACGGGGCGAGAACAGGCGCTCATATTGCTGCATCAGCACGCACTGGCCGACGGCTGCCGCCGCCTGCTTCTCCGGAATGGTACGCGGCCTTCTGGCCAGCCCCAACCGCCCGACGCCGGCCCCGATCGCCCCGGAACTCACCAGCACCAACTGCCGCTCCTGCTTCAACAGGGCCAGGTCTGAGACCAGGCTTTCCATCCGGCTCTGGTTGAACTGCCCCCGGGCGCCGCAGAGAAGCCCCGTCCCCAGTTTCACCACCACCCGGCGGGCCTGGGACAAGGGGACGCGGTTGTTGACCGGTTCCTGTTTCATACTATAAGTCACTCCACTCGAACTCGAACTCCCCGATCTTTACAACGTCACCCTGTTTGATGCCTCTCGATTGCAGAGCATCATCCAGGCCGATGCGCTTCAGGGTATGATGCAGGTAGCGCAGGGCAGAGGGATTGTTGGAGTCGAACCTGGCCACCAGGCGCTCCACTCCCTTGCCGGAGACCTGCCAGCCGCCGTCGGTCTCGACGACGGTGAAACCGCGCTGCGCCCAAAGGGCACCCGGCGCCCGCTCGGGCTCGGCCCTGATCACCAACACGTCCTGGTCCTCCTGAGCTTGCGGCGCGCCCAGAGAGCGCCCGGGTCGCTGCTCATCCAGCAGGCGGCCGATACCAAACAGCAGTTGGTCGACCCCTTCGCCGGTGGCGGCGGAGATCGGGTAGACCTGCACATCCGGAAAATCCTGGCGCAACAGCGGGAGATTCTCACGGGCCTGGGGCAGATCGATCTTGTTGGCGGCGATCACCTGCGGCCGACCGGCCAATTCCGGGTTGTAGACCTGCAACTCCTGGTTGATCACCCGGACGTCCTCCCGGGGATTGCGGCCCTCGGTGCCGGCCGCGTCTACCACGTGCACCAGCACCCTGGTACGCTCCGTGTGCCGCAAGAAACGATGGCCTAGACCGGTGCCGGTGTGGGCGCCCTCCACCAGGCCGGGCAGGTCGGCCACCACGAAGCTGCGGTCCTCGCCGATGCGCACCATGCCCAGATTAGGCTCCAGGGTGGTGAAGGGGTAGGAGGCAACCTTCGGTCGGGCTGCGGAGATACGACGCAACAGGCTCGATTTGCCGGCGTTGGGAAACCCGACCAGTCCCGCGTCCGCCAGCAGCTTCAGTTCCAGCTCCAGGATGCGCTCCTCTCCGGGGTCTCCCCGCTCTGCAAAGTGGGGCGCCTGCTCCTTGGAGGTGGTGAAATGAGTGTTGCCACGACCTCCCCGGCCGCCCCTGGCCGCCACCACCTGCTGGCCGGGCCTGGTCAGGTCGGCCAGGGTATCGCCCTCTTCCTCCCTGACCACCGTGCCCGGAGGAACCCGCAGCAGCAGGTCTTCCCCGTTTTTCCCATGCTGGTTCTTGCCCCGTCCGTGCTCACCCTGCCCGGCCCGGTAGTGCTTCTGGTATTGGTAATCGACCAGAGTGCTCAGATTGGGATCGACTACCAGCGCCACGTTGCCGCCCCGGCCGCCGTCGCCGCCGTCTGGTCCGCCGTTGGGAATGAATTTCTCACGCCTGAAAGAGGCTGACCCGTTGCCGCCGTCGCCTGCTTTCACAAAGATCTTGACGTAATCGTAGAACATACATCAGCACCACCTTATGAAAAAGCTTCCCCCGGAATTGGGAGAAGCCATACTGCCGGTTTGATCCACTATGCTTGCGCCGCTTCCGAAGTGATGCTGACCTCTTTGCGGTCCTTGCCCTTGGTCTCAAACTGCACGTATCCATCCGCCAGGGCGAACAGAGTATCATCCCGTCCCCGCCCGACGTTCCAGCCGGGGTGGATGTGGGTTCCCCGCTGGCGTACGATAATGCTGCCAGCGTTCACAAACTGTCCGCCGTACCTCTTGACGCCCAGCCGCTTGCCTGCACTGTCACGGCCATTCCTGGAACTGCCGACTCCTTTTTTATGAGCCATGATGTCGCCTCCCGAAAATTGTCCCGTTATTCTCCAGCCAGTTTTTTGGTTTATTCTGCCGCTTCCGCTAAATCTTCCGGTTCTCCCGCCGGCACCGTCCCGGTACCTGCGCTGTTATCCACCTGCTCGACGCTGAAGCCTGGGCAGGTGATCCCTTGCACCCTGATCTCCGTGAAAAACTGGCGGTGGCCATTCTTGCGCCGGTAGTTCTTCTTCGCCTTGTACTTGAAGACGATGATCTTCTTGGCCTTGCCCTGCTGGAGTACCTGGGCTACGACCTGGGCTCCCTCGATATAGGGAGTGCCGATGAGCGTCTGGGCATCGTCACCTACAGTCAGGATACGGTCAAGTGTAACCTGATCGCCCTTGGCCGCCTCAAGCTTTTCCACCCTCAGGACACCGCCCGGTTGCACCTTATGCTGCTTGCCCCCTGTTTCCAAAACCGCGAACAAACCTTTTCCCCCTTCCGCCAGAGCTGGGTGGCTTTTTAGTGCACTTGAAAACCCGCCCCGCGCGCATCTTCCTGTAGCTAAGCTACAATGGCAATTCTAGCATCGGCAGCAATCGCTGTCAAGCAATGTGAAAGCAATCCGGTAAGGCAAGTACCATATCGAGCATGGCTCTCATGCTGGGAGGATAGGAAAGATATGATTCTTACAGACAAATTAAGCGACATGGAAATAATCCCGCCATATATCGTGGCTCAAGTTCACTCTGCATCTGGCAGGCTGATGATGCGGGCCTTGGCGTAGGTACGGAAGACTTTGGCGATCTCCACGTATGCCGGCTTACCCACCTGGACACCGCCATCCTCCACATCGATCACGAAACCCTGGACCCGGCCGATGCCATTGGCCGGGTGCGAGCTGTGGGCCTCTTCAATCTTCACCTTCAGGATCTGGCCAGGATGCACCGGGGCCGACAGGTTGGCGATCTCCTCCTGGCTGTAAAGAGGGCGCATCTGCACATCCTCCAGATGGGCAGCCTCGCTCCCCTTGACGATAATCTGCTTCCCGATCTCCTGCTCCAGGGACCGGAGGTGGCTCCCCCCGCCACCGATCAGGAAGGCGGCCACGCCCGGGTTGACTTCCACCATAACTGCCGGGGCAGTATTGGTACGGGCGAACTCCCGCAGATCCTGACAGGTTTTCAGGCCTACAGTCTCTTCCGACAGCACCCGTCCCTTGCCCTCGCAGTAAGGACACAGCCTTTCCAGCAGGCTGCTCAGGCTGGGCCTCACCTTCTTGCGCGTCATCTCCACCAGGCCGAGGTGGGTCAAACCTAGGACATAGGTTCTGGTCTTATCCCGCTTCAGATCCTCGTCCAGGCGCCTGAGAACCTCAGCCCGGTGTTCCAGGACTTCCATATCGATGAAATCGACGATAATGATGCCACCCAGGTTCCGCAGCCGCACCTGGCGGACGATCTCCGGGATCGCCTCCAGGTTGGTACGAAACACCGTGTCGGCGAAATTCTTACTCCCCGTGTATTTCCCGGTGTTGACGTCAATCACCGTCAGGGCTTCAGTTTCGTCGATCACCAGGTAGCCCCCGCTGCGCAGCCATACCTTGGGCCGTAGCGCCCGGGTCACTTCCTGATCGATTCCGTAATCCTCCCAGAGGTCGGACTCCACCAATTGTACTTTCCGGCCAAAGCTGTGAGCGTCGGAACCAAGCAGTTCCAGGATCCTGTCATAGGTCTCCGGTTCGTTGACCACCAGGCGGTCGATCTCTTCCCCCACCAGGTCCCGCAACACCCAGGAGACCAACTCCAGGTCCTGGTACAGCATGGCCGGAGCAGAGTACTGGCCCGATTTCTCCTTGGTCCGTTTCCATAACTCATTGAGGGCGGCCACATCCTCCGCCAACTCATCCCGGCTGACTCCCTCGGCCACTGTACGCACGATCAGGCCGCTGCCGGAAATGCGTACCTCTTCGGCCAGGTTTTTCAGGCGCTCACGCTCGCGCTCCTGGGTAATGCGGCGGGAGACGCCGATGCAGGCCAGATCCGGCAACAGCACCACGTACCGGCCAGGCAGGGTGAGTTGGGTTGTTACCCGGGCCCCCTTGGTGCCGAAGGGCTCCTTGACCACCTGGACCAGGATCTCCTCCCCCTCACGGAGCATGTTCTGGATCGGGAGGTTCTCGCGCTTGCCAGGCGCCGTATGCACATCTTCGACATATAGAAAGGCGTTGCGCTCCAGGCCAATGTTCACGAAGGCCGCCTGCATGCCCGGCAGGACGTTCTCGATCCGTCCCCTGTAGATATTGCCGGCCAGGCGCATCTGGAACGAACGCTCCAGATAGACCTCCACCAGGCGCCGCTTCTCCAGTACCGCCACCTTCGTCTCTTCCATGGTCACTTGAATCAAAATCTCTTTTAACATAGCTCTTCTTCCTTCGCAGCTTATATTAAACTTGGCTTGCGCCAACCGTTGGCGAAGGCGAAGCCCTAGTTGTGCTTACACTCGTTTTATAAAAGTTTATTCATCAAGTATTTCGAAGAAGTCAAGTCTCCCAGAGCTGCTTCCGCTCCCCAAGGGGATTGACCAGGCCGCCGTTCTGGTGCAGCAGCGCCATTCGGGTGACCCGGGCTGGTTCGTAGCTGCCAGCCGTTTCGGCCAATGGCAGCAGCGTTTCCACAATGCCGCGCAGGGGTGCGGTCGCCTCCCCGAAATCCACCAGCAGGTCTAAAACAGAGGACATCTTGCCTCCGACCTCCGTTAACCGGCAGGCCGCCAGTCCGGATCTGACATCAAACAGCTTGCCATCCTTGGGGCGCTTATAGTAGAGAGGATCGGATCCGCAGACCAGACGGTCGATAGCTTGCTGCCAGGTGTCAACAGTCTGTTCCGGTGGCAGGGCCAGCCGGTACCAGGCGCAGTTTACCGTCTTGCCGATACCGGGCGCCTCCGGCGGCAACTCCATCAGGCACCCGATCTCCAGTCCGGGAGGAAGCTGCCGCCCGAGGGATGCCATGCCCTCAGACAGAGGCATAGCAGCAGCCAGGTCCACGTCCAGGTACTCCCGCAGCCCGGCAACGCCCACGCCCAGGGAGGGGCAGTAGGAAAGCCTGGGGTGCGGGTTGAACCCCCGGCTGAAGACCAGAGGCAACCCGGAGCGGCGCAGCGCCCGAGTAAAGGTGCGTACCAACTCCAGGTGCGACAGCCACCTGGCTCTCCCAGTTTTAGAATACTCAATTCTGTATTCTACCATCGATCTCTCCGACCCCACCTTCGGCGGTTACCAATTGGGAAGCCTATTATCTTGAAGCCTTGACCAATCGGGGTTCCACCCCGAAGGAGGGGCATACCCCGCACCCTTCGCAGGAGCCCAGTCGGCAATCGGCGGTGGCCACTCCGGCCAGGGCCCGCCGGTGTTCACGGACCAGGAACTCCCGGTCGATACCGACGTCGATCAGGTCCCAGGGTAGGACCTCGTCGTATGACAACCGCCGTCCGGCATAGAACTCCGGATCCAACCCGGCCGCCCGGAAGCTGTCCTGCCACAGGTCAAAGTTAAAGTGCTCCGTCCAGCCGTCAAACCGGCAACCCCGGCGCCAGGCCTCGAATAACACCTCAGCCAGGCGGCGGTCGCCCCGGGCCAGCGACGCCTCCAGAAAACTCGTCTTGATATCGTGCCAGTGGTAATCGGCGCCGCTGCTTTTGACCAGGTCCCGCAGAAAGGCATGACTCTCCGTCAACTGCTGCCGGGGCAGTTGCCCCTCCCACTGGAAGGGCGTATGCGCCTTGGGCACGAAGGAGGAGGCGCTGATCGAAAAACGCAGCTTTTTTCCGCCCCGGGCGCTGCGCCCCGCACGTTGCGCCTTCCGCACCAGGTCGCCGATCCCCTCCAGGTCGGCCTGTGTCTCGGTGGGCAGCCCGACCATGAAGTAGAGCTTGATCGCCGACCACCCGGCCGCCACTGCAGCCGCTACCGCTTCCAGGAGATCGGCCTCGGTAACCCCCTTGTTGATCACGTCCCGCAGGCGCTGGGTGCCCGCCTCCGGGGCCAGGGTCAGGCTCGTCCGCCGGCCCCCGGGCAACTTCTGGGCAACGCCCACGCTGAAGGAGTCAACCCGCAGGGACGGCAGGGAAATGCCCGTCCGGGAGAGAGTGCATTGATCCCCCAAAGCCGGCAGCAAGCCGTCCAGATCACTGTAATCCAGGCTGCTCAATGAAACAAGCGAGATATCCTCGTAGCCGGTCTTGTCGATGATCTCCCGGGCCTGTCGCAGCAGAGTCCGGGGATCGCGCTCCCGCACCGGGCGGTAGATCATCCCCGCCTGGCAGAACCGGCAACCCCGGGTGCAGCCACGGAAGACTTCCAGCATCCCCCGCTCGTGGACCGCCTCCGCCAGGGGTACCACGGGCGCGGTAGGGAAGAAGGCATCGTTCAAGTCCGGCGCCAGGCGCCGCCGCACACAACTCTGCAACTCGGGACGCAGGGCGGTAAAGCTCTGCACCCTCCCGTCCTTATTATATTCTACGCTGTAGAATGAAGGGATGTAGACACCGGGGATCCCGGCCAGTTTCTCCAGCAAACGCCGGCGCGACCACCGCGCCCGCAAGCGGGCACCCGGGGCACCCGCGCTCTCCTTGGCCTGCCTGATCACTGACAGCACTTCCGGCAGGGCATCCTCCCCCTCACCGATCACGAAGGCATCGATGAAGGGCGCCAACGGCTCCGGGTTGGCGGCCACGGGGCCGCCGGCGATCACCAGCAGGTCGGCATCGCTGCGCTCGCAGCTCTGTAGCGGGATCCCGGCCAGATCGATCATGTTCAGGATGTTGGTAAAGGTCAACTCGTACTGCAGCGTGAACCCCAGCAGGTCAAAATCTCTGAGCGGGCGGTGGGACTCCAGGCTGAACAGCGGCAGGCCGCCTCGCCTGAGTTCCGCCTCCAGGTCCGGAGCCGGAGCAAAGACCCGCTCCATCAGATAGTCCGAATGGGCGTTGACCAGTCCGTAGAGGATCTGCAGGCCGAGGTGGGACATCCCCACCTCGTACAGGTCGGGGAAGGCGAAGGCCATCCTCACCGCCGTCCGGTCCCAGTCCTTGTGCACGGCGTTCCACTCGCTGCCCAGGTAGCGGGCCGGTTTTTCCAGGTGCGACAGCAGTTCGTCCAGGTCATGCTGCTCCATCGAGATACTCCTTCAATGTCGATATGTGCTGCAACGCATTCAAATTTTTCTCGTCTTACTATCTTACCATTCCTGGTAGAAACATATCACTGGGCATTTTCTATTATATTGACGTACACCGATCTGATAGAAAAATATTCAAGACGGATTAACATCCATCACAGGATAATATATAAAGTCCTGAAGGAAGAAGGTGTCGTTGCGGTTTTCAGGATGTGGACGCATTGTCAATAGAAAGTGCGGCATTCGCCGCACTTTTTTTAACCACAGATCTGCCTCAGGACTGATTCTGCTGCAGGTGCTGCACCGGATCGACCAACTGGTCGCCGTCCCGCATCTCGAAATGCAGGAAGGAGCCGGCCACGGTGCCCAGCACCTGCCCCTGGTCCACCTGCTGCCCCGACTGTACCACCACGGCGTCCAGCCGACCGTACAGGGTGGCCAGTTGGTCGCTGTGGTCGACCACCACCACCGTGCCCAGGTTCGGGTCATTGAACACCCGGTTCACCGTCCCGGGCAGCACTGCCCGCACCGGAGCGCCCTTGGCAACCGCCAACTCCACTCCGTCCGAGAAGCGCGGCCAGCCGTCGCTGCCCTCCTGCCAGCCGAAGCCCCTGGCCAGTTTGCCGTCAACCGGAAGTCCCGGTTGCTGAACGGCAACGTCCCCCTGAGGGATCGGCTTGTCCACCTGCACTTCCAGGCCTCTTTTAATGCCCAGCAGGACACTCACCTGATCGATCACCGGAGAAAAATTGAAGCTCCGAAGATCATAGTTGGCGTGCAACACGTAACCGACCCCGTTCCGGGCCTCCTGCCCCACCGCCCCCCCGGCCAGGGACAGGAGCCAGGCCAACACGAAGATGGCCAGCGCCGCCAGCAGCCGCCAGGCAAGGTCTCTGGCTCTGCGCAGCATGAACAGGTAGCGCTTCGCAACCGCTTCCCCTCTCATCAGGTATCACTCCCCAGCATTTTACATATTCTTATATATGGGTGTACCTGCTGAAATATGAGGAAAATTTTGCCGCGATGACTACCAGTTCTAATTCCCCCCGCTTCTTCTGACCTCTTACCTCTGAGTTCTGAAATGGCAGCGTCAGAAGAGCAACAACTCTTTTCGCATATAGACGTTCAGGATCAACCCCACGGCGATCAGGTTGGTCAGCATGGAGCTGCCTCCGTAGCTCATGAAGGGCAGCGGGATGCCGGTAACCGGCATGATTCCGATGGTCATGCCGATATTTTCCATAATGTGGAACAGCCACATGAAGAGGATGCCCCCGATCAGCAGCCTGCCAAAGGTATCCCGGGACTGGAAGGCCATGGCCTGTGCCCTGGCGATCAGGTTGTAGTAGAGCACCAGCAGGACACCCGCCCCCAGGAAGCCGAGTTCCTCGCCGATGACCGAGAAGATGAAGTCGGTGTGGTGCTCCGGCAGGAAGTTCAACTGCACCTGGGACCCGTGGTACAGCCCTTTGCCCCAAAAGCCGCCGGAACCGACAGCCACCAGGGACTGGATGATGTGATAGCCATCCCCCTGCGGATCCGAATAGGGGTTGACGAACACCACCAGGCGGGACAACTGGTAGTCCTTCAAGGGAAGGGGCACATGCAGGGGAGAGAAGTGCAGGGCCAAAGCAAGGGCGATCACTGCCAGGCCGCCCCCCAGCAGTTTGAGCAGCAGTGCACTGCGTGCCCCGGCCAGGTACAGCATACCGAAGAAGATGACGATGAAGACGAGCGACGTCCCCAGGTCCGGCTGGATGAACACCAGCAGGAAAGGCACCGCGAAGTACAGGATGCAGGGCGCCAGGTCCTTTAAATGCTGCAGCTCTCCCTGCCGCCTGGACAGGTAGGAGGCGAAGCAGACGATGATCATGATCTTGGCGAACTCGGAGGACTGCAGATCAAAACCAAGCCCGGGAATTTGAATGGAGCGCTGTGCCCCATTGGCGGAGTGACCAACCACCAACACCGCCAGCAACATGACCACCATGACCGCGTAGATGGCGTGGTGCCACTGGTGCAGCTTGGAATAATCGAAGGCAAAGGTGATGACACCGGCCGCGATCAGGCCCAACACGATCCATAGGGCCTGCCTCTTGACGTAATACAGCACGTCCGCATTCATATTGGCAGTAGCGCTGCTCAAAACCAGCAGGTTCAGGACCAGGATTATTCCGAGCACCAGCAGAAAATTATGATCGAGACCCTTCAGACGACGACCGAGCATGAGACCAGTTTCCCCTCTCAAGGAACCTGATCTCATTATAAAACAAGGACCGGCCCCAGTCTATCACCATCCGCGCTTCCCACTTCTCTATATGCAGGTGGGCAGACGTTTCATCTTGACGACCGGAATGCTGGCCACCAGCGCTATACTGCCCTTGTCCCGGTGGAAAGCGATCTCCATGTTGGCCTCGTCTATTTCCAGATAATCGGTGATCACCTTCAGAATATCGCTACGCAAGGAGTCCATCATCTGCGGCGTGAGATCCATGCGGTCATGCATCAGAACGAGGCGGAGTCGCTCCGTGGCGACATTCTTGCTGGCCCTGCCGGTTTCCCTGCCAAGTATGCGCTGCAGCAGATCTAGCATTTCCTCACCCCGCTCAACCGGTACGAAGTCCCAACAGGCGTCTGATCCGGTTCATGAAAGCTCCAGCGTCCTCGATGTCCATCAGGGGCACCTCCTCGCCCACGATCCGCCGCGAGATGTTGCGATAGGCCTCTCCCGCCCTGGAGTTGACGTTGAGCACTGCCGGTTCCCCCTTGTTGGTGGAAATGATGATCGACTCGTCCTCGGGCACAATTCCCAGCAGTTCGATGGCCAGGTGTTCCTTTACGTCTTCCACGTCCAGCATATCCCCGCGCTTCACCATCTGCGGGCGGTAGCGATTGAGGATCAGTTTCGGGTGGCGCATCTCCGTGTCCGCCTGGAGCAGACCGATGATCCGGTCTGCATCCCTGACTGCCGCGACCTCGGGCGTCGTGACCACCAGGGCCTGGCTGGCGCCGGCGGTGGCGTTCTTGAATCCCTGCTCGATCCCGGCGGGGCAATCTACCAGCACGTAATCGGCATCCTGCCTCAACTCTTCGCACAGCACCTTCATCTGCTCCGGGTTGACGGCGGTCTTATCCTTGGTCTGGGCGGCAGGCAAGAGCGACAGGCTCTCGAAACGGCGGTCCCTGATCAGGGCCTGCTTCAGACGGCAGCGCCCGCTGGTGACATCAACCAGGTCGTAGACGATCCGGTTCTCCAGACCCATCATCACGTCCAGGTTCCGCAGTCCGATGTCAGTGTCCATCAGGATGACCCGGAACCCCATCATGGCCAGAGCAGTGCCGAGGTTCGCGGTCGTCGTTGTCTTGCCCACGCCTCCTTTTCCGGAGGTAACCACCAATACTTCTCCCATAAAAGCTCCCCCTTTGGCTCGTCTCTTTTATAACTTCGCCTTAACGCCCTCCGCCTATAAGGTGGCAGGTTCAGACTTGTAATTAGTGGTAGTTCAACATCCTTCCGATTGGCGAAGTTATAAATGATTTATTTGCCGTGCCATATGTCCAGCACTCTAATGCTATTGCGCACGCTGCGCAATATGAGTGCTGGACAGGCACATGGCACATTCAAACTCCGCTTCGCTTCGTTTGAATCATCGGTCAAAACCGGGCTGGTACTGCTCGATGATGACGATCCCGTCCTGCACCCGGGCGATTTCCGGCTGCTTCAGAGTTGAAAAATCTCCCTCCGGGGCGCGGGTGATATAACCGGCAATACGCAGTTGTGAAGGCTCTAGCCTCAGAGCGGCCACTATCGCCCGTTTGTCGCCCATCGCCCCGGCGTGGGCCACCCCCCGGAAGACACCCATCACGATGATATTGCCGCCGGCCACGACCTCGCCCCCGGGATTGACATCCCCCAGGATCACCACATTGCCGGGATGAAAGACCTGCTGTCCCGATCTGATAGTGCGCTGAACCAGTATCGTCTGCTCTTCCGACACGACGTCCGCCCTCGGTTGCCTAGTCGTCAAACTGTACTTGATGACCGGAATATCTTCGCCCTCATCACGCTTACTACCGGCGCCGGTCTTTTCCTCTGCTGCATCCATGACAGCCGAGGCCTCCGCCGCGGCCACCCCGACGACGGCCTGACCCCGCTTGCGCTTCCTTTTCCTGCGGCTTACAAATCCCGTCTGGGCCTCTTGCTGCCCCACTGTCTTCACCCCCTGTGTATTACCGTCCAGCGCCCCGCTCAATCTCGGACCGGCTATGATCCGGCGCAAAACCATGTTGTTCCCGGCCAGAGTTTCCCTGAGAGAGCTTATTTGCTCTGGTTGCAGATCCCTCGGGCCAATATCGATGCTCACTGCTGATCCGTCCAGGAACCCGTTGGAGTCAGCAATTCTTTCCGCCAGCCGCCGGAGCAAGTCCCGAAAGTCCGCCGACTCGTCCAACAGCACCGTCAACCCCTCACGGGTCCCCTTGATTTTTACAATCTCATCCATGCCCGAATAAGTGATCCCTCCAGTATCCAAAGCGCAGGATATAAGAAAGATATTTCTATGTTTTTCATTATTATCCTGCCTGTTTAATGAAAAAGCGAGGGAAAATATTCCTCGTTTTTCCAGCCTTTTATGCTTATCTTAGACATCTTTTTTGAGTGATGAGTGCTGAGCATACTCATCGCCTCTTCTTTTGGTCGTACTTTTTTTTACCACGCTCTACCCGGCGCCGCCGGCCGGGCTAAAAGTCGAAGTAGCCGTGGGGGAATTCGAGCGGAGCGGGTGTTGAATACTTCGCGGCGCCGCCGGTGACCTGCTGTCCGCCAAACGGGGTGTTCAGGTTGCCCAAGCCGAAGTACTGGTTGAGGACGGACAGGCCTACGTACCCAATAGAGTCCGACCCGTGATGAGCAGTCTCGATCACGCCGGCAAAAGCGATCGTGGGGTCATTCGCCGGAGCATATTCGATAAAAAGACCATTAACCAAGTCCTGCGCCCCACCGGTTTCCGCCGACCCGGTCTTGGCAGCCACCTTTACGGGATAGTTCAAGAAAAGCAAACCGCTGGTACCCATGGGATCCGTCGCGCCCGCCATCGCCTGGCGGACGGTGGCCATGACCTGGTTGAAGTCCATTGTGCCGGCGGTGTCGACTGAGGCGCTGTGCACCATCTGCGGCCCGAACTTGGCTACCACCTTGCCGCTGGAGTCATCGATCTCCTGCACAAGGTAGGGGCGCATCCGCTGCCCGTTATTGGCCAGTTGCTGAACATAGTTGGCCATTTCGATCGGGGTAAAGGCGTTGGCGCCCTGGCCGATGGCCATGTTGAAGGTCTCGAATGGCTGCCAGTTGACGTAGAAGTTGTATTTGATCCGGTAATCCTCATCGAGAGAGAGCTGAGCGGACTTCTGCTGGGCGAGCAGGTCGGACTTCTGCTGGGCGGTGGTGGCCGACGCCAGCAGGGCGGTGTATTTGTTGTTCAGCGCCGTCTCCTGGCCCTGATACCACTTGCGCCAATAGAGATCTTGCTGTGTTTTCTGCTGATCGGGGCTTGACAATATACCGGTGACCTCCCCCGGCAAGTCGATCCCGGTCGGCTGGTCCAGGCCGAACTCATGGGCGACCTTGGCTATCAGGTCGGCGCCGGCCCTGCGCCCGGCATCCATGAAGTAGACGTCGCAAGAGCGGGCCATCGCCTTGAAGAAGTTGGTCACGCCATCCACCTCCCAGCAGGAGGGGTAGGGAGGGAACCAGTAACGGCCGGTACAGTCTACCGTGGTGTTGAGGTCGATATTGCCGGAGGCCAGGGCGGCCATGCCGGTGATCGCCTTGAAGGTCGAACCAGGGGCGTAGAGGCTGCTGATCGCCCTGTTGATCATCGGGGACGCCGACCCGGCCGGAGGGTCGATGTACTTCCTGACCGTGGCATCATCCACCGGCGGCACCAGGGCGTTGGGGTCGAAGTTGGGGCGGCTGGTCATCGCCAGCACGGCGCCGGTCTTCACGTCCAGGGCCACGGCGGCTCCGGCTACGGCGTCATACCCCTCGCCCCGCAGCATTTTCAGGGTGCTGTCCATGCTGGTATCCATCGTCTCCTGTAAATTGTTGTCGATGGTCAGCACCAGCTTGTCTCCCTGGACCGGGGGGACCGTGATCAGGTTGGCGTGCGGTACCGGGCGTCCGGAGACGTCCACCTCCTCCTCCTGGAAGCCGTCTCTCCCACGCAGGTAGCTCTCATACTGGGACTCCAGCCCGGACTTGCCGATCAGGTCTCCCAACTGGTAATTCTCGTCCTGGTGCTGCGCCAGCTCGTCGCTGCTGATATCCCCGATATAGCCCAGAAGATGGCTGGCCACCGTACCTTCAGGGTACTCACGGACAAGACTCTTCCCGATCTGCACCCCGGGCAATTCCTGCCGGTGCTCCTCCAGGCGTTCCACCACGTCCATGGAGACATCCTGCTTGATCACCACCGACTGGTCGGGTTGGCCGGACTGTTGGGCGTCATCGAGCAGCTTCTGGATATAAGGGGCGTCGATATCCGGGTAGGTGTCATGCACCAGGGTGGCCAGGTTGTCGATAGCGCTGCCGGTGATCTGCTGCGGCACGATGGAGATGGCGTCGACGATCTTGTTGGAGGCCAGGATGGTGTCCTTGGAGTCGACGATATCGCCGCGAGGGGCAAGGACCGGAAAAAACCGGAACTGGTTCAGGGCAGCTTCGGTGCGGTACTTGGACGTATCCAGGAGTTGCAGGGTGACCAGCCGGACCACGATCACTCCGAACACGGCAATGGTCAGCCACTTGAAAAACTTCTGGTTATTCTCCAGTCTCCGGTTTACGATCATGTTTGGCTCACCTGTAGATTATTTTACCGGGTTGCACGATCTCCACCCGCCCGGGAACGGGGCCGCCGAACAGCCTGGCCAGCGGCCTGAATAGCAAGGCGGCAAGACAGGCATCGTAGAGAGCGCCGGTGGCGGAGAGATGCCATAACAGGCGTATGTTCAGCGACGAATCGAGTATGCCCTGCCCTAGCGAGTAGACGGCGCCGGCGACGAAACTTCCGGCCAGCACCAGGGAAAAGGCCACCAGAACGTTGTCTAGATTGACCCGGCGCTCCAGGCGCCCCATCAGGTAGCCAACGACAAAGCCGCTCAGCGCCCCAAGACCGAGATAATGGCCCCCGAGCAGGTCCTGCGCCAGGCCCGCTGCAAAACCCACTACTCCACCGGCAAGGGAGCCATAGAAGAGAGCGTTGAAGATGACCAGCACGAGCAGCAGGTCGGGTGAGACACCGCCGAGGCGCAAGAAGGGCAGGATGGTGGTCTGCAATATTAAAGAGATGATAAAAGCCAGCGCAATAGAAACGAAACGCATGCCGGTCCTCCCCTCCCCCATTCTCGAGGTTTCAGTGCTCCGCTATTGTGTCTGGTCTGTCTACTGTGTCTGATCTGTCCACTGCCCTTGATTCGACCACTGCGTCTGCGTTATCGACTGAGACGGAGGCGCCCATCGTGTCGGAGCTGTCATCGACGTCGCTACCGGTTGCGTCGGTGCCGGTTGCGTCGACGTCGGTGCTGGTTGTGTCTGTGCCGGTGCCGGTTGCGTCTGTGCCGGTTGCGTCGACGTCGGTGCTGGTTGCGTCGGTGCCGGTTGCGTCGACGTCGGTGCTG
>Ga0224558_1001611_pt1 | contig 23082 bp, 26 predicted proteins | sample 714S32024metaG_FD_180682 | JGI IMG/M metagenome (GOLD analysis project Ga0224558, IMG submission 180682) | Peat soil microbial communities from Stordalen Mire, Sweden - 717 S3 20-24 | ecosystem: Environmental > Terrestrial > Soil > Wetlands > Peat | place: Sweden: Norrbotten County, Stordalen...
AGCGCGAACTCGGCTGCGGCGAAGAAGGCATTGGCCGCCACCAGGAGCAGGATGACGAACACCCGCAGCAGCACGTATGCAATCATGGAACTCTAATTCTAACATTCCAAAGGGATAATCGTTCGGCGGTTCAGAATTCGTGGCGACGATCACCGGCTTTGGGATTGAACTGGCGCTACAATCAAAATGAACCGTTAACTGCTAGCGCAAACTGGATAGCTTTCTTTTTCGTTCCCCGGCGGTCTAAAGTACGTATGGGCCGCGACCGCATCCGATTTCCCGTAGACCCGCGGTTTGCCGCGTCTCCGGAGACGGGGCAAGCCCCGTCTCTACAGGCGGAAGAATTTGCGGCCTGATGGGAAGCGCGACGATTTTCGAGGAACTATTCCGATGTTTCTCCCGTAACAACAGGTGAATGCCAGGAGGCGGTCGTGGAAGGCAACGGCAATGGCAACGCCAAGAAAAAGCGGCGCCGACGAATCATCTGGGGCGCGATAGCGGTCGTTCTGGTTCTGGTAGTTGCCGGCGCGCTGACCGCAGCCACGAGCGGTGGCACCAAGATCGACGCCTCGAAGCTCGCCAAGGTCGAGAAGGGAGACCTGGCGAAAAGCGTGGTGGCGACGGGTAAGATCGAGCCCATCACCAAGGTTGAAATCAAGTCCAAGGCCAGCGGAATCGTGAAGAAGCTCTACGTCGATTACGGCGATAAGGTGAAGAAGGGGCAGGTGCTCGCCGAACTCGATCGGGAAGAGATTCAGGCCCGTGTCGACCAGGCCCGCGCGCAATTGGAGGGCTCGAGCGCCAGCTTGAACGGCACACGTGCCGACCTGGAGCGCGCCAAGGTCGACGCCGAGGGCCCCGACGTTCCGCTGCTGAAACGCGCGTATGAACGCGCCCAGGGCATGGCGAAGGACGGCGTGGTTTCCGCTTCCGCGCTCGACGACGCGGAGAAAAATTACGAGATGTCGCTGAACAAGCAAAATGTCGCCAAGGCGCAGTTGCGGGTTTTGCAAGCCAAGATTGGCCAGGCCCAGGGACAGCTGTCGCAGGACCGCGCCAACCTGAAACAACTGGTAGAACAGCTGGGTTACACCACGATTGAGTCGCCGATTGACGGAATCGTGCTTTCGCGGGACGTGGAAATCGGCGACGCGGTCAGTTCCATCCTGGTCTTGGGCTCGACGGCCACGCTGGTGATGACGCTCGGCGACACGAGCGAGGTTTACGTCAAAGGCAAAGTGGACGAGAGCGATATCGGCAAGGTTTATCTGGGGCAACCTGCCCGGATTAAGGTTGAGTCGTTCAAGGACAAGACGTTCACCGGCAAAGTGACGAAGATTTCTCCCATGGGCGTCGAAAAAGACAACGTCACTACGTTCGAGGTGCGCGTCTCGATCAACAATCCCGAGGGCGTCCTCAAAGCGATGATGACCGCTAACGCCGAGATCATTCTCGAAGAGCACAAGAATGTGCTCCAGATCCCGGAAGGCTCGATCATTTACGACAAGGATAAGAAGGCGTCGGTCGAGATACCTGATCCCAAAGCCAAAGAAGGTAAGCGCAAAATCGCCGTCAACATCGGCATCTCGAATGGCGCCAAGACCGAGTTGCTGCAAGGGCTGAAGGAAGGCGACCAGGTGGTATTGCAGTAAAAAGAGTCTTAGTTAACATTACCGGGGCAAAGCGATATCGCCGATGACTCTTGTCATGCATTACCGGGCTGCAATCACCGCGCAAGTAATTCTGCTGGCCTACTTCGAGTTGTGCATCCTTATTCCGCTGGGTAGATGGAACGCTCAGCCCGGAATCGCGGTTGCCTTCAGCTCCGGCAACATCCTTATGGGCGCTGCGATCGGGGGCGCACAGTTGTTGTTGCTGATCGGGACCATTTGGCGACTGAAGCCGTTGCTATGGTTCGGCCTGATCGGCGACACGGTTTGGCTCCTCCTGCACATCTGGAGCTTATGGATGCCGTATATCCTCGGCGCCTCGCCGCAGTACGCGGGGATGTATGCGCGCGTCTTTAGCCGCACCACCAAGCTGCTGCCGAACTTCGGGAATCACCTTGCGCCCGACGCGATGCACACTTTCATCGATGTGTTTGTGATTGGAGTGATCGTGACACTCGTGCCGTATATACGCTCTCTCCAACCACAGCGCATTTCTATCCTTAGCAACACTGGCGGGGTGACATGAGGCGAGAGAAAAATAAGCATGCCCGACACCCCATTCGTGAGCTTAGAGACCTGTGAATTCAATTATGAACCTCTGGAGTAAGCTATGATTGATACTCTTCTGATTCGCCATCGAGCGGTCCGCACGCTGGTCTTTATTTTGGCTACGTCGCTGGCCGGTTTCGCCTCCGTCGCCGGAACCTTTGACCGTTCGTTCCAAGTTAATGGGCCCGTCGACCTTGAAGTGCTCACTCGCTCCGGCGATATCACCGTCCGGAACGGTGCTGCGGGCACGGTTTCGATTCATGCCAAGATTCACTCGGGCAATTCCTGGTTTGGCGGCGACCACAAAGCGGAGGTGCAGGAGTTGCAGAACAATCCTCCGATTCGCCAGAACGGCAACAGCATCCGCATCGACTACGTCCACTTGAGCAACATTTCAGTCGACTACGAAATCACCGTCCCAGAGAACACCGCGATTCGTACCCATACCGGCAGCGGCGATCAAACCATCGAAGGACTGAAGGGCAATGTCGATCTTGAGAGCGGGTCGGGCGACTTGAAACTGGCGCGCCTCACCGGTGAAATGCGTTTCCAGACGGGATCGGGAAACGTGCGCGGGCACGAACTTTCCGGTCCGGCGAGGGTCAAAGCGGGCAGCGGCGACATCGAAATCGAGGAAATGGGCGCGGGCGACGTGGACATCCGCACCGGCTCGGGCAACATTACCGTAAACGGCATCAATGGTGGATTTCGTGCCGAGGCGGGCAGCGGCGACATTCACGGCAAGGGCTCGCCCAAGAACATGTGGAGCGTTCGCACCGGCTCGGGCAACGTGACCTTGTATGTGCCCTCCGACGCCGCCTTTGACGTCGACATCTCCTCGAATTCCGGAAACGTCACCCTGGGCCATCCAGTGACCACCACCATCCAGGGCCGCGTTCAGGAATCGAGGAAGAGTGTGGTTGGCAAAGTACGCGGCGGGGGCCCCATGGTTTCCGTGCACACCAGTTCCGGCAACGTGCAAGTCGACTAGAACAGCCGTCAGCCGTCAGTCGTCAGCCAAACCTGTTAGCCATCTCACAATGAACCGCTGAAGGTATCCCTTTGCGGCTCAAGCTCGTTTCATTATGGCTCCGCTCGGCACAGCTGAGGCGTGGCCTTCCCAAAACCTGAATTGGCTGAATGCTGATGGCTGATGGCTGACGCCTGAATGCTCGGTAGTGACAAGGTTTGATTTTAGCCGGATTATTTTATGAGCTTGACGCGACGCATGTCAGCCTCAGTCCATCCGATCTCATCAAGAAGGGCCTTTAGGAGTTTTGGGCCGTAAGTTTTCCGAGGATGGTAGTGGATCACTACACGCTTATTGGGAGTGCCGATTTTGATGTAGGCAATCGTCGCATCGGCGCTGGCGGGGTCTTGCTTGTATCCGTCTCGCTTAAGCGCGGCAATTATTTCGTCGGCAGTAGTAGATTTTAGCTGCTGCCACACATGCTGAGGGAAGGCCATTGGAGTTCAAGGTAGCGCAAAAAGGCCCCTGGAGGCACCACTTGGACTTGCTCCTCCTCGACACTGCAATCCGGGCCTATGGGCAACGGCTCTCCGTGACTGACCAGAGAATTGACGTAAACTCCAATAGCGTGTGCCGCATTGCGTATAGCTTCCTTCTCGTTTGCACCATCCACGTGCAGACCCTTGAAGGCAGGGCAATAGGCATGGAAAGAATCCCCATCTGGTTCAATGATGAGGGTGATTTGAAGACGCAGCTTCCGCTTAGTGGGCTTGCGGGAGGCACGTCTGGATGATCTGGCGCTCTTGTGCATTTCTAGGATGCTCTCTTGATCTTATCGGCTGCCAGTTAATTGGCGGAGAATATAGACACGGAAGTGTACACCACTTTGGTTACCCTTAAGAAAGATTATCACGGATGGGTAGGTCAGCGGCCAATTACCACGGTCACAGGCTGTCAAACTTTGTCACTACCGAACGCTCTCCTGCCTTGACGTGCCGCGGTGCGACGGCTGATACTTCGTGAGTTCCTGAAAAGTTTTCCTGAACACTTTCAGGCCCGACGAGGTAACTACTTGGCACGCACCGCGATCGTCACTCTTACCACTGATTTCGGACTCAACGATCATTTCGTGGGCGCCATGAAGGGGGTCATCCTCGAGATTGCCCCCGAGGCGCAGATCATCGACATCAGCCATGCGGTGCAGCCGTTCGACATTCTGGACGGCGCGCTGACCATTTCGCAGGCCTACTCCTACTTCCCTTCCGGCACCGTGCACATGGTGATCGTCGATCCCGGAGTGGGGACGGCGCGGCGGCCCGTGATTCTCAACAGCGACCGCCATCTGTTTGTCGCTCCCGACAACGGCGTGCTTTCGCTGATCTACGACCGCGAAGAGCGCATCTCCGTCCGCCACGTCACCGCCGAGCATTATTTCCTGCAGCCCCGCAGCAACACCTTCCACGGGCGCGATATCTTCTCCCCGGTCGCCGCTTATCTCGCCAAGGGAATCGATCCCGATCGCTTTGGCGAAGAGATCACCGATTATGTCCGTTTTAGCGCGCCCCGTCCCAAGCCGGTGGATGAACGGACGCTGCAAGGAGTAGTCCTGAAAGTCGATCGTTTTGGCAATCTCATCACCAACATCACTCCGCAGGATGCGCCGCAACTTTTCGGGGCCGCGCCGCCCCCCTTCAAGATCGCGATTGGAACGAAGGCACAGGCAACGCGCATGTGCACAAGCTACGCCGAAGGCGGCCCCGGCGAAGTCTTCGGAATCCTGGGCAGCATGGGTTTTCTGGAAGTCGCAACCAACCGCGGTTCAGCCTACCAAATGCTGGGCGCGGGCAAAGGCAGCGAAGTCAACGTGGTGATGGAAGGTTGATGAAGGTGAGCAGCGTCTAAACTGTCATCCTGAGCGCAGCGAAGGACCTAATGCATTTGCTTGCGGCGCTGGAGTGCATGGGTCCCTCGCTTCGCTCAGGATGACAAATTTACGGCTAGGAGTTCTTCGCCCCGGGATGGACGTAGCTATCCATCTCCGCCGTCCACTTCAGGAAGCGCCACAGGTTGCTTCGCTCTGTCCACAAGAATGCCCAAAATTCCAGGAATCCGATCTGGGTCATCTTGACGCCCGTGTAGGTCTCGATGCGCCATAGCAGGTAGGGACTGCGCCACGGGGCAATCCGGTGGCCACGGGTGGAGTTCCAAAGAAAGCGCAGCATCGGCCGCATCGGATTCCAGTATAGCGCCGGCGAGACGGGGCAAGCCCCGTCTCTACTTCGTTATCTCGACGCTGGCGCGGGTGTTTTCCCACTCCATGCGCAGCGTGCATTTGCCGCCGGCCGGGTCGAACGCGATGGTGAAGTTCTCGACCGACGCCGGCGTTTTCGAGACCTGCATGTCAACCCGGCCCAACTCGTCGGCTTCGTACTTGTACGGAATGCCCCACTCGGCGGTCTTCTTGTTGATAATGAGGGTCCACTTGTCAGGCTTAGGGATGGTGAAGATGGTGTAGCTGCCTGAGGGTATGGACTTGCCGCCCACCGTCACATTCGTGTCGGTGACGAATTTGGTCGCTTCATTTGCGCCGGTACGCCAGATCTCGCCATAAGGCACCAGCGCCTTGTCGCCGGCTTCGCCGAAAATCTTTCGCCCTTTTGCGCGCGGGCTGGAATAGTCCACCTCGATGGTTTTGCCGTCGGAAAATTTGCATTCCGCACTGGCCGGCGGACTGGGCCGCTTGGATTTGTCCTGCGGCATTTGCGCCGAGGCGAGAGTGGCGACCGCGAAGAGTGACGCTGCGATTAAAGCAAATTTCTTCATGACTTGTTTCCTCCGGGGATAGCAGTTTCGCGATTGGCTGTTGGCTGTTGGCTGTTCGCTAAGAGCTAACGGCTAAGAGCTAAGAGCTGCATGAGAATTATACCCACATCCCCGTTACAATCTGTGGATGGCTGTCTTCAACGAAAAGCGGGAAGAACTCGAGCACTACGAAATCCGCATGGGCGTGCCCCGCGGACGCCTCGCCGTCACCATGGACCTGGTCACCGACGCCATGGCCCTGGTCGGGCAGCATGGCGTCTATTGCCAGAGCCAGCGCTGGCCCGGCAAGCCGGTCATGGATGTGCAGCTGATCATGAAAAATCTCACCGACGCCAAAGAGTTGATCCAAAGTGTGATGGAAGAACTCAAGCCCAAAGCCTGATGGTAGAAACGCGGCTTGCCGCGACTGAGACGAGGCAAGCCTCGTCTCTACTGGAGGAAGAGATTGCGGCATCGTTAATGCGATGCCCTGATCCGAAACTGAAGTTTTCCGCAGCCTGCCAACTGGGATCGTACATGGCGGGAAAGACTTACAATCCAGAATATGGAGCGCAAGATCTTCTGGATCTCGTTCACCGTGCTCGGGCTCGCCGCCGATTTCGTTCTGCCGCTCTGGTGGGCCCTGGGCGCGACCATTCCCATCGTCTTCATCTCGTGGTGGGTGGCTTACCGCAGCGGCTGGTTCGAGTGACTACAACTGTGCGATAAACTCTTCCGCCCGAACTCCCGCTTGCTTCAAGATTCCGCGCAACGTGCCGGTTGCAAGACCAAGAGCCGCGCTTCTGCCCCTGATACACGGGGCAGTCTAGGCATAGCGCGCCTCGAAGATGGTAACAAGCGGGCGACTGGACCCTTCCGGGGGGAACTCTTCCATGTAGAGTTCAGTCGCCTCCTTGAGGTTGGCGATGGCTTCTTCGACAGTCTTTCCCTGGCTGACCGTGCCAACTTCCGGGCAGTCGGCAACGTACAGGTCGCCCTCTTTGTGTAGAACCGCGGTGAATGTGGCGATTGGCATTTTCGAGCTCCCGAGACAGCTATGCCCGGTGAGGGCCGATGCCTGATTCTTCTTGTCTACGCCAACTGGTACTTCCCTGCCTCGATCGTCTTCTGTGCAATCTGCCGGCGCAGCGCAATCGTGTTGAAGGGCTCGTGCTTGGACAACCGGCGCACGATCGCCAACTGCGTCCGCAGCATGTCGCCTTCGGCCACGTCGGCAATGACTTTCTTTGCCGCCGCCTCGACTTTTTCCAGCGCCTGCGTCAAATACACTCGCGTCATCGCAATCGGCAGCGCAGCCGCGGCTTCGCCTTTCTGCTCGACTATCTTCTGCGCGCGCAGAACGGCCGATTCCATGGCGTAAATCTCGATGGTCATATCGGCCATCGCGCCCATCACCTCTTGCTGGTCCTGAATTGCCTGCATGTATTTCTGCGTGGCCGAACCGGAGACGAAGAGGCCGAGCTTCTTCGCCTGCGCGACCAGTTTGCGCTCTTCCGCCAGCGGACCCTCGATCTCCTCGCCGGCAGACGGGCCGCTGAGCACTTCGTCCATCAACTTCTTGATCGCGGGCAGCAGCGGCAACTGACCGCTCATCGCCCGTTTCAGCAGGAATCCGGTGATGATCAGCCGGTTGATCTCGTTGGTGCCTTCGAAAATACGGTTGATGCGAGCGTCGCGGTAGGCGCGCTCCGCCGGATACTCTTCCACGAAGCCGTAGCCGCCATAGATCTGCAGCGTCTCGTCGACCACGTAGCCGACCATCTCCGAGCCCCAGACTTTGAGGATCGAGCACTCGACCGCGTATTCCTCGATCGCCTTGCGCCGTTCTTTGATAGCGTCGGGGCTGGCGGAATCGATTTCCGAGAGCAACGCGTCCATCATTCCGACGGTGCGATAGACAAGCGACTCGCCGACATAGATCAGCGTCGCCATGTTCGCGATCTTTTCGCGCACCAGGCCGAATTCGCTGATCGTCTTTCCGAACGCCTTGCGCTGCTTGGCATAGGACACAGCACTCTCGATGGAAACGCGGGCTCCGCCCACGCACATCGCGCCCAGTTTGAAGCGTCCAACGTTCAGAATGTTGAAGGCGATGACATGCCCCCTGCCAATCTCGCCCAGCAGATTCTCGACCGGCACCTGGCAATCATTCAGAATGATGGGGCAAGTTGAAGATCCGCGAATGCCCATTTTGTGTTCTTCGGCGCCGACGGAAAATCCCGGAAAAGTTCTTTCCACCAGGAACGCGGAAAACTTCTCGCCGCCAATTTTCGCGAACACCGTAAACAGGTCGGCGAAGCCCGCATTGCTGATCCACATCTTCTCGCCGTTCAGGATGTAGTGCTTGCCGTCGGGCGAAAGCACGGCACGGGCGCGGCAATTGAGGGCGTCGGAGCCGGAAGTCGCTTCCGACAAGGCATAAGCGCCGACCATTACTCCCGCGGCCAGGCGCGGCAGATATTTTTTCTTCTGCTCTTCGGTGCCGAAATAAACGATCGGCAACAGGCCGATGCCGCTGTGCGCGCCCCAAGTGGTAGCAAAGCCGCCGTACGCGGCCATGCGCTCGGCGATGATGGCGGCGGTGACCTTATCCATATCGAGGCCGCCGTAGTCCTCGGGAATCTCAACCCCGCTGAGGCCGAGGTCGCCGGCTTTGTTCAGCAGAGCGCGCGAAATCGAGAAATCCTTGTGTTCGATCTTCTCGGCTTGGGGCAGAATCTCGTTGATGACAAACTCTTCGGTCGTCTGCCCGATCATCTGTTGCTGCTCGGAAAAATCTTCTGGGGTGAAGACATCGGCAGTTTGCCGCTCTTCAAGCAAAAAGCTGCCGCCGGAAATCTTGGTTTTAGGTATTGCCGATATGGTGGCCATTCTTAGACCTCGAAATTCTGACCTCTAAGGTTAGACTGCTAAATGAAGACCGCTGAGTGGACACATGACAAGCGACAACAACTATTCTAACGCGGGGAGCGTCGCAAGTGCAGACTCGTACAGCGTCAAAGAACATAATGGTTGGGCAAGAAAGTGTTACGGCAGGAATTCAAAGATTCCCGCTGCACCCATGCCGCCGCCGACGCACATGGTTACCATGCCGTAGCGTCCCTTGCGACGCTTCAGTTCGCGAATGATGCTGGCCGTCAGCTTCGCTCCCGTGCATCCCAGCGGATGGCCCAGAGCAATCGCGCCTCCGTTCGGATTCACGCGCTCGGGATCGAGCCCGGCTTCCCGGATCACCGCCAGCGACTGCGCCGCAAACGCTTCGTTCAGTTCAATCACATCAATGTCCGAGAGCTTCAACCCAGCGAGCTTCAGCGCTTTGGGAATCGCAAACACCGGCCCCAACCCCATCTCTTCCGGCTTGTATCCGGCGGTGGCGAACGCGACGTAGCGCGCCAAAGGAGCGATGCCCAGAGCCTTCGCCCGCTCGGCCGACATCACCACTGCCGCCGCCGCGCCATCCGACATCTGCGAAGAATTGCCCGCCGTGGTCACGCCTTTCACGTGAAACGCAGCCTTGAGTGCGCCCAGAGCCTCGATTGAAGTATCGGCGCGCGGGCCCTCGTCCACTTTGAAAGAAATGTGGTGCTTCTTGGGCTTCGATCCATTCGGCGTAGTAAAGCTCACCGGGACGGCCACAGTCTCATCCTCGAACTTGCCCGCCGCGATTGCCGCCAGCGCCTTCTGATGGCTGCGCAATGAAAACTGGTCGCACTGTTCGCGGGTGATGCCGAAACGATGCGCCACCCGCTCCGCCGTCAGGCCCATCGAAAGATACGCATCCGGATAATGATCCACCAGCCAGGGGTTCGGAGAAATCTTGTTCCCGCCCATGGGGATCATCGACATTGATTCGGTTCCGCCCGCCACCATTACCTCGGCGCCGCCGCTCAGGATGCGCTCGGCGGCCATGGCAATCGCCTGCAAGCCGGACGAGCAGAACCGATTGATGGTCACCGCCGACACCTCAACCGGCAGCCCCGCGCGCAGCGAAGCGATGCGGGCCACGTTCATCCCCTGCTCGGCCTCGGGCATGGCGCAGCCCAGGATGACGTCTTCAATTTCCTTGGGATCAAGCTGCGGCACGCGATCGAGCGCGCCCTTGATAGCAACGGCAGCCAGTTCATCAGGACGCGTAGCCCGCAACGTACCCTTAAACGCGCGGCCCACCGGAGTGCGGACGGAAGAAACTACAACGACTTCTCGCATGGGGTAATTTTAACTCGAAGAAGGCTCGTGTTGGGGGCGGCGCTATCGCTTACAAGCGGTTCCTGAGGATACGTTCCACATCACGACGACCGTGGAGGACGGAAACGATTTGCAAGGGCTTGGTATAGGGCCGGTATACGATCAAGTACGAATACACCAAGAAGAACCTCACGTCATGGTCCGTCAGGTTCTTACGCTGATGTCCGGCGCCAGGCATCTGTGCCAGAAACGCCATCTTCTCCCGGATGACGGTTTCAACGCGATCCGCCATCTCGACGCCGCTCTCTTTCTTGATATAGCGCCAGATCTGGACAAGATCAAGTGCGGCTTCCGGCGCAAGGACGTAGCGCACGGTCATTCAGGCTTGGCTTTCAGTTCTGCCAGATGGGCGTCCAGCCGGTCTTCAGGAATACCTTCGCCCCGATCGAGTTGCTCGATGCCGAGCCCGATCTTGGCGTTGATCGCTTCTCGATTTTCTGCCAGCCAGCGATCCTGCTCCTCCTGCGTTTCCAGCAGCCGCAGCAACACTTCTTCAACGCTGGCGGCGCCGGTCGCCTGGAGCTGTCTTCGGATGCGGGCTTCAAGAGCCGAATCGCTAATCTCAATATTCATTGCCCGGTCCTCCGTGCTGGCAAGCCACGTTCTCGTTTCATCCTAGCCGAGACGTGGTCAATGTCAAGCGTGCTCCGACTCGTCGCAAAATGCGCGATGAGTGGGGCGCCCGGCCCGTCCAAGCCAGCGCAGCTCGGCAGTTGCTACACCGCAGACAACCGGACTTCCGTCACCACGATCCGCGCAGTCTTGCGCGACCGAGGTTTCTTGCGGATCACGATCTCGACATCGCGATCCAGCGCATTGAGAAAATGCAACAGGCGCTCGACGGAAAAGCCCTCCAGGTGGTAGTTGACCAAGGCGGAAATCTTCGGCTGGTTGATGTCTAACAGCTGCGCCGCTGCCGCTTGCGACAGGCGGCGCGCCTGAATGATTTGCTGGATCGAAACCGCGAGACGCACTTTTGTCTGCTTCTCGCCGGCGTCGCGCAGCCCGAGGTCGGCAAACACGTTCCCCGAACTTCGCACTATAGATTCGCTATTTCGCCCGTTTGCCATATCGCGCCTCGTAGTCCTCGCTGGCCATTCTGAGCCGTCGCGAAATCAGATCCACATCGCTCTGAGGCGTCTTTCTGCCCTTCGGCGACTTCTTCTGGAACGCGTGCAACACATAAATCGCATACTCGAACTTTACGGTATACACGGCCCGGTAAGCATCGCCGCGGTGGTCCGCGACGACCTCCAGAACGCCCGGACCTTCGCCCCTCCACGGCTTCGATTTCGGATGTTTGCCGCCAAACTGCGCCACGCTCAGAGCGGTTCCGATTTCGTCTTTCACGGCCTCGGGAAACTCCATGAGGTCGTCCTTCGCCGGGCCGACCCAAAACAACGGCTTTTCCCCGAAAACGCTCTGTGGTCGGACCATAGTCATTATCCCAGTTCTGGGATGCCATGTCTAGAGCTATATTCCCTTCTTCAGCTGCTGCTTCCACCCCAGCACCCGCGCCTTGTTCCCTTCGGCCTCGGCCTCGGGAACCATTCCTTTCTTCTGATAGAGGATCGAGAGGCTGGTGTGCGCCAGAATGTCGTCGGGATCGATTTCTGAAATTTGCCTGGCAACAACGATCGCTTCGTCGAAGCGGTTGAGGTCCTGCAGCGCCCGGCTCAGTCCATGCAGCGCGTCGGTGAATCTCGGATCGGCCGCCACCGCCTTGCGATACTCTTCGACCGCTTGCTCGTGGCGGCCTGCGAGAACCAGATCGAGCGCGGCGTAGTAGTGGTCTTCGGCTAGCTGCCGGGCGCTTGCGGAACTGGCCGGATCGTCAGGCATAAAGGTAGGCTAAGGGGATTTTAGCAATCCGATCGCGCGGGATGACAATCCACGAGAAGTGGAGAGCCAGGTAATAGCTGATTTTGAGACAATAGCACCGGCTTTGTCGTACCGGGAGGCCTGATCGCATGTGCCGCAATATCAAAACCCTGTTCAACTTCGATCCGCCCGTCACTGACGAAGAAGTTCGGGCCGCTTCGCTCCAGTTTGTGAGAAAAATCACAGGGTTCAACAAACCTTCAAAGGCGAACGAAGCCGCATTCATGGACGCGATCGATGAAATCGCAGCGATTTCCGCTCGTCTTCTCCGCTCGCTCGACACCAATGCTCCGCCCAAGAATCGCGAAGAGGAGGCCGCCAAGGCGAAGGCTCGCGCAGCGGAAAGATTCGGCGATTGAGGAGACGTCAGCTGGCGTTCTCCGGCTTCCAGCGCAGCACCGGCTTGCGCGCTGCCGCGGTGTCGTCCAGACGGGAAATGCGCGCGTTGTGGGGAGCGTCGAGCACGAACTGCGGATCTTCTTCCACCTCTTCCGCGATCGACTTCATGGCCTCGATGAACAGATCCAGTTCTTCTTTCGGCTCGCTCTCGGTTGGCTCGATCATCAGCGCGCCGTGCACGATCAGCGGGAACGCCGTGGTGTAGGGATGGAATCCGTAATCGATCAGGCGCTTGGCCAGGTCGATGGTCTTCACGCCCTTCTTCGCCTGCACCTTGTCGCTGAACACCACTTCATGCATCGAGGGCGTCGAGTACGGCAGGTCGTAAACGCCTTCGAGTCCCTTGCGAATGTAATTGGCGTTGAGCACCGCGTCTTCGGTCGTCTGGCGCAGGCCGTCCGGGCCATTGGCAAAGATGTAGGCGAGCGCGCGGATGAACATGCCGAAATTTCCGTAGAACGCGCGCACGCGCCCCACCGACTGCGGACGGTTGTATTCGAAGCCCAGCGTGCCATCGGCTTTGGTGATGACGACCGGCGTCGGCAGGAACGGCTCGAGAATTTTCTTCACCGCCACCGGCCCCGACCCCGGACCGCCTCCGCCATGCGGTGTCGAAAACGTCTTGTGCAGATTCATGTGCATGACATCGACGCCGAAGTCCCCGGGCCGCGTCTTTGCGACCAGCGCGTTCATGTTGGCGCCGTCCATGTAGAGCAGGCCGCCCTTGGCGTGCATGAGTTCGGCGACCTTGTGAATCTCCTGCTCGAAAACGCCCAGCGTGTTTGGATTGGTCACCATCAGCGCCGCGACGTCTTCATTCATCTGCGCCGCCAGCGCCGCCACGTCGACCATGCCGCTGGCGTTCGATTTTAAATTTTCGACCGCGTAACCCGCCGTGGCCGCCGTCGCCGGATTCGTTCCGTGGGCCGAGTCCGGAATGAGAATCTTCTTGCGCGCGTTTCCTTTGGATTGGTGATACGCCCGCACCAGGAGCAATCCGGTCAGTTCGCCGTGCGCTCCGGCGGCCGGTTGCAGCGTGATCGCGTCCATGCCGGTGATCTCGAGCAGGCAGTCGCTCAACGTCTTCATGATTTGCAAAGCGCCCTGCGAAATCCGCTCCGCCTGATACGGATGCCCGTTGGCGAGACCTTCGATGCGCGAGACAAACTCGTTGACGCGCGGGTTGTACTTCATGGTGCAAGAGCCCAGCGGATACATGCCGAGATCAATGGCGTAATTCCACGTCGAGAGGCGGGTAAAGTGACGGATGATTTCGATCTCGCTGACCTCCGGCATATTGCCGAGATCCTTGCGCTCCGCCTTGCCCAGCAACTTCGCCGTATCCACTTCCGGAACATCGAGCGGCGGCAACTTCCATGCAGCTTTGCCGGGGGACGACTTCTCGAAAATCAATCCTTCGTTCTGACTGATGTGACGCGTGGCTTTGCGAGTTATGTGTTTCATCGCGCCACCTCCTCGACTTCCTTGATACTTCGAACCGCGCCCTCGCTCTCGGCGACGAGGCCGACTGCCGTGTCGATCATGGGCCTTGTCGTCAATTCGGTGCAGCACCAAAGGGCCGCGTTGCCAAATTCGGGATAGAACTTCTTCAGCGGAAATCCGCCCACGATTTTGTGTTCCAGCAACCGCGAGTTGATGGCGTAAGGATCTTCGCTGGTCTGGACCACGAACTCGTTGAACCGCGGCGCGCCCGCGAACAGCACTTTGGCATGTTTGCTGAACTGTCCGGCGGCGTACGCTGTCTTCGCCAGGTTGTGCTTTGCCAGTTCCCGCAAGCCGATCTTGCCGTACACGGTCATGAAGATGTTCACCATGAGCGCGACCAGCGCCTGGTTAGTGCAAATATTCGAAGTCGCTTTCTCGCGCCGGATGTGTTGCTCGCGCGTTGCCAGCGTCAGCACGAAGCCACGCTTGCCGTTCTTGTCAACGGTCTGACCCGCCAAACGGCCGGGCATTTGCCGGACGAATTTGTCTTTCGTGGCGAGCACTCCGCAATAGGGACCGCCGAATCCGAGCGGCACTCCGAACGACTGCGCTTCCATGGCCACGATGTCGGCGGTGCGCGGCGGTTCCACAATGCCGAGTGAGGCCGCTTCGGCGATCGACACAATCAAGAGCGCCCCGCGTTTGTGTGCGATCTCGGCAATCGAGTCGACGTCTTCAATCGTCCCGAAGAAATTCGGCGACTGAATCAGGACGCAGGCGGTATCGTCGCCCACTGCCTTTTCGAGTTCCTTCAGATCGACTTGCCCCGAGTCGGTGAACGAGAGTGTCTTCAGCGGAATCGCCTGGTGGGTCGCGTAGGTGTTGAGCACCTCCCGATACTCGGGATGAAGGCTGCGCGCGATCACCGCCGAATGCCGCCCCGTGATGCGAACCGCCATCAGCACAGCCTCGGCCGCGCCGGTCGAGCCGTCGTACATCGAGGCATTCGCCAGGTCCATGCCGGTGAGTTCCGAGATCATCGTCTGGAACTCGAAGATGGCTTGCAGAGTGCCCTGGGCAAACTCCGCCTGGTAGGGCGTGTAGGAAGTCAGAAATTCGCCGCGTTGCACCAGCGCATCGATGACCACCGGCCGGTAATGGAAGTAAGCGCCTGCGCCCAGAAAACTGGTGTAACCTTCGCCGTTTTCTTTCGCGCGTTGCTTAAACCAGTCCACGATTTCCGACTCCGCCATTTGCCGCGGGACAGCGAGATCGCGTTTCAGACGGAATTCGGCCGGAATCGGCGAGAACAGTTCGTCCACGGAGCGGATCCCGATCGCCTTCAGCATGGCGGCGCGATCCGCGGGAGATTTAGGCAGATATCTCATAGGAACCTTTAATTGGATGTGAATAGCAGCTGAAACGATTGCAGAGGTTAGAGGTCAGATTGCAGAGGTGAAAGGCTTGGCCTTCAGCAGTCATCGATGGGGGCAAGGTTTTCAACTTCTGACCTCTGCAATCGTTCTTTAATGTGCCGCCTCTTCGCTCACGAATTTCTCGTAGTCCGCCGCCGAAAGCAACGCATTCATCTCCGCCGGATCCTTCACCTTGATCTTGACCATCCAGGCTCCGTGCGCATCTTTGTTCACTTTCTCCGGGGACGTGGTCAGATCTTCATTCACGCCGGTGACGGTCCCGGAAACCGGAGCGTACACGTCGGAGACGGCCTTCACCGACTCCACCGTGCCCAAAGTCTTTCCCTTGGTGACCTCTGTCCCCACCTTGGGCAGTTCGACGAACACGATGTCGCCCAGCGCCTCCTGGGCGTGGTCGGTGATGCCCATTGTGCCATCGGCGGTGATCCACTCATGTTCTTTTGTATATTTGCGGTCGGTTGGGTAGGACATCGGCTTCTGGCTCCTGGCTTCTGGCTTGTAGCTTGTAGCGCCATCTTGCCGGCTGTCCCGAGGACTCCGCCCTCGGTGCGACGGGCGAAGACGCCCGCCGGACAGCCGCCGAGACGGCGGCGCTACGTTTTTTTCGGACGCTTATAAAAAGGAATCGGCACCACCTGCGCCTTAACGCCCTGTCCTCGGATTTCGACTTTTACTGTGTTTCCAACCGCAGCCTGCGCGGGTGGAACGTAGGCCAAGGCAATATTTTTCTTCAGGAACGGCGCCGGAGAACCGCTGGTAACGTAGCCGATCTCGCGCCCACCCTGGTCCTGAACCTTGTATCCGTCGCGGGCGATGCCGCGGTCGACCATCTCGAGACCGGCCAGCGTTTTCTTCAGGCCCTCGGGTTTCGCCTTCTCCAGTGCCGCGCGTCCAATGAATTCCGGCTTTTCCATCTTGCAGAAACGATCCAGTCCCGCTTCCCACACATTGATCGTGTCCGTGATTTCGTGTCCGTAGAGGGGCAGCTTGCCTTCGAGGCGCAGCGTGTTGCGCGCACCCAAGCCGCAGGGGACAGCGCCAAACTCTTTCCCCGCCGCCAGAATCTCGTGCCAGACCCGGGCGCTGGTCGCCTCGTCCGCTGGAACGTAAATCTCGAATCCGTCTTCGGCAGTATAACCGGTGCGGCCCATCAGGACGTTCTGCAGGCCGCATACCGTCCCGCGCGTCACCCAGTAGAACTTCACCGCGCTCAGGTCCCGGTCCGTCAGCTTTTGCAGCACGTCAACACCCTTCGGCCCCTGAATCGCGATCTGTGTGAAATCGTCCGATAGATTCTCAACCGCGCAGTCAAATTGCCGGGTATTGTCGCGCACCCAACTGAAATCCTTTTCCCGCGTGCCCGCGTTGATCACGAGCAGGTACTCGTCCTCGCCCAGACGGTGCACGATAACATCATCAACGAAAGTGCCTTGCGGATAGAGCAACGCCGAGTACTGCGCCTGCCCAAGCGCCAGTCGTGACGCGTCATTCATCGAGATATGCTGAACGGCGGCCAGCGCCCCTGGGCCGGCCAATCGGATATCCCCCATGTGGCTGACGTCAAAAATGCCGACGCCGGTGCGCACCGCCATATGCTCGGCAACAATGCCGCACCCGATCGACGCAGGGTATTCGACCGGCATGTCCCAGCCGTTAAACTCGACCATCTTCGCGCCCATCTGGCGATGGACGGCGTTCAACGCAGTCTTGCGGACGTTTCCTGGGACGACGGGCGGAGTAGCTTCAGCAACGGACAAGAAGAACCTCGGTCAAGCGTCGGTCCGACAACCGCTCCGATAGTGGCTGGGCGGCCGGAGTCTGGAACTGAATAACTTAACACCTAGGCGGGAAGGGCGCAAATTGGGCAGAGGCAGGTCTCAGGTCTCAGGTCTCAGGTGTTAGGTGTTAGGAAAATCGGACCGGAGCACGATCGGTTTTCCTGAGACCTGACACCTAAGACCTGAGACCTGCTTCTCGGTGACTTCCGTTACGTTCCTTCCTGGCCTCTGCCGAACTAAACTGCAACCAGTCTTCAAAACCGGGCCTAAGGCGCATCGTCTGCGCCCAATGCGAACAGGCGGAAGAGCGTTGCTGGTGCGAGAAATTCTGCGTCTTGTGCCAGTCGCAACTCGACGTGCACCTCTGCACCGATGGCCTGCTGTACTGCGAAGCCTGCCGCACCGCCTGCGACTACAAGCTGGCAAACTGAAACGGCCTTTCGCCCTCAGGGGCTAAACCCCGCTGTTCATATGGCTCTGAGCGGCACGGCTAAAGGCGTGCCCTTCCCCGAGCCCCTCTTGATCTGAATTCCCGTAGAGACGCGGCTTGCCGCGTCTCCCGCGGCGGAGACGGGGCAAGCCCCGTCTCTACCGGCGTGATCACTCAGATCACCATCACTTCCTTGTACTCCCCATACACCTTGCGCATCGCGTCTGAAATTTCGCCCACCGTGGCGTTCGCCTCTACTGCCGCCAGTATTCGCGGCATTAGATTGTCGCCCGAGCGCGCCGTGTCTTCGACGGCGCGGATCGCGGCTTTCCAGGTCTCGGCATTGCGTTTCGCGCGCACCGCTCGCAGCCTTTCCACCTGTTTCGGTTCCAGCGCCGGATCAATGCGCTGGATCGGCACTGCCTTCTCTTCTCCTATCTGGAAGCGGTTCACGCCGACGACCACTGCCTCCTGCCGATCGACCGCCTGTTGATATTCGTAGGCCGCGTTCTGGATTTCCTGCTGCACGTATCCGCGTTCGATCGCCTTGAGCATGCCGCCCATGGCTTCGATTTTGTCCAGATAATCTACGGCCCGCTTCTCGATTTCGCTGGTCAGTGATTCGACGTAATACGAACCGGCCAGCGGATCGACCGTCTGCGGCGCGCCCGATTCAAAGGCGATCACCTGCTGCGTGCGCAACGCGATGCGCGCCGACGCTTCGGTGGGCAGCGCCAGCGCTTCATCGTAGGAATTGGTGTGCAGCGACTGCGTTCCGCCGAGCACCGCGGCCATGGCCTGGATCGCCGTCCGCACAATGTTGTTCTCCGGTTGTTGCGCCGTCAGCGTGGAGCCGGCCGTCTGCGCGTGGAAGCGCAGCATCCACGATTTTGGATTCTTCGCCTTGAAGTGGTCGCGCATGATCTTCGCCCACATGCGCCGCGCGGCGCGGAACTTCGCGACCTCCTCGAGAAAATTGCTGTGGGCATTGAAGAAGAACGAAAGCCGCGGCGCGAACTTGTCGACATCGAGGCCCGCCCTGATAGCCGCTTCCACATAGGCAATTCCGTTGCCCAGCGTGAAGGCGACTTCCTGCACCGCCGTCGATCCCGCTTCGCGCATGTGATAGCCCGAGATCGAGATCGTGTTCCACTCCGGCACGTTCTCGTTCGTCCAGGCAAAAAGGTCGGTGATGATGCGCATCGCCTGCTGCGGCGGATAAATATACGTTCCGCGCGCGATGTACTCCTTGAGCACATCGTTCTGCACCGTGCCCGAGAGCTTGCGAATATCCCTGCCCTGCCGCCGCGCCACGGCCACGTATAACGCCAGCAGAATCGAAGCCGTAGCATTGATGGTCATCGATGTTGAAATCGCGGTCAGGTCAATGCCATCGAACAGCCGTTGCATGTCTTCGATCGAATCGATGGCCACGCCGACTTTGCCAACTTCTCCCGTGGCCAGCGGATTGTCTGAATCGAGGCCAATCTGCGTCGGCAAATCAAAGGCCACTGACAGCCCGGTCGTCCCGTTGGCCAGCAGATACTTGTAGCGCTTGTTCGACTCTTCGGCATCGCCCATGCCCGCGTACTGCCGCATCGTCCACAGGCGGCCGCGGTACATCGTGGCTTGCACGCCGCGCGTGTAGGGAAATTCCCCCGGATATCCCAGATCGCGGTCGTAGTCCCACGCCGCAAGATCCGTGGGCGTGTAGAGGGGGTTTACGGCGATATGAGACGACGTCTCTTGGATCGGGAGGCGAGCTTCCCGCCTGGTTGCGGATTCGGCCGTCTTGAGTTCAGTCATGTTGTCCTGCCCTTCTTCGCTGTTCGCTGTTCGCCGTTCGCTGTTCGCCGTTCGCTGTTCGCCTTTCGCTCTTAGCTTTTGGCTCTTTTTTTTACTCGCCAGAACGAACTCAGCCCGAACCACGTGAATGACACCGTAAAGCATACCGCGAGCACCAACCGGCCCGGCCCAGTGGAGTGGCCAGACTGGTACTTCCCGTACTCGCGCATGCCGGCTATGACCCCGACCCCGGCCATCGCCAAGAACGTGAATCCGGTCACTTCCAGCCAGAGTTGGTGCAGGACCCTCCCGAAAGAACGCGCGGTCGCGCGGATCCCAGCCAGGAGCGCCGCGCCCGTCCGGCTGCGCTCCAGCCACTGGACGGCTACACGGAAAATAAGCTTGATTTTTTCCCCCGCCTGGCCGTTGATCATCAGTCGATTTTAGCAGCGACCGGGCGTACAATGACGACGGGTACCATCACAACCAGTTGTGATGTTCCCCATCAGCGGCGTCCGATTCCAGGGGGGATTCGTGGATCAGCAACTGAAGCAGCTCATGAAAGAACTCGGAGAAGCGATCAACGAGTCTCTATCGGATTCCGAATCGATCGCTGAAGTCGTGGCCCGCATCAAGGAAGGCGGCTACGACATTTTCCTGGTTCTCGAAGCCACCATCGGCGTCAGCAAGCAGGGCGAACAGACCACCGACAAGACTTCCCTGGTCTCCGCACGCTCGCTGAGCACCAATGCCGAACTCAAGATCAGCGATCAGGATCTGAAGTTTCTCAAGTCCCTCCGCATCAAGATCGAAGACGAAGAGGACTAGCGGTGTGGGGCGGACATCCTTTTCCGCCGGCTTTGATGCTCATTCATCGGTCCAGCGATTTCCGGCATCGCGTTCCCTCGGTGGCCGCCGAGGACTAATCCTTTTGAACCTGTCCGCGTTCAGGGCAAAATCTTCCGATTTCTTATCAAGTTTTCCGTTCCCAAATAGGAAAAACTTTGCAGGTGGGGTCATTCGGTCTGATAGAATATGTAATTAGAATAGATTCTCCCCCATGTAAGTGGCCGCTTAGCAGCATCTTAAGAGTGGAGAGGCTTCGTCGGAAATGGCCTTCGGCGTGCGCTTCACGGTTTAGAAGTGTCGTCCTTAGGCCCGTCTCCCGCGGTCTCTAAAGTGCTGGTTCGTGGGATTGACCACTTCTTTTGGCAAGCGCTAAGCAGATAGCTACATAATTAAGGTGTTGGACATGGATTCCCAGGCTTCACAATTGACCCTAGGCCTTCTTCCCGAGCCTGGCACCCGCTGGCAGAGGTTCGTTCTCAGCTATGGGGTGCAGTCGGTGGTGCTGTCGTTCTTCGTGATGGCTGCCGTCGTGTACCCGGAAGTTCTTGTGTTTCCCGTGCACGACTACCACTTCGTCAGTTTGGTCAGCACTCCGCCCCCGGTCCCACAGGCTCCGGCGCCGGTCAAGAATTTTCCTGTTCCGGTTGCAAAGATCACCGAACCGGTAACGCCGCGGCCTGAAGCTCTGCGCGTTCCGTCAGAATTGGTGCAGCCGAAAAAGCCACCAGTTCCCGAGGACCAGGCGCCTAAGGTAACGCTGGCTACGAGCAAAGAACTTCTGCCGGACATGAAACCGCAGATTCCCAGGGCGCCGGTCAAAACGAATGTGTTCTCCACTGGAAGCTCGGCTACGCCAACCATGGCGGCCGCGCCGCAGAAAGTACAAACCGGCGGGTTCGGCGATCCCAACGGCGTGCCCGCATCGGATAATCACGGCCGCCCGGTTACGATCGCGCAGGCGGGGTCGTTTGATTTGCCGTCCGGCCCAGGCTATGGCAACGGCACCGGCGGATCGCATGGCGCCCGCGGGGTGGTCGCGAGCAGCGGTTTTGGCAGCGGCGTCGCTACCCGCGACAGTTCCGGCACGGTTTCCGCCTCGCGCGCTACGGTTCGTCAGGGCTCTTTCGGAGACGCCGACGTCGTAACCGCTCAGCCCAAAGCCAAGTCCGCCGAACCCGTCGTCACAACCTTGCCCGCCGAGATCACATTCAAGCCGCGACCGGTTTACACTGATGAAGGTCGACACCTTAAGATTGAGGGCGAGGTCCTGATCGATGTTGTCTTTACAGCGACGGGGCAGATTCGCATCGTGAGAGTGGTGCACGGTCTCGGACATGGGCTGGACGAATCTGCGGTTCGCGCCGCGGAACAAATTCGGTTCAAGCCCGCCCAGAAAGACGGCCACCCCGCTGATTCGGAGGCGGTATTGCACATAGTGTTCCAACTCGCATCATAGATGAAATGAAACAAACGAAAATGTTGCGCTCCCTATTCGCACTCTTTGCGCTCTCCCTGGTCTGCTGCGCCGCGTCCCTGTTCGTCCAGACTTCGTTCGCCCAGACCACGCCGGAACCCCAACTCTCCACCCGCGACGCCGTCACCCAACAGGCGGCCACCGCCAGCAGCGGCTTCGACCAGGTTATCGACCGGGCGGTGGAGCGCGAACATTTCTTCATGGCCCAGATGAAGCATCTGCATCCCCTGGTAGAAACCTATCTCCAGAATCTGAAGCAAGACAAAGACATCGACGCTCCCGTCCCCACGAGCGACGTGTACTTCCTTGGCCGATTGGACATGAGCGATGGTACCGATGACCGCGCTTTCTATTCGCCTACCACGGCCGGGCTCGGCAAGCGCATGCTCAACAAACTGAGCAACGTGTATTCCATGAAGTTCCTGCCCCTGGGCTTTGCCCAGATGGCGGTGCTCGATGAGGATTTTCAGCGCAAGTATTACGACTTCACTTTTGTCCGCCGCGAGTTTCTCGGCGAGGTGCGCTGCGTCGTGGTCGACGTTGCCCCCAAGAAAGACGCCGGCAAGGGGCGCTTCCTCGGCCGCATCTGGATCGAAGATCAGGGCGACAACATCGTCCGCTTCAACGGCACTTACTATCCTCATCCGCGAGCCAGTTATTACCTGCACTTTGACAGTTGGCGTCAGAACCTCCGCCCCGGCGGCGTCTGGCTGCCTTCGCTGATTTATTCCGAGGAGTCCGACCTGAAATATCGCCTGGGTCAGACGCTGGATTACAAGGCGCAGACGCGGCTCTGGGGCTACAACCTGAAGGATCTCCGGCGCAACTCTGAGTTCACCGAGATCACCGTCGACGCCCCGCAGGCGGTGCAGGACCAGAGTCAGAAAGCCCAGGACGCAACCCCCATCGAAGCGCAGCGCGCCTGGGAACGTCAGGCGGAAACCAACGTGATTGACCGCCTGCAGCAGATCGGCCTGATTGCGCCGGAAGGCGAAATTGACAAGGTGCTACAAACCGTCGTCAACAACGTGATGGTCACCAATAACCTCGATATTCAACCCGAGATCAGGTGCCGCGTACTGATGACCACGCCGCTCGAGTCCTTCGCCATTGGCCATACCATCGTCGTGAGCCGCGGCATGATCGACGTGCTGCCCGACGAAGCGTCGCTGGCCATGATTCTGACCCACGAACTGGCGCACATCGTGCTCGGCCATCACCTCGACACCAAACTCGCCTTCAACGACCGCATGTTCTTTCCCGATGAGCGCACCTTCCAGCGCATGGATTTCGCTCGCGATCGCGGCGAAGAAGAAGCCGCCGACAAGAAAGCCATGGAACTGCTCA
>Ga0224558_1001612_pt1 | contig 23060 bp, 18 predicted proteins | sample 714S32024metaG_FD_180682 | JGI IMG/M metagenome (GOLD analysis project Ga0224558, IMG submission 180682) | Peat soil microbial communities from Stordalen Mire, Sweden - 717 S3 20-24 | ecosystem: Environmental > Terrestrial > Soil > Wetlands > Peat | place: Sweden: Norrbotten County, Stordalen...
CGGTCATCGGCGGCTCATGACGAGCCTGCGCGCCTGGCGAGGATGGCACCGGGGGCTGCTCATAGCGATCGGCGGCCTGATCGCCGTGCTCGCCCTAGGCGCCGGCAGTCACAGCGCGGACGCGCAGGTCGCCCGCCGAACCGCGGTCCACTCCCCAGCCGTCGTCCTCACCGCCGCAGAGACCCCCAGTTCGACGGCCTCCCAGTCGAGCGCCACGGCGACCACGACACCCTCAGGCAACTCCGGCTCGTCGTCGAGCTCTTCGGGTGGGGGCCCACCGGGCATCCAGGTCGGCCCGGGTGGCACCACCACACCAAGCAGCCCAGTGTCCGGCAGCGGCGGCACGGTGAGCGGCGGCAGCCAACCCTCGCCGGGGCTGTTCGACGTCACCGGGCACATCGAGGCCGCCATCGACGACTGGTTCAGAGACCTCGTCACCGCGGCGCTCGACCCGATCCTCACCCTGCTCGGCCACACCCTGCTCGCCACCCCGGACCTCACCGCCCAGAGCCGCGTCGCGGAGCTGTGGCAGATGACCGAAGGCATCGCCGACTCGTTCCTGGTCCTGTTCGTGCTCGTCGGCGGGGCGATCGTCATGGGCTATGAGACCATCCAGACCCGCACCGCCATCAAAGACATCCTGCCTCGCATCGTCGTCGCCGCGGTGGCCGTCAACGCCAGTCTCAGCCTGGCGGGCCTCGCCATCTCGACGGCCGACTCGCTGTCCCAAGCCGTCCTCGGCCAGGGCGTCGACCCGTCGGGCGCCGCGGTCGTGCTCCGCCAGCTCGTCCTCGGGTCGCTGGCCGGTGGTGGGATCTTCGTGGTGCTCCTCGGCGGGGTCGTCGCCGTGTTGGCGATCGTGCTGCTCGCCACCTACGTCGTCCGCCTCGCCCTCGTGGTGCTGCTCATCGTCGCGGCGCCGATCTGCCTCGTCTGTCACGCCCTTCCCCAGACCGAGGGCCTCGCCCGGCTGTGGTGGCGGGCCTTTTCCGGCACCCTCGCCGTCCAGGTCGCCCAGTCGCTGGTATTGGTGACCGCGCTGCGGGTGTTCCTCGCCTCGGGCGGCCCGGCCAATCTCGGGATCGCCTCGACCGGCGGGCTGGTCGACCTGCTGGTCTCGGCCTGCCTGTGCTGGGTGCTGGTCAAGATCCCGTCCTGGGTGAGCCGCGTGGTCTTCTCCGGCTCGCGCAGCCACGGCGGTGTCGGCCGGGTCGTGCGCGACGTGATCATCTACAAGGGCGCCAAGGCCCTCGCCGCGGGAGTCGGACTGTGAGCCCCGCCGATCAGACACGCGACCGCGACCGCAGCCGGGTGCGCATCCCAGCCGACGTCGAGCGCGAGGACCGCATCCTCGCCAATCTCACCGCTCGACAGCTCGCCATTCTGTCCGTCGCCGCGGTGCTGCTCTGGGCCGGCTACACCGCCACCCGCCATCTGGTCCCGATCGCCGTCTACGGCGCGCTCGCGCTGCCGTTGGGCTCTGTGGCGGCGATGCTGGCTCTCGGGCGCTTCGAAGGCGTCGCCGCGGACCGGTGGGTGACCGCCGCCTGGCGGCATCACCGCGCCCCCCACCGGCTCGTGCCCGCCCCCGACGGCGTCCCACCCGCACCTCTATTCGCCGCTGGCCTGGCCGGTCCGCTGCCCGCCCCGCTGTGCCTCCCGCTTGTCGGGGTCGCCGCCGACGGAGTGGTCGACCTCGGCATCGACGGCTTGGCGCTTGTCTGTCGGGCCAGCGCCGTCACCTTCGCCCTGCGGACCCCGACCGAGCAGGAAGCACTGGTCGCCGGGTTCGCGCGCTTTTTGAACTCGCTCGCCGAGCCCATCCAGATCCTCGTGCGAGCCGAGCCGGTCGACCTCAGCCCCACCATCGACCGGCTCCTCGAGGACGCGCCGGGCCTTCCGCACCCCGCCCTGGAGGCCGCCGCACGCGCCCATGCCCGGTTCCTCGCCCAGCTGGCCGAGCGCCGCGACCTATTGGCCCGCGAGGTGCTGGTCGTGCTGCGCCAGACGAGCACCCAGGACGCGGTCGGGCGCCTGCACCGGCGGGCCGCCGAGGCCGCCGCGGCCCTCGGCGCGGCGGGGGTGACCCTGGTCGTCCTCGACGGCCCTGCCGCGGCCGAGTGCCTGGGTCGCTCCCTCGACCCTTCAGCACCGCCTCGTCCTCAGGGACTGGCCGGAACCGACGCGCCCGTCACCCTCGCGCGCCTCACGCCGAGCACTCCGGCCACGAACGCAGGCTTCCGGTGAGCCACCTCCTCGCCCGCATCGTGCACCCCGCCACCCGCCCGGCCTCGCCGTTCGGCCCCGACGCCATCGAGGTCGGCCCGCGGGCGCTGCGGGTCGGCGACGGCTGGTGTCGCAGCTTTTGCATCGTCGGCTACCCGAGAGAGGTCGGCCACGGCTGGCTCGAGCCACTCACCGCCCACCCGGGACGCCTCGACGTCGCCGTGCAGGTCGAGCCGGTCCCCGCCAACCTGGCCGCGGAGCGGTTGCGCCGCCAGCTCGCCCGCCTCGAGTCGGGACGTCGCTCCGATGCCGCCAAGGGCCGGCTTGTCGATCCCGATGTCGAGGTCGCCGCCGCCGACGCGATGCAGCTTGCCGCCGGGCTCGCCCGCGGGGAGCAGAGGCTGTTCCGAGTCGGCCTCTACCTCACCGTGCATGCCCCAAGCGAGCAGGCGCTCGACGCCGAGTGCGCCCGGGTCCGGGCGCTCTGCTCCTCGATGCTCCTCGACTCCCAGCCGGCCACCTGGCGCGCCCTGCAGGGCTGGGTGTCGACCCTGCCGGTCGGCGTCGACGCCCTCTTACAGCGGCGCTCGTTCGACACCGACGCCCTCGCGGCGTCGTTCCCGTTCGCCTCGGCCGAGCTGTCGGCCACCACCGGTGTCCTATACGGCACGGCTACGAACGGCTCGGGGCTTGTGCTGTGGGACCGCTTCGCCCAGGACAACCACAACTCGGTCATCCTCGCCCGCAGCGGCGCCGGCAAGAGCTACCTCGCGAAGCTCGAAGCGCTCCGGTCCCTCTACGCGGGGATCGAGATCGCGGTGGTCGACCCCGAGGACGAGTACCGCCGCCTGGCCGAGACCGCCGGCGGCGCCTATGTCCATCTCGGCGCCCCAGGCGTCCGTGTCAACCCGTTCGACCTGTCCTCGGGACCAGAGGCCCTCACCCGCCGAGCACTCTTCGTCCACACCCTGATCGCGGTGTTGCTCAGGGAAAAGCCCGACCCGGCCTCGACGGCGGCGCTGGACAGGGGGATCGTGGCCGCCTACGAGTCGGTCGGTATCACCGCGGATCCTCGCAGCCACGCGCGGCCCGCGCCATTGCTGGGTGACCTCGCTACTGCCCTCGACGCCGACGGCGATCCCGTCGCCCGGACGCTCGCCTCGCGCCTCGCGCCGTTCACCACCGGCACGCACCGGGGGCTGTTCGACGGGCCGACCACGACCCGCCCCGACGGGCACCTCGTGGTGTTCTCCTTGCGGGATTTGCCCGGTGAGCTGAAGGCCGCCGGAACGCTGCTGACGCTCGACACGATCTGGCGGCGGGTCTCCGACCCCGCAAAACGCCGCCGCCGGCTGGTGGTGGTCGACGAGGCCTGGCTCTTGATGTCCGAGCCGTCCGGCGCCGAGTTCCTCTTCCGCATGGCCAAGTCCGCCCGCAAGCACTGGACCGGGCTCACCGTGGTCACCCAGGACGCCGCCGACCTCCTCGGGAGCCCGCTCGGCCAAGCCGTCGTCGCCAACGCCGCAACCCAGATCCTGTTACGCCAAGCACCCCAGGCCATCGACGCCCTGGCCGAGGCCTTCGGCCTGTCGGCCGGTGAGCGCGCCTACCTCCTCGGCGCCGCACGAGGTCAGGGGCTCCTCGCCGCCGGCGTCGACCGTGTCGCCTTCACCGCCCTCGCGAGCCCCGAGGAGGACGACGTCTGCCGGACGGGGATCGAGCAGACCCTCGACGACACCTTCGACCTCTGACACCCGCACGCAAGGAGCAAAAGACATGGGAGCCCTCTTCACAGGAGCGCTGGGCCTGGCACTGCCGACACCCCAGCCGGTCCCGGCGGCGATGACGCCGTCCGGGCCGCTAGCCCGCTACCTCGCCCACCCCGGCGCGACGACCGCCCGGATCTTCCACCACCTCGCCCAGGTGCTCGCCCACCTGCCGAAGGCCGTAGGGGCGGGCGCCCTCGCTGTGACGCTGATCGGCGTCGTGGCGGTGACGCTGGCTCGCCGGACCCAGGCGCGCCGCATGGGCGAGGGCGCCCGGCTCGTGCGGGTCCTCACCCCGCCCGAGGTGGATCCGCAGGGGGCGGCCACCCTGTGGACCAATCTCGTCGCCCTGCTCCGCCCGGCCTGGCGGCGATTCCTCGGCGGCCAGCCGCATCTCGGCTTCGAGCTCACGGCATCTGACGGCGGACTCACCATCGCTCTCTGGGTGCCCGGTCAGATCCCGCCGGGACTGGTCGAGCGGGCCGTCGAGGCCGCCTGGCCCGGGGCGCGCACCGAGACTGTGCCGGCAACCCCGCCGCTGTCCGGGCCAGGCGTGGCGACCGGTGGGGCGCTTTGCCTGGCGCTTCCCGAGCATTACCCGCTGCGCACCGAACACAAGGTCGACCCCCTTCGCCCGCTGCTGGGCGCCCTGGCGGGCCTCGCCGAGGGCGAGTCCGCCTGTGTCCAGATCCTCGCCCGGCCGGTCACCGGCCGGCGCCTCACCCGGCTGCAGCGCGCTGCCGCGGCCCGGCGCTCCGGGCGGCCCGTCACCCGCATCGGCCGGCTCGTCGACCTGGTCACCCCGGGGCCGAGCGCGCAGGCGCCCGCTAGCGACCCGAACCGCAGCGCGGACGTGGCCGACATCTTGGACAAGGCCGCCCAGCCCTGTTGGGCGATCAGCGTCCGCTACGCGCTGTCCACCACGGCCACCGACCGCCAGGCCGGCGCACGCCTCCGCGGCCGAGCCCATGCCGTCGCCTCGGCGTTCGCGCTCTTTGCCGGGCGGAACCGCTTCGAGCGCCACCGGCTCGTCCATCCCGCCCGTGTCCTAGCCGAGCGGCGGTTCGGCCGTGGCGACCTCGTCTCGGTGGCCGAGCTGGCCGCCCTCGCCCATCTGCCCACCGATGTCAGCGTCCCCGGACTCGCCCGGGCGGGGGCCAACGCGGTCGCCCCGCCGCCCGCGGTGGCCCGCCCCGCCAGTCGAGTGGGGTCGGTTCCCGACCACTCACGAGCGCTGGATACCCCGAAGCTGTTGGGCGACGCCCAGGCCGGTGGGCGCCGTCCCGTCACCTTGGCGGTCCCAGATGCCCGCTACCACCTGCATGTCATGGGAGCGACCGGCTCGGGCAAGTCGACGCTGCTCACCAACCTCGTCCTCGGCGACATAGCGGCCGGACGCGGTGTGGTCGTGATCGACCCGAAGGGCGATCTGATCACCGACCTGTGCGACCGGCTTCCCGACGGCGCGGAGTCGCGCACGGTGCTCATCGACCCCGAGGACCCCGACGCGGCACCGGTCCTCAACGTGCTCGCCGGTCCCGACCCCGACCTAGCCGTCGACAACCTGGTCGGGATCTTCCGGTCTATCTTCGCCGCCTTTTGGGGACCACGCACCGACGACGTGCTCCGCTCGGCCTGCCTGACCCTGCTGAGATACGCGGCCAGCTCGGGTACCTCGACGAGCCTCGCGGACGTCCCGCGCCTGCTCGCCGACAACGCCTTCAGAGCCCCCAGAGTGGCAGCTGTCGCGGATGACACGGTCGGCCTCGGCGGGTTCTGGGACTCCTACGAGGCCATGACCGAGGCCAATCGCGCCCAGGTCATCGGACCGGTGATGAACAAGCTCCGGGCCTTCTTGCTCCGTGACTTCGTCCGCTCCGTCGTCGGCCGGCCCGACTCCAGCTTCGACATGGGCCAGGTCCTCGACGGCGGCATCTGCCTGGTCCGGGTGCCCAAGGGCATCCTGGGCGAGGAGACCGCGCGGCTGCTCGGTTCGTTCGTCGTGGCCAAGGTGTGGCAGACCGCCACCCACCGAGCCCGGTTCGGACAAGCCGCCCGGGTCGACGCATCTCTCGTGGTCGACGAGTGCCAGAACTTCTTGCACCTGCCCCGCAGCTTCGACGAGATGCTGGCCGAGGCCCGCGGCTACCGGCTCTCCATGGTGCTCGCCCATCAGCATCTCGGCCAGCTCCCCAGAGAGCTACGCGAGGCGGTCTCGTCCAACGCCCGGACCAAGGTGTGGTTCTCGATGAGCCCCGAGGACGCCCACGCGCTCTCACGCCATGTCGCCCCCGAGGTCTCCGAGCACGACCTGTCCCACCTCGGCGCGTACACCGCCGCGGCTCGCCTCGTGGTCGACGGCGAGGAGACCCCCGCCTTCACGCTCCGGACCCGGCCCGCACCGCCCGCCATCCCCGGTCGTGCCGAGGCGGTCCGTGACGCCAACCGTGCCGCGCACAGCCGTCCCGAGACCAAGCCGGCACGGCCCGTGCTGGCCGGGCGGACCCTGCCCGCCCCATCGCCGGCCAACGCTCGGGGCGCCGCGGGTGATGTCCCCCGCGATATCCGCAGTGGGCTCCGTCAAGGGCTCCGTCAAGGGCTCCACGAAGGGCTCCGTCCTCGGATGGAGCCCTCACCCCCGCCCGAACCGCCACGTCAGACGCCCGCAGAGGGCTCCGCCGCGTCGGCGGACTCAAGGGGGTAGGTGGTCGTGAGTCGCTCGAAGATGTCCGGCCAAGGGCCGGTCCGCACTGCGTCAGGGCAGACAGCGTTGGCGGGTGCGGCGCCGTCAGGCGCAGCAACGACAGTCCGATCCAGATCAAGAACAGTGCCGTCAGGCTCGCTCGGATCGGTGACTGGTCGTCGTGGCTGGCGGGACCTCGATGCTCGGCTGCTCGGTGTAGTCGGCCGTCTCACCGAACGGGACCGTGTTCTCTGTCGTCTCCTCGATGACCATCGGGTTCTCACTACCGCACAGGTGACCGAGGTCGGCTTCAGCGGCGAACGCCGAGCCCGGATGCGCCTGTCGGAGCTGTACGCCCTCGACATCCTCGACCGCTTCCGACCCAAAGCGTGGGGGAACCCGTCCCCGTTCCACTGGGTCCTCGGGCCGCTTGGTGCCGCCCTCATAGCAGCTGAGGCCGGGCTCGACCTCGGCGATCTCTCTTGGCGTCGCAGCCTCGTCCACGACCTCGCTGCCAGCCAACGCCTCGCTCATCTCGTCGGCCTGAACGGGTTCTTCTGCTCCCTGCTCGGCTCCGCTCGCACCCGACCCTGCTGCCGGCTCGACGAGTGGTGGTCGGAACGGCGCTGTGCCCGAGAGTGGGGTGAGGTCGTCCGCCCCGACGGCTACGGCATCTGGAGCGAAGCTGACACCAGCCTGCCGTTCCTCCTCGAGTACGACAACGGCACCGAGCGTCTCGAACGCCTCGCCGGCAAGCTTCCCGGCTACGCCGACCTGGCCGCCGCGGCCGGGCACCCCAACTGGGTCCTCTTCAGCTTCCCCAGCCCACGGCGCGAACGCGACGCCCGCCGCGTCCTCGCGCAGCGCGCCGTCCCGGTCGCCACGGCGTCGCGCGAGCCCGGCACTGCCCCCGACGCCGCCATCTGGCTCCCGGTCCGACGCCACGGCGCTCGGCTCCGTCTCGCCCACCTCCAAAGTCCCCCTTGAGTTGGCGTGAGCATCGGCCTCGACGGCGCACCCGCCAACCTCGGTAACAAGGTCGCGGCCGGCGCCGCTGGGCTCGTACTCCTCGTGGCCGTTCTTGCCGCCGGAGCCGGCGCCGGCGTCACGTCGCTCCTGGGCGGGGGCGATGCCACCCCGTCGGCTACGGCCACCGACGACATCCCGGCCGCCATGGTCACCTTGTACCAAGAGGCCGCCACGACCTGCCCGGGCCTGCCGTGGACGGTGCTCGCCGCCATCGGCACCGTCGAGTCCGACAACGGCCAATCCACCCTTCCCGGCGTGCACTCCGGGGCGAACTCGGCCGGTGCCGAAGTTATCTGCGGGCCGGGATTTCCTTGCAGGCACGTGAGGGACGCCAGCGATCCGCGACGTGCCTCACGCCTATCCACAAGCTGTGAGCCACGTACGGCTAGCGTCCTCGCCTCATGACCGCGCCGGAGTATCGAGCTGAGCGCGCGATCTCCCCGGCCGACGGCGCGGTCTCCTGGGTGGTGGTCGACGGCGACCTCGCGCTCCACGCCGAGGGCTGCGCGTTCCTCGCCGGGCTGCGGGGGCGGGATCGGTCGGTGAACACCGAGCGCCTCTACGCCGGGCGCGCCGCGTTGTTCTTGTCGTGGTGCGCCGGAGAGGGCATCTCGTGGACACAGGTCCGCCTCGACCAGATGGCGCGGTTCAAGCGATGGCTCGTCGCCGAGCCGCTCCCGTCGCGTCGCCGGGAGGCGGGCGGACAGAGGCGGCATCGATCACCGGCCACGGCGGACGCGATCTTGGGGACGGTCTGCGAGTTCCTCCGGTTCTGCGCCATCCACGAGCTCGTCGACGCGGGCCTCGTCGCCAAGCTCTACGAGACCCGCGAGCTGCGCGTCCTCCCGCCCGGCTACGAGGCCGGCGAGGACGGCCAGTTCCGCGCGGTGCGATCCCGCGTGCTCAAGTTCGTCGTCCCCGAGACGCCATTCGAGTTCATCGAGCCGGACCGCGTCGACGAGCTGGTGGCCGCTGCCACCAACGCCCGCGACCGCTTCCTCGTCGCGCTCGTGGCGATGACCGGCGCGCGTATCGGCGAGGCGCTCGGCTTGCACCGACAGGACATGCACCTCCTCACCGACTCCCATGTCCTCGGCTGCTCGGTGGCTGGCCCGCACCTGCACGTCCGGCGCCGGGCGGACAACGCGAACGGGGCACTCGCGAAGTCCCGGTTCCCCCGCTCGATCCCGGTGCCCGAGGAGGCGGTGACGCTGTATGCGGACTACGCGCACGAGCGCCACCTCCGGCTCGGCGACGAGGAGAACCCGTTGGTCTTCGTCAACTGCTACCGCCCACCGCTTGGCGCGGCGGTGAGCTACCAGAACGCGAAGGAGATGTTCGACCGCCTCGCCCATGCGAGTGGGATCGCGGTGCGGCCCCATCTGTTGCGCCACACCGCAGCCACGACCTGGCTTCGCCAGGGCACGCCCCGCGACACGGTGCAGGAGCTGCTCGGCCACGTGAGCCCCACCTCGATGCAGCCCTACCTCCACCCGAACGAACAGGACAAGCGCGAGACCATCGAGCGGGGCGCCGCGTGGGCGAGGCGGCGGTGAGCGTGCGGGCCGTCGCATTGGCGGTGCCGTCCGAGCTTCCTGCTCGGCTCGATCATGATGCCTGGGCAGAGTACCTACGCGACCGCCTGCTCCCCGACGGCGAGTGGCGACCCGCCGAGTTCGACCCGACGCGGTGGCTGTTCACCGGCGATCCCGAGAACCCGATGACGACCTCAACGAGATGCCGGGTCGAGCGCTGCGAGTCGGTGGTCGCCTCCCGCTGCCTGTGCGGCTCGTGCCAGCGGGCGCTCGCGGAGAGCGATCTCCACGAGGACGAGTTCGTGCAGCGCTACCGACCGTCGCCGGCCCACCGGCACCTGACCGGCGAGTCGTGTGTGGTCCACCGGGACGGTGTCCGCTGCGAGCGACGGCAAGAGAGCAACCAGACCGGCTTGTGCCACGCCCATACGAGCCGTTGGAACCGAACCCGTGACCGGCTCGGGCTCAGCCGGGAGGAGTGGTGCGCCGGAGTCGCTCGACCGCTGCCGCCTCGGCCCGCGTGCACGGTGGCGGGCTGCCCGGCCGACGCCAGGGTCGACGTCGGGCTGTGCGGCGGGCACTTCCGGGTCTGGCGGCTCGGCCAGGCCGCGCTGGGAATAGAGCGGCGCGAGGAAGCCGAGGCGTGGGCGGCCCGTCAGCCGCAGCGGTTGCGCGCCAACGAGTTCAGCCTCGCGGCGCTGGCGCCGACGGTCCGCGTCGAGGTGCTGTTCGCGCTGCAACAGCGCGACGCACAGGGGCAGCGGATCGATCCCCTCGCCGGCCGTGGCCTCGTGCGGGCGCTCGCCGGCCTGGACGCGCTGGCGACGACCGCGCTCCGCGAGCGGCGCGAGCGCGTCGGCCGCCCAGGGATCGCCAACGCCTACGGCCGCATGGCGTGGCGGATCATCGACCTGACCTTCGAGGAGTTCGGCGGGGTCTCCCACACCAAGCGGGACACCTGGGACGCGCTGGCGCTCGACCTCGAGACACCACGGCCGGAGCGGCGCCCCAACCGGGCGGTGATCGACTTCACCTCGATCAGCCAGGAGTGGTTGCGAGCGGCCACCAAGCACTGGGTGGTCACCGTCCGACCCGCGACCGGCGAGGTCAAGCGCGCCGTGCAGGTGGCCACGCTCGCATCGCTCGCCCTGTCGCGCCGTCCCGGAGGCGGCCAACAGGTCGCCGGCGTGGGCTTCGCGGAGGTGACCGCCGCCTACGAGGCGATCAAGGGCGCCACCCGCGCGGACGGCCGGCTCTACGACAGCCACTACCGCCGGGGCCTGTGGGCGCGGTTCTGGGCGATCATCGACCTCGGTCGCGCGAGCGGCTTGTTGGAAGAGCTGCCGGGCAGCTTTGTCCGCCAGAGATCCTTACAGCGGATCGTCGCCGAGGAGGCGAACGAGGACCAGATCGGCAAGGCCGTCCCCGAGACGGTGATCGCCCAGCTCGACGCCCAGCTCGACCTGCTCAAAGCCGCCCATCCCTACGGCCGGGTGTGGCCGGTCGCCGACACGTCCGCGATGTTCCGCACCGCGTACGTGATCTTGCGCGACACCGGGCGGCGCCCCGGCGAGGTGGTGTCGCTTTCCGCCGACTGCGTCGAGGTCGACGGCAGCGAGCACGCGCTTGTCTACGACAACCACAAGAAGCACCGCCTGCGACGGCGGCTGCCGATCACCGCCGAGACGGCCGCCATGATCGGGGAGTGGCAGGCGCGGCGAGCAACCCTGTTGCTGCCCGCGTCTGCGCAGAAGTGGTTGTTCCCCGCGCCCAACGAGTCCTCCGGGCCGGGGCACCTCACCACGATCCGGCTCTCCACGGCGCTGCGGCGCTTCGTGGCGGCGATCCCGGTGCTTTCGAGCGACCTGCCCGGGCCGGACGGCACGCCGCTTCCCTTCGACCGCTCGGCGATCTACCCCTACGCCTTCCGCCACTCCTACGCGCAGCGGCACGCGGACGCCGGGGTGAGCGTGGAGATCCTGAAGGAGCTGATGGACCACAAGGATCTCTCGGTCACCCAGGGCTACTACACCAACCCTCGGAAATTGCATCAGACGGGTGCAAAAGCCCAGGTGGCCTGATCAGAGCGTTCCCGAAATAGCAGGATCTGCTGCTTCGCCCACAGCCCCTGGCCTGCTCACTTGCGAGATGAGCCCATCTGCTGCATGATCCCAGCATCGAGTGGGAGAGGAGAAGACTTCGTGGCGCGTGGTGACCTCGCAGGTTCTGCACAGCTTGAGCTCGTCTCGGGCGTGGCGCAGCTGCACCGAGAAGATGCGATGTTCGACGCGATGCTGCGCGGCTTTCGGGCCCAGCAGGTGGCTCGTGGGCTTCGGTCGGAGACCGTCGATGGCCGGGAGAGCCTGGTCCGGCGGTTTGCGGAGACCACCAACGAGTACCCGTGGAACTGGGGCCCGGCACACGTCGAGGAGTGGACTTTGACGCTTTGTTCCGAGCGGCATCTGGCACCGTCGACGATCCGGGGCTACCAGGTCGACCTCCGGCTGTTCAGTGAGTACGTCTGCGATCCCCGCTACGGCTGGGGGGCCGCCTGCGAGGACTCCTTCGGGGAGGGCATGCACCCGGTTCCGATCTGCCACGAGTGGAACACGATCGCACACTTGAGCGGCTACGAGGGAAGCCCGGAGGCGCGGCCGTTCAGCCGAGAGGAGATCCAGGCTTTCTTGGACTACGCAGATGAGCAGGTGGAGCGAGCGGCGCGTTCGAGGCGCAAGGGAACCCTGGCTGCCTATCGGGACGCCACCATCTTCAAGGTCATGTACGGCTGGGGGCTCCGGCGGACCGAGACCTCGAAGCTCGATCTCGCAGACTGGGGCAGGAACCCTTCGGTCCCGGCGTTCGGTAACTACGGCACGCTCGCGGTGCGCTATGGCAAAGCCAAGCGAGGCGGCCCGCCACGGCGACGGAACGTCGCCTCGGTGATGGGCTGGGCGGTCGAGGCGGTCGCCGATTACGTCGAGAACATCCGGCCCCGCTTCGGCTACGAGGACAACCCGGCGATGTGGGTGACCGAGCGCGGCGGCCGGATACGACCGCCGGAGATCAACGCCCGGTTCGTCTCCTACCGCGACGCGCTGGGTCTGCCCGCCGCGTTGGTGCCACATTCGACGCGGCACGCCTATGCCAGCCACCTGACCGAAGACGGGGTTGACCGCCGGTTCATCCAGGTCCAGCTTGGCCACGAGTGCGACAGCACCCTGGCGATCTACACGCATGTGAGCGACGACTTCATGAACAGCGCGCTGTCCAAGGCGCTCGCGCCGCTGCTCGACGAAGACGAGCCCAAAGGGAGGGATCGGCTATGACGGCCAAGCTCGACTACCGGTGGCATCTCCGCCAGGTGATGGCGGGGCACGACATGTTCTCTACGACCGACCTGATCCGGCCGCTTGCAGAACGCGGCATCGAGCTGTCGAGCAGTCAGGTGTACCGCCTCGTCGTCGACCGCCCCGAACGGCTGAGCTTGAAGATCCTGATGGCCTTGCTCGACATCCTCGACTGTCAGATGGAGGAGCTGATCGAGCCGGTCGCGGCCTCGGTGCGCCCCAGGCAGCAGAAGGCGGTGGGCGGAGACGCTGGAGTCGAAGAAGGCGCCGGAGTCGGCGGGCTCCGCCCGAAGCGAGCCCGCATCGCCCGTGTCGGACGGTGACGATGGTGGTGTAGACCCAGCCATAGCAGGCCCGATCGGCCTCATCGTGTCGCTGATCGCCGCGATCGAACCGGGTTTGAGGGTCGAGCAGATCCGTGAGGCGGTGATTGGGGTCGCCGGCGGACGGGCGAAGTCCCGGCAGCTGGCGGCGGCGCTCCGGGCGCGCCCGGCGGTGCTTCTCGACGGGCTGTCTCCGGCTCCTCGCGCCGTCGCGGACTTGCTCATCGCTCTGCGCAGGGCCGGAGCGGTCTCGGTCTCCTGGCCGCGTTGCACGAAGTGTGGCAAGGAGCTGCGGACGTATCAGCGGCGCGGCCTGGACTGGTACTGCGCGGTCTGCGGACCGCGGCTCGAGCCGTGCTTCGCCTGTGGCAACGTGCGGCGTGTGGCGACTCGGGACCGTTCCGGCCAGCCGCGATGCGCGCGATGCCCGGATGGCGACAGCCGTGACCCGATCGCGGTGATCTGTGCCCTGGTCACCACTCTTCAGTCCGAAGCGGAGCCCGAGGTGATCACCGAGGCGGTGCGCGAAGTGGCGCCGCGACCGTCACACCAGCAGCGACTCGCCCGGGCGCTCGAAGACAACCCTGCCCTGCTCTCCGGGGCAGGCCACCTCGCCCCGGTGCCCGCGGTCCTACGGCTCATCGAGGTGCTCAACGAACACGGCGTCACCGGCGTCCTTCGACCTTCTTGCCCGCGCTGCCACCGGGGCGTGCGCATCTCCAAACCCCTCGACGGCGAGCGTGTTTGTCGCAGCTGTCTCGCGAAGGCCAGGGTCGAACGCTGCGTCCGCTGCGGCACGATGCGCGAGCCTGCCACCCGCGACGAACAGCGACGTCCAGTCTGCCCGAGCTGCCTCGTCGCTGACCCGGCCAACCTCGAGACTTGCGTCAACTGCGGCCGCCGGCGCCCCGTCAAAACCCGCAGCGCGCACGGGCCGCTCTGTGCGACCTGCCCACCGTTGCCCGTCCTGGTCTGCTCGATCTGCGCCGAGAGCGCACCGTGCGGGATCTCGCGCCTCACCGGAGCGCCCTGGTGCTCCACCTGCCAGGGGCGCTCGGCCCGCTGTAGCGGCTGCAGTGAGATCAAGCCGGTTCGCTCGGGCACCGTCGACGAGCCCCGCTGCGAGCGCTGCACCGAGCCGGCATTCCGACCCGGCTGCCCTACGTGCGAAGAGCGCCCCCGCGCCGGAGGGTGCCCGGGCTGCCGCCTCGACCGCCGCCTGCGGGAGCTCGTTGCCAGCCCTGACGGCTCCATCCACCCCGCTTTGAGCCCTCTGCACAAGGCCCTGAGCGCGACCGAGCCGCCCGGCACCGCACTTCGCTGGCTCACACGCACGATCGTCTCCACCTTCTTGGCCGACGTTGCCGACGGTCGCCGACAGCTCAGCCACAAGGAACTAGACCGCCTAGAGCGGAGCCCGACCCTCGATCACCTGCGCAGCGTGCTCGTGTCCACCGGAACGCTGCCGGCGAGAGACGAGCACATGGCCCGGCTCGAACGTGCCATCGACGACCTGCTGGACAGCCGAGACGACCCCGCCGAGCGTCAGCTGCTGTATCGCTACGCCGTCTGGCACCTGGTGCGCCGGCTGCGTCGGCGCACCAGCGGCCAGGCCATCACCTCCGGGCAGTTCCGCGCTGTGCGTCAACAGGTACGTGCTGCGATCGCGCTGCTCGACTGGCTGTCTGCCGAGCACCTGACGCTCGCGACCTGCCACCAAGGAGATCTCGAACGGTGGCTCTCGCGCAGTGAAGGCGTCAACCACCACCACCCGGGCAACTTCGTCCGCTGGGCGACCAAGCAGAGCCTGACCGATCTCGTCTTCCCGACCACTCGCTGGCAGGGACCCGCCTCGGCCCCCGACGACCGGGCCCGCTGGGAAACCGTCCGTCGGCTCCTACACGACGACACGCTTGACACACGAGACCGCGTCGCCGGCCTCCTCGTTCTCCTCTACGCGCAGAAGACCACCGCGATCATCCGATTGACCACCGACCGCCTCGACACCGCCGGTGGGACGGTTCGGCTTCGGCTCGGGTCAGTCCCCATCGTCCTGCCGGACCCGCTCGCGGACCTGGTGCTGAAGCTCGCGGTCGGCCAGCGCGGACACGCCACCACCGGTGCTGACGGTCCCTCGCCCTGGCTGTTCCGCGGCGGCCAGCCCGGCTGCCCGATCAGCGCCGAGCAGCTTCGACAGCGGCTCGAGATGGTCGGCGTCCACCCCAGACAGGCACGAAACAGCGCGCTGTCCCAGCTCGCCGCCGAGCTCCCCGCTGCGCTCCTCGCCCGACTGCTCGGCATCGACATCAGTGCCGCAGTTGCCTGGCAGCAGATCTCGGGCGGAGACTGGATGACCTACGCCGCCGACGTCAGTTGCCGCTCGCAAGCAGATGACCGTCGATGAGACGGCAGCCAGGCAGGGAACCGACTGCTCGGTGTTCCAGTGCCTTGTCCACAGATCCGAGGGTTATCCACCCTTCCCCCCGGACCCCCCATCCACAGCTATTGCAACAGTTCTGATATCCGACTCCGCCATAAGTCAGTCTCAAACGGAAGCGCGAGGCGATCAAGATCATGAGCCGCTACGTGCACGACCGCGCTGGCAACGCCCGGCCGGACTCCGGCTCGGCGGCCCGCTACGAGCTCCGGTCCGTCGCGGTCCCCTTCGGCAACTGCATCGAGCCGAGCAACGTCAAGGCCGGCGGGAAGGCCTGCCCGATCCGCTTCCAGTGCGCCGGCTGCGGCTTCTACCGGCCCGACCCCTCCTACCTCCCCGCCATCGAGGAGCACATCAACGCCCTCCGGGCCGACCGCGAGACGGCGCTCGCGATGGACGCCGACGAGTTCGTCGTGCGCAACCTCGCCGACCAGGCGGACGCCTTCGCCGGGGTCGCGGTGGTGATGCGCGACAAGCTGCAAGCCCTTCCTGACACGGAGCGGGCCGAGGTCGAGGAGGCGAGCATCCTCCTACGCAAGGTGCGCGCCGGCCGCGATGCTGGCCGTGAGCACAAATCGTTACCGCTCACCATCGCCGAGCAGCCATGACGACGGCTCCGAAGGTCGATCAGATGATCGACGCCCGGCGCCACGACAGCACGACGAAGCGCAGCCGCGTGCTTGCCACGGTCGAGAAGATGCTGCGCGAGGGACGTCCGATCACCTTCGCCTCGGTCGCGCGCGAGGCCAAGGTCTCCACCTGGCTCGTCTACGCCCCCGGCCTCCGAGAAGCGGTCGAGGAGCACCGAGCCCGGCAGTCCGACCGGGCCACCACCGAGCGCCGGCCACAGCGCGAGGCATCTGGCGATGCGACCGATCTCGCCCTCGCCCGCGCCGAGATCACCCGGTTGCGGGCCGAGCGCAACGAGCAGCAGCGTCGAGAACGGCTCGCGCTCGGCTCGAAGCTCGACGACATCGCGAAGGCCGACCTCCTCGCCCGGCTCGACGAGCTCACCCGTCACAACTCCGAGGTCCTTGCCGACGCGGCGCGGCAGGGCTCCGAGAACCACGTCCTGCAGGCCCGCGTCGTGGAACTCGAGGACGACCTCGCTGCCGCGCGGACGAGCCTGCGCCGGATGATCCGCACCGGGAACCTCCCCGCCGAGCGCTCATAGCCCCTCGGACCGCGGACGCCGCGGTCCAGCCAACCAAGTCCCGCTCCCTCGCCTCGCCGCGGCCGGGTCCCGCCGCGCCCGCGAACGCGTCATCACCAACACCTGATCGGGCAGCCATTGCCAATGAAAATACGAAAGGAGGGTGCCTTTGCTCACCCTGCGCACCACCGGCACCATCGGCGCGTCACTCGTCCTTCTCGTCGCCGTGCTTGCCGCCGGGGCCGGCGCCGGAGTCGCCTCCCTCCTCGGCGGCGGGGACAGCGCCCCGTCGGCCACTGCCACGAGCGAGATCCCGGCCGCGATGCTCACCCTCTACGAACAGGCCGCGGCGAGCTGCCCAGGTCTCCCCTGGAGCGTGCTCGCCGCCATCGGACAGGTCGAGAGCGACCAGGGACGCGACGATGCAACCTCCTCCGCCGGCGCCGAAGGGCCGATGCAGTTCTTGCCGTCGACGTTCGCTGAGTACGACGAGCCGGTCCCCCCGGGCGGGGCCAACCCGCCGAGCCCCGACGACCCGACCGACGCGATCTACGCGGCGGCACGCGACCTCTGCGCGAACGGGGCACGCGACGGCGCCGACCTCTCGGCGGCCGTATTCGACTACAACCACTCCGAGAGCTACGTCGCCGAGGTGCTCGACCTCGCTAACTCCTACGGCGAGACGGCGGCCGAGGCCGTCGCCACGAGCACCGCAGGCGGGATCGCGCTCGACTGGGCGCTCGCCCAGGTCGGCACGCCCTACGTCTGGGGCGGCGAGACGCCCGGCGTGGGCTTCGACTGCTCCGGGCTCGTCCAGGCCGCCTACGCGGCTGCCGGCATCAGCCTGCCCCGCGGCGCCCAGGACCAGTTCGACGCCGGAGCGCAGCTCCCACCGGGCGCTCCGCTCGAGCCCGGCGACCTCGTCTTCTTCGGCGGCGGCCCGGGTGATGTCGAGCACGTCGGGCTCTACGTCGGCGTCCAGGACGGCCAAGCGGTCATGGTCGACGCTCCGCACACCGGCGCGGACGTTCGTGTCGAGCCGTTCCCGACGACGATCGGCGCCTCCTTCGGCGACGAGGGGTTCGTCGGCGCCACCGACCCGGCGGCCTGAGGTGCTCCGGAGTCACTCATGGTCATACCGGGTTATACTCATGGGTGTGAAGACCGCGATCTCCGTCCCAGACGCCACCTACGAACGGGCATCGAAGCGAGCACAGGATCTTGGCATGAGCCGTTCCGAGTTCTTCTCCCGTGCCGCCGCCCGCTACCTCGATGACCTGGACAGTGAGTCGGTGACGCGTCAGATCGACGTGGCCGTCGCCGCGCTCGCCGAGGACGACGACTCTGCCACCGACGCGGTGAGAGCCGGCCACCGGTTGCTAACCGACACCGCAGACGACTGGTGATCGAGCGAGGCGGCATCTACTGGGCCGACCTCGGGGCGCCGGGCGGTTCGCGACCGGCCAAGCGGCGACCGGTGCTCGTCATCTCGGCCGCCACCTACAACCGGAGCCGCCTGGCCACGGTCCTCGCCGTGGTCATCACCTCGAACACCGCCTTGGCCACGATGCCCGGCAACGTGTTCCTCCCCGCCAGTGCCACCGGGTTGCCCCGGGACTCGGTCGTCAACGTGACCGCTCTCGTCACCTTGAACAAGACCGACCTCAGCGAGCACGTTGGCGACGCTCCGCCGGCGCTCCTGAACGAGGTGGACCGAGGTCTTCGCCGGGTCCTCGACTTGTAGTTTCGACGAACCCTCGACAACGCCCGCGCATACCGCAAGGGCCGACGGTCATATCCCTGGCTGACGGGGCGAGGGCCGGTCTTCAGATCACGGTGCCTCACGTGCCTCGGATCACCACATCTCGGCTGCCAGGGAGTTTCCCGCTCACCTGGAGATAACCGAAGGACCCATGCAGTTCGAGCCCGCCACCTTCGCCGCCTACGACGAGCCGGTCCCGCCCGGCGGTGCCAAACCACCGAGCCCGTATGACCCGATCGACGCCGTCTACGCGGCTGCCCGCGACCTGTGCGCCAACGGGGCCGAGAATGGCGCCAACCTCTCGGCCGCCGTCTACGCCTACAACCACTCCGAAACCTACGTGTCTGAGGTCCTCGACCTCGCCAACTCCTACGGCCAGACCGAAGCCCAGACCGTCGCCGCCGGCACCGCGGGCGGGATCGCCGTGGACTGGGCGCTCGCTCAGGTCGGCACTCCGTATCTCTGGGGCGGTGAGACCCCCGGTGTCGGCTTCGACTGCAGCGGCTTGGTCCAGGCCGCCTACAAAGCGGCTGGCATCACCTTGCCCCGGACTGCACAAGCGCAGTACGACGCGACCACCAAGCTCGCGCCTGACGACCCGCTCGCACCCGGCGACCTGGTCTTCTTTGGACGCGAACCATCCAATGTCGAGCATGTCGGGATCTTCGTCGGCATGGAGGGCGACCAAGCCGTGATGGTCGACGCCCCGTACACCGGTGCCGACGTCCGCGTCGAGTCATTTCCCACGACGGTCGGTGCCTCTTGGGGAACTGGCACCTACCTCGGTGCGACTTCCGTCTGAGACCGATCGATGTCGTGAGGACGATCACGACAGTTCTACGTGCCACACCCCGCACCAAGTGTCAGGAACGGAGCGAGTCAATCACTCTGGGATCGGGGAACGACGCTCGGGCACGGCGCTTATTGTGAGCGGCTTGCCGGAGATGCAGCACGGGTGCAGGCCTGCCAGAGAGGACCAAGTTCCTTAGGTGCTCCCCCTTCTCAGCCGCGCCGAGCGCGTCACGGAAGTTCCCCTCCAGTCAGTGAGGACCAGAAGACGCGAGCAGGTAGAGGTCGAACATCGAACAGGAGGGCAAGCACGATCGTGGCGTGCGGTCGCTCAAGTCGTGCCGGGCCCTCGTGCTGGAGGACACCCGAGGCGTGGACGCGTGGACGCTCTGGGTCACGATGTCCTCCTAACGAGCTCGCTCGCGCCCACCGGCAACAGGCCACGAGCTTCAGGACGCCTGTAGGGCAAAGGCTGGTAACAGTTCGCGGGAGAGACGGCTCGGGATCGAGTCGGCCGATGTCGGCCGACAGAGGAAGTATCCCTGCCCATAACGAATGCCAAGTCCCCGGAGTACCTCGAGTTCCGCTACGGTCTCGATCCCCTCGGCGATGATCTCGGCCCCGGTTCGCGAGGCAAAGCTCACGAGCGCGGCCCCAAGAGCACTACGCACCGGGTCGTGTTCGATGCCGCTGGTCAGCTCTCGGTCCAGCTTGATCAGGTCGGGGGCGAGCTTGAGGATGTGGGCAAGACTTGCAAAGCCCGCACCGGTGTCGTCGATGGCCAGGCGCACGCCCATCAAGCGCAGCTGCTTGAGGGCGTGCGACAGCCGCGGATAGTCGTCGACCCTGACCTGCTCGGTCAGCTCCATGACCACGCGCCTCGAATCGCAGGCTGCGACGAGCTGGCGGACCTCGTCGGAGCCCATCGCCTCGGGACCGGCGTTCACGCACAGGGCGACACCTAGGGGAAGCTGAGACAGGGCCGCCAAGGCTTTCTTCACCGACACGACCTCGAGCTCGACCCCGACACCCATCGCGTGCGCGTCGGCGAACCAGACATCCGGGGTTCGCCTCGGTCGTCCTGAGAACCGAGCAAGAGCCTCGACTGCGAAGCACTTCCCGCTCGTCAAGTCGAACACCGGCTGGAACAGATGAGTGAGGCCGCGTCCTTTGAGGAAGTGATCGATCCGGCCTCTTGTCTCGAGTCTTCCCGACGCTCCTGGGTTCAAGACGTCGGCTACGAATCGTTCCTCTGCTTTCCGGTCATCCCCGTCGAACACCGATGCGCTGGCCGGGCCGTGCCAGGCGCCCGAGAGCAACGTGTCGGTGACCCCCGCCAGGTCGACGGCGGCTGCAATCACGACGCTGATGAACTGGGCGAGAGTCGTCAGCGTCGCGACATCGCGGTCGTCGAACGCCCGCGTCCGAGACGAGGTGACGCTGAACACCCCGACCGTCTGGTTGCCACGCCAAATAGGCACACAGACCGCCGAGACAACGTGAAATCCATGGCAGAGGTCGAGCTCAACACGAGAGTCGCTCTCGGCATCATCACAGCAGAGCGTCTCTCCCGTTCGGAACGAGAGCCCAGCGAGACTCCCATCCAGGGGTATCCTGCCGCCGATCTGCTCTTTCAGATAGCCCGAGCAGCACTCGAGGGCCAACCACGCTGCGTCGTTGGCGAGCCCGACGAAGACGCCGTCGGCACTTTCGAGGAGGGTCATCGCCTCATCAGCGACCCTCTGCATCAACATCACCGGGTCGGCGGCGCGTCTGATCGCCTCCTCGAGGCCAGTTCGTTCCATCACACACGCCTGCCTTTCTCGCAAACTCCGAAAGGCTCTCGGCACGGCTATTGACTACGGCCACATGGCCTGACGCGAGACTTCTCTCCACTTTGCTTATCGGACGAAATGTGGCCCAAGTTGAGGCGCCACCTCCCCGGCGAGCTCCAGGCCCCAGCTGGCAACGCTGCCGCCGGGTCGCCCAGGAGTCCTGAAATCGTCAGCGAGGGTGTCAGCGCCGGGAGACGGGATGGGCCGACGTCCAAGAGCACCCTTAAGCGACGCCGTTTTGTGGCCGATGGAAATTCTTGCTTGTTGCTGGGGACACCGGTGAGCATGAGATGGGCAACGGAGGCCATGGTCGACACTTTCAGGTACCGGTTGGTGCAGTACAGACGCCAGCCTCTGCTCGCGGGCGAGAGGGAAGTGGAAGCAATCCTGAAGGTGTTGAGCATCAACGACGCTCAGGGCTGGGAATTGGACCGCTTCTACGATTCGGGCTCAGACAATGGGTACCGGAACATCCTCTTCAAACAGCGCATTCCAAAGTGACGATCGTTTTCGGCTGAGAGTTGCAACGGCCCCCAGCCGTGAACCGAGGGCCGCGCGCGTAGCTCCATTGACCCGAGCTGCGCCTCGACCGTACCAAGCAAGCCGCTGATGTCACTTCGGCCCCGGTTCGTCCTCGGTCATGCATATTCCTGAAACCCGCCCTCCCCCTCGTCCTCGCTTCACCCTGGGCAGGTGGGACGGTCGCCCGCCCTGGCCCCTGCCGTCCGTCCATCGTCTGCTCCGGGATCCCATCCTGGCTTGTCGACTCTCGCACTGGTTTGATGTCGCTTTGCGTGCCGTCCCTTGCATTCTCGCCGCGTGGTTGGGAGTGGGCTTGAGCACAGACCGGCCGCAAACCGCCGCGCACCGGAGAGGGCGAGGGGCAAGAAGGGGGACCAGCGAAGCTGGGAAGGGAGGCGAGAAGCCGGCCACCCTCAAGTGCGAGAGCACATCATGCACGCGGCTGGTAGCTGGCGCGTGTCAACGACTATCCGATACATCTCGACGGGGTAGCTCGCATACTGAGGCGGGAGCCCCAGCAGGTGCCGCAGGTGAGGTTGGTACATGCAGTGGGACATTCTTACGGAGTGGAGGGTGAAGAAGGAGATCCCCGGATGATCAAGCTGCGATTGCAGAAGCTGCCAGTGGGGCTGGTACTCCGGATCGAACCACACGAGCCCGAGGTGGTCGATCAAGCGGTCCATGTCGTCGGGTGTGGGCGCTTCGATAGACCGCTTCCACTCGTCAGACCCAGGTTTCCAGCCGAGGAGAGCGCAGAAGGCATCCCGAACGCACCAGAGATCGCCAGGTATCAGCCGCTGAGCCGGGTCGATCTCCCTCGGTGACCACTCGAAGTCCCGCATTGTGGGCGCGTCCATAAGTGCTCTCATCGGGCTCGGAGGCAGGATGTTGGGATCGTTCATGCGCGCACTCAGAATGAACGCCCGCTGGCCGTACAAGAACGCATTGAGCCTCTACCGAGCCCAGCATAGGCGCCTCCCGCGAACACGTATGCGCCCGGGACGCCTCTGAGCTCCTGGGCGCCCGGCTCTACCGGGCAAGACAGAGCCGGTCGCCAAAGAGGTCTCACTGCAGTGGTTCAGTGATCGAGCGGGCAAGCTCGACGGATCGCTAAGGAGGGTGAACTCGTGGTGACGGCCGGTCTGATGCGTCTGCCAGCCGCGGGCGGTTCCGTGTGAGCGCTGAAGCGTCGTCGCCGGGTGCTTCTTCTCGACCACGGCGAAGGTAAGGCATCTGTGGGTGGTTTAGACCCAAGAGGCGGTGGGTGTCGGAACTGTCTCGAGCGATGTGCATGACCTTCCTCCTCGGTTGATCGGCGAGCCGAGATCTTCGGACCACTATCAGCAAGTTTGAGCGCCGATGCTTCGAGGAGTTCGAGAATCATCTGGACGTCCGCTGTGAAAAGAGGGAAACAGGGTTTGTTTCGGACAAAGCCGACATCGCCCGCACCCATCCGAGCTGACCGCCCACCCCCCTCGCGCTGCCGTGGATCACCCTGCTCTGTCCGGACGCTGCGCCGGTCTAGCGAGGCGCGAGCGCGAAGTTGGTGCTCCAGTCGAACTGACCGTAGTTGCCGAAACCGAGCGCCAAGAACCTCGGGGTAAAACATGTCGGAGCGGCGGAAGTCGACTTCAGGTAACAGAGTGCCCCGGA
>Ga0224558_1001613_pt1 | contig 23054 bp, 28 predicted proteins | sample 714S32024metaG_FD_180682 | JGI IMG/M metagenome (GOLD analysis project Ga0224558, IMG submission 180682) | Peat soil microbial communities from Stordalen Mire, Sweden - 717 S3 20-24 | ecosystem: Environmental > Terrestrial > Soil > Wetlands > Peat | place: Sweden: Norrbotten County, Stordalen...
TTTGGCACAATTTGACCCAGTTCAAATTCGGTTCGGTTCGGTTTCGTGCGGGGTTGGCGTCAAACACAAAGCTCAGAATGCGCTATAATAGAGTGAATTGAGAAGATGAGAGTAAGATCCGATCAGGATTCGAATCCCTTCGCTCGCTCCACTTTGATTATCAAGGACTTACGAATGAAGCCCACCTTCCGCATAACATTCTCGCATAACATATTCAAAGCTGGCCAAGGCTGTTCCCGCTTGTTCAAGAATGTCAGGGCGCAATCAATCCTCCTGAACCTGCAGCGCGAGCTAGGCTGTTAAATCACCCGTGCTGAAATTATTTCGTTGAAAAATGCCCACCCGACGAATTCAAAATCACGCCTCCATCCGCCCGCGCCACCCGCCTTCAACGCCAACCTGAAAAACCACCGCGCTCATCTGAAGATCCGGCATCTGTTTCCGGGGGGTGTCAGCATACTGGCCACCCAATAAAAACACGTCCTGGGTCAACTGGGGAAGAGATTTTGAAGCGGTGAGCCCCTGAATTTCGACCGCACCACCATTTCCCCACGCCTCAGTTTTCATCCGCGTTCAAGGCTGTTCAAAGCTGTCGGGAAGAACCAAACTCCGCGACTTGGACCAAATTCTCAGTACCAGCACCGGCACGCCCAGGTAAAAAAAGAGCACGGAGACGATTGAGCATTTGAATCGGCGTGGTCTGCTCCCTCAACTGGTGCCCGTGGAAAAACCAGGCCCTTCTTCCCATCACAACTATTTTTGGGGTTACCCCGTAGAAGTCCAACCCTCCCCTTCATAATCCCACGCATGAAAACAAAACGATTCATGCAGCCGGTCGAAATCCTGGCACCGGAAGCTCGATTCATTCCTGGGGTCGCTCAATCCGCGCAGAGGAAAGCCCTCACCATGCAAGATTCACTCCAGATCAAAGCGGCGGAATATTGGCTAGAACTGGGCGAAGCAGATCAGGCGTTGAAAGAGCTGGAAAGCCTGCCGTCGAAATCTTGGAAATGTGGTTGGGCGCTCAGAACCCGGATTGCTGCATTGGGAGCTTTGAAGGGGCGAGACGAGATGAAGGTCCAGGCTTAAATTGAGGAATTATGAGAAGGAAATCGGAGTACTATCCTCCATTCAAAGACGAGGGGGAGGTCATGGCTTCGTGGGGTGAAGCACGATTGATCAATTACCTGGATGGGAAACTGGTACTGAAGGGGGGATCGAAAGAGGACCGGATTGCTGCCAGAGAGTGGATTTCGATGTTCCTGAATGATGCGGTGGTTGGTGATAGTTCTGGACGGCGGGATTGAGATTGTGGTGGACATGGATTGCCAAGGAACTAGAGTCGAAATGGGTATGAAATCAAAGCAAAGGGCCTGGCAATGGATCAAGGGGAAGGTGGCTGTTTCTGAGGACCACATGGAGTTGCGGTATGGAGACAGCAACAAAGAGAACGATTGGGCGCAATGGCCGGTAGTTGCTCGTGTGGCCTCTCCGAAGGATGGGATATTCAGGGTCGAGATTCTGATCAAAGGCAAGACCCCCCTTGAACGAAAGATGATTCGTGAAGCAAGAAAGGAACTGAACTTTTACCTGAAGGCGAAGGGTGAAGAGGACCCCTGGGCGTATGCGCGTCATCACTGCGGAACGACATCGAATTTCTATTCCCTGGTTCATTGGGCTTTCATGCCTCCAAGAGACCGCGGTAAACAGCCCAATCGTCCCCAATCGGCTAACTGCCGGGTTGTTGAAGGGTTGAACCTTCAGGAGGGAAACTTGGAGGGCAACCCAAGTGCCATCGCACTTGGGGAGTTGGAGGCGGGGCAGGCATATCTGGTCGTGTGCTTTAATCACAACAACAACCGGCGGAAGGTTGTGAGGACCACGACTGACTTTGACGCAGTTCTGGCTGTGGGAACAAGATAACTTCCTGCTCGTCGATGGGGTTGAGCAATTGAGGCAGAAGACCGGTGACGCGATCCTCCTTTGGGGTGTTTTGATACGGGGTGCCATCTGGGCCTTCGGTGTAACCTTTGGCCATTTTCTCCCGAACCAGCTTGTCGTAGATGCTCTTGGCCGAGTCGTAATCCACCGGCGTCTGGGTTTTGGTGCCCGTGTTCATCGTCGATCCTCTGCGGCCATAGGCGATGTTGACGACAAAACCCTCGCCCTGGGGTTCGATGACTGCGTGATAGACCTTGTCGCTTGAACCTTCGCGGTAATACAAGGTGATGCACTCCGCCTGTCGTGTGTTCAATACTTCGTTCATGTTGCTGTGATTTCCTTTCGTTGTTGATAGTTGTTGATTTTGGTGAGTGAACTGCCGGTTATGTGAAGTAGCCCAGCTCCCGCAATGATGAGTAGGGTTTGGCTTGTTCGTTGGCTGGACTGCCGACAATGACATGATCGAGGATTTCAATCTTAAGAAGCTGTCCGGCCCGAATCAGATCCCGCGTCACTTGGATGTCGGCGGTACTTGGTGTGGCGTCTCCGCTCGGATGGTTGTGTACCAGTATGCAGGCGCTCCCGGCGGCTACAATGACCGGCCTGAAGACTTCACGAGGCTGAACGGAGCAGGAGTCCAGATTGCCCAGGGTGACCAGATTGTGGCCAATAATTCTGCGCCGGGTGTTGAGGACCAAGACGACCAGGGCTTCTTTGCTCTCGTCGAACCAGTCCGCATTGATAATGTTCTGCTTCCAATACTCCACGGCGCGCTCGGGAGTATCGACCATTTGAGCAGGAAACGCGCATTCCCTGACCCGCATGACTTTGAATTCGTGGGGTGTTCTTGTTGATGATTTCTTAGATTCGCTGTTGTCCATGGAAATGAAGAAGGCCAGGTACACGTAAATGCACCCGGCCCTCTGGTTGGGTTGGTTGATGGTTTACTGGCGCTTCCGGTCCTTGCTCTCGATGGTGAGAATGTTCTTTTCCACAAACCGCTTCAGTTCTGCCCGAGTGAGTTTACGGCCCAGAGCGTATTCTTCGATGTAACTGGTCACGTCCTTCCACTGCAGTCCGTATTGCTTGTTGTGGTAGTGGTGCAGTTCCTGGAGAACCTTGATGGCCTCCTTGTTCGTTAATGCCACCTCCCGTTCATTGGCTGCCGTGTGGACATCCTTGACATCCCAGACCAGCGCCATTTTATCGGTCCAGAATCGATCCAGGATTTGCTTTGCCTTGGCCGGGTTCTTCAACGTGGGCTTCAGGGCCTCCATCATTGCTTCGATGATGTAGTCGTGCATATCGTGTTTACCACCTGTTGATCACGCACAACTCCCCATCGACCGGGCTGATTTCGAGCCGGTCCTTTTCAATGCCTTCCGTGTCGTAATCAATCACGGTGACCTTGATGTTAGGTGGAAGGTTAACGATCTCATGGACAACGCCGCCTTCCATGACCACGAAGATCTCCACCGGCTTGGTTTCGTCGGTTGTTCCTGTGTTCATAAAATAAGAAAGAGCCGGACACGCTATGAAACGCATCCGGCTCCTGGTTGTTTGGTGTTGCGGATTCGATCAAGGATGAACCCAATGGCATCGAGATCCGGTTTATACAGCACGCCATCTGGTAATTCGGAAGGACCGCACCACAGGAAGTCTGGTGGAAGCGGTGTGCGCCATACCAGAGCTTCTTTGGCGGCTTGTTCGGGCAGATACTTCGTGGAGAAGTCGAGCAGTTCGTTTGAATCGGGCAACCCAACCCAAACGTGGATCTCGGGCAGCAAACCCAGTTTCAACGCAGCCTGGCTCTCCTCACGCCAGGGCGACCATTCGTAAGAAAAGTGCGTCGGGCTTGTGCCGTCATCCTGACCAGGTGGAACAATCGGCCAGGACATGCTACCAGCTTGAATGAGGGCGCGATACCCGTATTGGAGTAGCACGCCCATCAACGTCAAGGTCCAGTAGAAGCATCGGCCGCCGTGCTCTGCCTGATCCGCATACCATTGGCCGTATCTGGTGCTGGTGACCCGGTATATTTCGAGCTTCTGGTTTAGGCTGGTGCTTTTGCATTGCCGGGTCATGTATCCTCCTCAGCACCACCGACCGCACTCGTTGAAGAATTCACAACCAGCGCATTGAAACCCTGGTGATGGAACGAAATCTTCCCTGACTACCCCCTCGACGTACGACTCCATCATCCTGAACAGCCGGACCTGTTGAACTTCTGTCATCGGCCCAAGCTCCGTAATGACCAGCTTCGGCGTCTTGGTTTTGACCAAGTGATGCAGTTCCCGTCCTGATTCCCGATGGCCAGTTGCTTCCCGATACAGGACCGAATAGCAACTGAGCTGGGTTTCATTTTGGTGAGCCGCATCTTCCGGGTCTGGCGTCTTGCCGGTGCTCTTGAAGTCCACGATCCGACCACCAGCACGAACCAGGTCCATTACCCCAATCAATGTAGGCAGTCCGTATTTGGAAAGGTCAGTCTCCATTGGGACCTCGACTGCTTCCGGCATTTCATTGGCTTTGATCGGCGTCTGGGCGAAGTACATCTCCAACACCGACCATGCTGTTTTTCGTTGATCGTCTTCCTCGCCGTCCCAGTTGATCTTGGTCGGTTGATCCTTCCACCCGTCCTCGAACAGCTTTTTGAAGGTGTCGAGGTTGAACCCCTGCTTTCGCCAACGTGCCATATTCCAAGCTTGCAGGACCAGATGCACTACTGAACCGACGTGTAATGAAGGCGTCTTGGGCTTGGAGATCTGTTGCACGTAGCGGAAGTAGAACTTGAGCCGACATTGCAGCCAGTTGTTGAGTCGGGATGCAGAGACGGTCCTTTGCAGCGTCTCGATTGGATTAGCCTTCGGTTGTGCAGGGGGTGAGACTTTTGCAGGCTCAACAGCAGCAATCATCGGCCACCTGCTCTCTGATACCGGCCCTGAAAACGACTCCTGCCCTTGCTCTGGCCCGTCATCTCCAGCAGTTCTTCAATGAGGCCGGATGCTTCGAGTTTATTGAGGGCCTTGACGGTCTTGCCAAAGCGATCCTGGGCCAGACCTTCGACCTTCGCCTTCTCCAATTTGTGCTCCTCGACGATCTTGAGGATGAGGTCTCTTTGTTTACCGGAGCAGTTCCAGTCACCATTCTCGGCGGGCTGGTTCTGATTGTGCCCATTGCCGTTGCCGCCTTGACCACCACGCTGACCATTGCCATTTGTGGGAAGATACCCAGTTTCCTTGATGCTGGTGTCGACGCCTTCCTGGAGAAGTTTATACAGCCTGGCGCTTTCGGATTGCACCTGGTTGAGATCTGCGATTTCGGTCCTGAGGGTGATGGCGAACTGATGAGACGAATAGCCCGGCAGACCGAGCTTCTTGCTGTAGTTGCATTCTAACGTGATCATGTTTGTTGTCCTTTTGTTATTTGTGTTGATGTGTTGATGGTGAAAAATGAAATGTCCCTAGATATTGTGCATTTGTGGCAGTGGGGAGACCGCCTGAACATCCAAAGACCACGGGCGTTTATAGTGGCCTCGGGACTAACCTCGCAGCATCTTGACTGCAATATGACGATAGCAGAAATGAAGTGCCCGAAGTGCGCCGGTAAAATGGCCCAGGGCTTTGTGCCGGATTACACGCATCAACAGGCACTTGTCGAGGGCTGGCATGAGGGCCAACCGAAGAAGTCGTTTTGGAGTCAAACGAAAGCACCCCGCAATCAAGGCTTTCCCATAGGTGCCTTCCGCTGTGAAAAATGCGGCTACCTGGAGCTTTACGCTGATCCCAAGTTCGCGGCCCAATAGCAGCAGGACTTGACCTCCTTGGTTAAAATGCGCAGGGCTCAATCCGTGAAGATTGAGCCCTTGTGGTGTTGCTCTGTGCTGGCGTTACTTCGTTTTGTATGCCTTGACCCCCTCCCCCATCTGCATCGCTTCCTGTTGTGCTTGAGCCTCCTTCCACCCCGGGGTCTCCTTCAACGCCAACGCGATCAGATTATTGGCGAGCCGGGTCATGGGGATCTGCCGGGCTTTTGCCTCGTGGTAAAGGGCGCAAACAAGGAAACGGGACAGGGGAGGGGTGTAGTGCTTTTGTGGCATGGCTCCTTTCGATTTGTGGTCCTTAATGAGCGAACCAAGTTCAATTCATTATACCAGCGCGAGGATGGATGCAGGAGTAGGGGGGGCAGACGAGATCAGCGGGTCGCCAGACAGCGGAGGAAATGCTGTCTCCCCACAGCCTGGCTAACCGGCCAAGAGGCTTGAAGGGCATCAGGGCTGTCGACCGTAATTGATTTGGCCAGAACTAAAACCCTGACCAGTCCGCCTGTCGGTGGAGTCTGATGGCCAGGAAATTTACTACGTTAGCTAAAAAAGGGGTTGCTGTCCCCTTTATGAATCCTCCCTGGTTGTTATTGACCTAACGTTCCCACCGAGCGTCAAGCTTGTATCCAGTTTTTATTTCGACTATCTTGCGCTGCTGCGATGGCGTAAGATTGTCGAACCCTTCAACTTCAGCCCGGGTTGCCGTTGGCTTAAATCGCACAAGACAACCCACTGTGCCATTGATACTGAAAGAACGGACATCGCTAACACTACGACCGTGTGGTAGTGCAAATACCAAAGGGCGGGAATCTCCAAAAAACTCTACTTTTGCAGGTATCTTACTCACCTGGCCATCCAGGTAATTCACAGCCAGGGTGCAGTCGACATCTCTGACTGCGTAAGGGCAGTTCGACAACGCGAGTCCACGACTTCGTCAATCGAGGTCCAGAATTCGATGGGCTGTATGTTTATCAACCAGTCCTCGAAGCCGCTTGTCGTATCATCGCTCGACCGTTCAGGCTCAGCTCAATGCTGGCGAGAACTCTACGATCCCACACGAAACCCCAGGCTCTCCATGTGGACTTCAAGGGCGACGCCGATGGTTGGACGATGGTGGGCTTCATCTTTATGGTGGATGAGTTCCGAAGTGACAACGGTGCCACTCGCTTCGTGCCGGGCTCCCACAAGTGGTCCACAGTTCCCAGCGATCTCATGAACGACCCCTTGGCGGATTACGAAGGCCAGATTCAGGCGTGTGGTCCTGCGGGCTCAATGATTGTTTACAATGGGTCTGTTTGGCATGGGCACGCCGCAAACTTGACTGACAAGCCTCGCCGCTCAATCCAAGGTGCCTACATCCGTCGTGAAGCGCCGTCCGGGATCGACCTGCCTGCTCGAATGCGTCCGGATACCATGGCTCGGATCAGCCCGCTTGCGAAATATATATTGGCCGTCTAACGGCTCAAATGCTGCCAGAAGACCTGCGGCGGATTCAGATCTTCCCTCGATGACGAGTGCATGCGGCAAGGCCGTTCTTGCTTTCTTCATTCACCGGTCGCAGATTCCTGGCGTAGACGGATCACGATCCCAATTCCAGAGCGTAACCGTCAGATACTCCAAGGTTCCTGGAACAAGTCCAGCGTTCTGAGCATCATTTTGGGCTTGTGCTAAACTAACCAGCGGGCGCATCATTCGGACGAGCGTCGTTGATAATGCGCAACTTACGCACGAAGAGATGGGAAGATGTCGGCTGCAGATATACGGACCGGACGGCTGGAGGTCAACGCGAATGAGGCTGATAATCAATAACTTACGCTCAAAAGGAATGCGGAAGGCCCGAGCTAGGATAAACGACTGGCCGTCGCATGAACATAGTTCGGCAACAACAGGTCTATGATGCGCATTTCCAAGATTCTACTGTTGCGGTTTCCATCACCGCCCAAGCCGCTGGCCGTTGTTCTGTGGAGCATCGGATGCGTCTTTATGGCGAGTTGGGCCGTCATTGCGGTCGTTCTTGGTCGCGGCGGGGCTTCGCTTCTATTCCTTCCGCTGCTCCTAGTGTGCTTGATCCAGCTACGCAAATCATTATGTGCTGGCAACGGTTGACCATGTGGCCGAACAACTGGGTGCAGGCGACACCGGGTTGCGCCCTGCTGCTTACCCACGCTCAGCGGCCCGGCATGCCTGAGCAGTTTTTACAATCGTTCATTCGCTGGAAAACCATTGAACATGTGGTGACTATCAGCACCCTCTGACCAATGAAAAGGAAACTGGAAGAATGTATTAAGCCTCTTAAACCGTGGGAGGGAGAAAGCGGCAAAAGTCCGGCATTTGTGAAGATGCTCCGAAAGGGGAGACTGTATCCGAAACCAAAGACCCCAAAGAAAACATAAGCCCCTAACAATGATGAATGAGCCGCGTCGTTAGGCGCTTTTGCAAGTTCACGCATAGAGATTTATGGATACCACAATTGTTACCGAGACAGCGCGAGCTACTCTGGACGGCACGGTCGCTTTTCCCGATGTTGTCCGGCAGTTGCTTGCTACCGGAGTTGAGTACTATCACGTTGATTATGTGGCGATGCAGAAGACTTTTTATGGCGCAGATGCCCGAGGATGCAACTGGCGGCGGGGCACGATGACCTGCAGGTGTTGGGCGACTCGGGAAAGCGATTCGAGGGCTACACCATGATCGACCGAATCATAGAATCCGCGTATGTCACATTCCGCGACGAAGAGATCCTCTGCCCGTGCCATGCTCTTCAGCTGGTAGATCACTTCAAAGGCGCTGTGGTGGGTCGGCATCTCCCCCTGCTCCGTGCGTGATCGGAAGGCATACGAGGAAGGCTCAAACACCTGATCGAACAGGTCTCGCAAGTATTTGGCTAACAGGCTGCAGATGAGGTTTTCCTCCAAAGAGAACCTGCATATAGCGCGGTATTCATGCCCTTTCTTCAGCTCCCATCTAACGGAGGGCGGAGCGAATGCAAACGGCTCGGGCCCAAGTACCCGCTGCCGAACCGTCAGAATAAACTGCCGCAACCTCGCAGCCCAGCCAGCGTCAGGTTCAGACTGCCGCAGATAGAACGTGGCCTGAAGCAACGAAATCAGATGCGGATTGGCAACTGGGCTTCGCTCGCTCGATCTGAACCGCGCCCACTTCGACCGAGGAGGAAGGATTTGGTAAATCAACTTTTCGGGCTGAGGATCGCGCTGATGGCCTATCAACCGGTCCACGTACTGCCGAGTATCACGCAGACCGGCTTCCTTGACCCGTAGATTGCAGAGATTCCGGATGATCTCGTTCTCCGAGAAATAATCAGCGAATGGTTTCATGGACGTTAGAGTGGAAAAAGGGAGCTTGGTCACGGAGGGATATTGAGGCTTTCCTGATGCACTTCACTGGCTGGGGCTATGCCACCTTTGTCAGCCAGTAGTTCGCCACATGCGGCCACCCGGACAACCGGCCAGCTACATTGGCGTACGCGACCAAACTCCCAAAACTGTGTCATAAGCAGAATCAGAGCGCATCGTGATCCTTGGAATTCCGGACCGCCTCCGTAACCGCGCCGCCTGGGCTTTGAATAGAGCACGAGACACCTGCAACGCGTATCGGTATCAAATCAGGCAGAGGTTTGAGACTTGTGATACTTGTGGGACCTGAGACTTCCTAGCTGGTGCTGGCTACTGGGGCGGCCAGGTCGGCGGTATTCGTCTCAGCGGTCTCACCAGTCTCAGTAGTCTCAATTGTCTCAACTTTTGAGACTGCTGAGACTTGAGACTTCGAAATATCGTCGCCCGCCCGTCTCCAGAATGTGGACGTTTGATCCATCGTCACACGTCTGGCGGCTACGAGTTTCTGCTTCATCCGGTAAAACGTCGCCCTGGAATAGCCCTCGCCATCCGCCGCCGCTTGCCATTGGCCAGTCGTCAGCGGCTTTTCATCCAGCAAGTCCACCAGCAGTTCCAAATCGTCATCTCGTTCGTCTGCATCTTCGCCGCGCTTCAGGTCAGCCGGATCGAGGTCTCGCCGCTCGACCATTACCGGATAACACCACTGCACGACGAATGGTGGCTGGGGTGGGAGATTGCGCAGCGTCATCTCCACCGCGAAACAGTTTTCCTCTTCGTGCTGCGTGAACGTGATGATGGTATCGGCGTCCCTGGCGAACATGCCGCTGCCGCTCAGTCGGTCCATGGCGGCCTTCTTTGCTTGGTTACCCTTGGAGAAATGATGCCCATACACCACGGCCGCGCCGGTTTTCTCACTCAGCTGCTCAATCTGGTGACAAAGGGCTCCAATTGCGCCCGCCGTATTCTCTGACCTGCCAATGAGCAATTTGTACACCGGGTCCAAAATGATCAGCGCATAGCGTTCGTTCTTGATCCGCTCGATGATCTGCTCCAGCATCTTCTCAAAATCCGCTCCACGACCGCGCAAATTCCAGAAGTTCAAATTACCCACGTCGGTTAATCCCTTCCTGGCGGTAATCTTTTGAAGACGCACTTTGATGAACGCCCGGTGAATCTCAAAATTGATGACCAGCACTTTGCCAGCGGTCGTAGGCCATTTGAGGAACGGAGTGCCGGTGGCGACGCTGATGGCCAAGTCCAACAATAGCCAGGTCTTCCCCACTTTACTGGAACCGCCGAGCACGCCTTTGGTGCCGCAGTGGAGCAGGCCGGTCACAAGCTCTGGGGGAGCCGCGAGGGTGCTATCCGCTAGAAGGGCGTTGGCGGCATCTATGTTAGGCAGGGTGATCCCCTCCGGGTGCGCGGGCTTGAGACAGATGATGCTTGAGGTTGGGCCTGACGCCGTCGCGCCGGAGGGCAGCTCGGGCTCACCATTATTAAATATGACGGATGTTGATTCAGCTTTCATATTATTAATAGAAGAGCGGGCTGGGGAGAATTGCATCCCCAGCCCGGGTGAACTATCCAGTGGCCTGCGCGGCCGCAGCCACGGGCAGAAGCCGCTGGATCACGGCCTCGATTTCCTTGCCCTCCTTCTTGAGCTTGATGTCGAATGTCGCGCGCTGACCTTTCATCAGCTTCTCCGCGTCAAACGCCACCAAGTCCTGGTCCTTGAGTTTACGGCCGGACCAACTCTTGTAGTCATTGCGGAAGATGCCCAATCCCCGCCCGAGCAAGTTATACCGCTTTTGCACGCGATATTTCTTGCCGGTTTTGTCGGTTGCATCTAGTTCACCAGTGAGAACCAGATCCTTATAGTCATTGCCATCCTCGTTCTTGCCACAGGCCATCACGAGGTCCACAATGTCGCCTAACTGCTTCCCACTCAGGGGCAGGTCCTTAACTTCAATTAAGTTTAAGGTCATAGTTTTGCCACCACCTCTTTTCACAGCTGGCTGCGGCGCTGTTCCGTTTGACCTGCCTAACTGCTCGGACCGGGACGGCAGGTCGGTCGCACGCATCCTCGAAACAACACAGAATTGCTTTTCTCTGAAGTTCTTGATGCATGCGATTCCCAGTCCGAAATCTTTTGGCTGTGGTGCCCGCGACGGCGCTAAGCGGCAACCAACGCAAACTCGTCGGGGCAAGCGGTTTGCTCAGAAATGGTCACCCACACTTCATAGAGGAGGTGCGAATTTTCCATGAGGAAGGCCGAACCGGAAATTCGCACGACCTCTTCGATCGCCTGCGTTTTGTCCAAGCCCAGCCACTCGGCCTTTGCGAGCGCCACCTTCGCGCTGTGCAGAGCGTCCCGCGAGTTCCAGGACAAGTGCTCCAATGTCTCAACCAGGTTGCTTGAACTAATAGTGGTGTTTGTGATTACTTTCATATATACGTCCGCCGTTATTGGAGTTGGGAGTTCACGTATGCCCGCACGCTGGCCACATCAAAAAGTCTGCAGCCATGTACTCTGGCGGATCTGATTTTCCCTTCGGCCTTCAGGGTGTAGAGCGTACCTCTGCAAATCCCAAAGAGCCTTTGGATATCGCGCCATCTTCCCCATTCCTGGTGCACGGCCGTGGTGTCGCACGCCCGAGCCGTAGTAGTTGTTAAGCCAAGAACGGCGGCGAGCTTTTCCACCCGCGATTGAGCTTCGCCAAACATTGACATTTGGCTATCACTTTTTGATGCCCGGCCTCCGCTGGGATGCGTCGCTCCACCCCTTGGCTCTAGTTCCTTCGAGTCAGAGCCATCTTTTGTCTTTTCTATTTTGAACATGTCCCAGTCATAACATAGGTAGCTGAAAGGCGTGTTCCCCGCTGTTTTCCGCAGAATGCGTCCTTTTCAGAGCTGTTTTCAGAATTGCAGGCCGGCTCCAGGAAGGGCTATCCTGCTGGTACTGTGAATGAACAACGCACTGACCGAGCGGGGAAAGAGGCTGGCTTTCCAGCCTTGAAGTTGTGGTTCAGCGAGGGCGAGCCCTGTGAACTTCGCTCGACAGAATTCCAGGCGAAGCCTGATGATCGTCCGCTGAAAGCCTCACGGAGCCAAGCGGACACGCATCAGTTTTCGTGGACAAGGGGCGTTCACGCGCTATCCATTTTTATGGTGCAACTCGCGGCTTGGTCCAAGAAGTGGGACCCCGGCGAGTTCAAGATGCGTGGGGAGACCGGCAGCCCAGCGGCCTCGTTAGACCTAGCGTTGGGGAAGGGCAAGCAGAACAATTGGATGACCAACATTTTCGGACGGCAAGAACAAAGCGGGCATTCCCTTCTCTGCGCATACATCCAGCGTCTCAACCCAGACAAGAAGCGAAAGGTTGATGCATATGAGTTGAGAGTCCGCGTGACGTGTTTTCAGCCGGAGAACGTGCATGTTTTCGTTGGGGAGAAGGAGTTGATGAGTGATCAGGAGCTCGAAGAATTAGCTACTGCCCTGTGTTCGGGCTGGAAGGGAACCCCCAATTTGCCATTGCCCAAGCCTGTCGTGCGGCTTGGCGCGGTCGAGCCATTGCCTGGTGAAACATCGAATGTTGATCCCCTTCAGTTCTACCCGTTCCGGTTGATAACAGACTCTCCACAATTCTTCCGCTCCCCGGGTCAACCAGTTCTAGAGGTTCTGCTCCCATCGCGTGAGGAGTTCATGAACGCCAAACTGTATGAACCGCCGGTCGTTCGCAAGGCCGTGGCCCGTCTGCAGGCTAAGCGGTGGGTCTGGGTCGCAGGTCCACCGAGTTCTGGAAAGACCACCATTGGCCTTCAAATTGCGTTCAGTGAACCACTGAGGAAGCTGCCGGCTTATTACCTGGACCTGACGGAAGCTGAATCTTCGAGCAAGGCTGCTATTCTTACTGCATATAGTAGGCTTCTTTCACGTAATGCAGTAGTTATATTAGACAATGTCCATCAAGACCCCATTTTCATGGAGACCTGCTACTCCACTTGGGGACGCCACGATCCCAAGCCGTTTCTGATACTTCTAGGTGCTCAGTTTGCGCGGTTGCCAGAGACTGGCAACGTGGCTAATCTGGTGGCTGAATTGATTCCTGCTGCGCTGGTTCACCGGCTTAATGCAACTGACTTTTCAGAAGTGATGGTGCGCTTTGCCGCGCGGTGCGGCGTCAATCGTAAGAAGCCCTTGCTTTCGAGGTCTCAAGTCGCCTACGCATGGCAGACCTTTGGTGGCGACATCCTTGTGTTTTTGAGGAAACTCTCTTCGTTGTCCAGCGACTTTTGGTACAAATCGAAATCCGACGCAGAGATCATGGCCGCATATGTGAAGGAAAACTACTTGTCTCGAATACCGAAGGAGGAAAGACGCGATCTTCTGTTTTTGGCGGCGTATTCATTCCTCGGGCGGCCGCTTAGTTTGGGCCTGTTTCACGATCATTTATTCAAGGAGGCGAGAAAACAAGGGCTTGTGCAACACAGTAGGATAATTCGTAGATACGATGAAATATTTGTAGAGGTGTTCCATCCTCAAGTTGCGGAGAGGATAATTGAAGGACGCCCTTCTGAGTTGGCAATTGAAGACTTGTATTTTGACATTATCGACAAGGACACCGAGGAGGTATATGGCTTGATGCAGGCACTCGAAAAGTGGGACAAAGAGGCTCATCTGGGAGAAGAGCCCGTAAGTTTTCAGGCGGTCATGAAAAGCCCGAGAGCCAAAGCCTGGATTAAGCGCGAGAAACTCCCGTATATTTCTAAGATTATCGAACGGTATCCTCCGATTGACATGGGGCTTGAGATGAAATTCCGTCGCGCCTTGGATGGAAAGTTGAGTGGCTGTCCTGGAAAATACGGCGTTATTCATCGGAACAAGGAGTTGGCCAAGAACGTTGGGGCTCTTGAAGCTGTCTCGATAAAATGCGCTATCGGTCCAATGGCCAAACCTCTCCACACGTGGAAGCAACGACAAAGTGATTATCAATTGGGATCATCCTCTCCTGTTCAGGCCGCGGCATGGGTGATACCTGACCCTGATAGGCCAGATCGGTTTCTCTCAATAACGGAAGGTATGTCAGAAGATCTACCACTCGCCTGCTGCCCAGCATCTGTGGATAACGGTTCCAAGCGACAGGGTGCAGCAGAGCCGGCTAAGGCCACCGGCAGAAAAGCGTTCCGGCTTAACAAGGGAATCTTTCTAAAGGTCAGGGAAGTAACCCAACATCGGACGTTCCAAGTCGCACAGAGTGTTTTAATATTTACGCATTCGATTTCGGACCCAGATTTGTTGAAATATGTGCTCATCAGCAAGCAGATACTTGACTATCGCTTTAAGGCCAGAGCCCCCGAAGATCCTGTATATTCAACGATTGAAATGACGGGGCGGATCGGCCATGGTGACCGAATGCCCGAACCGATGGGGAGTCCGGAAACGATCAAGACAGAGCGCGAAATCGAGAACGATCTGCTAACTCATGCCAAGCTCGAGGAAACTTTAGCCAAAAGGTATGGGAACAGGTAACGTGGTGGTTTGTGTCCGCCAGGGTTTCTCGTTTTCCTGACTCAGGTCCCAGAGGGTTGCTCAACCTGCAACCCTGGTAACTTCTTGATGGTTTCCTTCAGCGTGTCCATTTCCATATGCGTATAGCCGCGATGGATTTCTGCTGATTTGTGGCCGGTCAGTTTCATTCTCAGCTCCGGCGAAACACCGGCATTGGCAAGGGCGCTGGTGAAGGAATGGCGGAGGGCGTGGAATGTCCGTCTGGAAATACTCCGCACGCCAGTTCCCTTCACCTTCTGCAAATCAAGTCCTGCTTTCTCCACGATGCGTTTGAATCCCTCCGACAATCCATGCCTGCCGCCCGGGCCCAGTTCTGCCATGTGAGGGGTGATGTGCTTCTGGGACTTGTCGATCGAGGCCAGATTGCAGAGGTGGTCTTGCAAGTCGGGGTGCAGCGGGATGATCAGCGATTTCTTGTTCTTGGTCTCTAAGAATTTCAAGGTGCTGTTCATCAGATCCACATGGTCCCACTCCATCTTGGTACAATCGCCCAGCCGCGCACCCGTGTAATAGCCGAACATGATGACGGTCGCCCACTCTGTGCCCTGCGCTTGATCGATCAACATTTTGACTTCAGCCGCCGTAAATGTCCCGCGCTCCACACTCTGCCTTTCGGGCAGGTCCACTGCTTCGGCGGGATTGTTTTGGATGATCCCCTGCCTTCGCGCCCGGTTCAAAGCTGAACCAAGGATTTTAGCGTCGAGGTTGATTGTGGAGGCTGACACCCGCTCCTTCTGACGTTTGGCCATGAAGCGTTGAATGTCTCGCGGCGTCAGGACGGTGAGGGGTTTGTCTGCACGAGCCCCGAGTTGCGCTACGAAATCATCCACGACGCCTTTGTAACGCTCCGCCGTCCTCTCCGCTCAGCTGGCTTCTTTCTCCGTGATCCATTCCTTGAACCAGCTTTTGATGGAAGGCACCTCAATCACGGGTTCCCCGACCTTTTCGAGGATGTCGTTGATGACTGCTCGGACTTGGTTTTCGACCATTTCCCCGGCAGCCAATTTCTTATGGACTCGCTCTCATTCCAGCGCCGTTATCAGGGCTTTGTTGCGGTCAATATGCTTCGTGGAGCGCAGATGGAACTTGCCATCCAGACTTCTCCAGCCGGCGTGCCAGTACTTTGATTTCGGTCTTTTGAAGACACTAGCCATTGATGCTAGCATAACTGCTAGCGGACAAGGCTGTCAATAGCGTTCACAGGTGCCATAAGTATTAAGAAATGCACGCTGGTAAGGACTGGAATCGAAGCGTCGGTTCGATTCCGACCCTCGCCTCCAATGAAAACCCTTTATTTATAAGGGTTTTATTGGGGTCAGGGGAAAATCTTCAACGAAATCTTCAACGGTTTTAGCTCTCGCTCACTATCCGGCACGGGCACGTCGCGGACACGCCCAGTGCACGGATGCGAGACAAATTCAGCCTCCATATCCTTACAAAATGAAAGTTCAGGATATGACGCAAAGGTATCGCAAATTCAAACGCGCCTGGGGCATGTGGTATGCCTTTGACAACGCAACGGGCAATTCGGTCAGCCTCAAGACCCGGGTGAAAATCGAGGCGGAGCAAAAGGTTCAAGCCATGAACGAGACGGAACGGCAGCCGTCTATTAGCTTGGGTCTGGCGCGGGTGTATCTCAACGCCACCGATCCGAAACTGGCAACGCGGACATGGCAGGAGGTGATGGAAAACATCGTTTGCAAGAAAACGGATGAGACGCGGCGGCGCTGGGAAGTCGCAATCAAGGACCGGAATTTCGACTGTATCCGCAAGCTGCGGGTGGCGGAAACCCGCCCGGAGCATTTCGACCGGGCGCTGGCCGATGGGAAGGTGTCCAGCAATGTTTATCTGCGGCGGATACACAATCACGCGCTGGGGATGGAATGGCTGCTAAAATCGGTCATTCCGCGCCTGCAATGGCCGCGGCCGCTGTTTAAGACCAAGCGGGCAATCACGGCAGAAGAGCACGCGGCAATTATCGAGCGGGAGCAGAATGGGGAGCGGCGGGATCTTTACGAGCTGCTGTGGCACACCGGGGCATCGCAAACGGACGCGGCGTGTCTGCTGGCGGAAGACGTGGACTGGAACACGCGCACAATTAGCTACTCACGGGCGAAGTTGAAGTCGCGGGGCGGGATGGGCATCAAGCCGGCGCTGATTCGCTTCGGGGCGGAAATCGAGGCCATCTTGAAGCGGCGTCCGGGTTCCGGGCCGCTGTTCCCCTACCTCTGCACCGTGCGCGCTGGCGACCGGGCAACGGAGTTTCGTCAACGCTGCGACGGGTTGGAAATTTCGGGGGTGTCGCTGCACTCGTATCGGTATGCGTGGGCGGAACGGGCGTTGAAATGCGGCTACCCGGAGCGGTTCGCGCAACAGGCGCTGGGGCACAATTCCAAGGCGGTGCATCATGCCTACTCGAAACACGCCGAAGTCACGGTGCCCTCGCTGGACGATTGGGAGAAGGATTGGCAGGAGAATCCGCAACGCAGCGGGCAATCAAAGTTGCTGCCAGTGGATTTCCGGTCGGCGTTGGCTGCCGTCGCGCAATCGAATTAACGCGAGCGGGCTGCCGGCGGTCGTGTGGGGTCGCGGGGGCCGCGCTGCTCTCACTTCTGGCCGGGAGTGTGTAGCGCCGGGCCGTGGCTCGGGGGTGACAGGGCGAGCCGTTAGGCCCGGCGCGGAACACGGACGGCCAGAGGTGAGACTGACGTCGGGGGCCAGCGCATGACCGGGCCGCAGCGAAAGCCAGCGAGCCTGTGAGCGTTTCTGGAGCTAGGACCGGTGATGCGCTGGCCAGGGGAATCGGGAGGGTTCTTCAATTGGGGGCGATTAGCTAGCGTGCTGCTGTGATACCTAAAGCGTTGGTTGCGTATTGGCGGCGGTTTGGCTGAACTTTGGCAGGACCAATTGGGTGTGTCCGTCAGCCAGACTCACGACCCCGCGGGGATTATGCCATTCGGAAATCAAGTTGCCGTAATGCGGAGCCCAGCGGGAATCGTCAATCGTGCTCCTGTCCTCGCCCACGAGCATGATCTTGTTGGAAGGGGTCTTCACTTGGGTCAGCTTAAACGCATAGAGCTTCCGCTCACGAGTAACGATTGAGCTCATGCCCGGGTTGAATTGGCCTTGCAAATCCTAGCTATTAAGGGAATAGCTGTAAGGGTACTTCTGTTGTGGCGATCCCGCGCCAGGGTCCTGCGGGCAGGAGAAGAGCTTGGGGTTGAACTTGGAAATGTACGGCATGATCGCACTCTGGTTGACGTCGCGACCCCGTTGCCAGCAGATCCAGTCCTCAGGCTGCGGCCCATAAACAGGCGCCGACCCCGGAGCGGGAAAGTCACCGCTGTTGACATAAACGTGTCGGTGGTGCGCCAGGTCAGCTCGTCTAAGCATGAAACGTGGCCGGGCTGTCCGCCAACCAACGGCGGCCGTTCGCGCGTGATTCGCCCTGGTCGTGATCGGCTTTTGAAACCGACACCACCAGGTAAAATTACGCGCGACCGTGCGTCAATCCTTGGCGACCATCTGTCTCCGCGACTCGTTCCGCCAGGATTGCCAAACCGCCAGAATTTTGACGAAGCGAAGTTGATTTTGACTCGCAACGAAGGAATTGCCTTCCAAGAAAGATTTCGGCAAACTGTTTGCGCGTGAAGCCTGACGACATACTCATTGCCCTTCAAGACCTCACCGAGCGTGAACGCATTGAATTCTTGCCGCTCGCGCCGGACATGCGGAAACCCTCGCCTTACGCTCCGATTGAAAAATATCTTCTCGACTTGAGAAACGGCGCGAAACCCGAATCCGCAGCCGAAGACCTATTTACCGCGCTTTGCAACGATGTGCTCGGTTTTCAGCCGACACGACAAGTCGGTGTCTCCGAAGGTTTCGTTGATTTTATTCTGCCAGAGCCCACAGGGCAGACCATTCCACTTGAACTCAAACCTCTTTTCAAGCGCGATGGTCAGGATGCCTTGTGGCGTCAGGACGCCAACCCGGAGCATCATGTCCCCCAAGTTAAGAAATATCTTGCCGACCACGAATACCTTATTTTGACCGACCTTCGCACGGCATGGTTTTTCAGCGCACGCGACTTTTTCTTTGAGAGCAAGGCTTTCCACAAACAGCCGTTCGCCGATTTCCTCGCAAGCTCCCGTGAAACCCGCAGCGTGCTCGATGTCATGCGCCGCTTGGAAGACACGGCGGAGAAGCCTCAACTTGAACAGCAATTTTTTGAAGACCTCAAAATCTGGTTTGACGAATTTAACAAGGTCAAATGGTCGCCGCCAGAACTCGCCACAGAGTCCATCATCCTCCTTATAAACAAACTCATTTTCGCCCGCACGATTGAGGATTTCGGCCTCGTGCCCTATCACTACACTCAGGACGCCTACGCCCAGCACACGCGCGACTGGCAGGCCAAAGGACCGCACCGTATCGTCCCCAAGTTCCTTGCCCAGTTTGAGGAATTTTTCGACGACTACTACGACACTGAGATTTTTTCCGTGCGCGTCTGGGATCGTCTTGACAAATCCCCGCCCAACCTCCAGCGCTTTTGTAACAAGCTGAATTTCGTCCTCGGCATCAACACCTGGGACCAAACTTTCAAAACCCGTGGCATCGTCCACTACAACTACCGCCGTATTGACGAGGACATTTTCGGCAAGAGCTACGAAATGTTTCTTGCCGCCAACCGCAAAGACGAGGGCATTTATTACACGCCCGCCGGCATCACCGCGCCGATGGCCGACTCCCTGGTCAACTCGCTCGCCGGGAAAATCACGGACGAAATCTGCGATGCCGTTGGCAGCCAGAAATGCGACTTCAAACTCGCGGACAAACTCATGGCGCAACTTGCCGAAATCCGCGTGGCCGATACTGCCTGCGGTTCGGGCGGCTTTCTCATCAAGGCCCTGCGTTACTTCTGGCAGCAATACCAGCGCATTGACCAAGCCTGCGCGTGGGTTCAAAAAATCCTCAAGCCTGCCAACGGCGAAATGTATCTCGCTGAGATGCCGCCCAATGTTCAGGCCGCGCTCGCCTTCCGCCAGCGCCACAGTTTTGACAATCGCCGCATCCTTATCGCGCAGATTTTGCTCTGTCACATTTTTGGCGTGGACAAAGACCCCGGCGCGCTCGAAGTCGCCAAGACCAATATCTGGAAGGAAGCCGTCAAGCTTTCTCCCGCCGATTACAATTACCGGCTGCTCAAAACCGACGTGGTCAAAATCCTGCCTAACCTTGAACTCAATTTCCATTGTGCCGATTCCCTCGTGGACGTGGAATTGCAAAAGCAGGTTGAATGGCTGGTCGAGTATCACCAAGCCGAGTTGAAAAAACTCTCCCAACTCCGCAGCCGCTACATCGAGAATCCGATGCAGCACGAGGCCCTGGAAGAATCCTTGGCCTTGCGAAACAAACTTCGCGCCAATTTCATCGAGCATTTCCAAGGCGAAAGCCTTCCCTGTCAACCCGCCGGTTTCGCGCTCCACTTCTGGCCATGCTGGTTCTCGACGGACGGCAAGCACATAAAGACGCCGGGCTTCGACGGCATCATCGGGAATCCGCCCTGGGAAGGCTTCAAGCCATTCCGCAAGGAATTCGCCGCCAATTTTTATCGCGGTAAACCACAGTTCAGCAAAATGGGGATGGACGGCCCGACGTTTGACAACTGGTTTGAAGAAGAGTTGGCAATGAATAGCGAATTTGCTGCTCGCTGGCACGAATATCAGGTCGGTTACGAGCACCACTCGCAATTCTTTGGTCACCGGTTCAAATATCAAGGTGGCGGCGATTACAACCTGTTCAAACTGTTTATAGAAGGCGACCTCGCGCTCCTGCGTGACGGCGGCCGACTTTCACTGCTCGTGCCGTCCGGCCTGCAAACTGACGAGGGCTGCGGCCCGCTCCGGAAACTGCTGCTCACTGAGCACCGCTTTGACGAGTTAACTTCATTCGAGAACCGCGGTTACGCCGTGATTGAAAATGGCAAAGAAAAGACCAAGCACATTTTCCCGGACGTGGACAGCCGCTACAAATTCGGCTTCTTCAAAGCAGCGAAAGGCGAAAAACCAGATAACAACCACACCTTTGACGCGCGCTTCTACTTGCTTGACCCTAAAGATGCCTTCAAGCCGCCAATTCATTACAGCGTCGAAATGATCCGCCGCTTTTCACCGGAGAATTTTAGCATCATGGAATTCCGGTCGGAAACAGACTACCAACTTTGCGCCAAAATTCGCGGCGACCATCCGTTACTCCAGGAACACGGCTATCGCCTCGCCAGCGAATTGCACATGACCAACGATAGCCATTTCTTCCGCAAACTCGACGGTAAGAAGACCCCAGCCGGTCAGTTGCCGCTCTACGAAGGCAAGATGATTCACCAGTTCGATGCGAAATATTCACCCGGCAACTATGCCGTTGAGGAAGATGAAGTCCGCGAGCAACTGCTGCGTAAGGAAATTTATCGCCTCGCCAAACTGGTTCGGGAAGCCGAGCCGAAGAAACTGGAAGGCGAAGCCACACCTGCAAACCGCGAAGAACTTGAAGAACGACTGCGTGCAATCTTCGCCGCCGAAAAGTTCAAACTTCATTACGAGTGTCCTCGCATAGTTTATCGGGAGATTGCCGCGACGACCAATGAACGAACCATCATTGCCACCGAAGTTCCTGCAAAGGTCTGCCTGAATAACAAGCTCCCATACCTTTCACCACTTGAATTTCAGTTGTCCGACAAAGGCCAACTTAAACAAACCGAGCTAGACCCAAACGAAGCACGCAGTTTCCTCGCGCTGCTCAATTCGCTCGTTCTGAATTATTACATTCGCAGCAAAATCTCGGCGACGCTCAACATGTTTTACATGTATGAGCTTCCGGTTCCAAAACTTTCTCCCGCGCATAAGACGAAGCTGGCCGCTGCCGCCACCAAGCTATTGAAAAATCCGCGCGACGTGAAGGAACGCGCCGCGCTGGAAGTCTTTATCGCCCGGGAGCTTTACGCCGTGTCGGACGATGATTGGAAACATCTAACTGGTACTTTCACCTTCGGCAGCGGCGATTCAAAAGCCGAATTGGACGAAATCATCCGCCAAACTCTTACCCCATAATCGCTAGTGCCGGCAGACAAGGCCAAAACCAAAACGGACACCCGCCGTCCACCGCAGGTATTATTTGCCACATCGCGTGCCCGAACCCGCCCGGAACATTTCGACCGGGCGCTGGCCGATGGCAAGGTGTCCGCCAATGTTTATCTGCGGCACATTCACAATCACGCGCTGGGGATGGAATGGCTGCTGAAATCGGTCATTCCGCGCCTGCAATGGCCCAGGCCGGTGTTCAAGGCCAAGCGGGCAATCACGGCAGAGGAACACGCGGCGATTACCCAGCGGGAGCAGAATACGGAGCGGCGGGACTTCTACGAACTGCTGTGGCATACCGGCGCATCGCAAACGGACGCGGCTTGTCTGCTGGCGGAAGCTGTGGACTGGAACAGCCGGACAATTAGCTACTCACGGGCGAAATTGAAGTCGCGGGGCGGGATGGGCATCAAGCCGGCGCTGATTCGCTTCGGCGTGGAAATCGAGGCCATTTTGAACCGGCGTCCGGGGTCCGGGCCGCTTTTCCCTTAGCCGCCTGGTATGCTGCCCTTGTGATTTGCTGGCGCGAGGTGGTCGTGCAAGTCAACGCGTCTAAACATGAAACGCGGCTGAGCCGTCCGCCAATCAATGACGCACGTTCGCGCGTAATTTGTCCTGGTGGTGTCGAATTTGAAACCAGTTCCGCGAGGGGGTACAGGGCGCGGTGCTGGTTGCAAATTCGACACGACCAGGCATTCATGGGGTGAGCGTTCGCGTGTTGGGCATGGGACTTGGCCATGTTCGCTTGCAAGTCCCATGCCCAACACGGGAACGCGAAAGGGGAAAGTTTTGCATTGTGGGGGCGCGGGGCCGCGCTGTTCGCACTTCTGGCCGGGAGTGTGTAGCGCCGGGCCGTGGCTCGGGGGTAGCGGGGCGAGCCGTGGCCCGGTGCGGAACACGGACGGCCAGAGGTGCGACTAATATCGGGGGACAGCGCATGACCGGGCCGCAGCGGAGGCCAGTGAGCTTGCGAGCGTTTCCGGAGCTAGGACCGGTGATGCGCTGGCCGGGGAATTGGGGGGGCGTTCAATTATGAGACGTGGCAGCGTAGCAGGTCGGCGCGGGGAGTAGAGCCGTCGTCATGTCCCGCAGGGTGGCGTAGTTTTCTAAGGGATCAAGAACATACTAAAGTACCATTAAAGGCTGAATCGTTATATCCCACCATGGCAGGTCGTCTGAACGCGACAGCCGCTTTTCAAGCTCCTGCTTTTCTTTGCCGCAAAGTTTGACGCC
>Ga0224558_1001614_pt1 | contig 23052 bp, 16 predicted proteins | sample 714S32024metaG_FD_180682 | JGI IMG/M metagenome (GOLD analysis project Ga0224558, IMG submission 180682) | Peat soil microbial communities from Stordalen Mire, Sweden - 717 S3 20-24 | ecosystem: Environmental > Terrestrial > Soil > Wetlands > Peat | place: Sweden: Norrbotten County, Stordalen...
GTTGGTATTCAAGCCCGGGCAGTTCTATGTTCTGGCAGCCGTTAGCGGATGCCTGCTATTCGTGTTTCTGACCTTGCAGGCCGGAACGCCAGTAATGACCGCCGCGCTGATAACGATTGGCGCGACTTTCGTCTTCCGCGTCCTGGCGATCCAATTCAACTGGAAGACCAGCCCGGTCTGGCAGGAGCCGACCGATCAGAGTCCCACCGGCTCTGCGGGTGGGGCTGCCAAAGCTTAGGGGGCTTACTTCTTAGCTTTTGCATCCTTCACTTCGACTTCGGCGGCGACCATGGTGTAATAGATGGTCACCTTAGCGCCCACTTTGATGTCGCCGGTGATTTTGGTCTTGCCGTCCCGGGCGATCTCCCATTTGTCGTTGCCCTTTTGCACCGTAATGGTGGTAGGGGTGAGTTCGAGCACAGGACCGGTGACCTGGTAGGTCTTGGCATCAGCGGCGTTGAGGGAACTCGCGGCCAGCAGCGCGGCGGCGCAGATGATTCCTAACCAAGGTTGTGTTGTCTTGCTCATAGCATTTATTGTCTATTCTGGTTTCGGTAATTTTGTTGCAGGGGAATTACTTTGCGGTCTCGGCCGGCTTTGCTGCGGCAGCTTTGGCGTCAGCCGCGGCTTTCTCAACCTTGACCGGCTTCTCCGTGCCGAGGCGGCCATTAGTCCAGTCGTAGATGAACCCCATGTTGTCGAGGACGGCATAGGCGATCACGAGCAGGATGACGAGCACAATGAGCTTGGGCCACGGACTTTTCTTTTCGGCGAATGGATCGATCAAGTCACGCTGGGAGCCTGGGGGCAAGGCCGCCACGGCGGTGAGCGAGCCTCCGAAGGGCACGTTCATCTTGGCCTTGGCGTTCACGGCCCAGCCGTTGGCGTCGAGGATGGGGCCAAGGTTACGTCGGCGCAGCTTGAGGAAGGCCATGATAACCGACGGCGCGGAGATGGCGAGAAGGATCGCCAGGAAGGCGAGCGGGATCTGCCACCACACCAGACCGAGAATGTGACCGAAGATGCCACCCAAGGCCCCGAGCAAGGTGGTCAGGACCAGGCCGATGGCTGCCAACGTGCCCGTGTCGATCTTCTGCTTCGGCGGCTCGATGGGTTTGGGGGGTTCCCCGCTGGCGGCGGCCTTGGCCGCCTCCGCCAGTTTGGCATCGGCTGCCGCCTCCGCGGCGGCGGCGCGTTTAGCCACCTGTTCTTCGATCATGCGCACGAGTTTATTGTATGGCGCAAAGAACGCCTGCCGGATGCTGATCGGGTTGTCAATAATCCTCGTGATGGTGGCATCCCAATCGCGGCCCTTGCGGTCGTAGAAGATGCCGTTGCGGCCGACCATGAGATTGTCCGAGTCACCGCCGGTGAACGCGGCAACGATATTCATTTTCTCCCCGCTGCCTTTGCGGTAGCAGTCGCAATAGGCGAGGTAGGTGCCCGCAAGGCCCGCCATGGCGGCGTGTTTGCCGGCATCCTCGACCGTGATGCAAAGGTCACAACTCCGTTGGTCGAGATAGAGAACGCCCGCCTGGAAGATGGCCTTGTCCTTGCGACCGTAGAAGTCGCGGAAGTTGACGAAGTTGTTGCAGAGCTTGCCGAGGTCGCGGTGGTAGTGCACCAGCCGGTTGAGCCCGATGACGGCCTGGGAATTACCCTCCTCGGCTTTGTCCTTGGCGACGAGAGCGGTAAGGGTTTCCCTGGCCTTGGTTGCCAGGATCTCCCGCACGCGCTTGAGCCCGATTTTCTCGACCGCCCCGCCGGCTTTGCCGCCGCTCCAGGTGTCAAAGGCGCTGAGTTTGGCGAGCAACGCGGCCCAGTCGGCCTCGGTCAGGGCCGTCTTGTCGCCGAGCAAGGGCTTAACAACGGCGGCCTGGAACGTGGCGATGGCCCCGGCCCAGGCCGGGTTGATGGCTTGCGTGAGAGGCAGTGACTTGTTGGCTGCCACCTGCGCAAGCGGGAAGCTGGCAATGTCGGCGTGCGCAGCGGTGAGATCCTTGGCCCCAAGCGCGAGAAAATCCTTCTCGTCGCGGTTCAGCGCATTGAGGGCACGCGGGTCAAAGGCCGCCAGGCGGCAGCGCGCAAAATAGTCATCCACCTTTGCCTTGACAGCTTTGACGGCAGCCGCCGCGGCTTCGGTGTTCAGCCCGAGCGGCAGCACCGTCACGTCGCCTTCCGCCTTCTTCCACCAGTCGGAATAGGCGCTGGCCTCGGCGAAGAACTGATCAACCTTCGCCTGGCTGACGCCGGATTTGCCGCTGGCATCGGCGTCCCCGCCGAGGCAAGTAATGATGTCGTTGATGACAGCCTTGGTCGCGTCGTCCCCGGCGGAATCGGCGGGCACGATGCCGTCCCCGTTGAAGGGCTTGGCGGCGAAGGTTTGGGCGGCCGCCGCAGCCTCGTCAATAGTGATTTCAGTTGTTTCCGTCTTGCCCAGGACCTGCCGGGCGAAAGCGGCAATCAGCTTGCCTTCGGGTGCGGCGGCGTTGACGGCGGCCAGCCGCAGCGTGGGCGCGCCTTTGAGCAGGTCGTCAGGGTTTTTGAGCAGGCCGCCGGCCCATTTGACAGCGGCAATCAGTTCTGGTGCCCGGACGCGGCCGTCCTTGTCTGTGTCAATCAGGGCCAGGGTTGCCTTGTCGAATTCCAGCCCCGAAGTGGGACAGGCCAGAGCGACCCAGAGTTTCTGGTCCAGTTCATCGAGGGCCATGAGGTCGGCCCCGGTTTCCAGTTTGACCTGGTCAAAGCCGCCCGCGCGGAAAAACCGCCATTGCTTGGAAGGTCCTGAGTTTGTCATATAAGACTAATCCCATTGCAGTGGCTTGAGAACTTGTAGGCGGTTCCGGCAATCAAGCGGAGATCGTTATCCTTCTTGCTGGGCGCGGGTTGGCTTGCGTACTGGTCCTGGAGTACCACACGCAGGCTCCAGTGCTTGTTGATGGCGGTTTCGATGCCGACCTCGAGATTAAGCAGGTAATCCTGCGCCCAATCATCCACCCTGGGCAGGTACTCGAGTGACTCCCAGAGTCTGGTGGTAGCGGTCAACTTGTACTCATACCGTTCAGCCAAACGTGCCGCCCAATAGCCATGCGCAGTCTCGCCTAGCAGATGTTCTTCGATCAGCGTTGGGCCGCCTTCCGCCGCCAGCGACATCTTGTCGTTCTTGATCAGGTAATACCCGCCCATGGGGCTGACTTTAAAGCGGTACTCGATGCCGGCGATGCCATCATACTGTCCGTCCAGGCGCAGGCCACCGTAGAACCGGTCGCTGAACAAGTGGTTGTATTGTCCAAAGCCTTGCACAAACTCCGTGTTCTTACTGTTGACGTCGTTCACGGTGCTATCGCCGTAACCACCGGAAGCGCCCAGGAGGATTTCATCCTTTTCCCATTTCCGCTTCGTGTCCAGACTTATGGTCGCCAGGAACGACTCGCTGTTGCCACGGGTGAGCGTGAGTCCCGCAGCGGCAGTGGTAACCCAGGCCAGCGTTTCAGGCGGTGGGGGTGGGGCGGCGGCTGCCGGTCCCTGCGCGGACGCGATTCCGCAACCGACCAGCAGAGCAGTGGTGATGCCGAGCAGGGTGCCCGGAGTGTGTTGAGATGTCAGGATTTTAGTTAGTTTCTTCATAGGTTTAGTTGTTTGTCTTTGGTTTGCTACGAGCCTCAGGCTGACCTCAAGCGATAAGTGGAAGCGAGCCTGCTGGGTGCAGAGGGGCCTCGCCGGTGCCGGCGCACTGAACGCGTCAAGTTGCTCCGCTCGCAGACTCGCCCGCCACGTTGCATAGTTTCGCTTGGAGAAGCCGTTTCCTTATAAACGAAACCAGGCACAATTTCAACACACAATACGAAGAAGATAATATTGCCCCGGGCAAATTCTCCGCCGGGCCTAAACCGTTGACAACACTAGCATTAGGTTGCAGAGGGCCGATACATGTCGCGAAGGTGCCAGCGCCAGGTAAAGCTTGAACTCCAAACGACGTCCTGATTTCGCCAGGCGGAGCCGGACACCAGTCAGTGGCCTGACGGTGCTTGGACCCTCTCCTTTGCTATTTACCGGAGTCTTGGTTGACTCCGCCGACCAGGTCGGCACCCCAAACAGGCGAGCCGTTGGCCCCTCCCCGGCTGCCGCCCGCTCCGCCCACCGCCGCGGACAGGTCGGGAGCCTCCCCGTAGACTCGCCGGACACTCGCCGTAGTACCTCCGTTAGGCTAACGGAGGTACTACGGCGAGTATCCGGCGAGTATCCGGCGTAGCCCGTGCGCGGCTGGGGAGGGCTGAGCTAGGGAGGGTGGACGGCCTGCAATGCGTCACCGGGTAGTGTCAGCGCAACAATACCCGCGCATCCCATTGATTTCCAGGCAGTTGCGGAGCCATCGATTCCCTGGGCCCGGACTGCACACATTAGTGGCTAAAGCGGCAGATCCACCAGCCAGCGCCAAACATCGGGGTATTGGTGCGGCAGCGCCCCTGAGCGAAGTGGTTCGGAGTTCGAGCTTTCGCTGGGAGGGGCTGAGGCGTGGCCTCCAACGGCACTGTCCAAGCTAAAACGTGGAATCCCAATGGATTAGCGGCGGTCGCGAATTCGCCCTTAGGGAGGTCCTAATTCACTCGGACAGCAGGCTTGAGTGTCCAGGTTTGGAGCCGGGCTTGTTCGAGAATCTTCGGCGCGCGAAAGCCTTCCCGGTGGATAATCCAACCGCCAAAGAGGCCCGGCGTGTCCTCAGCAACTTGGCGGGCGGGCAACAGCTTGAGGTGTTTGCCCAGCTCGACGCCTTGTTCCAAGGGAAGCCGGCCTGATTTTCGGTGGAAATCGTAAGCCGCGGCGAGGGCTTTGAGGAAGTCAGCCGGCGGAACCGCATCCGCGCCGATGAACACGCGGGCGGGCACCCGCCGCTCGGTTTCGATGAAACTGGCGAGGTCGCGGACGGTGTCGCGGAAGGCGGGCCAATCTATTCGACTCAAGTCGCAGGCCGCCGGCGGGGGGCTGTCAGGTCCCAAGAGCCCCTTGGAGATCAAGGGGAAAGGCAGTTTTTCGCCGGCGATAAGTTTGGAGAGCGACGTCGTCAGCAATTCGAACTGGTCGGCGGCAGAGTACGAACGGTCCGCAATGACTTGGAAATCCACCCCTTTGGCTTCAGCGGAAAGAAGGCGCGAAGCGAGTTCGGCCACCTCCTTCTCTGAGGCCCCGTGCAAGTGAACCGGGTCCGGATAAATGGTCGGCAGCTCGCCAGCGGTGACGAATCGCACGCCAGGGATTGAGCGGATATAGTCAATGTATTCCCCGAACCGGCGGAAGGCGGCCTCGGTTTCGGCCGCGGGTAGCTGCGGCGGGGCTTTCCATTGTTCGCGGGGCGGGTTGGCGCCGCGGCGGAAGTTTACGCCGTCCCAGAACTGCTGATGGACCCACTCACAGGGATGATAATAAATGCTGATTAAGCCGCTGCGGGGCTCTTTTTGCAGGCGCTCAACGATGGCAGCGACCTTTTGTTTGGCCGGCTCAACCGCCGCTGGGTCGTGCAATTCCATCCGCGTGCAGTTCTGGCCCATGTGATAAACGTTCAATGCACCGGCATACCAAAATGGCTGCTGGTCCAGTCCGACATGGTCGCCTTCATCCACGTAGCAAGGCACGCCGTGCGGCGCGACGCCTATGCTCTTGAGAGCAACGATAGCTTGGGGCGCCCAGGAGGAACCTGGTTGGCCATAACAACCCAAGGTGGGGACCGAGAAGATCCGCCGCACATCGGCTGCGCCTGGGCCTTCGCGACGAGCGAATTCTTCCATCCCATCCAGCAAACCGCACTCGGCAAGATACTCCGAGGGTGTCGGGTGCACCGAATGAAAGTTCGCATGATAGGCGATATCGTGCTTCTTGAGTGCGGCGATGACATCCTTCCGCCCCCGCCGCTCCAGCACCCGGGCTTTCTCACCAACGACCTTGAATGTGGCACGGATGTGGCGCTCGGTGAGCATCTGGGCCAGGCGCTTGCAAGCATCGTCATCAGCCGGCAAGAGGTAATCCTCCGTGTCGAACCAGAGGATCACATCAACGCGCGCGTTTGCGGCTGCGCCGGGAAAGCGCTGGGCGAGGAAGGCAAGGCCGCAAAGCATCAGGGTAAGCAAGCGGAGGTTTCGTTGCATAGCGGGGTCTCATATCTTGTTTTTCGGACGCTGTCAAAGAACTTGAGCAAGCACATGCCGAAGCGCCGCTGGTCGAAGGGCGGGCTGGCCTTTTATGACAGGTCATAATAATCTGAGCAGCACGCTAATTATGAACTCATATCGAACCAGGGGGAAGCTGGCGGGGATTTTGGAAATCGCCGCATTGCTGATAGCTGTGGGTGCAAGCACGGGGATAGCGCAGATTGCGCGACCTGGGGCATCCCGAAACCTTGTGTTGTGGGACACCTTGTCACCAGTCGGGGACAGGCTCAAGCCCGAGGACCGCTCTGGCTGGAAAGCGGTTCCAAACGACTTGCTACGGTTGGAAAAGGACCCGCTCAAAGCCAGCTCGGACCCGGGTTACTACGGTCGAGACTATTCCTTTGCGGGTGACGCGGTCGTGGAAACGCCCGGGCTGATCGCGGTGTTCGCGTCGGCTAAAGGGCGCGTGACTCTCTACTCCAAGCCAGATTCGTCCAGGAAGGATAAGGAATCGGGAGCTGCCGACTGGATCGGTGGCAAAGTCGTGGAGGTATCCCCTGTCCGCGCCGCGGATGTGTCTGGCACCATCAGCCGCCTTGAAGTGCTGCGGAACGCTGACGATGAAATCGTCCTGAGGGTCGGTTTTTCGCATCCGGGTTCGCCCCAGGTGGCTGGCGTCTTTTCGTTCGATAGGACAGGCATAGTCGAGGTCAAGCTGGTTGAACAGATGAAACATGTCCGACTTTCGAGCTCGATGGAATACGGAGTCGTGCCCAGTTTTGTCGGCGACGACCTCATTTACAGCGCTGCGCAGGACACCGCTACGAACGTGCTCAGTGTTCCGGCGGAGAACTTGATCCTGGGGCTGCTGCCAGGAGAAAGCACGGAGTTGGTGGTGACCTGGCCGAAGGGCAAACAGCGCCTGAGTCTGCGCGTCGGTGAGGAGAATGGAAGGCGCATGATTCAGTCAATGGATCTCGACAACGACGCGCACAGCTTCTATTTGGCGGCGTTGACTGCGCCGGGCATTTGGCATAAAGAAGTTTTGACACCCGACTACCTGGAGAAGGAGGTCCGGATTCAGTGGAAGCGACCTTTTCCGGCCAGGTGGAAAACGCAGTTATATGAGGAGGACCTGAGAACCACGTTCGTTTTCCGGGAGTTCAAGGGGGGAATCTGGCGAGGGGTTGCTGGTTCATATGAATACCCGGCCTGGTTTAGCGGCGAGGACGCATTTTACCGATTCAGCAAGAAGGTTCCCCCCAATGGCGAATCACTCATTTACTGCCTGGAGGAGCGCGACACGCCGCTAACGGTTTCGACGCCAGCAGATATTCTTAAACAAACTCTGGGGAGGGAAGCCTCTGAACCCATCCTCGACGTTGCGGGCCGAAAGCTGCGCACCCATCATCGAAGAGGGGGCACGGGGGTTCGACGCGCCTGCACCTGCGGCTGCACCGAGGCGATCCAGGCAGTCTTTGAGGCGGGCGAAGAAGTCAGCCGAAAGGACGACATCCAGGGAGCGCTGGATGATATGATTTATTTCGTGCACTGCCATGTCGAGCGAATTAACGAGTACCGACAATTCGCGGATGAGGTCCTGAGAATGCTTGAGAAAAGAAGACGGTCTTCCCCGGAACTGAAGCCTCTTCTCGACAGTCTTGAGGAAATCGCGCGGCAAATCCCACAGGAATGCGAGGTGCAGAAAGAGAACATGAAGACGTTCGGATATGCGGATGACCTGTCTCGCAAGACCATCGCTCTGACCGCGAGGAAGGATCCGAACAATGTGAAGGCCTACATGGAGTTGCTCAAGGCCTGGAGAGAGATGGGCGGCGCCCAGGATTACGTGGTGGCGAAGTGCCATACGATCACACGGAACCTTTGCCAGGCGGCCGGCTATGGTTGCGCAGCGCTGCCTGATGCCGTGTCTCTGGCCGAGGAAATCCGCGCACGGTGCCGCCAAACCCTGCGGAATCCGGACGGTTATGAGATTTGGGCTGACTACTAAGTCATGAAGCCCGAGACCACCGCCGCCATTTGCCTGTTCGCCGGGCTGCTTTTGATTCCGGGCTGCGAGCGCACCCCGGGAACCGATGGGCCGAAGCCATCGAAGGGCAGCCCGGGGCCGAATGCTTCGCTCAGCCCGAAGGCGCCAGGCGCGCCGCCGGGAATGGTTCGGATTCCGGGGGGCCGGTTCCAGATGGGAGACAACCAAGAAGTGGACGCCAAACCTCACCCGGTCACCGTCAGCGCTTTCTTTATGGACGAGACTCTGGTTACCCAGGACCAGTACGAGAAAGCGATGGTCGATAATCCATCTCGTTGGAAGGGGGCTAAGAACCCGGTCGAACAAGTGCGCTGGTCGGACGCGGTGAGGTTCTGCAACAAACGCTCTGAGCTGGAGGGGTTGCGACCTTGCTACGATCTGAAAACATGGAAGTGCGACTTCGATGCCGATGGGTACCGGCTCCCCACGGAAGCTGAATGGGAATACGCGTGCCGAGCCGGAACGACGACGGCGTATTTCTTCGGGGATGATGACGCGAAATTGGGGGATTACGGCTGGTTCGATAAGAACTCAGGCGGGCATCCCCGGCCCGTTGGGCAGAAGCAACCCAATGCCTGCGGACTTTTTGATATTTGCGGCAACCTCTGGGAATGGTGCAACGATTTTTACCGGGTGGATTATTACAGTGAATCTCCTTCAACGGACCCCAAAGGACCAGACGCTGGTCAAACGAAAGTGGTTCGAGGCGGGGCGTGGAGGTTCAGCGCGCAGCGGTGCCGGTCAGGTTATCGCTACAACGAGAATCCTGGGTATGCCGATGTCTGTTTCGGCTATGACATTTACGGTTTTCGTTGTGTCAGGAAGGCCGCCGGAGAGAGCAAGTAGAGACCACGTCGCGGCGCCAGCCACTCAGGACAAGCGGTATATGAGAACCCCAGCAACGTCCGCGTGGGTTTTAACAGCTTCGAGCCACCTAACTCCAGGACCAAGTAGAGATCACCCCCGAGCTCCTCGTTGCCACTCGCGAAGTCCTGTGGCATTTTGCGAAGGAAAGCGTTTATGAAGACACACCTCACCGTTGCAGTCATACTGTTCGTTTCACTTCTCAGCATTCGCGCCGGCCTGCTCGACACGCTCGGATTTGGGAAGAAGGGGACCAACGAGACCGCGGCATTGCCAGCCGCCCTGACTGCTTCTCTCTCACAAGACCAAGTGGTCCAGGGGCTAAAAGAGGCTCTGGGAAAGGGCGTTCAGCAAGCGGTGAGCCGACTCGGCCACGACGGCGGCTTTCTGACCAATCTGAATGTCAAAATCCCCATGCCCGAGAAGCTGCACATGGTGGAGAACACGCTACGGGTCCTCAAGCAGGACAAATTGGCGGATGAGTTCGTCGCGACGATGAACCATGCCGCCGAACAAGCGGTGCCCGAAGCCGCCGGAGTGTTTGGGGATGCGATCAAAGGCATGTCCATCGAGGATGCCACGGCCATCCTGATGGGGACCAACAACGCGGCGACGCAATATTTCCGGAGGACAACGGAAACGAATCTGTTTGCGAAGTTTCTGCCGATAGTAAAGCGGGCGACGGATCAAACTGGGGTGACAGCCACCTACAAGCAGCTCACAGAGAAGGCCGGGGGAGCAAACTCGTTCGGCTCGTTCGGCCGGTCGTTACTCGGAACCGAAAGCCTGGACGTGGACGCTTACGTCACCAACAAGGCGCTGGACGGCCTGTTCAAAATGGTGGCTGAAGAAGAGAAAAGCATTCGCGAAAACCCAGCCGCCCGAACAACGGCGTTGTTACAGAAGGTTTTTGGGGCAGCGACAAAGCAGTAGAGTTAGAGATTTTGGCCCGCGCGGCTCGTTTAAGAGCACGTCCGGCGCAGGTTTGAATTGGGCGACGAGAATCCGGACTTGCGGCCAGCGTCGTTGATAAGTGGCCGCTCACCGGAAGCTATTAGGTGAGACCCATCAAATCCATGTGAAGCCGCTGCAGCCTATTGCCCACACGGGGTTTACATTCTGTCACAGCACTCTGGGAAAAGATTTAACTGCGCTTTGCTACGCCGTATCGATACTGTAACTGTTTAACGTGTTAGGTACAAATTTTACCCTAATGTACACCTGGATAAATGAGAAAGGAAATACAATGAAAGCTCCCGTCGTCATTCTGCGCTGGCTGATTCTGCTATTCGCGGTGATCGCCTCGGCTACTGTTCAAGCGACATGGATCGAAGACGAGATCGCGACAAATATGATCACGGTCACGGCTTCAAGCGAATATGGGCCGCAGCAGACGGTGAAGCACCTGGTGGACGGATCGGGAATGCAAGGCGGCGTCCACGATAACGACGGCTCGTCGCAAACGATGTGGCACACCGCGGAACGGCCGCCGCCGACCCGTCCAGCCGAGGGCTTACCGGCGTCGCCGGCGTGGGTCCGGTTTGATTTTGCGCAGCCGCAGAAATTCGACTCGATTCACCTTTGGAACCACAACCAGGCGAACCTCACGGACCGGGGGTTCCGCAGGGCGCGCCTGTTCGGATCGGCAGAGGGCACCACATGGTTCGCGCTGACAACGCCGGATGTCGTCGAGTTGCCTCGGGCGAGCGGGAGCCCCGGGCTTGAGGCTGTTGTCATCGCGAACGCCGCGAAGGGTCGGGCGTTGAAATCGGTCGTGATCGCAGCGGAGACAAAAGACGGGAATTACGGCAGCGATTATTTCGGCCTGAGCGCCGTACGATTCGGCATCGGACGCGAAGTGGCAGAGGCGGATTTGCTGCTGCCGACGAGCATGGCTTGCGCGGCGGTTCCGTATTGTCCCTACCGGCCCGATGGCAAGCCGGGCCGCGAAATAGCGATCTCACTCAGAGGCGCGAAGCTTTATGACGCTGTGACGTTCGAGGTCGAGTGTGCCGGCGCGAAGGAACGGACAACGGTGCCTGCGAATACGCGTGGCGCGGAGCATTTTTCGATTTTCCTGCCCGCGGGGGTAAATGCCACCAATGAATGCGAAGCGATCGTGGAATTGCATTCAGGACGCGCAGCACTCAAGGAAACGGTGAGCGTTCCGGCAAGCAAGCCGAGAGTCTATTACGTGCTGATGCACTCGCACTGCGACATCGGTTATACCGACATCCAGCCACACATCGCGGCGAAGCAGGCGCAGAATGTGATCCAGGCGCTGGAACTGATCGAGAAGACGAAGGACTATCCGCCCGACGCGCAGTTCAGATGGAACACGGAAGTTTTCTGGCAAGTCGAACAGTTTTACAAGATCGCGACTCCGGAACAGAAACAGAAGTTCGAGCAAGCCGTGCGCGAACACCGCATTGGCCTAGACGCGCTGTATGGGAATCTGCTGACCGGTCTGGCGCGCGGCGAGGAACTGCTACGGCAGACGGAATTCGCGACGGAGCTCGGCCGCCGCTGCGGCGTGAAGGTGGATTCGATGATGATCAGCGACGTGCCCGGACTGATCTGGGGCATTGTGCCATCACTTGCGCAGGCGGGGGTGAAGTACATTTCTGACGGACCGAACGCATCGAGCGGCATGGTAGGCGACCGCATTGGATATGTCCGGGTGCAATGGGAAAATCATCCCTTCGCCTGGGTCTCGCCGTCAGGCAAGGAGCGCGCGATTTATTGGGGGGCGCAAGGCGGCTATTCCATCGGCCATCACTGCGGCTCGATCCGTGACGCCATCGCGGAACTGACCGCGCAGCTCGAGGAGTGGGGCTATCCTTACGACATCGTGCAACTGCGCTGGACAAAGGGCGACAATGGGTGGCCGGACGAGAGCGTGATGCCGACCGTGCGCGATTGGAACGTAAAGTATGCGTGGCCTAAGCTCATCATCTCCACGACCAGCGAAATGTTTCACGAATTTGAAAAGCGATACGGCGAGGATCTCCCGGTCTATCGCGGCGACATGACGCCGTATTGGGAGGACGGCGCGGGCTCCAGCGCACGCGAAACCGGCATTAACCGGCTTGCGTCCGACCGCATGACACAGGGTGAAATTCTCTGGACGATGCTGAAGCCGGACGCAATCCCGGCGGAGAGCTATGCCGAGGCGCTGAAGAACATCGCGATGTACAGCGAGCACACGTGGGGCGCTTATAACAGCATCAGCGCGCCAGATTTAGATTTCGTCAAGGCGCAGTGGGCGATTAAGCAGGCTTGCGCGCTGGACGGAGAATCCGAAACGAAGAAGCTGCTTGCCGATGCGCTCGCGACGCGCGGTCCGTCGCCGGAAATCGCGAACGCGATCGACGTTTTCAACACTGCTTCCTGGCCGCGCACGGATCTGGTCACGTTGCCGAAGGCGATGAAGCTTGGCGGCGACGTCGTCAAGAATGACCGCGGTGAGGTCGCGCCATCGCAGCGGCTTGCCGGCGGCGAGCTCGTGTTTATCGCGAAAGGAATTCCAGCGTTCGGTGGACGGCGTTTCACCATCGAGGCCGGAAACGCGAACGCTTCTGGCACCGCAAGAGCGGACGGAACAACCCTTGCCAACGCGGCAATCACGCTGAGGCTCGACCCGCAATCCGGCGCGATTGCGAGCCTGCGCGCGAACGGCCTGGATCACGACTTCGTGAACGCCGCGACGAACCTTGGATTGAACGAATATATCTATCTTGCCGGCGGAAACACAAACAAGGCGCAGCGCAACGGCCCCGTAAAAGTGACAGTCAAGGAAGACGGCCCGATCGTGGCATCCTTGCTCGTCGAATCCGACGCGCCGGGCTGCAACAAGCTGCTGCGGGAAATCCGGCTGGTGAGCGGCCTAGGCCGCGTCGAAATCACCGACACTATTGATAAAAAGGCCATTCGCGCGGTCGAGGGCGTTCATATCGGTTTCGGGTTCAACGTTCCCGACGCCGTGTTGCGCATCAACATTCCGTGGGGCGTGATTCAGCCAGAAAAGGACCAGCTTGCCGGCGCCTGCAAGAATTGGTTTTCCGTCGAACGCTGGGTTGACATCTCGAACGATAAGCTCGGCGTAACGTGGTCCACGGTTGAAGCTCCGCTCGTTGAGGTCGGCGGCCTGACCGCGAACCTGCCCCGTTCCCAACCGAATCCAAGAGCGTATCTTTCCACGATCACAGCGTCACCGACCATCTATTCCTGGGTGATGAACAACCACTGGCACACGAACTACCGCGCCGACCAAGAAGGCGAAACGGTTTTTCGCTACGCGATTCGTCCGCACAGCGACTACGACCAGGTCGCTGCCGCGCATTTCGGAATCGAATCCACCGAGCCGCTCATCGCCGCGGCCGCGACAGGTCCCGCGCCGACCGACTCGCTCGTCGAGATTGCCTCTGGCCCAATCATGATCACATCGCTCACACCGAGCGCCGATGGCAGGGCGCTGCTGTTGCGGCTCTACAACACCGGCGAAGCAGCTGCGCAACCATCACTGAAGTGGAACCGCGTGGCGCCGAAAGAGCTTTTCCTATCCGATCTATCCGGCCTGCCCGGCAACCGGGTGAGCGGGGCGACCGAATTGGCGCCCTACGAAGTACGCACGCTCCGCGCGGAGTTGAAGTAGATGCGAACTGTGCTATCCGCTCGCTGGAGAATAACGACGGCGAATCTGCTGCCATTAAACAGTGGTGTGCGCCACACGGCTGTCGTTCTTATGCTGTTGGCAGCACAGGCTCTGTCGGCGCATCCCATTTCAATCATCCAGTGCGAGGCGCTGGTTCATCGCGACAAGATGGAAGTGAAGATTGCGATAATGCCGGAGGATTTTTTGCTAGTGTACGGACTTTCTGCGAATGGACAATCGCGCATTGCAATGGATGATATCGCGAAGTCCGCGGAGAGACATAGAGAGTTCCTGCTGAACGGCCTAGTTATCCGCGATGCTGACGGCAATCGGCTGGAAGGCAAAGTCGTCAATATCGAAATGCCAACGCTGCCGGCGGAGGGGCTGCTGGTGGCAGATTTGATGGCGACGACAATTGTCTATCGCCTGGAGTATCCGCTGGCGAAGCAGCCGACGCACCTCACGTTTCAACAACGTTTCGGTGGCGACACGATAGCGATCCCCGCCATGGTGGAGCTGGTGGTGACGAGGGAGGGGTTACCGCCGGAGCCAGCCGTCCGCATTCCTGGCGATGAAAACGTCCAGACCATCGAGTTCGATTGGAATGAAACTTCGCGGCCGCTGACGGGTGATTACGCGGAGGCGAAGGCGCGCGAGGAGGAGAAGCGGAAGCAGGACATGGGCATCGCCAGCTATTCGGCGACCTACACTTTTGTCTATATCCAGAATGAAGAGGTCCGCGTCGAAATCCTGATGCCGCTGTTGACGCTCGAAATGTGGCGACCGGTCGCGCGGACGAACGCGGATTTTATCGAGGTTTCCGAACAGAGTGGGGCACGCGGGACCCTCGAGGCATTTTTCACCGAGGCAAACGAACTGAAAATAGATGGCGTTGCAGTGAAACCAAAACTGGACCGGTTGGATTTCTACGGAGTGCAATTCAAGGATTTTGCGATGCGCGCCGAGCCCCGGCGGCTGAGCGCATGGACTGCGCGTGTTGGCGCGATCCTGATATACGCCACGAAAGGCGCACCGGGCCACGTGGCTTTAAAGTGGACACTTTTCAATAGCGAAATGCTCGCGTCGCGCGCCGTGATATTTGCCTACGACAAAGGAACGCGGTTTATGTTTTGCCCGCGCGAGCCGATTTTCAGGTGGGACAATCCTGGCGCAGCCCCGCTGCCGGCGCTAGCGGCAATTTCGGCGGGCGAAAAGTCGCACGAAGCCGTCGCCGAGTCGCTGCTCCGAAACATCTATCGCGCTTTCGATTACCACAGCGAGTCGGACATCTATGACGCCCTGGCGCGAAGTGTTCAGGGCGGATTGCTCGCGGATTTGTATTTGAAAATCAAACAGGGCCTCAGCATGCAGGAGCAAGGCGGAGCCGTCGCGCGGGTGCAGGAAGTCAAAGTCGTGAAGACAGAGCCGCTGGAAGGCAAGAGCAAGAGCGGCTTCGCCGAGCGCGTGACCTGGCAGGTCGAGGGAACAGTGGAGCACTGGGGCCACATTCACACGCGAGTCAACGAGTATTCGGCCGACTTGGATATTCAATCCGCCGACGGCTCATGGAAAATTGCAGCCATGAACGTTGGTCGGCAGAGTCAGGTAAAAAGTGCGGTGATCTTGAGGAAGCTGTGATCGCAATTTCCGATCTCGCATTTCATTTCCCTCATTCCGATTTCTGCCTCGCCGTTCCGTCACTGAGAATCGCCAGCGCGGAGCGCGTCGCGATCATCGGACCGAGCGGATCGGGGAAGACCACGCTGCTGCACTTGATCTCCGGGATTCTATTGCCGTCGCGAGGAACGATTCGCGTGCAGGACCGCGAGTTGAACGGGCTCAGCGACGCGGCGCTCCGTGCGTTTCGCGTTGCGCGAATCGGTTTGGTTTTCCAGAGCTTCGAACTCGTCAGCTATCTCGATGTTTTTGAGAACATTCTTCTGCCTTACCGGCTAAATTCCGCGCTGCGATTGGGGCCAGAGGTCGTGCGCCGCGCGGAGCAACTTGCGCAGGCAACCGGCATCGCACAACGGCTTCGCTATTTTCCGCACCGTCTTTCACAAGGCGAGAAACAGCGCGTCGCAATCTGTCGTGCCATGCTGCCGGAACCGCCGCTGCTACTTGCAGACGAGCCGACAGGCAACCTTGATCCATCTTCGAAGCAGCGGGTCGTTGATCTGCTTTTCCAACAGGTCAAGCGCACCGGCGCAACGTTGCTAATGGTAACGCACGATACGGAAATTGCGGCGCGCTTCCCGCGCGTCCTCAATTGCCGCGATTTCGCGGCGGGAGGCACGCCATGAAAAACGTCCTCCTGCTCGCGCTGCATTATTTGCGTTTCAACAAAATCAAGACCCTCATCCTCGTTTTCAGCATCGCCGTCACCCTCTTTCTTCCGCTCGCAGTCAACCTGCTGGTGCGTGACTACCAGCGCGACTTACTTGCGCGCGCGAGCGCGACGCCGCTCGTAGCGGGCGCGCCCGGCAGCCGTCTCGATCTGGTATTGCACGCGCTCTATTTTCGCGGCAAGCCCGCGCACGACCTGACCATGGGCGACGTAGATTCGATTAACGCAAGCGGACTGGCGCTGGGGATTCCAATCATTGGAAAACACACCGCCCGGGGTTTTGCCATAGTCGGGACCTCGCTGGAATACTTTGATTTTCGCGGGCTGCACGTCGCCCGGGGCGCCGGACTGACGCGGCTCGGCGATTGTGTGCTAGGAGCGGCAGCAGCCCACAAGCTCAAACTCCAGCCCGGTGAACAATTGATGAGCGATGCCGAGAATGTTTTCGATCTCGCTGGCTCGTACCCCCTGAACCTGCTCGTCAAAGGAATCCTCGCCGCGACAGGCACGGCAGACGACAATGCCATCTTCGTGGATGTGAAAACGGAATGGCTGATTCTTGGCATCATCCATGGGCATCAGGAGGCGGCGACGGCGGACCCGAGCCTCCTGATTTCGCGTGATGGAAGTAATATCACGGCGAACGCGGCAATGCTGCCATTTCAGGAAGTGACAACATCCAATGTCACGCTCTTTCACATGCACGGGGATCCGGCAGGCTATCCAGTCAGCGCGATCATCGCCTTGCCGCGCGACGACAAGTCGGCGGCGATTTTGCGCGGCCGATATCAGGAGCCGAAATCGCAGGTGCAATTGCTCGTTCCCGAAACGGTCGTATCGGAAACGCTGGACCTGGTCTTTCGCGTGAAGCGATTCTTCGACGCCCAAGCACTGCTCGTCGGGATGGCGATGGCGTTTCTGCTCACGCTGGTGGTATTGCTTTCGTTGCGGCTGCGGCGCGGCGAGATGGAAACGATGTTCAAAATCGGGTGTGCGCGGACAACAATTCTCTACCTGCTAGCAGCGGAGATTGCGATCGTGGTCGCGCTAGGCATCGCCGTTGCTGTAGCGCTTTCGTGGATCGTGGTGGTGAATTTCCGGCTGTCTTCGCCCCGAGCTGGCGTGCAGCGGCCGGTCGCCGGAGTTCAACGATCAACCAACGCGAAGAAACGCGTCGCCGTCGTGAACTACCCCTTGCAGTTTTTCACAAAACGGATTGCGGGTGATCGGGTCGAAGTATTCTTCCCCGTGCCGCGCGAGGAGGATCCGGCGTTCTGGAAGCCGCGAGACAAGGACATCGAGGAGTATCAGCGGGCGGATTTGATTTTGCTCAATGGCGCGGAATACGAAAAATGGCTACCTACGACGGTGCTGCCACTCACGAAACAGGTGGTCACGTCGCAAATGTTCGCTGACCGCTATGTGAAGAATGGCGAGGTCGTCACGCATAGCCACGGTCCGCAGGGAACGCACAGCCACGGCCTGATAGATTTCAACACGTGGATGGACCCGAAGCAGGCCGCTCTCCAGGCGCAGTCCATCCATGAACAACTCGTGCGATTGGTTCCCGACGGGAAGAAGGATTTCGACGCCAATCTGAAAGCGCTGCAAAAGGATCTCGCTGAAATTGACGCGGCCCTCGGAACAGCATCCGCGACGCTCGGAAGCTCGCCGTTGCTCGGCTCACATCCGGTTTACGGATATACCGCGCGCCGCTACGGCTGGAATTTGAAGTGTGTTCATTGGGAACCCGACGAGATGCCGCCGGATGAAGAGTGGCAGAAACTGGAGCAACTGCACCGCGAACATCGCAGCAAAATCATGATCTGGGAAGAGGAGCCGCTGCCAGCAATCGCCGAACGTCTTCGCAAAATGGGCATCGAAGCCGTCGCCTTCGAGACCTGCGCGAGCGAACCTGTAAAGGGCGATTATATTACTGCCATGAAATCCAACGCCGCGCGCCTCGCGGCAGCGACTGCAAAGCTCCGCTAGTCTGTAACGGATGGCGCACATGCTCGTGAGTCGTTGCCAATGGGTCCATCTACGCTCCGGGACAGCGCCTTTCACTCCACTATGACCGCGAACACAGTGGGGTGAGTGGTGAACCATCGAAGCGGGTGGTGATGTCGGATTTGGCAACGGCTTTCGCGGCGCGGGCTCTCTTGCCGCGTTGCACCGGCAAGAGTCGCTATTGTCGCCGTTTGACATCACGCCTCCCGTCTCGCAGCATCGGGCAAATGACGAGTGAGACCAAAAAGGCCATTTCTCCCTCACCCGCGCAGCGCTGAGTACAGCCGGGCGGGCCAAGAACCAAAATCAGTCCTTAATTGCTATGATTGAAACCAAAATGTTCGACGCCAGGACTCACCCGCGCGGGGTTGATGAAGCAGTGGTGGGTCAAAACGAGAATTCCAATCAGTCGATCAGGAAGAAGCGTCTTTGGAGGTTTGTGGCGACGGCGGGAGCGACGCTGGCATCTATCTCGGTGTTCCTCACGCCGGCCAGAGGCCAAACGCCGATCTACATGGATCCGAAACGGCCCATCGAGGAGCGCGTAGATGACCTGATGAGCCGCATGACGCTCAAGGAGAAGGTCGGGCAGCTCAACTTGCCGTGTGTTTATGTGGATGCCCTGGGAAAAGACATTCCCTCGAAGCTGGAGGCGTGCAGGAAGTTCACGGCTGGAACCTATACCCAGGAAATCGGTCCTGCCTGCGGATTCTTCACCCTCGCCGATGAGATCCTCCACGAAGGCACCCGCCAGCAAGCGGAATACTTCAACGAATTGCAGAAGATCGCGCTTACCCAGACGCGGCTAAAGATACCGGTTATGCAGGATGAGGAGGGCACGCATGGCGCCATGTTCCCGGGTGGCACGGTGTTTCCGGAAGGGCTGGCCGTGGGCAGTTCCTTCGATCTGGAACTGGTGAAAGGGATCTACGCGGCGGCGGCGGCGGAGGCGCGAGCCGTCGGCATCCACCTGCTCTCCACCCTGGTGATGGAAGTGGACAGAGATCCGCGCATGGGGCGGAACGAGGAAGCTTACACAGAAGATCCTTATCTTTATATGCGCATCGGCGAGACCATCGTGCGGGCAACGCAAGGTTCCGACATCTCGGCCCCTGACAAGGTCATCGCGGTGCTGACGGATTTCCCCACGCAAAGCGAACCCTCCAGCGGCCTCGAACGAGGGGCCATTGAGGTATCCGAACGTTCCTTGCGCGAAAACTTTATGCCGCCCTGGATTGGGGCGATCACCAAAGCTGGTGGTTTGGGTGTGATGGCGGGTTATCCGGAGATCGAGGATATCCCGGCCCACGCTTCGGTGAAGTGGATGAATGATGTATTGCGGCAGGAGATTGGTTTCAAAGGTATCGTCGTAAGCGAGGGCGGCGGCTTCGACGCGTTGATCTATGAGCACATCGTGCCCACGCAAAAGGAAGCGGGACTGCTGGGCTTGAGGGCTGGGGTGGATGTGAATATCACGTACGAGGCCGCCTACATGGGGCCCTTGGTCGAGAGTGTGGAAGAGGGGAAAGTTCCCATGGCGCTGGTGGATCGCGCGCTGCACAGAGTCCTGGAGTTGAAGTTCCGTCTGGGCCTCTTCGAGAGTCCTTATGTCAATGTGGACCACGCCGTCCAAGTCGTGCATTCGCAAGCCCATCAGGATCTGGCCCTGCGCGCGGGCCACGAGGGGATCGTGTTACTGAAGAATGACCGCAACCTACTACCGCTCAAAAAGGATTTGAAAGCGGTGGCAGTGATCGGCCCCAATGCGGATGACGTGATGAACCAACTGGGTGACTATTCGCCAAAGAAGGTCCTCCAACATGTAACGACCGTGGTCGAGGGAATCAAGGCTGTGGTCTCACCCCAAACCAAAGTCACTCAAGTGCGCGGCTGCGAAATTACAGGCTCGGACAAGATCGGATTTGCCGAGGCCGTGCGCTCTGCCAAAGGGGCTGACGTCGCTATCGTGGTGGTGGGCGAGAGGCAGCATGGCAACCCCACCGACGGGGAAAGCCACGATGTGGCGAGCCTGGACCTTTCCGGCGTGCAGGAGGACCTGATCCAGGCGGTCTTTGAGACCGGAACACCCACGGTGGTGGTCCTCATCAACGGCCGGCCGCTTTCCACGCGGTGGACCTCCGAACACGTGCCCGCTTTGGTGGAGGCTTGGGAACCGGGAGAGCGCGGCGGACAAGCCGTGGCCGACGTGCTCTTCGGGAATTACAGTCCCAGCGGCCGGTTAGCCATCACCGTCCCCAGGCACTCCGGTCAGTTGCCGGTCTATTACAACTATAAGCCAGCCAAGGCTGCCAGGATGCAGCAGGGCTACGTAGATATGCCAGCGACACCCCTCTACCCTTTCGGTTATGGTCTGAGCTACACCAAATTTGAGTATGGCAATCTACATGTCGAACCGGCGGAAATTCATCCGGGCGGCGAAGCACGTGTTACCCTGGACGTGAAAAACACCGGCCACCGGGCGGGCGTGGAAACCGCCCAGCTCTACATCCACGAGAAGTACGCCCCGGTATCAACTCCCGTCAAGCAACTCCGAGGCTTCGAGCGGGTGGCACTTAATTCCGGGGAAACCAAGACCGTGACCTTGAAGCTTACCCCCGAAGATCTCCAGTTGCTCGACGTGGACATGCGCTGGAGGGTTGTACCGGGCGATTTTGAGGTCATGGTGGGCAAATCGTCGGCAGAAATAGCTCTCCAAGGCATACTGAAGGTGACGCCGTAACGACCATCAGGCGCAGACGGCCAGGTTAGCCGGTGCGTTGTTGGGAAGCGTGCTTGACCAGGCCTTTTTCATCCTTTTCGAGAGGTGGCCACACGCGCAGGCCAGCGGCGGCGGCCAATGGGCGCTGGCGAGAATTGCGGTCGAACGAGAGGAACCAGGTGCCGCCCATGGTCACGGCGGCGGCCACCAGGACGAGGTCGTGCCCGCCTGGGCGGAGTGTGGGGGAGAAACGGCGGGCCAAGCTTTCGGCCTGCTGGAAGGCCCGGGGCCAGTCAACCAGTTCCAGGCGGAGGTGCAGGCCTTCCTCCAAGTCGGCAAGGAACTCGTCGGCTCGGCCTTGTTGTCGGAGCAGCACATTGAGCACCTCCAAGCGAGCCAGGTCCGAGAGGCTCACCACCTTGGCGCCGTCGGCCAGGAATCGCTCGATGGACTCGCTCTTGCTGTCCTGAAGGTAGAGGCGGACGAGCAAACTAGAATCGGCGACGAACCTCATCGCAGGTTCCCCAATTCTCGCTCGCGAGCCGCTTGCCGCCGGCGCTCTTGTTCAAACTCGGTCAGGGTGGCGGCATCCGTCTGCTTGGCCTGCTTTCTTAGCCAATCGAAGTGACTTTTCCAATCCGGCCTGCGCTCAGGGCTTGGCGGCGTGCGGGTGATGTAACCGATTGCTCTGCCGTTGCGCCGCAGCTCGAAGGTTTCTCCGCGCTCGACGGCATCGAGGACGCACGCGGTCTTCCGGTTCAAGTCGCGCATGGTCAGCATTTTCATGTCAGACATGATACGCCTGACAACAATTGTGGGCAATGACTATTCTTCATGCCCAGGGCGGCAACCCAGCTCTCTCCCGGCAGGTTACTCGGAGGGCTCGCAGGTTTTTCTTCGGCGCCATTCGCGTCCCTGTGCCAAACCCCACAGACGAGCCCAACCGTTGCAATCTGAGGCAGGAAACGCCAAAAATGCCTTGGAAACCACTATACCTGGGGTCCTTCGGACGAGGCCGGCCCCTATAGATAGTGTGCTTGGGCGGGTCCGGTTTTCCAGTGCCCGGACGGCCCTTCCCGTCAGCGGTGTGCTCCGAGCTTCCGAGCTATAATCCGAGACCGAAACTGTTCCCGCCTCGCCGGGATTGCGAAGCCTGCCCACGCCCAATTATGGGGAAACCTTGTTCTGAACCGTTCCGGGAGCGTGTAAAGGAACAGTTCGTAGTCCTCCAGAGTGCGGAGGGAATCGCTCATGCCAGAACCCGCACCAACCCGGCGAGGCTGGAACGTTGAGCCTGAAGCCGGCTGATTTCGTTGCGGTATTCCGCCTGGCGCGCCAGCCAGATTCTATAGACACTGGCCCATTCGGTGAAATCCAGGACCCAGGCTTCGTTCTCCGGCTCTTCACCTTGGGTGTAAGCGGCGAAGAATATTTCCGAGCGAACGCCGTATTTGCGCTCGAAGGAAAGCAATTCTTCCTCCAGCGAGTGGATGTCCGCCAGCAGTTCTTGAGCGCTCATAAGTCAGTAATAGTTTACCTCGGGCTGGAACTGGTTGGAAGCACTACTTTCAGTCTTTGAAAAGGGAAAAAGGGTCGCCGCAGGCATGGCGCGCGCCATGGTGCCAGCGTGTCGGGATAACCGTCCCGGGTCACGCGAAGAACACCTTCGAAAAGGAACCACAGATCGCCTCGCTGAGGCGGGACCAATCTACGCGCTTCTTAGAAACGCCGTATTACCGGCAGAACCTGCGAGAATTGCCAGGTGACGCCCTCTGCCGGGTTTGGCAGAATGATCTCGCAATGAATCAGAGCGAAAAATGACTCTCATTCGGCCGCACAGCGGCAAGCACAAGCGGGTGCGTGAAAAGCAAATTCAGTTCAAGGCTGCCGTGAGGCTTTGGGCGCAAATCTCCACCGCCTTGGAATTTACAAGCCAGCCAAGGCTGCCAGGATGCAGCAGGGCTATGTAGATACCCCTGAGGATCTCCAGTTGCTCGACGTGGACATGCGCTGGAGGGTTGTGCCGGGCGATTTTGAGATCATGGTGGGCAAATCGTCGGCAGAAATATCTCTCCAAGGCATATTGAAGGTAACGCCGTAAGGACCATCAGGCGCAGGCGGTCAGGTTAGCCGGTGCGTTGTTGGGACGCGTGCTTCAGGGCAAATTCTCCGCCGTGCTTAAACCGTTGACAGCACTAGCATTAGGTTGCGGAGGGCCGATACATGTCGCGACGGTGCCAGCGCCAGGTAAAGCTTGAACTCCAA
>Ga0224558_1001616_pt1 | contig 23023 bp, 24 predicted proteins | sample 714S32024metaG_FD_180682 | JGI IMG/M metagenome (GOLD analysis project Ga0224558, IMG submission 180682) | Peat soil microbial communities from Stordalen Mire, Sweden - 717 S3 20-24 | ecosystem: Environmental > Terrestrial > Soil > Wetlands > Peat | place: Sweden: Norrbotten County, Stordalen...
CTCTTTCTCTTTCGTCCCAATATCGCGGCTACACGGGTGGAAGTGAGCCCTACCGGCACTTTCAGGGCAGCAGGCAGACCCCCTGGGCTGAGCGCCTGGGTCGATTGGACCAAAGGCCCTGGCTGGGCGATGGGAGTCGCTGTACCGTCATGGGAGTTCAGGTTGAGGACAGTACCGCCCGGTGCCGACTCCCCTGATAGGTCGGAAGGACGGCATCGCCCATGGCTTCTCCGGACAAAGCCAAAGCACTCGACCACATAGTGGTCGTGCTGTTCGAGAACCGATCCCTCGATAACGTACTCGGCCACCTCTACGGCCCCGGGGAGTTCAAGGCCTTCGATGGGGTCATCGGCAAAGACCTGAGCAACCCCATTCCAGCATGGGCCGAGCACGGTGCCGACCAGATGGTGGTGCCCTACGAAGTCGCCACCGACATGGACTCGCCCAACCCGGATTCGGGTGAGGAGTATTTCCACACTAACACACAGCTCTACAACACCATCGACGACCACAATCGGTTCAAGATCGGTGATGCGGTGACCGCACCGTGGAATGCACCGCCTCCCGATGCGACGCCGACGATGGATGGGTTCGTGACGGACTACATCAGTACCTTCACCGGTGAGGTGGGCCGTCAACCCACCTATTACGAGTACGCCCACATCATGACCGGTTACACCCCGGAGCAGTTGCCGGTCCTGAACGGTATCGCCCGGGAGTTCGGGGTGTTCGACCACTGGTTCTGCGAGGTCCCGTCCCAGACGTTCATGAACCGTTCGTTCTGGACGGCGGCCACCTCGTCCGGCATCGTCGTGAACACTCCGGTGAAGAAGTGGTTCACGAAGAACGACGCCGAGACGATCTTCGAGCGGCTGGAACAGCATGGCAAGACCTGGAAGGTCTACGTCATGGAGCCGATGCCACTGTCGTTCACCGGCGTCATCCACTACCCCCGGCTGAAGCACCGACTGGCCACCCACTTCGTACCGTTCGCCGAGTTCGAGAGGGACGCAGCCGCGGGCACACTTCCCGACTTCTCCCTCATCGAGCCGAACATGATGGCCGGGCACGGTGACTACCACCCGGCAATGGGACGGTCGTTCTCTGACACCGTGGACATCCACGTGGACAGCCCGTCCTCCATGCTTGCCGGTGAGGCTTTCTTGGAGCGGGTGTATAACGCCTACCGCTCCGCTACCTCGGAGACAGGCACCAACGTCTGGAACACGACCCTCCTGATCGGCTGGGACGAACCGGGTGGGACCTACGACCACGTACCCCCTGGTCCGGTGCCACCGCCCGACGCGACTGCCCCGGCGGGAGAGTTCGGCTTCACCTTCGACCGCTCCGGCTACCGGGTCCCGGCCATCATGGTGTCTCCCTGGGTCGAGTCGGGTTCGGTGTACAACGAGGAGTACCGCCACACCTCCCTGATCGCCACGCTCCGCAAGACGTGGGACCTGGGCGATCCGTTCACGCAAAGGGATGCGACGGCACGCACTTTCGATGGTGTCTTCACCCTTGAAACACCCCGTGATCCGGAGACGTGGGCCACAATCAAGGCCCTGCCCGTGCCCGAGTGGACGTTGGACCCCGAGGTCGTGGGCCGGGGACTCAGCACCCTCGGCAAGGGCATGGGTCCCGGCATCATTGCCAAGGCCAGGGAGATGGCAGTGATGCTCCCAGCCGAGCTCGACGATCCCAGTGCGAAACTCACCCCGAGACTCATCGTTGACGTCATCAGAGACGTTGCCTGTCACTTCTTCCCTCTTCTTGCAGGAGATGCGAAAGACCTCGACTGATCGAGTTTCAGAGTGTCTCATAACAGGCAGGTGGGACAGTCTGACACGCCCTTTGATCCTCAGTTGCGGGTCTTGATGGTCGCTTCTAGCGTCCGGGCCAGACCCATCCGCGATCGCAACATGGAGACACGATGCCCGAGCAAGGCTTGAACCACGATGAGCAGGAACGGCGTCGCAACGCCATCGCTGATCTCATGCCGAGGACACCCTTTCTCGAATGGTTGGGCATCGTCTTCGACCGCTACGAACACGATGATGTTGTACTCCGGGTGCCCTTCCGCGAAAACCTAACCAATGACGGTGCTTCGTACCACGGTGGAGTGATCGCCGCCGCTCTCGACACGGCGGGGGCGGCGGCAGCCTGGTCCAACCACGACTTCAACAAAGGGGTCCGAGCTTCGACTGTTTCTATGTCGGTGCAGTACGTGGGTGCCGCCAAGAAGTCAGACCTGCTCTGCCACGCTCGAACAGTGAAGCGGGGCAAGGAGTTGACCTTTACCGACATTACGGCCAGTGACGCCGATGGGGAAGTTGTGGCCCACGGTGTCCAGACCTATCGGATCGTGTAATCGGTACTGGCAAGATCCTTGAGGCCCCAACTCACCCAACCGCAAGGGTGCCCGCTATCGGATAGGCGCGGCACCTGAGCCGACTGGGTCGCGGTCGACCTGCCCTCTGACTATCCCCAGCCCAGCTCCTGCAAACGGGGGTCGCCGATCCCGAAATGGTGGGCGATCTCATGAACCGCCGTCGTGTGCACCAAGTCCCTGACATCCTCCTTCGTCCGGCAGTGTTCGCAGATCGTTCTCCGGTAGATGAAGATCTGGTCAGGGTTCGCGTACCACGTGCCGGAGTACCGCTTGGTCAGGGGGACGCCTACGTAGAGGCCGAAGAGGTCTCGACCCTCGGCCTCTTCTTCGACTGTGATCGCCACGTTCATCATGGCCTTGAGGAACTCATCTGGGAGCGAGTCGATGGCGTCGCCGACCAAATCCTCGAACTCCTTCAGGGGGACGTCGATGCCCGGCTTGCCGTTCACCTCAGAATGAAGTGCGCGATGTGGCTCCCGGCCATGGCTGTGAAGGATCCCCAGCATCGTCCCCTTGATGCCGAGTGAGGCAGCGATCGAAAGGAACTCGTCTCGGGCGGGTGGAGCCATCGGTAGCCGTGAGTCCACGGTCCACTTGGCCAGCGACTCGAGGGCCTGCCGGTAACGTCCGCCGTCCAGATTGCTCTCGAACCAGTGTCGCTGGGACTCCGACAGACTCGGAAGAACGGTCCTTTCCAAATGGCCTATGCGACGGTACGTCAGTTTGTCGTTCTCGGTCGCCGCGGCTCCGTGCGAATCACGAGACAGCCGGTCCGAGAGTGCCTTCTGTCCGACAGCATGACGCTTCCGCCGTTGCACGGGGCCGGACGGGTGGGCCCGGCGGACGCCAGCGATGACAAGCACCGCCGCGACTGCGACCACAACCGCAACGAGGAGCCAGAGACTCGGCGTGCCGACCGCCGCGCTGTCGATGGACCCGACTTCCAAGACCCTATGCCCCCCGGACGGCTCGGGCGAGACCTTGGTGACGGATGAGCCGGGCCGTTCCCCTGTGCGATGGGTCCATGGGCCAACAGTACCGTTCGCCTGCCCCTGATCGCTGCCGGTTTACTGCGTGCCGCGTACTGCCCGACGCCGAGAGTGCTTGCTGAACGCGAGCGCACGCGTAGGTTTCGTTCTGCGCTGCTGTTTGGATGGCGATGGCCGTCGGTCGGGCGCGTTGATCGGCGCCCAGTCGGGTGTGCTCAATCGCCGGGTCGAGGAAGGTCGACGGCGCACACCGCTTCGGCTGCCGAATGCGGATCTGTGTCCTCTGTGGCCAGGCCTGGCGGTCTCCGTGCATGCTTGAGTTGCATGCGCCCCTAACGAGTGGGGCACCCTATTGGGACCTTGCCTCCGGCATGAGGGTCGCAGCGCGCACCTGCGGGGCGACCTTGGTGCCAAGGAGCTCGATTGCCTCCAACCACTCCACCTGGGTGATGTGGCCAAGGTCCATCTGGAGGATGTGCCGGCTGTGACCGAGGCGCTGGTGGAAGTCGACCAACCGATCGGCGATCTCGTCGGGGCCGCCGGCGAAGATCATCCCGCCCGGGGCGGCGTCAACATCGAACGCCTCCCGGCTCCGACCGCGTACCGACGGACTCCCATGCTCGGCCGCGTACGCGGCGAACGCCTCGCTCTCGTACTCGAAGTATCGGTGCTTTGCGTCGGCGCCGTCGGCCCCGACGAATCCGTGGCTGGCCACGGCGATGTCGAGTTGTCCCGGATGGTGGCCCGACTGGGCCGCCGCCTCTCGGTACAGGTCGGCGCGCCTGACCCAGTCCTCGGTCGCCCCGCTCAGGATCCCGAGGGACAGCGGGATACCCAGCACGCCTGCGCGGACACACGACCCGGGGTTCCCCCCGGTGCCCAGCCAGATCTTCAGGCCGCCGTCGACCCGGGGAACAACGAGCGCGTCCTCCAGTGCCGGACGGGTGGTCCCCGACCAGGTGACCCGTTCGTTGGCGTTGACCGCCAGCAGCAGGTCGAGCTTCTCGGCGAAGAGCCGGTCATAGTGGGCGACGTCGTAGCCGAACAGCGGGAACGAATCGATTGAGGAGCCGCGTCCGGCCGGGAGGTCGACCCTGCCGCCGGAGACCGCCGAGGCCGTTGCCGCCTGTTGGTAGACGCGCACTGGATCGTCGGTGCCGAGCACGCTGACCGCGCTGCCGAGCCGGATCTGCGAGGTGGCGGCACCGGCTGCAGCTACAAGCGTGACCGGTGCCGAGACCGGCATCGAGCGGGTGTGATGTTCGCCGAAGCCGAAGAAGTCCAGCCCTACCTCGTCAGCGAGTCGGACGCCCTCCATCAGGTCGGTGATCGACTGCGACGTCGACGCCAAGGAGCCATCGGGTTGCCGAGCTCGGTGGCCAAAGCTGTAGACGCCGATCTCCATCATCCGTTCCTCTCGTTCGCGTGAGATGTCGTTCCGTCGACTGCGGCCGTATCGGACTACTCAGCATCAGGCGAGGCGCACCCTCGGGTGGCCGCCATACGGGTCATGGCCCGGTACATCTCTGCCGAAGTCGGGGGATCGGGAAGTGTCGTCGGAGGCCCGGCCGATCGCACGGCATCGAGGAAGAGGGCCACGACCCGCTTCGATGCGGCCGGTGCATCCTGGCGGGTGACGGTGAGCACGGCAGTGTTCGACACGAGCAGGAGCAGCAGGTCCTCTCCAACCAACTCCGGCCGAAGTGCGCCCGCCGCCTTGGCCCGGTCCATCAGCTCGATGGCCATCGCGTTGGCCTGGTCCCGGAGCTCCTCGATTGCGGCGTGTGCCGGAAGGACGGTGGCGAGTAGGTCGCTGAAGCCGGCGTCACCTTCCTGCATGGCGCAAATGTCGGTGACGAAGGTGGCAAACCCTTCCCAGGGGTCCGCAATGGCGAGCGCCCGCTCCGCAGCCTCGACGTAGCGGGAGACCTGCTCGACGAGCGCGTCGGAGACGAGCTGCTCCTTGCCACGGGGAAAGTTCCGGTACAGGGTGCCGATGCCCACTCCGGCTGACCGGGCGATCTCCTCGAGCGACACGTCGATGCCGCGCTCCGCGTACAGCGCTTGGGCGGCAGTCAGCAGGGCGGCACGGTTCCGTGCGGCATCCGACCGGGGTCGTCGTTGCCGCGTTGCGGGTAGGGGGGCACTGTCGTACTCGACGTCCATTCCCCCAGTATAGGAACAAAGTGGAGGACATCCTCCGGATAACGGCTATAGTGGAGGTATTCCTCCGGATCTCAGAGCCAATCCGCCAACGACAAGGACTTCCGACCATGGCTGACCGCGACTCCACGATCGATCTCCCATCGCTCCTGAGCGACGGCGCGAGCGAGTGGACGCTCGACCCGTCCACCTCGAGCGTCGAGTTCCATGTGAAGCACTTCTGGGGCGTGATGACGGTCCATGGCCACTTCGACGCCATCACTGGTGATGGGAAGGTGGACAGTGACGGCACCGTATCCGGCGATATCCGGATCGCGTCTGACTCGGTGAACACCAAGAACAAGCAGCGGGACAAGCACCTGCGTTCTGACGACTTCTTCGATGTCGCTGCTCATCCCACCATCACCATCAGCGCTTCAGGACTCACTCCTTTCGACGGCTCGGAGTTGCGCGGTTCGATCACGCTCTCCGCTGCCGGACATCAGCAGACCGTGGCCACGGTCGTGCAGGTCGCGGCGGCCTCGGCCGAAGGAGTGACCCTGCGTGCCGAAGCAACGGTCGACCGCACCGCCTTCGACATGACCTGGAGCCCGCTCAAGATGACTGCGCCGGAGGCCCGCACTGTCGTGACCGCCCGTTTCGTCCGCAACTGATCTGACTCGTCGCCCAACACCTGAAAAGGACCAACTCCAATGCTGGCTTACGCCATCGAATCGCCGGATGCCACCGCTCGCATCCTCGACCTCCCCATCCCCGCGCCGGTGGACGGCGAGGTTCTCGTGAAGGTCCGAGCCGCCTCCATCAACGGCTTCGACCTCGCCGTCGCCGCCGGCATGCTCGTCGGAGCCATGGAGCATCGCTACCCCGTCGTGCTGGGCAAGGACTTCGCCGGCACAGTGGAGGCCGTGGGCCTCGGCGTGACCCGGTTCGCACCGGGCGACCGGGTGTTCGGCGTCGTCATGAAGCCGTTCCTGGGTGACGGCAGCCTCGCTGAGTACGTCACCGTTCCCAAGCAGTACGGCATCGAGCACCTGCCCGAGGGGCTCGAGGTGGCAACGGCCGGCGCCCTCGGGCTCGCCGGGTCGGCAGCTGTCGGCGCCATCGATGCGGCTGGGACGATCAGCGGCAAGACCGTCCTCGTCTCGGGCGCGACCGGCGGGGTGGGGTCCCTGCTAACCCAGTTGGCCAACCACGCTGGGGCAACGGTGATTGCCACCGCCCGCCCGGGTGGCGACACGGAGTTCGTGAGCGGTCTCGGCGCAGACCAGGTGATCGACTACACCGGCGACGTTGCGGGCCAGCTCGCAGCGGTCGCCCCAGGCGGCATCGACGTCGTGTTCCATCTGGCCGGTGCCCCCGACGTCCTGGCCCAGCTCCTTGCACCCGACGGCCGGATCGTTTCCACGCTGGGTTTCGGTGCCGATCAGAACAGTGCTGCAGTCGCGGTGATGGCGAACCCTGACGCAGCCACGCTCGGCCGACTGGCCGACGAGGTGCTGACTGGGCGGCTCAGGGTTTCGGTCGAGAAGACGTTCCCGCTCGGTGAGGCGGCTGACGCCTTTGACGCTTTCGGTGTCGGCACCCTCGGGAAGCTCTCCGTCACGGTGGGCTGACCAAAGGTATCTGACTCTCCTCAGCGTCTCGCCAAGGTGTTTGCTGTGGCGGGAACCGTCGTGGGCCCCATCCTGCGTTCCCTGCTGCACCGAGTGCTGAGTAAGCATCTCATGGTGCTCGACTACACCGGCGCGCGAACCGGGAAGCACTACAGCTTCCCTATCGGCTACTTCACGTGGGATGACAACGAGGTGCTGGCATTCAGCAGCCGCAACTGGCCCAAGGCACTCCGCACGGCTGACGGCATCCGCCTGCTCGTCAAGGGCGTATCCCATGAGGCGACTGCCGACGTCGAATGCGGGCACGACGACAAGGCGAAGCTCCTTGCCGACTTCGCTCGTGCCAAAGGACCTCGCACGGCCAAGCGTCTGATGCTCGGGCTCCCAGGTGACCGGGCGCCGTCGGCAGAGGGGTTGGACGGCGCTTCAGACCAGACGACGATCGTGCGCTTCCCACTCGCCCCCGCGGTGCGGCAATAGGAGGTCTGACTTCGCTCAGTCTCATCCTTCTCACCCCTAATCCGGTCACGAGCTGTCGACTCCACCGAACCACGTCGACCGATCTCACCTAGGTCCTCGACGATGGCAAGGAGCGGCTCGTCTGGTCGCCGCCGTGGTGTACCTCGACCCGAACGGAGCGGTCCCCGGGCTCGACGATGACGAGGCGTTCGGTGTGTGCCCGTGCGCCGCCACTCGGGCCACCGACCCGCCGTCCCCTCGGGCGCCTTCACCCAGTCCATGCCCGCACTCGAGGGGGGCTACCCACTACCGTTTGGGGCATGTGCCTCCTCGTGGTCGCGTGGCACCACACCGAGCGGTGGCCGCTCGTGGTCGGCGCCAACCGCGATGAGTGGTTGGACCGGCCGGCCACGGCGATCACCATCCTGCGTGACGCGGAGCCGAGGATCCTCGGTGGCCGCGACGGACGGGCTGGCGGGACCTGGTTGGCCGTCAACGAGCACGGAGTGGTGTGCGGACTGACCAACCGCCCGGTAGCCGACGGTCCCGATCCGGGCAGGAGGTCACGAGGCAGGCTGCCGCTAGTCGCCGCCGGTGAGCGAACCGCCGAAGCTGGAGCCGAGGCGCTCGTCACCGAGGCAACTACCGGGTCCTACAACCCCGCTTGGCTGCTCGTCGGGGATCGGCTGTCCTTGTACTACCTGGCCGTCGACCCGGACGGGGCGACCCAGCCGGAGCGCCTCGGCCCCGGGATCCATGTGCTCGAGAACGCCGCGCTCGGGGCCCCGTCGGTGAAGGTCGACCACGTCCGGTCGGCGCTGTCCAGGGCCGAGGTGGCTGGCACCCTGCTATGGGAGGCACTCCCGGGAGTGTTGCGCGACCACACCGCCCTCGACACGGAGGACGGGCCGCCGCGGTTTCCGGACGGGCGTGCGCGGAAGGCCGCCACACTGGCCCCGTGCGTGCACACGGACGGCTACGGCACCCGATCGTCGGCCCTGGTGCGTGTGAGTGACAATCACGCCCTGGCCCCCAACCTCCTGGTGGCCGACGGGCCCCCCTGCACTACCCCGTTCGTCGACGCTCGGGATCTCTGGTCCCCTGACCTGACCCCCTGATCTCGGTCAACCTGACCTGGACCGATGGATGGGGTCCGGTCAGTCGGAACGCAGCGTGTGGGTGACCCTGATCACCGGTTTGCCGCGTGGGGCGTACTGCCCGACGCCGAGAGTGCTTCCAGACCGCGAGCGCACACGTAGGTTTCGTTCTGCGCTGCCGCCACGAGGGCGACGGTCGTCGTTCTGGCACGTTGTTCTGCGCCCGAGTGGGTGCGCTCGATCGCTGGCGTGGGTGCGGTCGGCGCCGCACACCACTTCGGCTGCCGAATGCGGATCCGTGTCCTCTGTGGCCAGGGTGGCAGCCCTTATCGCGTTGCCGCAGGTGCCTCGACCTGGGTCGGCCACGGGTCGTCGAGAACCCCGAGCTGGATGAAGAGGCCGAGGTTGTCGGCGCCTATCCATTCGCTGATGACCTTGTCAGCCTCGAAGTGCATGATGTCAACAACCCAGTCTTCTACTGCCCGCCCGGTCGGAGGCCGTCCCAGATGCCCTCCTGTGTCGGTCCCGCGAAGTGTCCCCTTGAGCACCACCGTGTCACCGGCCACGATCAGCTCTTCGACATCGAGGTGCAAGTCGGGGAACGCATGGTGGTATCGGCGGATGGGCTCGACTCTGGCCGATGGGCCTGTCCCGAACGGATTGACGTAGTTCTCGCTATAGAGATCGGCGGCCGCTTCGTAGTTTCGACCATTCCAGACCTCCTCGACGAAACTCCGCACCTGCGTCTCGCGTTCGGCCACGTCCATTCTTCACCCCAGTCCGCTCTCAGTTTGGAGACCCAAAATGACTCTCGGGGCATGATAAGCGGACATGGGGGGTGGGGCTGTCAAGGTCCACTGCCTGACCCTGATCACCGGTTCGCGGCGTGGACCAAGCCGCCCGACGGCGGGCGTGCTTGCCGCCCGCGAGCGCACGCGTACGTGCCGTTCTGTGCTTCGACGACGATGGCGACGACCGTCCTTCTAGCGCGTTGTTCGGCGCTCGAACGGGTGTGGTCGGCGGCGCTACCAGCGCTGGCTTCCGAGTGCGGTCGTGTTTGCCTTGCAGTCTGGGCCCGACGGCCTCCGTGCTTGCTCCTGTTGCGGCGCCCGGAACGGAACCACTTCGGTGCGACCCACCGCGTGCTCCGTCGGGTGCCGTGTTAGGGGCTACCCGACACGCAGTGCACCAGCGGTCAGGGTACCGCTGTCTGGGTTGGAGTGCCGCCAGGCGAGATGGCGGTCGGTACCTCGGAAGGACCGACCGGTAGTTGGCCTGTCTTCCCGGGAACGACGGGATTGACCCTGATGGCTGAGCATCCAGGGAAGCCGGGCCTGTCCACAGCGGCCACTCTCACGGGTTGCGTCATGTGGGGTGGGGTTACCAAGAGAGTGGGATAGCCGGGGGGGCACGCTGTGGCCCCGCCCGTCGGAATGTCCGTCCCACTCAAAGTCGCCGAGGCCGTCTGTCCGGGATTCAAGGTCACAATAGGAGGCGTGGTGGCGCCTGTGCGGACGCCACCGATGCCGCTCAGTTGCTGCACGGCTTGTGCGACCTGGGCCCCCTGGGCGGTGAGAGCGACAACCCTGGGGTATCCCGTCAAGGTGCAGGCGACCTTGCCCACGTTAGTGAATCCGAACACTTGATCCACGTTGCCAGCGCCAGCACCACCTCCGAGCGAGGTCGTTTCAATCTGGCTGCTATCGCATGGGGCCCCAGCTTTCGTGGAAGTGGAAGACGTGGTGCTATTGCTGCTGCTCGTCGACGAGCATGCTGCTAGGCCAAGTGAGAGTCCAGCCAGCACAATGATCGACCAGGGATTCTTCATCGCGACGCATCACGCTTCATCGGTGTGATGAGTGTCTCACAGCGCCGGGAGAGTGTCTCCCTTCGGCACATGCGGGGCACCCCAGCGCCGGGTTGGGTCAACTCTCCAAGGGCGAGGACCATCGCGCCGAGCCCTATGCTCCCTGTTCTGCTTAGCTTGGAAGCACCGACTGACCGCCTGATCTGAGGGCCGCGCATCCGCGGAAAGTGCCTCCTCTGCTGGGAAAATGACGGTGTCGAAGTCGCATTTCCCAACAGCAAAAAGAGGCACTTTCTGTGACGTCAGTATCGCGCGGGATCGACCGCATCGAGGTGACCTCCGATAACCCCCACCTGGTGGCCACCCTGGTGGTCCGGCTTCGTCTCGAACGCCTGATCAACGACATGGTCGACCTGTCCGATCGGGTGGGTGGTGCCCTTCCTGGACGCAAGGTGTTGACCCTGGTGCACGCCATGGTGGCAGGCGGCAGCCACATCGATCATGCCGACGTGCTGCGATCCGGGGCGACCCAGTCGGTGCTTCCCCACCGGGTGATGGCACCTTCCACGTTGGGCACGTTCCTGCGTGCGTTCACCTTCGGTCATGTCCGGCAACTCGATCGGGTATTGGCCGAGGTGCTGCGCCGAGCATGGTCATTGGGTGCGGGACCAGGAGCGGACCGGCTGGTCGTCGACCTCGACTCCACCATCTGTCCGGTGTGCGGCAAGACCAAGCACGGCGCCGGCTACGGCTATACGAAGGAACTCGGCTACCACCCCCTCCTCGCCACCCGGGCCGGGACCGGTGAGCTCCTCCACGTCCGGATGCGCAAAGGCTCGGCCAACACCCAGCGGGGGACCAAGCGGTTCATCGAGGAGCTGGTGGCCCGGCTCCGTCGAGCGGGAGCCACCGGTGAGCTGGTCATGCTCTTCGATTCGGGGTTCTGGTCGAATGCCACCATCGTCACCCTCGGACGACTTGGCGTCGGCTACACGATGGGGGTCCGGATGGTGAAGTCCGTGGTCAGCGCCGTCTCGGCCATCGACGAGGGTGCGTGGACCCCGATCGACTACACGTGTGATGGGATCGCCGAGGTGGCCGAATGCGTCCATACGGGACGCCGGCTCGTTGTGCGCCGGACCCGGCTGGTGGGACGACAGGCGACGCTGTGGCCCGAGTGGCGCCACTTCGCCTTCCTGACCGATCAGCCAGGCACCGCTGTCGAAGTGGACGCCTTCCACCGGGCCCACGCCACCGTGGAGCTGGCCCTCAAGGACCTGAAGGAGGGGGCAGGCATGGAGCACGTACCTTCGGGCAACTTCCATGCCAATGCGGCCTGGCTGGTCTGTCCCGCCCTGGCCCACGACCTCATCCGCTGGAGCGCCCTGCTCGGCGAGATCGCTCCCGAGGACCACCTCGTCGTGGCCCGAACGGTACGCACCGGTATCTCTCAGTGCCCGGCCGTCTGGCCAACAGTTCGAACGGGCACTTCACCTTCTACGCGCCCTTCCATCCGTCCCGGTGTAGTGGCCGCATCCGCGGCAGGCGAACCGCAGACGATCGCAGGACGGCGCTGACAACCGAAGAGAATCACAGACCCTTGGTCTCGCATGCACCGACGGCGGCTGAAGAGCTCACTGCGCCGTCGAAGCACCCTCTCGGTCAGCTCTCACTCGACTCGGCGGCCCACCACGTCGTTGGTCGGTGGATCGAGACTCAACGCAGGAAGGATGTCACACTTCGGTACTTGCGTGGGTGGGCCACATGTGCCGAGGAGTACCGTGCAGAGCACAACGGCACGGGTGAGGGAGAAGCATGCGGACCAGGGTGACGATCACGAAGAAATTGAGCGTCCCTGCTGAGTTGGCATGGGGAGCCGTTCGCACATTCGACCACCTCGACGTTTGGTTTCCCAGTATGGAGACCTGCACAATCGATGGAGAAGGTGTCGGAGCGCACCGTCGCATGGACCTTGTCGGTGGATTGGGCGTCATAACGGATATTCTCATGGCGCTGGACGACGAGACGTGCCGACTCACCTACGAGCGCCCCGAGTCGCCGTTCCCTGTTTCCGCCTACACCGGCACAGTCGAGGTCTTCCGCTCGTTCGACTCGCTTGCGGTCGTCGTCTGGACGGTTGACTTCGAGTCTCTGCCCGAGGACAGTGGCCCGGTCGCCGATCTTCTCAGGGCCGCAATTGCTGACGGAATTGACGGCATGGACGCAGACCTCAGCCACGGGTAGGAACACCTGCCCCCAAACACCGCGGCGTGGCCCAAGCCGCCCGACGCCGAGCATGCTTGAAACCCGCGGGCACATCCGACGTGCCGATATGCGCTGGACCCGTGCTGGTGGCGGTCGTCGTTCTGGCCTGTTGTTCGGCGCTCCCTGCAATGGACCAGATCGCCGACTCAGGCGCCCCCCCACCTCGCTGGTTGCGAGCACGCCCCACCTCTCCTGTGCCTTGCGCACGTGCTGTGCACCCGGAGGTTACGGGTTGGGACTCATTCGTCCTCGAACGCCGCGGGGGTGATCAGCGCGCGTCGAGCCCGAAGGTCATGTAGTCGCTGCGACGCTCCCGGAGTGTGCCGTCGGCTCGTTCCTTTTCACCGAGATAGAAGCTGACCTCAACGGTGCGGGATTGTTGGTCGTAGAGGCTGTGCCAGACCGTCCGCCCGGTCAACCCTTCGGCGATGGGCTTCTGGACCGGGTCGGCATTCATCGTCTCGACCAACTTCGCGACACTGACGCAAGCGTTGGTGTCCTTCATCTCCTGGGCCGTAAAGCCGTCCCGGTGGTCGGTGATTCGTTCATTCAGCATTCGATAGCGCCAGAATGCATTGTTCTCCATCGTCAGGGTTCCGTCGGGCATCGTTTCCGGCGACTGATGCTTGGAGAGCTGGAAGTTGGTCGCCAGCTGCGGTCGCCCATCTCCGTCGATCACGTACTGCATGTTGCGGCCGGTCGAGTTCTCATAGATGAACGACCGTCCTACGTTGTCAGCGACGAGATAGCGGCACGGTATGAATCGGTAGTACTGCTTGACAGTCAGTAGCGCTTCGGCGGCTTCGGACACAGTCGCGCAGGTGTCCAGCAGGAGCCGCATCACCGCGAGCTCGTGCAGCCCGACGACCTGCTGTGGGCCGGGGTGCGGCTCCCAATTCGGTCCGAGCGCCTGCATGCTCTCCTCGTCAGCCAGCATCGCCACCACCAGGCCGGCACTGTTGATGCCGTCGATCGTTCCGGAGACGGTGTCGAAGGCGTGGATGGCCAGTGAGGCATACCCGCCGTTCTCGGGATGCCATTCCATGATGTACGGCTCGCTCATGACCGCCGGGGCCGGGTTGGCGTCCGGCGGCTCGGGAACCATCATGAGATCGGCCATGGAGCCCACAAAGAAGTCGTAATTGCGGCTGAGGTAACCGTGGCCGGTGACGGTAGTGGCCGGAGGGTAGTACACGACCGAACATCCGAGCGCCGCCTGAGGCAGGTCGGTCAGATGAGGGAGGCCGGTGAAGTCGTAACGGTCGTCATCCGGATTCAGGCCGAACGCCTCGGCAATGCCCTTCATCCGCTCCGCATGCATCGGAAAGTGCTGCTGCATGTAGGCACGACGCGCCCGGACGTACACGGGATCTGCGACGAGGTAGTCCGAAGTCTGGCCGTACCGCTCGACCGCCAGAGCGCCCAACGTCCGGCCGATCTCGAAGTTAGTGCCGTCAATTGTGAGGTGGCGCACGGTCATGAAATCGCCGGGTTCGCCGAACACGACCTGTTCGCGGATGATCATCATGGAATCCTTCCATGCGTCGGACTCAGCGACGAAACCCGCGTCCTCGCTTCTGTCTCCTGTGCCGGTCGAAGGGTCGCGGCCTGGGTCCAGGGTCCCGCTCGTGCGGAACCGCCCAAGTGGCAATCGGTCGTCAGACAAGGTATCGCCGAGCATTGCCGGCTGGCTTCATAGGGTCAGCCTGCCCCGAGCACCCATATCGGCGGGTCGGGATTGGCGGGGCCGGCGTCCAAGTGTCGGGTTGGACGGGAACGGAGACTCGCTCCTCGGACGCCCGCGTCGGTGCCGTTCTGCGCCGGCCCCGTGCTGGCGACGGCCATCGTTCTGTCGCGTTGATCGGCGCCCTGGCGGACGCGCTCGATCGCCGGGTCGAGGACGGTCGACGGCGCCCACCGCTTCGGCTGCCGAATACGGATCTATGTCCTCTGTCGCCAGGCCTGGCGGTCGACCAATGTGGGCTGCTGGCGGGCCATAGGCTCCGCTCATGGCCGACGATCAGTTTGCGCAGCAGGATGAGGCCGATGCCGTACCCGGTCTGATCCCTGCCAGCGCCGACCGGCTCCTCCGCCTCCTGACGACCCTGCCCGGTCGGCGCGATGAGGCACTCGCGGTGGTCAACGGGTTCTTCGGAGACAGGCTCGCCGATCAGGGATCGACCTTGGCCATCCCCATGACTTTGCACTCAGGAACCGACGTTCTCTCTCTCGATCGCGACAACCTCGCTCACGCGTTCCCCCAGGCGACCGCCCGAATCGTCCTACTTGTCCATGGGTTGATGTCGACGGAGTCGGTGTGGCGCTTCCCCGACGATCCCGCCACGACCTACGGCAGCTTGCTCGCCCGCGACCATGGCGTCACGCCCATCTCGTTGCGGTACAACACCGGCAGACACATCTCGACCAACGGGCGGGAGTTCGCCCGGTTGCTCCACCACCTCGTTGCGGCATGGCCCGTGCCCGTCCGCGACATCACACTGATCGGCCACAGCATGGGCGGCCTCGTGATCAGATCAGCGTGCCACTACGCGTCCGCCACGCGACCTTGGGGCGGCTTCGCCCGTTTTCGGCGGTCGTGGGCCTCGAGAGCCCGGCGGGTGGTGCTCATCGGTGTCCCGAACACGGGGGCGCCGCTCGAAACGTTCGTGACTCTGACCAGCGCCGCGCTGAGGTCACTGCCGATCCCTGCGACGCACCTGGTCGGGCTGGGTCTCGATGCGCGCAGCGCGGGGATAAAGGATCTCAGATTCGGAGCGGTCACCGATGAGGACTGGCTCGAACAGGACCCCGCCGCCCGTCAACGACCGGTGGCGCATCATGTGGCCGTGCTGCGGCGAGCGGCCTACCTGATCATCGCCGGAAGCGTTACCGCCGACCCCGACCATCCGTTGGCACGGGTGTTCGGCGACGTTCTCGTCACCGCATCAAGCGCGTCAGGCATTCTCAACGAGACGCCGGGCCAAGGGCTCTTCCCCGGTTCGACTGTGCGTCTATTACCCAAGGTGACGCACATGGCTCTGGCCCACAGGCCCGAGGTCTACGACGAGATCGACCGCTGGTGGTGCTGATCCCTCTCACCTCAGCACTGCAAAACCTTGAGCCGGCCTGGGCTTCCTGGAGGCTCCAAATGACCGGAGTGCTAGCGATATATCGGGTGCCTGACAGGGGCGTGAGCAGGGCCCTGGGTCTCCGATGGCGTGAGTCTCGGTCTTCCCCGCCTCGGAGTTCTGGACATGGGCTTCGTCGCCAGGCCTTCTTCCGCCACGCCAGGCCGCAAAGACTTCCCTCCCAGTCCTCAGGCCACAGAACAGCTCACCCTCCCGGTGATCTCGGATGGAGAGCCTGTAGGTCGACTGGCCATTCGGGAGCGTTCAGCCACTCATGCCAAACGATGTGCTGTTGGCCGGCCCTGGAATCCAGGGTTCCACCAGCAGTCCCCGCGTGATCGGCGGGGCCGCGGATCGAGACGTTGTCGGACGCTCTGCCGGCTAGAGTTCTCCGTTAGCTTTCGGACGCACCCCGGCGATTGTCACCGAAGTCGCGATGTGGCGCTTCGTCGAAGTAGATCTGCGCGAGCCGCAGCACCTGCTCCTCGTCGACATGGTCGATGTCGACGCGCACGTCAGCTATCAGTTTCGCTGCGACGTCCGGGCGATGGTGTTCGACGTACGACACCCAGTGGTGCGATGCGTTGGCCTTGCCGTTGCCATGACCGAAGACGAGGATCGCGCCTGCGGGGGCGAGTTCCTCGGCGATCTCCTCCCAGTAGGCAGGACTGTCGTCTTCGTAGGTCCCCGATGGGTTCCCGGCTTTGTGGTGGACCTTGTGGAACCGCCCGTGCGGATCGGGAGCCACAATGCGCTCGGGCCGCTCTCCGGGCTCCGCATCGGTGGCGTAGATGTACGTGTCGCGGAAAGAAATGACGGCGACCACGTTCTTGTCCCGGATGAGATCACCGTCTTGGTCAACCATTAGACTTCGCTTCCCTTCTCCTCGAGCTACCCGACCGCGCGGTCGAAACCTGCAGCGGCCAGCATCCGTCGGAGGTCGACGACCTACTGGTCTCTGTTGGGGAGGATATCGGAGTTGACCGAAGATCGCGCACCGACAGGGATGCTTTGAAACCGCAAACGTGGGAGCGCAAGATGCCGAAACATCCCGGTCCGAGAAGTGTGAACAGGTCAATCCATGTCCCAGAAGGCGGGGAGTGGCACTGGCATGTCGTCGCCAGAGGACCGATCCGGCACTTCTTCGTCACGCCCGAGATTGCCGCGAGCATGTCCCACCCCGCCTACCGCGGGTGATCCACCTCCGAGCGGAAGGCGAGGTGGCCAGCGGTACACACGGAGTCGACTCAAGCCTCGTCAAACTTGCTCGCCCATCCCAACAAGTTGTGGACGGGACATTTCCGTGCAAGCAGAACCCTTAGTGTCGACGGCCTGGCGCATCCTGTCGCTGGGGTCATCTACGTCCCGGAGTCTCCTCGAATACGTGCCCCGCATGGCCGGTTCGCGGCGTGGCCAAAGCCGGCCGACGCCGAGGGTGCTTGTCGTCCGCGAGCACACCCGAGGTTTCGTTCTGCGCTGAGGTTCGGGAGGCGGCCCCCGTCGTTCCGGCGCTGCATTCTGTACCGCCTCGACGACGCAGTACGCGGATTCGGGTGCGCTGACATCCATCGCAACTCCCAGTCCTCGCGGCCTTCGGCGAACGTCCCGTGCGGCGGAGAAGTCCATACGCCGACTCTGGTGATTGAAAATTGCATGCGCCCGGCACTTCCGGGCGTGTGGACAATAGGCATCTGCGGCATCAACAGGGCTTCGCCGTCTGATACAAACGTGCGGTGGACGATTACGAGGTTCTCTGGCTAAACGATGCCGACCAAGTTTCCAAGGCGGTGGGCGTCACTGCTCGGGCGCTGCGGGACAGTCCGGACACAACGGCCGTCTCCGACGATCCGCTCGTGCGTCTGGAGATGCTCTACAGCACGTTCCAAGGCATCCTTTCGAATGCAAGGGTTGCCGGTGTGCGGCGAGGCGATTGCGTTCTGGGCGTTGCTGCTGCGGTGGGACCCGGCCACTGTGTCGGCTCAATGCTGCCCCCGGAAGCCAGACATCTAGATGCGCCATCCGTCAATGCGACCGACACTGGTCGTTTCCTACACTTCGGATCGGTGATCGCCGCGCGCGATCTGGATGAACCTCACTGGCACGTTGGCCCGGTCGGCGTGGAACCTGGCTTTCAGTCGATGGGAATGGGACGAGCAGCGATGACGCTCCTATGCGATGAGTTTGACGAGCACAGCCGACTGGCATGGCTGGAGACCGCCAAGCCCGAGAACGTGAGGTTCTACATCAATCTCGGTTTCGAGGTCGTTGACGAGTCGCCGATGCTCACGTCACACCTCTGGTTCATGCGCCGAGAGCCTCAGTGAGTAACAATTGGGGGTCCCGATCAGATGAACGTAGAGTGACCCCTTTCGCCGGTTGCGCTTCGCACAATTTCGGGCTCAAACCGGGCCCCGCTAGCAGTTACGAGCGCCCCAGGACCCCGGCTAACCAGCCACCGCCTGCATCAGTGAAGCGGGACACAATTCGGCTGCAGGCCCTCTGAGCCGAGGATTCACGGCCATAATCCAGGTTCCGGACACTCCGCACGAGACATGGGTCAACTGATGCTGAGGAACCTCGGGACCGTGGGGTGGCGAAGGATGGCTCGGTGGCTGGATCAGAATCGCTACCGCTTCGCAGGTACCGCCCTTCGAGTCGCCGTCTGCTTCCGTGCGACCGTGCGCTTCACCGACGCCTTTCGACCTTGCGCCCTTCCACCAATCGGCTTCCCAGCGTCGATCCACGCCTGCACCCGCTCGTCGCTGATGCGCCGAGCGTTCGGCATCTTCGCCCACCTGCGGAACGCATCCTTCTGCTCGGCGTCGAGTCCGGAGAACAGCGTCTTGGCCTTTGCAGCGCCGGTCGGCGCGGCGCCCGGTGCCCGCGATGCCCGAACCTTGGGCCTTACCGAGGCCCGCCCGCCAGCTCGCCGTGCCTTATAGGGTTCCAAGAGCTTGTCCAACTGCTTGGCGTTCTTGGCGCTCAGGTCGATCTCGTAGGACTTGCCGCCGATGGTGAAGCGGACTGTCTCGCTCGCTTCGGCGCCATCGAGGTCGTCGACCAATGTCTTCGTCACTTTCGTTGCCATGCACTCCCCTTTGTCATCTCGAAGAGTATGCCCGACTCCTGTAGACCTTTCGGCACGTCGTCCAGGAAAGGCCAACGCCTCCAGGAAACCCAGGCGGTTCAGACAGCCAACCGGGAGGGGGTACGGCTGCCTCGGCGCGCGTCCTGGTTACCAGGTTCCAGTAGTGGGAACTGAGCATTGTGGAATGTCACATCCGAGTCGCAACCTGGAATGGTGGTTCGTATGGACCACGGGGGCAACCGAGGGATCATGGTCAGCTGGACGATCACGCCCGTGGCCACAGGCCCACGCTTAGGGCGAACATTGAGCCCAGGGGACTGATCGATGTCGACGCCAACATCAACGACAGTGCCGACTCCGTATCGGCCGAACTTCTCGCATCTGGATGGTTCGTTCTTTCATGCCCTCGCCCATCTACCGCCCTCGCTCGATGTGCTTCTTGGCCCAGTTGCTGCGATCGCTGTCGTCATAAGAGCACTTGAGAGTCTTCTATCGCGTATCTTTGGACGTCGTCGGCGGTAAGGGCTCGCCGGTTTTCTGCGTGCCGCGTACTGCCCGACGGCGAGAGTGCTTGCTGAACGCGAGCGCACGCGTAGGTGCCGTTATGCGCTGCCTAGTGATGATCAAACGTCGTGATTCGGTGCGCACGATGTGTGCTGTGGAGGTTCCGTACGGTCCGTGACCGCTGAGCGCCGGCTCTGCGTGGCGATGCCGGGCTGACAAACACCCATCCGACCAGGCGCCGGCAACCATTCTGAGTGCGTCGCGACCGTGCCATGCGGACTCCTTGCTTGCGACTCTTGGGACGCCAGGCACTTCGGGGGCAGTCGGGTGGGCGGCGGCAGCCCACTCGGTATCCGGCACCATGAGCGGTAAGTCCGGACGTCGCCATGCACAGTGCGCGGGCGTTGTCGGGCGGCCGCTGGTAGTGGGATTCGTCGACGGTGCTGACCGCTCTTGACGCCAACTAGTTTATAGTACAAACTGATTGGCATGGAGTCAGTCGAAGAGGGCGCAGCGGGAGACGCTCTTCGAGACGCTAAGACATGGCGCTCCCGGACTCGAGCGGTCCGCCACGGGTGCTGGTTTCCCCTGGTGATGTTCGGACTCCTCACCCTGGCGGCGACGCCGCTCTTTTGGGCCAAGGATCTGTCCCCGTGCCCGAATGGAGAAGTGACCTGCACATTTTCGGCGTCTGGGGAGCCGCTTGGGAATCCGTTTGTGCAGGGTCCTTTGAACTGGGGGCTTGGTCGATGGATCTCTTTGTACTGAGTGCTGGCCGTGCCGCTGGGCTACTTCGCTACCTTCTTCTACTACCGCCACCGGGCGCGGCGAACGGGCGTGGCCGGGCGGATCTCGCCCGCCGTGGTTGTCGGCCTGGCGCTGTTGGTCCTCATGGTCGGATCCTCTGAGTCCCGCGGGTGGCTCCACCTGCCGGGGCATCCGATAGTGGGGATTCCGATCCCGATCCTCCTGTTTCAAGGACGGGGCCTGGATCCGCTGTTGGTCATCGGGATCGGTGTCGGGATCCTGGCTCGGCTCGAACGCAGCTGGGGCCTGGCCGTGTTCGCCGCGATGTTTTTCGCTCTGGCTCTCCTCGCCAATCTCTACGACCTGCAAAACCAGGTCTACCGATTGGGCTGGCATCTCCCGGCTGGCGCAGGGTACCTCCCCAACGTCGTGGTGCCGGGTCTATTCCTGCTCGTTGGTGGAGCCGGTTTCTGGTGGGCGGACCGTCGTGTGCTTCACAGAATGGGAGGGAACCCGTGACCGAACCGAGCAACTCCCTTGACGAGGTCGTCCACCAACGGACCCGACTCGGAATACTCACGATCACCCACGAAGCTCAGCGGGTCGAGTTCGGCTTCCTTCAGGAAACGCTTGAACTCACCGCGGGAAATCTCTCGAAGCACCTTCAGGTGTTGGAGGCCGCCGGACTGGTGAGTATCGAGAAGGGATACGAGGCTCGCCGGGCCAAGACCTGGGTCACCATTTCTCGCCGGGGAGTCAAGGCCCTGCAGAACGAGATCGGAGCCCTCAAGCAGATCGTCGCACGGGTAGAGAATCCCAGCAGGACACCGGCAGTGTCAGGGAAACGGGCTCTTCGTTTGGCGACCGATCCCTGATTCCGACCGGCGGTGACCGAGGACTCATAACGGCCGATCCCGATTGGTGCGTGTATTGGACCGGCCCGGGCGGGATGTGCCGATACCGAGAGGATCACCTGTATAACGCCGGGAGCGGGCCGCGTTATCTGCGTTCTCGAATCAACGGGCGCCAATATTCGCGACCGTGACCGTCCGGCACGTCGGGATGGGTGCAAGTGGCGCAGCTCTCAGCAGATTCCCCCGGTTCTCTTCCCAACGGGGGGAGCCACGGCATCAAGCTGCCAATCCTTGCCGTCGACGGAGCGCAGGACGGTCAAACTGGCGTTTGTGCCATTTGTGAGCCTCCTTGACCAAGCGAACTCGGGCTGCGATACCGAAATTCCAACGGGCGCTCCCCGCCGCCAGCCAATCGATGCGAGGGAACGGTCGAGCGCTCGGGCAAGGTCCTGAGGATTCCCTGCCCAACGAAAGCCGCCCGACACCACGACCTGGGACCATCCACGACTGCTCGGAATGCCGTCGCAGCTGTCCTGAAACGGCTCTTCCTTGGCCTCGTACATCACGGTGCTCCCGGGAGGTAGCGCCGAGACGACAGGGGTGAGCTGTGCAAGTACATGACCCCCGGGGTCACCGCTGCTCGCTCCACTTCGCGTGAACAGAGTCCACCCAACAACCAGAGCGATAATGACCAGTGCCGCGGCAACCACGAGTCGCCAGCCCTTGCGGTGTGGCTTTTCCGATGCTTCACCGATTGGCCTGGATTCTGGTAGTAGCGAGACCACGACCAGAGCCTACGTCCGCTGCCCCCGATCATCGCCGGCTGCGGGTCGCACTATCTGCCGTCATACGCGACGAGTGCCTGCCGCCCGCCAACTGCCCGTGACCGGCAGGTCGGGGGCAGGGCGTAGTCGCACGTCCGCGGATGCGGATCGCAGCGCATGAGCCAGAGTCGTCACGCGTTTACCTGTGCGAGACTTGTCTCATGGCAGCCCGGCCGAATTTACGAGCCTTCTCCGTGAAGCAGGAGGAGAAGCGTGAGCCACGGTACGAGCCGAATCCCGTCCGCTGGATGATTGTCGCCGGGCTGAACGGGATCACCGCACTCATCGGCCTTGCGTTCGCCCTTACGATCATCAACCACCCTGCCCACCAATCCGTTCCCTGGTGGATCCCAATGATCTGGACAATGGGCTTTGGCCTCGCTGCCGCTGTCGCCTTGCGACGCATGAGACGGGACCGCAGGAGAGCAAACCCGACGGCTGCTCCGATCTGAGCCGCTCCCCACGCAGGGAGTGCCCCCGACCAATCGGGTCGAGGTCGATATCTGCAGGCACCGCCTCTTCGATCTATCGTTGAAGCGATGGCGCCGGACTAGCAGCCCACGCCGGAGGATCGGAGCGATGCCATCCGGATCGCCCTCGCCGGCCTGGCGTCTGGGGAGGAGTCCGAAGAGATTCTCTCCAAGCTCGGTGCTCTACACATCCGGTACAACGCCTTTCCCGCCGAGGAGCTCCTCGAGCTCGCCTCCGACGCCATCGACGAGTCCGGTGCCACGCCAGCTGATCCCATCGACTGTGAGGGGATCCGGGAGCGACTCCTCCCCGAGCACCCCTTCTCTGGCAAGACCCAGCACCACAAGATCAAGTACCCAATCTCTGCCGCCGCCATGGTCCACGGTGGCGTGTCTCCCGATCTGCTCGATGACGCCGGATGGTGGCAGGCCGATGATCTCTGGACATACTCGTACTTGCGCTTCTGCTCTCCGTCAGAGTCGCCACCGAACGAACAGGACAGTCCGTCGAAGAGGTTGCCCTCTCGATCGCCGATCATCGAGGGGTGACGTTGATCACGCCCGATCAGTGAAGAGTGAGGCCCTGGTCCAGGTGGTTCCCTGACCGAGTGGTGACATTCTCT
>Ga0224558_1001620_pt1 | contig 22915 bp, 18 predicted proteins | sample 714S32024metaG_FD_180682 | JGI IMG/M metagenome (GOLD analysis project Ga0224558, IMG submission 180682) | Peat soil microbial communities from Stordalen Mire, Sweden - 717 S3 20-24 | ecosystem: Environmental > Terrestrial > Soil > Wetlands > Peat | place: Sweden: Norrbotten County, Stordalen...
CCCTCCCCTGTGGAAGCCGCTTTTTGACCCTTTCATCGTTTGTAACTTTATCGGAATCAATAGCTTGCATTTTTCCCCTGTTGGCGAATCAGTAACTGCAAACCCCTGATTTTGCCCCTTTTTAGCCCCAAAAATGGCTGATTTAACCCCAAAATGCCCTCTTTTTCGCGATTTTTGAAAGCCGCTTTAGGCGCTTCTGGATATGAACTCAGCGATCCTTTTCGCGCGAGCCGATTCCAACTGCTTGAGCAGCATGCGACCGCGCGCCCAACTGCTCTTCGAGCGCTGGAAACAAAGAGCCTTGCATCACGCGCATAAATTGCTTCAGTTGGTCGGAGAGGGTAAGCTGCATCAAGAAGGGAATCCTTCCGGCTGGGATTTGGCTTTGACACTCCTATCCTAAAGCCGAATTCCCCTCCTCAAAACGCTATTTCCCCTCCCGCTGGAATTTTGCAAGAGGCTACTGGGCCACCCATATTTCTATTCCACGCCTACATTTCTGTTTCAGTGAGCAGGCATCAATACCGTTGCTGAAAGTCTGGATCAACGGGGTTCTCAAAGAGCGAGGCGTCGCGGGTGACGATGGTCAGCCCCGAGGGGGTGACAAAGTAGCGGCGCTTGTCCTCCACGGGGTCGTAACCGATGACCGTTCCCTCTGGTATGTGGACATGACGGTCGATGATGGCACGACGGATGCGGCAGTGGCGGCCGATGTTCACGTGCGAAAAGATGATACTGGCGTCCACGGTCGAGTAGGAGTTGACGCGCACATCCTGCGAGACGACCGAGTTCGACACCGTGGCGCCGGAGATGATGACACCGGCGGTGATGACCGAGTCGACCGCCATGCCGGAGCGGCCCGGCTCGGCAAAGACGAACTTGGCCGGCGGATACTGGCGCACACGAGTGCGGATGGGCCAGCTCTTGTCATAGAGGTTGAAGACCGGCGAAACCGCGCAGAGATCCATGTTGGCGTCGTAATAGGTGTCCAGCGTACCTACGTCGCGCCAGTAGAGTGCCTGCTGCTTGTTTTCGTCGACAAAGCTGTAGGCCATCATCTTCTTTTTGCCGAGCATGTTTGGCAAAATGTCGTGGCCGAAGTCGTGCTTGGAGTCGGGAGCCTCGGCATCGGCAATCAGCGCCTTGAGCAGCGTTTCGGTGTTGAAGATGTAGATGCCCATGGAGGCATCCACGGCGTCAGGGTTGAAGGGCGAACGGAATTTGGTGGAGGCCGGCTTCTCCATAAAGCCTAGAACATCGCCTTTCTGTCCGACCTCGACTACCCCGAAGCGCGAAACTTCGCCGGGCGGAATGGGGAGCGTGGCCAGGGTGACCTCCGCGCCGGTCTCCTTGTGGTACGCCAGCATGCGGCTGTAGTTCATCTTGTAGATGTGGTCACCGGAGAGGATGATCATGTGCTTGGGCTGTTCGCTGCCGATGGAGTAGATATTCTGGTAAACCGCATCGGCGGTGCCCATGTACCAGTTTGCACCGGTACGCTGCATGGGCGGGAGCAGCTCGAAGAACTCGCCCAGCTCCTGGGCCACGATGCCGGTCCAGCCTTCGCGAATGTGCCGGTTCAGCGAGAGGGCTTTGTACTGCGTGAGGATGAAGACCTTGCGCAGGCCGGAGTTGATGCAGTTGGAAAGGGTGATATCGATGATGCGGTAGTGCCCGCCAAAAGGCACGGCCGGCTTGGCACGATCGCGCGTGAGGGGAAAGAGCCTCTCACCCGCTCCACCGGCAAGCAATACTCCAAGTGTGTCTCTCATAGCTTTTCAACCTTGCCTTCGCTCGAAATCCCGCCTGACGATCCATCGCCCGGAAGAGAAAGCGCCTACCTCCAATCCAGCATATTCTCTGAGGACACTTTTTATCCAGGCATTGTCAAAGGGAGGAGAATATCACATTCCGTTCAATCTGGCTGCACCTCTCACTTTATCGAAGATGGCTGCTCCAAAGGTAAAACAGGAGCTCCGCCGCCGGATCAGCGTCACAGAAACTCCTGATTTCCACCCCAGCGACAAAGACCCGTCGCTAGGGACCCCGGGGGAAGATTGCCGTTTGGGTGCGGTGGTCTTTTACCTCTTCTTATTGAACTTGTACTCGATGCCCACCGAGATAGCGAAGTTGACGTCGTTCTGTGTGATGAGGGGCGCGTAGTTGGTGCTGTAGCGGGTGAGAACCGCGTCGGGCGTGATGCGGAAGACCCAGTGCGCCGAGCGGTTCAGGTCCATATGGCCTCCGATGATGGCCGCCGGAGCAACCTGGTTGTAATAGAAATTCTCAGTCTGCGGCGAGACGCTGCCCAGATGCGCATCAAAGTAGGCACCGCCAAACATGGCGTGGGCAATCAGTGCGCCGTGCTTGTTGTGCGGTCCGAGCCATTCGGGTCCGGCTACAAACAAGTACTGGCTGACGAAGGGCCCATGGACAACATTATTGCCTGCTCTGCCCGCACCGCTGCTGGCCATATAGGCGCGCCCCGAGCCTTCAAGGGCAAAGTGCTTGCTGAACCAATAGGAGCCTGAGAGATCGAGGCCGCCAAGATTGGAGCCTTGCAGCACATTGGCTCCAGCCTTCATGTGGTCGTAGGCCATGCCCAGGGATAGATCGTAACGGTTGATGTAGCGTACGCCGGAGAGCGGGTCGCTGGCAATGTAGGTGCCATTGCCGGCAGTCGGAGAGGCGGTACTTTGCGCCTGGGCGCGGGTTCCGGAAGACAAAGCCAAGAGGGCTACAAGGGCAAGAGCAAAGGACAATTTCACTGAAATACGCATCCTATTCAGCTTACAGGAGGATACCGGCGGGGGACAACGACAACCGGGAGACAATTTTCGGATTACGGCTGGCAGCTCTCTCTCCAGCGCGTCCAGATCAGGTAGCGCACGGTCTTTACGGTTTCCACGGACGCTGTGACCCAAGGGTAAGCCATGTGTTCTGGCTCCAGTGGCGGAGCAGCGTGAGTGCGCCACTCCAGGGGCAGTTCGCTGAAGATGATGCCGGCTCGGGGCAGATGGCTGGCGCTGGAAACCACCTCTGCCGACCGCCAGCCGTGCGCCTTCATAATTCGCTCGGCGTAGCAGGCATTCTGAATCGTGTCCATAGCCCACGGCTCCTCAAAGATGGCCGACTCGGGAATCCCCTGCGCATACGCGGTGGCTGCCATCACGTGCGCCTCCACAAAGCCGTTGTGCGCGGCAGCTCCGGAGAGAATTAGCCGAGGCGCCACGCCCCGCTCATACTCATGCACCCCTTCGGTCACGCGAGCCAGCATCTCCGGCGAGGGATTGCCGTCGCGGTCTGCGGGAGTGCCCAGCACGATGATGGCGTCAAAGCGGGTAAGCGAGGTGTTGGTGACGGGAGCTAGCAGGCGGGCGAGCGCTCCCCACGACAATAGGACCAGAATCAATAGGGTAGCTGCAAGTATCAGACGGCTGCGCCAACCCAGCCGTATCCGTGGAGTGCGCTTGTGGCTGACACGGTGGAAGGGCTTGTTGCGGATTGGGCGCGGTTTGGGCAAATGTACTCCCCCACTTTAACTTTACGCGAATGGAGAGGGCCGGGTGGATTTTCCGCTTCCCTCAGCCGAGGTTAGCCGGCTCTCCCCAAGCGGAGAAGACAAACTCTCTCAATGGTTTGCGCGTGCGGGGAGAGGTCTCCTGCGCAATCAGCTGCTCTTGGCCGAGGGTGGAGGGTTCGCCCTGGTAGCCGAGGGCAATCACTGCGCCGAGGGCGTAGCTGTCTGGAATTTCAAGGACCTGACGGGCGGCGGCCTGGTCGTATCCGGCCATCTGGTGAGAGGTGAGGCCGAGCGCAGCTGCTTGTAGCGTGAGATAGGAGGAGGCAGCCCCCAGGTCATAGAGAGCATTGCGATTGTCTGTATCGTTGTGGCTGAATTTGCTACTGGCCGTGCCCAGAATCAACACCGGAGCGGCGCCTGCCCAACCCTGATTAAAGCCGATCAGCGTCGAGAATATCTTCTTATATGTCGAGGAATTGCGGAGACCGACGAGAAAACGCCAAGGCTGCTCGTTGTAGGATGAGGCGGCCCAGCGAGCGGCTTCGAAGACTTTCCTTAGGTCGGCGGGGTTTACGTCGCGATCGGCAAAGGAGCGCGGACTCCAACGAGCGAGTACCACGGGCAAGACGCCATCGACAGTGGGAGCTTGCTTCAATTGATTGACTTCAAGGGCAGAGAGGGTCATGGGGAGTACTCCGTAAGAAAGGATGAGTAGCACCCTCTTTGATTCGAGGAGTGGGGTGAAGATTCGTGATTCGGCAGAGCATCGCAACCTTGCGGCGCAGTCAAAACCGCGTCCTTTCAAAGCGCCAAAAACAACCACAGGTCCTTCGACTACGCTAGATGGGATGAAAAGGGGCGTACCTTCCAACTAGGTGCTCGAAGCACAGAGATGAAAAGGAGGAAGGTACGCCATGAAGACCCACGTAGGAGTAGATCTCCATCAACGATTTTGTTACTTAACGGCGGTGGATGCAAGCGGAAAAACATGCAGGCAGGGGCAGGTGGCCAACGAGGGTGCTGCGTTACGGGCGTGGTTGCGTCAGTTGCCGGGGCCTCGTCATGTGGTGGTTGAGGCCAGCGGGTTTTGGCCGGCATTTGCGCGGGCGGTGGCGCCGGAGCAGGAACGCCTGGTGATGGTGCATCCGCAACGGGTGAAGGCGATTGCGTCGGCGAAGTTGAAAAACGACCGTGTGGATTCGGAGACACTGGCGCATTTGTCGCGCTGCGATTTGTTGCCCGAGGCGTGGATGGCGGATGAGGCGACGCAGCAGTTGCGCTTGCGGGTTCGGCTGCGGATTACGCTAGGCCGGCAACGGGCGCGGGCGAAAACCGGGGTCCCCAGCGATAGGTCTTTGTCGCTGGGGTGGGAAGAACCAGTTGCAGGCGGTGTTGCACCAGGAGGGGTTCAAGAAGCCGGTGACGGCGGTGTGGGCGTTGCTGCATCACGGAGAGTGTTTTGACGAAGAGCGGTTTGCGCGCGGCTGAAAGGCGGCTTGGCGCAAGCGGGCGAAAACTTGGCCATGGAAAAGTGGAAAGCTGAAGAGCGCTTCCCACTTTCCCACAGCCAACGACTACGGCTACGGGCATAAGGTATTGGCGACGGTTGCAAGGAGAACCCGGCCAGCTCGTTCAACCTATGTCCACCGGGGATAAAGGCAAGACCCCGGCAGGACCTTCTCAGATGGAGTGGCCGGGATTCGAATCACCCTTGTGTGCCAGGAGCACGAATAGAAGTCTGTCGGCAACTATTCGCAAATACCTGTGGACAGGTGTGGGCTTTTTCATAGAAGGATGACAACAGTAAGTTGTAAAGCCGCGCCCTTTTAGAGCATCGTATTGATCAGAGGTTCCCTAGGCGGTCAGGATTACTCCGTAAACCTTTTTGAATAGCTGGACGATTCGATCGATTTCGGCCGTGGTCTTCTCTTTCGGCCAGTGCTGTACCTGCGCGACGATGGCCGCCAGTTCGTTCAGCAAGGACATAGTCAACTCTCCCAGGATGCCGATCAATGTACGCCGCATGATCAGGTCGTCTAGGTGGACGACACGCTCGTTGAGCGCGATGAATTCGATCTCACGGCGGGAGTAATCGGCGTGATGGGCGAGCGGCGCATCCGGGCCCGCTTTCATATACGCGGCGACGCGATCCGCGCCGGTGCCGTAACGATTTTGCAGGGTCAACAGCCGCGCGTGAGACAAGCCGGTGCCTTGCGGCAGCCGGGGATAGCCCTTGCCGCCGCCGATGGGAAGATCCGCGGAACTGCGAAGGCGCGGGCGTCCCAGCACGCGCAGAATTTCGTTGGCAACCTGCTCGGCGAGCGCGCGGTAGGTGGTCCACTTTCCACTCACCAGAGAATAGATAGGAAAATCGATCCCGTTGCCCGCGGGCAGCACTGGGAAGCTGTGATCGCGGCTGATCTGGCCGGGCGTCAGAGCATTGCTGCGCGGCAGCGGGCGAACGCCGCAGATGCGGAAGACGACATGCGAGCGGTCCACCTTGATGGACGGGAAGGCCTGACTCATGGAGTCAAGTAGGTAATCCACTTCGCCTTCATCGCAGACGGCATCCGGATCGTCCGTGGGGATATCCGTTGCACCGGCGAAGACCTTGCCCTCGATGACATAGAAGAGACAGATGCGGCCGTCGCGGTTGACGAAGTAGATCATGTCGTCGCCGGTTGCCGCCACCAGCTCAGGGTGGTGGAGCACAATGTGCGAGCCCTTGGTGCCGCCGATGAATTGGCTCGCGCGCCCGATGGTTTGATTGGCGCCGTCGATCCACGGGCCCGTGGCGTTGACAACAATCTTTGGCTTTACCTCGCAGGTTTCGCCGGAGATCTCGTCATGCAGGACGACAACACTACCCTTGGCACTCTTCATGCGGACGTAATTCATCGCGTGCGCCTGGGAGCACGCAGCTTCAGCGTCCTGAACCAGTTCCAGGCATAGCCGTTCCGGATGAGTGATTTTCGCGTCATAATAAGTAGCGGTGCAGATCACGCCGGGATTTAATTCGGGCCGAAGCGCGCGGGCAGCACGGCCGGAGCGGAAACGATGTCTCGGCAGCGGAGATTTGCGTCCGGCGAGAAAGTCGTACAAAGTCAGTCCGGTTTTGATCAGCAGCGCTCCACGATTGCCTGGCTTGGTGGGCCAGTTCAATAGATTCCGGATTCCCGGAATAATCCCCGACATCCAATTGAAGATCGGAATTACCGTAGGCATCGGCTTGACGTAGTGGGGCGCGTTTTTGAGTAGCCGGTTCCGTTCCAGGAGCGCCTCGCGCACCAGACGCAACTCCGCGTTTTCCAGATAACGAAGGCCGCCGTGAATGATTCGCGTTGGGGCCGAGCTGGTTCCAGAACAGAAATCAGCTTTTTCGACCAGCAGCACATCGATTCCCTGCAAGGCCAATTCGTTGAACAGGCCAATTCCGTTGATGCCGCCGCCGATGATCAGGACGGAGATGTCGGGGTGATTTCGAAGTGCAACAAACTCTGGACGCATCCTGGCTCCTAAGTCATTGGTTAAAAGTACGTTACCACACAACTTCGTGTGCAGTCCAAGCTGCCCAGACCGCCTGGTCGGGTAGGTTAAACCCTCAATACTCTTGCTTGGGAGCCGGGGGTATGATCGGCCAAAAGCCACGCGGCAACGATTCCCCGAATTGCGGGTTTGATGGGGATTTCACCTGGAATGATGCATTTCCCTTCAGTTTTCCACAAGCAGAATGCATCCAGGGTGGAATGAACCCAATCAGGCAAGTTATCCACGTATATTTTTGTTGCGACAGGGATTAGCGTCTTCTTATCCACGCAAAGTCTTGGCATAATTCACTCAAGAGCGGTTTCTCAGTAACTGTTCCAAGCGCCGAGTCCAGGGAGAGCGGGGTTGAGAATCCAAGTTCAGAGCCTGGTTCCAAACCCGATGCTATGCCGGACCACCTACGGGAGCACTGAAGAGTGACCAGCTATAGCCGCCAGGACGTGTTGCGTATCCTGCAGATCGGCTCCCGCCAGTTGCAGGGATGGGAGCGTGCGGGAATCGTTCCCCAACAACAGAACTACAGCTTCCAGGACCTGGGCCAGTTGCGCATCCTTCGCGCCTTGCGCGAGGAAGATGTGTCGGTGGCGTCTATCCGGCACTCGATTGTCGCCATGAAGGCGGTGGCGGGCATGGCCAATCCGCTGATGGAAGCGAGCCTGGTGAGGACCGGGACGCGGCTGGCCTTCCGGCACCGCGGAGCGATGGTGGACCCTATCCGCCGGCAATTGCTCTTTGACTTTGAGCGCGCGGAGCAACAGATGGGCCGGCCGTCTGCCAGCTCCGAGCCGGCGCCGTTGCGCAGGCCGGCGGCGGACACTCCGCGGGGCGTGCAGGAGATGTTTCTGGAGGCGGTGCAGACCGAGGAGGCCGGCGACAAGATCCGCGCCATCAAGTTCTACCAGGAGATCATGGAGCTCGACACAAGCTTTGCGCCCGCCTGGATCAACCTGGGTACAATTCATTTCCATCTTCGCGAGTTTGGCTGGGCCGAGCAGCTTTATCGCCGTGCAACGGAGATAGACCCGGCATATGTGCTGGCGTTTTTTGATCTGGGCAACGTGCTGGACGAGTTGCAGCGGCCGGATGAGTCGATTACCGCTTACCGGAGGGCGGTTGCGCTGGCTCCCGGATATGCCGACGCTCACTACAACTTAGCGCTGGCCCATGAGCGCAAGGGCGAGGCGCGGGCGGCGCTGCGCCACTGGCAGGCTTACGCGCGGCTGGACAAAAGCGGTCCCTGGGCTGAGCACGCGCGCGCGCAGATTCGCAAGCTGCTCGACCGCGAGAAGTTGGCCATCGCCTGGCGCGCGGAGGGCTTTATTGCGCCGCGCCAAGGAACAGCGGCGCTGGAACTGGTGAGCGCCGAGGCCGAATAGTCCGTAAAACACAATGGCCCTTCCCGAAGGAAGAGCCATTGCGCCGAATTGCTGGACAAGCTAATTAACGGTTACCGTGAACGTAGTTGTAGGTGCTGGTGTGACCGTGGGGTTCCCGGTTCCGGTCACCATGAAGGTGTACGTGCCGGCCGATGTTCCCGGATTGCTGTTTGAACCACCGTTGGTGACGTTGCCGCCGCAAGCGGACAAGCTGCCCAGCGCCGTCATTACGATCAGAATACCCAGCATCGAGCGCCAACTGCGCCGCCGCGCCGGAATTCCCAGGAAGACAAGAAGTGCCAGCACCGCGCCGCCGCCCGCTCCGGCCCAACCGCCGCCGGGCAGTTTGGGATAGGTTAGATCGCTGGTAGCTGCTGTTGTGTACACCATGGCAGTCGCCGTTCCGCTGGCCGTGCCGGAACTCAGCGTCACCGGCGAACCACTTGTGACGGAACAGCTGGGCGCATACGATCCGCCAGTTGGAGATGTCAGCGCGCAGGTGAGCGTAATGGTTCCCGAATACAACGTGCCCGAACTCACGGTAATGGTCGAAGTTGTGGAGGCTCCGGGCGCGATGGAAGCGCTTGGCGAGGTCGCGGACAGCGCAAATGCGGATGTTGTCACTGTTACAGAAGCCGTTCCCGTGCCCGAGGTGTAGTCCGCGTCTCCGCTGTAAGTAGCGGTGATCGCGTCGCTGCTGCCGACCTGACTGTTGCTCAGGCTGCCGGCCGGGATAGTGATGGTGACGCAACTACCCGATGTGCAACCGGTGGTTGCAAGCGTCTGCGCCGAGGATGTATAGCTGCCGCTGGCCAGCGTTACTGTACCCGTTGGCGTGGCCCCGGAGCCGGCCACCGTAACCGTCACGGTGTAGGTCTGGCTCGAATCTATACTGCCCGTGGCTGGAGCTACTGTCACGGTCGGGGTGAGTACGGCCACATAGACCACCGTCACGCTCGTCTGTGCGGAGGCTCCCGCATCGTAGGCTGCGTTCCCGTTGTAGGTCACGGTGAGTGTGTCTGCCAAGCCGGGGCTCGGTGCGCTGTTCAATGAGTTATACGGAACGGTGATGGAGTAGCTGCCGTTGGCGTAATCGAACACCGTTGGGGGCGAGGTGTAGCCGCCGCCAGACAGCGTCACCGTTCCTGTCGGCACCTGGCCGCTGGTGCAGGTTCCCGTACAGGTCACAGTGCCCGTCACCGTCACGGTCTGGTTGGAGTTGATGGTGGTTGCCGAAGGAACTGCTGTCACGGCAGCAGTCAGTCCGGTCACCGTGAGCGTTGTGTAGCTCGCCGTGGCCGTGGCATAGGTCGGACTGCCGTTATAGGTCGCGGTAATTGTGTTATTGGTTCCGATCGGAAAGGCTGCACCTGCAATATCGAAAGTGTAACTGCCTCCGCTCGAAAGCGTCTGCGCCCCGGAGTTAAATTTGGCTCCGGTCAGCGTCACCGTTCCCGTTGGCGTTCCACTGGAGCCGGTCACCGTAACATCCACACTAAGGTATCCGGTGGTGACGACAGGATTGGGAGTGACGGAAGTAAAGGTCACCGTTGCCGGAGCCGAGCCGGTTGTCGTGCCCCAGTAGTTCATCAGTTGCGTGGCATCCACGCTGCCCAGGCCGCTGGCCAAGTCGTAACCGGTGGTAGTGTTGTAGCCGCTCTCGAAGTAGTAACCTGCCGTGTTCTGGAGGCAATTGGGAGAGGTGCTAGTGCAGGGCACGGAGTTATTGCCCACTGTCACATCGTGAAAGATGGCGCTTGAATGGCTGCCGTTGTACAGGGCATAGAGTTCCGTGGCCGCCTGCCCCAGCCTACCTTCACCAGTCCTCTGCTGGACCATGGCCAGAATGCCGGCGAAGGCCGGGGCGGCTGTGGAAGTGCCGCCAAAACCGGTAAAATAAAAACTGCCATTCTGAGTAGAACAATTCTCGGTATAGGTCGTGCCGCCGCTTTTATATGTGTCGGCCGTACAAACCAGCCATGTAGAATCATCAGCGCCGTTGCCGGACATCAACGAGACATCAGGTAGATCACGCTTTCCATCCGCGGGCACACCTGTGCCGGTCTGCCAGGAGGGCTTGCTGTAGAGGGTACTGACGCCGCCGCTGCCGGCTACAATATTGGCATTGCTGCCTGTATAGGGCACGTTCCCACTGATCTGGACGGTGTCGCTTTGTGTCGAGTCGTTCCAGACCGACTCTGGAATGTAACCCAGAGCCGTACGGTAATGGGTGGTAGTGCTTCCCTGCGAGGTGCTCACATAGGTCGGAAACGAACTTTGACTTTCCAGGGCATAAAAATCCGTTCCGCCCACGGCGATGTTATACGGCGTGGAGGCAAAGCCGCTTACCGCCAATCCACCGGAGGCGTCGGGAACGTTCTTGCCGCTGTTGGTGCTGGGGTAGTCACAGCCTGCCGATCCGCTGTCGCCGGTGGAGACCGTCACCGCTATGCCTTGCCCCGCCGCCTGCTGCCAATAGCCATTGATCAGCGCGTTTTCGGTTGAGCCATTGTCCTGCTCGCACTCGCCGAAGCTGAGGCTGAAGATGTCCACCGCATTCTGACTGATCGCTGCGTCAATAGCTGTGTTCAGGTCCGGAGAAGCGTAATAGACAATCGTTGCTCCCGGCGCCATGCCTCCCGCGAGTTCGAGGTCGAGATAGGCTTCGTCGGCATCATCCGCGATGTATCCGGAACCTGGACTGTTGGTGCAGCTGCCGGCGCTGGTACCGGTGCAATAGTTGAGGGTGGGCTGGGATGAATCGCCGATGAACATGATTCGGTATTCTTCCACGATGCTGGCATTGATTGCGGCATCTCCACCGATGCCGATATGAACGCCCGCGCCGGTATAACTTGTCCCCGAAGTGTAGTTGGCGTTGAAGGAGTTGGGCGAGTCATAGATGGTGGCCGCATCCGCGGGAACCATCCAGAGGGTATAAGGGTTTGAGCCTGTCCCCCCTCCGGTGGTGAGATCGGCTCTTGGCCCCTGGGCCAGTGCCGCGTTGGCCGGCTCCAGCCGTTTGGTGGCAGGGTTGAACTGGCCCACGCTGGCGAGGTGAGAATGCGGCCGGGGCCGGATGGTGTTCAGGTGCGCGACGCCCATCACCACCGAAGCGAGCGCTGCGGGAATCTGAGGGTCGGTGGTGTTCGAGGTGAATTGCCGATCGCCGGCCTGAAAGGAGTGAATGGAGGTGTGAAAGGCCTCTTCGACCTGGCTTACCGTCCCGTTGAAGGCGATATTCGTGCGTCCGGGGGAGAGCGGTTCAACCGTCAAGCCGTGCGACTCCAGCCATGCGACCAGGGCGGCAATGTCTGAATCCGCCGGGCCGTAGAGCTGGCCGAACTGCTCCGGGGTGAGCCACTTGTGGTAATTCGGCGAGGACTTGACCTGCAACTCGGCGAGATACTGGTCCAGCGCCGCCTGCTGCTCGGTGGAGCGTGACAGGACCAGGCGCATTTGAGTCAGGGGCGTCGAGGGAGAAGCCTCGCCCTGGTCGAACTCCGCCCGCGCCAGATGCGGCACGTTGCCCTTCAGCGTCGCCAGCGACAGTTCATTTACATCCGTGGTAATCCGCGGGGAAACAGCGGAATTCTGGGCTGACAGCGCTGTGGAGCAGAGCAATGCACCGGCCAAAACACTGAGAGGAAACGCCTTCATCAAGCGCATAGTGGTTTTCATGTACCTTCCTTCGGAGGAAACCCCTGATCAATTAATAAGTTGCGGTATCCATCAAATCATACAGTTCATCAGAGATTCGCCACATCCCATTCATTATTAGACATACGAGCGTTAAATATCGATTGTGCAACTTTGCGAGTGAGGAGGGTGCTCTTTTTCGCTCACAATGCCGAGGAATCTTTTCAATTCGGGAGAATTCCGGCCTCGGTTCCTGTCTTGGCAGTCCGTCCGGGCGACGGAGATTGCCCCGGCCAACGCGTTGTAAATACTTTTCCAACCGTCTGCTTTGATACACTTCAAGGCCGGAGGCGGTAAATCTTGGCTTACCCAGCACATTCCCCCGCACTGACACAGCTTTCCGAAGAGGAGAGCCTCTTTTATTCAACCGTCCGGCAGTTTGCCGAGGAAAAGATTGCGCCCTTTGTGCGCTCCATGGACGACGAACAACAACTTGCCCCGGGTCTGGCTGAACGGATCTTTGAGCTAGGGCTGATGGGCATCGAGGTTCCCGAGGAGCTAGGCGGCGCGGGCGGCAGCTTTTTCGACGCGGTGCTGGCCATTGAGGCGATCTCCACCGTAGACCCCGGCGTGGCAGTTCTGGTGGACGTGCACAACACGCTGGTGATTAACGCATTGCGACGCTGGGGTACGGAGGAGCAGCGCCAGCACTGGCTGCCGCGGCTCGCGGCCGATACAGTGGGCGCTTATGCGCTCAGCGAGGCGGGCTCGGGCTCGGATGCCTTTGCGCTGCAAACCCGCGCAGTGGAGGTTGCCGGCGGTTACCGGCTCGACGGGCGCAAGCTGTGGATCAGCAGCGCGCGCGAGGCGGGAGTGTTCATCGTCTTCGCCACGCTCGACCCGGCGGCGGGCTACAAGGGCATCACCGCCTTCCTTGTCGAGAAAGGCGCGCCTGGATTCACCGTGGGCCGCAAGGAAGACAAACTGGGGATTCGCTCCAGCAGCACCTGCGAGCTGATTCTGGACGACTGCGAGGTACCGGAGGCCAACCTGCTGGGCAAGCCGGGCAAGGGCTACAAGATTGCCATCGAAACGCTGAACGAGGGGCGGATTGGAATCGGCGCGCAGATGCTGGGGTTGGCCGAGGGCGCGTGGGGCCACGCGGCTTGCTACGCCAAGGAACGGCGCCAGTTCGGCAAGCCGATTGCGGAGTTTCAGGCGGTGCAGTTTGCGCTGGCCGGAATGGCTACGGAGATTGAAGCCGCCAAACTGATGGTCTACAATGCGGCGCGGCTGAAGGACGCGGGCAAGCCGTATCTGCGCGAGGCGGCGATGACCAAGCTTTTTGCCTCGCGAATGGCCGAACGCGTGGCCAGCCAATGCGTGGAGGTATTCGGAGCTAACGGATTTGTGCGCGATTATCCGGCGGAGAAGTATTACCGCGACGCCAAGGTGGGCTCCATTTATGAAGGCACATCGAATATGCAACTGGCGACGATTGCCAAGCAGGTGCTGGGGCGGTAACAGATCCTAGTACTACGACTGTGTAAATTTGTGGTTTCCCAAGTCTCAAAAGCGAGACCTGGGGCACCCAAACTCGTGGGCGCGATTACGAAATCACCGAGTCACGGTACTAGCTGGCGGAGTCTCTCTGGCGCGTGGCCTTTACGCCTGACAGAATCCCTACGCCTATCAGTATTACCGCGCCCACCACAATCCAATGCGTTGGCATATGCACCAGGTACGCGGCGTAAGCCAGCCCGCCGATCATGATAGCGAATCCGGCAGCGTAAATTCCGAAGGACATGCGATCTCCTAACCAAGTGAATGACGCGAGTGAACTTCCGGTTCCAGGAACGAGATGTTTGATTCCTCAGCTCATACCAACTGCGCCCGTTTGGCGGTTAGTGCGGGGCTGGGCGGGGGATCGAGGAGCTTGGGCCTGGATGCGTTCTCTTCCGGCAGATCATCGTGCAGAACCATGTTGAGCAGCGACGTGTGAACCCGAATGCGGCCGTTGTAATCGATATAGCCTAACTTCCTAAAGCGATTCATGAAGAAACTGACTCGGGAGCGTGTGGTGCCGATCATTGCGGCAAGAGTCTCCTGCGTTACCGGCGGGAGCAGAGGCTCCGGTTCGCCCGGTTTTCCAAATTCCGCCATCAACAAGAGTGTCCGCGCCAGGCGCCGTTCGCTGGAGTTGAAGAGCTGATCGATAAGGTCCGCCTGGGTTCGTATGCCTCGTGTGAGGATAAACCGCATGAAAAAGTCGGAGAACGCGTGTTCTTCATGCAAGACGCGTAGCATCCTGTCTCTCTCGATTTTGAGTGCGACACAGGCGGATACGGCTATAGCCGAGGACGTTCGCAGTTCTCCCACTGCCGCCATCGACTCTTCGCCAAAAAAGTCTCCAGCGGCAAGCATCGTTACTGTTGCCTCTTTGCCCCTTTTGGAGACTACGGTGAGCTTTGCCCGGCCACTCTGGAGATAAAACACAGAATCTGCCGGGTCTCCCTGGGAAAAGAATGTCTGCTTTGCCGAGTGACGATGGATGCTTCGTCCAGGTCCTTCGGTCTCAAGAAAATGAGCGGAATCAAAGGATTTCTTCGTTGCTGCTATCATCGAAACGGCCTCATTCCTCATGCGGTCCGGGTATAGATAAGCCTCATCATGGCTGCGAACAGCAGCGGCGGATTGACCTGCCGTCGCGAAGCGAGCCATGACTCGCACATCTCAGCATCACACCCCACTTAGTAACAGTCTGAGCAATTCAGGCCTATGCGAACATTGGACAGAAGGAAGGTAACCTGCGCGAATGAAAGTCCAGTCTGGGAATGCGGAGACTGCATGAGTTGGCGGGCCTAGAGCGGCCACGGCTTACAGCTTTTGCGTTCGTTGCACGGCGCGTACGCCGGGGACGCGGCGCAGGCCGAGGACCATGCGGTTGAGGTGGCCCATGTCTTCAGCTTCGGCAATCAGCTCGACGACGGATTCGCCGTTCTCGTCCTTGCGGATATCGACGCCGCTGATGTTGGAGTTGTCGTCGGAGATGACGGCGATCAATTCCTTCAACATGCCCATGCGATCGTCGCAGGAGACGGTGATTTTGACAGGATATCGCTGCGGCCGGCCGGTGGCCTCGCCGCCTACGCGGGACCATTCAACATTGATGCGGCGGTCGCTCTCGTAGAGCAGGTTCTGCACATTGGGACAACCACGGGCATGGACGGCCACGCCTTTGCCGCGGGTAACGTAGCCCACGATCTCTTCGCCACGAATGGGGTTGCAACATCGGGCGCGATAGACCAGCATGTCGTTCTGGCCCTCAACCTGGAGCGAATCCGAGCCGGTGAGGTGCAGCTTACGCACCGCATCGGACATGGCCGCCGCAATGCCGGGCTTGATCTCAGGCGTGGGTTCAGCCTCCGGCAAGGTGGTTGAGCCGGGAGCCAGCTTATTGAGCAAATGGCGGGCGGAGTGCTTGCCCAGCCCCAGTGCGGCCAGCAAATCGGCGGCCGTGGCCACGCCATATTCGTTGGCGATGCGGCCCAGGTCCTGGTCGCTGATCTGGCTCTGCGGCACCTTGAATTTGCGCGCCTCGCGCTCCAACAGCTTGCGCCCTATCTCGACCGCCCGCCGCCGGAGATCTTCGTTGAGCCAGTGCTTGATCTTGTTGCGGGCGCGGGGACTTTTGACAAAAGTCAGCCAGTCGCGGCTGGGTTTGTGGTCTTTCTGGGTGACGATTTCGACGATGTCGCCGGTGCGCAGCTTGGTGCGCAGAGGCGCCATGCGCCCGTTGACTTTGGCGCCGACGCAGGTGTGGCCCACTTCGGTGTGAATAGTGTAGGCAAAGTCGACGGGCGTGCCATCGGACGGGATCACAACGACCTTCCCCTTGGGCGTGAAGGTGTACACCTCGTCGGGATAGAGATCCATCTTCAGGCTGGAGAGGAACTCGTTGGGGTCGGTCATCTCCTTTTGCCACTCGACCAACTGCCTGATCCAGTTCAACCGCTCCTCGTCGCGTGCCGTGACCACGCCGCTGCCGGCCTTGTACTTCCAGTGGGCGGCAATGCCTTCCTCAGCGATGCGATGCATCTCCTCGGTGCGAATCTGCACCTCGAACTGGTGGCCGCTGGGGCTCATCACCGTGGTATGCAACGACTGGTAGCGGTTGGCGCGGGGCATGGCGATGAAGTCCTTGATGCGGCCCGGCACGGGGCGCCACAGAGTGTGGATGAGGCCGAAGACGGCGTAGCAGGCGGCAACATCCTGCGTAATGACGCGGACTGCCAGCAAATCATAGACCTGGTCAAAGGAGACTTTGGAGCGTTGCTGCTTTTGAAAAATGGAATAGATGCGCTTGATACGCCACTCGACGCGGGCCGGGATGTTGTTTTCGCGCAGTTGCTCGGTGAGTGTGTCTTCAACGCCGCGCAGGAACTGCTCGCCCTCAGTGCGGCGGGATTCAACGGCCGCCGCGACCTGTTCGTAGCTGACCGGGTCAGTGTAGCGGAAGGCCAGGTCCTCCAGTTCACCGCGCACTTTGCCCATGCCCAACCGGTGAGCGAGAGGCGCGTAGATTTCCAGGGTTTCTCGGGCGATGGACTCCCGGCGCTCCGGCCTTAAGTGCTCCAGTGTGCGCATATTGTGCAGCCGGTCGGCCAGCTTGATGAGCACCACGCGCACATCCGAAACCATGGCCAGCAGCATCTTGCGCACATTCTCTGCCTGGCGGTCCTCGCGATTGGCGAATTCGATCTTGTCAATATTGGTGACGCCCTCGACGATGTGCGCCACCTGCTCGCCGAAGCCGGCCTCAATTTCTTCATTAGTGGCGGGCGTGTCTTCGACCGAATCGTGCAACAGGCCCGCGGCGATGGAGGTCGAGTCCATCTTCATCTCCGCGAGAACCTCGGCTACCTCGAGCGGGTGGATAATGTAAGGCTCGCCCGAGGCCCGCATCTGCCCTTCATGGTGGCGGACGCAGAACTCCCAGGCTTTGCGGATGAGAGTAATGTCTTCACTAGGACGGTTGGCGTGGACCTTCTTGAGCAGCGCCTCAAAGCGCCGGTCGATGGCGGCTTGGTCAATTGCGTGCTGGCTGGGGACGCGCGCGATGGGCTGCGCCTTCCCCTCAATAACCGGGGGCGCGCCGGGAACCTCCGCCGGTATGGGTTGCCGGACTGTCGCCATACTTCATTATAGTCCGCAAACGTTTGCAATGCATCAAAGAGCCGTCTGCAGCTTAGGAGTAGACACTATTCAGTAGCTGCACATCCCATGAAATAAATAGCATCGGAGTCAGATTGCGCTAAATTTGAGGCCCAGAAGTGAGGAATCTATGTTGACTCGCCTTTTTATTTGCGCCGCGACCGCAACTCTTGCTGTCGGAATTGGATACGCCGTTCAATCCAATGCGCTTGTCGCTGCCCCAGCCAACAAAATCCCCCCAAACGATGGCAAGGCAATGTTTTCTCACTATTGCACACCATGCCATGGCGTGGACGGCAAAGGCCACGGCCCAGTTGTCATAAAGTACGTGGCTCCGCCTGTCGATTTGACCATGCTGAGCAAGAATAACCACGGCAAATTTCCAGAAGCGCACGTCATCCATGTTCTGATGTATGGAGTGGATATTCCTGCGCACACCTCCGTCGAGATGCCTGTATGGAGCCCCATCCTTGGTAAGATCAACCAGAGTGATCCCAAGGACAAGGAACTCAGAATCAGCGCGCTGAGTCATTACCTGGAGACCATTCAGATGAAGTAAGGACCGGCGGCCTGTTTGCTCCCGGCCAGGGGAGTGTATGACGAAGTCGCGCAACCCGAACGCAATCAGGAACCTCAAGGCTACAAAACAGGCTGCTCCCCTCCCTCGAAGTTACGAGCAGCCTCCCGCAGCCGTACGACCCGGGAAGCGCGACTCAGACGCCACGCACTTCGCTGGAAAGAAGGGTGCAGCTTCGAGCCATTCTGCTCCTGGCGCGCATACCTTGGGCTCGCATACCTTGGGTGCCAGAATCAACCGCCGCGCCGCCGACCGGCTACGCGCGGGCCATTTGTGGGTCTACGCCTCCGACATTGAGTCTGTTGAACTGCCCGCGGGCGAGACACCGGCGCTGCTGCCCGTGGCCGACAGCCGTGGATTGCTTTTGGGCACGGCGCTCTACAGCCCCACCTCGCAGATTGCCCTGCGGCTGGTCTCTCGTGAGGCCATCGACGAGGCCGCGTGGCTCGCGTTGCTGGAGACGCGGTTGCGCGCGGCGATCCAACGGCGCAAGCCATTGCTCGACGAGCAGAACAACGCCTGCCGGCTGTGCTTCAGTGAGGCAGACGAGCTACCGGGCCTGGTGGCGGACAAGTACGGCGATCTGGTTATCCTTCAACTCCTGACCAAAGGGCTGGATTCGGCCGCCGTGCGCGAGGCGTGCATGCGCGTGCTGCGCGAAGAGTTGGCGCCGGCTGCCATTCTGGTGCGGCCCGACCCGCGTGTGCGCGAGCTGGAGGGGTTAGCGGCGCCGAGCCCGGCACTGCTATGGACTGCTGATGCTGCAAGACCATTCACTAGCACCGAATTCCGGCTGAATGGTCTGATCTTCGAGTATGACGCCAACTCCGGGCAGAAGACAGGAGCCTTCCTGGACCAGCGGGCCAACTATGCCGCCACCGCCGAGTGGGCGCGCCGACTGGGCCTGACGAATCGCGAAGGCGGAGAGCGCGCGCTGGACGTGTGCTGCTACCAGGGCGGCTTTGCATTGCATCTGGCAGAGGTATGCGCACAGGTGACGGGGATTGACGCCTCTCGCGCCTCGCTCGAAGTCGCTGAGCGAAACTTAGCGGCGAATCGCCGCCGACTCACCGCTCAGGTGGAGTGGGTGGAAGGCGATGCTTTTCAGATTCTGCGCGACTGGTCGGACGCGGGCGAGAAATTCGACGCCATCGTGCTCGATCCGCCGGCCTTCGCCAAAAGCATGCGGGCTGTGGAAGGCGCGCTGCGCGGCTACAAGGAACTGAATCTGCGGGCGCTCAAGATGCTGCGGCCCGGCGGATTGCTGGTGACCTGCTCCTGTTCACATCATGTGGGCTGGGCTGAGTTGGAGGCCAGCGTAACTGCTGCCGCCGTCGATGCTCACCGGCGTGTGCGGCTGCTGGAGCGGCGGGGAGCAGCTCTTGATCATCCTGTGGTGCTGAACCTGCCGGAGACCGAGTACCTGAAGTGCCTGGTGCTGGAAGTGGAGTAACCGGTGGCGCAAGAATTCTTCAAATCCATGTGAAACTGATCTCAGAGCGCCATCCCACATCCGGAGCAGAAGCGCACGCCCTGCGGGTTGGTTTGCCCGCAGCGCCCACAGGCCACCAGAGTGCCCGATTGTGGCGCAGGCGGAACGTTGACTGTCACATTCAACGGATATCCCCATCCCGGCATCGCAATCCCAAGCATGGCTGCAATCCCCGCTGCCTGGATAGCGTTGAACTCCCGCACTCGGCCAGGCATGAAGAAGCACTCGATAAAGCCCAGGAACGTGGTGATTCCCGTCCAGCAGAAGCAGCAGTAGAGAATCCCAAGGCCCGTCCTCCGCAGGTAAAAGTGGTGAATGCCAAAGGTGCCCAGAAACAGCGCCAGCAGAATGCCCACAACTTCATCGCGGCGCACCATCTGATACTGCTGGTAAAAGATTGCTTGCGCGTTGGGATATGGTTGGCTGCTCATGGCCGGTTCTCCTTGTTCTTGTCTCTTGATACGCAACCGGCTACTGCGAGGTTCCCTGCAACGCAAACGAATCCGTCACGGAGATGGTTGGCTCCCAAGTGCACTTATTGTTTGTGCAGATAGCGGCTGGCGAAGTCCAGGAAGATGGGCCAGTTTGGTCCCGGCGTGTGACCGCCTGAGTGCTGTCGGAAGGCCACTTCGCCCGCAGTCAGAGGAGTTTCGATGGGCGGTTGCGTCGTTGTTCCCAGATCTTTCTTGCCCAACAGACGGTAGACGGGCCCTGCAGCGGCGGCGGCTTGAAACATTCCTGTAGAGTCGGCCCAGCCATCGCCCTTCAGCGCACCACCGCTGATGAAGACCGGACGCGGCGCGCATAGGGCGATCAGTTCATGGCTATCCACGGGCAGATCGCCGGGAGTTAGCGGCCCAGCGTACTTGAGGAAGTTGCCGGCCATCCAGTGATATTCGCCGGATGCCGCCAGGTTCTCCAACTGCTCGCCGAAGACGTGCCGGTAGAGCTTTGCGCCACCGGTGCCCGAGGAACTGATGAAGGCTACAGCGAAGCGCTGGTCATAGGCCATGGCGACGAGAGCCGTCTTACCGAAGCGGGAATGACCTTCAAGTCCGACCTGCTTGGCATCGACGGATTTGTCGGTTTCGAAGTAGTCCAGAGCGCGGCTGGCGCCCCAGGCCCAGGCACGCAGCGTGCCCCAGTCGTCGAGCTTGCGCGGCTGGCCCTTGTTCACGAGGCCGATGATGCCATCGGTCAATCCAGCGCCGTTGTCGGCCTGAAAGCTGGTGGGAATGAGCACCGCGTAGCCCCAGCCGCGGGCCAGCACCTGCTGCTGCCACGTCGGTCCTTCGTTGCCCGGCCCTCCAGGCATCATCTCGGGGATGGTTTTGGCGATGGCCGCCATGAATTCACGGCTGAAGCTGAGCTCCATGATGACCGGAACCGGGCCGGATACGTTGGCCGGAGTGGTCAGCTCCAGATCAATGTTGATGGTGATCCTCGGATAAGCGGAGTTGTCCACGTGGCCCGCGAGCCGTTTGGTCACCACCGGCACGTCGCCGGCCTTCTCCGGAGTGGTGCTGACCACTTCCCAAGTGACCTTGGGCGTGTTGGCGGGAACGCGGCCCAGGATTTCACGGTCGAAGTCTTCGACGATCTCCGGACGGCGCTTGGTCCACCAGAGTTTGGCCGAGGTGACGCGCTTGCCGTCTTTGAGCAGCAGCGGATCGGGCAGGTTGGGATAGACGTTGGCCTTGGACTCGTCGTAGTTGGTTGGGTTGGGCGATTTGGGATCATGGCTGGCTCCGGGCCGCAGCTCCTTGATTCCCAATAGGTCCATCATGTGCTGATGGTCCTGCCTGGATGCGGCATCGATAGCGGCGCGCATGGCCAGTTGTTCGGGCGTTGGCGCGGGACGCGACGCGGGTTGCGGCGCGGGAGCGGCTTGTCCAGCCAGTCGCATTGCTCCAGATAGAATCAGCACCAATACTGCGAGACGGCAGCAAGTCATCCCCATCTTCGGCAACCTCATTTCCGAGCGTCTTCAATATGAAGCGCCCCAAGAATATCGGTCTTACGGCGCTTTGGGCAATAGGGCCTGAATCCGTATTTGTGATTCTATTCGGGCTTGCTTCGCATCCAACTGGCATGAGCGAACCAATGAACACTGCCAGCGGCAGCTTTCTGATCGGCGGCGACCTGCCGGTTCATCGTTTGGGTTATGGAACCATGCGGCTGGTAGGCGAAGGCGCTTGGGGCGAGCCAGCCGACGCTGCCGAAGCTCACCGCGTTCTGCGCCGTGCTGTTGAGTTGGGCGTTACGCTGATCGACACCGCTGACGCCTATGGACCTGAGATTGCTGAGCGGCTGATCGCCGAGGCGCTGCATCCCTATGCGACAGGAGTCGTCATCGCCACAAAGGGCGGAATCACGCGGCAGGGACCGGCCAAGAGTGAGTACGTTGGTCGCGCAGGTTATCTGATCCAATGCGTAGAGATGAGTTTGCGGCGGCTGCGGCTGGAACGGATTGACCTATATCAGTTGCATCGAATTGATCCGCGGACGCCGCTGGAAGAGTCGCTGGGCGCGCTGAAGCGGATGCAGGAGCAAGGCAAGATTCGCCACATTGGCTTGAGCGAGGTTACGCCAGCGGAGATTGATGCGGCGCGGAAGATTGTCGAGGTGACGACGGTCCAGAATCGATATAGCCTGACCGACAGAAGGCATGAGGAGACGCTGGCTTATTGCGAGCGTGAGGGAATTGGCTTTCTGCCTTGGTATCCGATCAATGCAGGCAAGCTGCTGAAGGCGGACAATCCGTCAGCGGCAACGCTGAGCGCGATTGCGGCGCGACATTCGGCGACTGTGGCGCAGCTTTCGCTGGCTTGGCTGCTTCAGCGGTCGCCGGTAATGCTGCCGATTCCAGGCACGTCTAAGGTGGCGCACCTGGAGGAGAATGTTGCGGCTGCGGGATTGAAGCTGGACGCTGAGGAATGGAAGGAGTTGGAGAAGGCTGCGCAGTTGAGCGCTTCCTGAGGAGGAAAGTCGATAATGCATCGGCGAAGGAGATTTGACGCCAAAACGTAATTATCTGCAACGGCTGTTGGATGAGTTATTGAGGAGATTTGTCCGGAAGGTATTGATTTCAGAACAGTTAAAATTATCTGCAAGGGTATTCTGATGTGTTTTTCAGGGGAATTCATCGTAAGTTATTGATTTCAGGAAGGTTCGTAATTATCTGCAAGTTTCCACAGGCAAAAATAAATATTGAGGGGGGGAGGGGGGTACCGTTCAGGGGTATAGACCGGGCGGATGTCCGACATAGGGGGGAAGAGACCGTGGCGGGGGAAGGCGCGGGGTCCCCGGCAAGCCGTCTTTGCTTGCTGGGGTGCGAGGGCAGGGCGCTCGTCCGTTCGATCCCGGCAAGGTGCGGGGTCCGGCGCTACAATCATCTCGTGCTTGCACGAAGCCAAATCCAAGAGGTTTTTCCCTTAGCCGCCTGTCTTCGGTTAGCCGAAAACTCGCGTCTGGGCTTCGGACCTGTTGCCAGCACTTCGCAGTGGGGTTCCGGCTTCTCTATCTCCAGCAGCACGCTGGGCTTATCG
>Ga0224558_1001622_pt1 | contig 22893 bp, 21 predicted proteins | sample 714S32024metaG_FD_180682 | JGI IMG/M metagenome (GOLD analysis project Ga0224558, IMG submission 180682) | Peat soil microbial communities from Stordalen Mire, Sweden - 717 S3 20-24 | ecosystem: Environmental > Terrestrial > Soil > Wetlands > Peat | place: Sweden: Norrbotten County, Stordalen...
TGCGCAAAGGGGGCGCCGGGCTCGACCTGGCCGTCGCCGTGGGGGTGCTGGTGGCCACGGGCCAACTCCCCCCGGACTGCACCGAGACGCTCGCCTTCTGCGGCGAGCTCGGCCTCAACGGCTCGTTGCACCACGTCCCGGGCATGATCGCCCTGGCGGACGCCACGACACCGCTCGAGTTGGTGGTACCCCTGTGCGACGTCCGGGAGGCCTTCTTGGTCCGGGGCGACGCGGTACACGGGGTGTCATCGCTGTCCGAGCTGGCGCAGATCCTGCGCGCCCGGGGCGAGTGGCCGGCCATCCCGCCCGCGCCGCCTGCCCCGCCGCCGCCCGACATCCCCGATCTGGCCGATGTCAGGGGACAAGCCCTCGGGCGTCACGCGCTCGAGGTGGCGGCCGCCGGGCGACACCACCTGCTGATGGTGGGCCCGCCGGGTTCGGGCAAGACCATGCTGGCCGAACGCCTGCCCGGCCTGTTGCCCCCGTTGACGCCCGAGGAGTCGCTCACGGTCACCAGGGTGCACTCCGCCGCCGGGCGCCCGCTCCCCGACGGGGTATTGGTCAGCCATCCGCCGTTCCGGGCCCCGCACCACAGCGCCTCCCTCGTGGCCCTGGTCGGCGGGGGCAGCTGGTCGTTGCGCCCTGGCGAGATCAGTCTGGCCACCCTCAGGGTTCTGGAATGTCGCTTGAGGCGGGAGTCCCTCTGGCGGCATGAAGGGCGACCCCCGTCGGCGTTCTGCTCGCTGATCAGGGACAGCTTCTGTCCCCGTTTGAGGTTCCACCAGGTTCTATTGGTCGACGTCCCCAAGCGAGAATCGTCATCGGGCGGGGCATGCGGGCCATTCCCTTCCGACGAGCCCCGGCTGGCCGGAGCAGTTACCGCAGCGGTTCGGGCTTGCGGGACGGTCATTGGTGGCTTGGCTCTCCTCAGCGGAACTGGCCTCAGGCGATAACCGTCGATCTGTCCGTTCAGATACCGGGATCGATCAGTGGCTCCGGCTGCCCAGATGGAACGATCGGTAACGCTCGCGCAAACGCTCCTTGGAGCAGGACCCGGATAATCTCCCCAGGCCGGTGGTTGGGGCGACTCAGGGCCGATCTTCCTGGAAGATTGGTCTAGATACCCAAATTCCGACGTTACTTCTGGAATCCTCTCGGTTTCACCCGTCGGCGTCCTGCCGGGCCTTCGCACATGGAGTGAAGATCATTCGCCAGATTGACATTCGCCTATTTGTCCCAAGAATTGGGTGAGCGTCGTGACAGCGTTGGGCTCACATGGTGCGGCCCTCCGTAGAGTTCTCCCCATAAGAGGGTGAATCCATGCTGGGTCGCTGCGTATTTTCTCGGCGGCTCTTCCGACGAACTTCTCGGAAGGAACGAAACAATCGAAGGGCGGGGGATCTGATGCGAAGGCTCACGGAGCTTCTTGAATCGGTCCATCAGGCGATCGATCCCATGCAAATGATGCAACGGGTCTGCGTCGAGACACTCTCGCTCATATCGAACGCGGAAAATGCACTGATCGGGCTGGTCGACGACGAGAGAACCCTGACCTACATACGCGGCGCAGGCACTCGGCTCGATGCCGTCGGAGCGACTGTGCAACTCGACGGCAGCCTTTCGGGCCGTGCGAACCGCATTGGGATTGCCGTATACAGCGAAGACACCGAGAACGACGATCGTGTCGACCGGGAGGCATGTCGACGCTTGAACGCAGTTTCGTTGGTTTGTGTTCCAATACGCCATGGCGCAGAGAGATTGGGTGTCCTCACGGTCAATGCGCCGATGCCACAAGCGTTCACGGCGGCGGACGTCACACTTCTGACCCAGGTTGCTGAGTTTGTGGGTGCGGTCGTCTTCACATCGAGGAGCCTCTCGCGATCGACGGTGTCTATGTTTGGCCTTGGTGACGAAGTGGACGATTCGGCATCGGCCGGCATCTCGGCAAAGGCCAGGTATGTCGCGAATATTTTGAGTCCCGGATCGGTCGGCGAAGCGCTCGATGAGGAACTACTACGCAAGACCTTGGATCAACGAGCATTCTCGATGGTCTTTCAACCCATCTATTCGCTGTCGACAGGTGCGTTGATCGAAGTCGAAGCTCTTGCACGATTCCACGCAACGCCTTATCGAACACCCGATGTGTGGTTCGCAATGGCCCATTCGGTTGGCCTGGGTATCGAGTTGGAGCTGGCAGCAATAGAAATGGCGCTGTCTTTCCTGGGAAGAATCCCCGAGCAGATATCAGTTGCTGTCAACGCCAGCCCCGAGGTCATAGGTGCATCCGCTTTGGCCGTCATGATCGAATCAGTGGAACCAACTCGGATCGTGCTGGAGCTAACCGAACAGATCGCCGTTGCCAATTACCAGCACTTGTCAGGCCTGTTGGCCGACTACCGAAAACAAGGTGTCCAGCTGGCTATCGACGACACGGGGTCTGGGTTTGCAAGCCTGAGCCACATCCTCAAGTTGGCTCCGGACCTCATAAAACTCGATCGCGCGCTGACGACGGGAATCGACTTCGACCCGGTTCGTCGTGCTCTTGCCAAAGCCCTGCACAGCTTCTCAGGCGATACCGGAGCCAGCATCATTGCCGAAGGTATCGAAACCGCCGCCGAGTTCGTTACCCTACAAGAGATCGGTATTCCCTATGGGCAGGGCTACTACCTTGGGCGTCCCGGTCCGGTCGAGCGTCTGAAACCCACCTTCGTTCCGCTCGACAAGTCGCCTTCCGTCGGCAGTAAAAAGCACACGCTGGCTACATCAAAGACACCCCTCAAAGGACTTGAGATAAGTGCCGGAGTGGGCGGGTTAGCGCGGCGTTAGCAATTGGACCAGTCACGCCGACTCTCAGCGCCCCCAAGCCGATCCCCTTACGGTCCCTCACTCAAGGTCTTGCAGGTGCCCCCAAAACGTCCGGCGGCCGGACTCCGGAACTGCCCCCGAAGCGTACGGGGCGGGGTTCTATGGGTGAGTGCAGTGCCTTTGCACCACACCTGGGCAGGTCAAGATAGGTATCGGAGGCGATCCAGACTCGCTTGTACGAGACACAGGTTTACTCAATCCTCAGCTTGGACAAGGCGACCCACGCTTCGTCTACCGACACAAAGACCTGACCACCCCGCGCCCGGCCGCCGTGGTGCGGGCCAGCGCGGCCTGCAGCCACAGCGTCCCACACGCCATGGGCACACTCCAGTCGGCTCCCATCGAGAAGCCGACAATTGCGTCTTCACGAAGCGACAAGGAGTCCACAAGCGCCAATCGTGAGCAAGTGCACCACCCGAGTACCTCGCGGTGTCTAGAGGATTGGACGACGCCCATGGCCCCGAGCATCGGGGGTGATTACCCGGTACCCAGTAGAACTCAGCGATCTGGCGATTCCGCCCTGGCGCCAGTAGGAATCACCGTCTACCAGGAATCCGTGCAACAGCACGACCCCGCGGCCACTTCCGTCGTCCTCGAAGTTGAGAACCACGTCGTCGAAAGAAGGTAAATCCGGGACAGAGACATTCTCTGTCGAGCAAGTGTTCTCTCGCACTGCCTCTCGGCCATGTCGGATCACGCCGTATCCGACGCCCCGTGCGGCATTTCGATCTCGCCTAGGCCGAACGCTGGGTTTGGAACTTCGAGCTTGTGCAGAGCCAGGTACACGGCAGCAGCCACTACGAAGCCGACATAGAAGGAGAGATCCGCCCCGTCCAACGCCTTAGCCACCGGCCCAACGAGCAGTGCGGTGTTCATGAAAGGCACCATGGCGCCGAACCCAACGACCAAGCTCACGAGCGCGGGCCACCCGGTATTGAGGTTCTTCAGATCCAGAAGAGCCGAGAGGCCTCCATAGGTAGTGGAGCCTTTGCGGTCGTGCCAGTCGATGAGGACCACCGCTAAAAACGGGGCGATCCAATACGCGCTGAAGAGGAGCACACTTTGGAACTTGCCCGACGTATTGCCTCCGTGGATCCAAAGGATCAAGCAGAAGGCGAACACGGTCCCGAGTGCTGCGCTCCAGTTGCGCCTCAGCTTCACTCCGGCAGCTTGAAGAGCGAGGGACCCCGAGTAATCGTTCATGGCGTTGCTGGTGATCGCCCCGAAAATGACGGAGATCAGTGCCAGGGTGCCCACAGCGCCCCCACCTACGAGCGACTGTACGCCCGCCGCCGTTTGGTTGCTGAGTACTCTCGCACCAGCCAAGCCAATCGCATAGGTCCAGATGTACGAGGCGCACAGACCGCCTAGGGTCCAGAGGAAGACCGGTGAGGACGACGTGTCCTTCTCCTGGTAGCGACTGTAGTCAGCGGCATAGCTGGCCCAACTGAAGGCACCGCTGAACGCGATCGTGGTCATTAAGATGAACGCGCCGACCGCCGCTCCGCCATGGACCGTGTTATGCAGGGGAATGTTGCCGCGTTGGAGGATACGCAGCGACAAGACCACGAAGAGGACGCCCAAGATGGCGCTTCCCCACTTCTCCAGCTGGTGGATGACCTCATAACCCACGAAGCCGATCAGGCCTTCGAGTGCGAGCACAATGAGCACTCCTATGGCGAAGGGGACATGGAACAGCAGCTGGGCACCTTCAGCACCGAATAGCCCAACAAGGCCATCCCAGGCGATGGCGCTCAGCCATTGCACTGCTGCCGGAAGAGCAATGCTTTTGCCAAAAGGGAGACGAGCGAGCGGCAGCTGCCCCATGCCGGTCTTGGGCCCGAAAGTGGCCAGAAGGGCGACGGGCAGTGCACCCAAGAACACCCCGATCACAATGGCAATCAAGCCAGGCCAAAACCCCAACCCGAGCGTAAAGGCCAAGGTACCGGTGAAGACACCGGAGAGCTCCATATTGGGTGCGAACCACACCGTGAAGTTCCGCCAGCAGGAGCCGTAGCGCTGGTCCTCGGGAATCGGGGCCATGCCGTGGCTTTCCACGACGAAGTCGCCGCTGCGTGCGGGCCGAGCACCTTCAAAGACACTGGTCCGTGCACCGTTCTTCAAGAAGTGGGCGGTACCTAGCGAATCGACCATCTTGTCTCCTCCCTTCGCCGGCATTATCCGGAGCAGGTTCAACGGTCGGCGCCGGTAAGGCGCCCTCTCAGCTCGGTCCGTCCGAGCTCCCGTGCGCTCAGTCTCGCACACCCGCTCTACCGAGTGCTCGTGATCGACCGGCTGTTGAGGGCCGCACGCGGACTTCGTGAGTCGACTGAAGAGGGTCGGGTGGCAGCCCTATTTCGCCCTCTTCGTGGAGCGTCGATCCACGTACATACATGTGGTGTGAGCCGCGGTCAGCAAGGTACATAATGCAGAGAGTGCGTACGTGAGCCAGTCGGGTTTGAGACGCGTCGATGGCCATAAATCGCGTCGAGCACATGTCACGTGGAAAGAAGTGGATGTACCTCAATACAGGCCAAGACTTCGAAGGAGCGCTGGAAGTGCATGAGGAGGTAATCGGCCCCGAGACCAGCTGGGAGCTCACCGAGGCGATGCCTACCCAGAGGAAGCTCGCAGAGGGTCACGCGACCGACATGCTCTTCCTGTGCATGTTCTTCGACAGCCGAGGACGAAACGTGTAGCTGAGGAAGTTGAACTGCTCGTGCTCATAGGAGTCCGTGCGGTTTGCAACCTTGCTGTACATGATGCAGGTCTGTTTTGATGCAACTCCAGACCGACCTCCGCCATCCCGAGGCGATGGCACCCAGGATCTCACGGGACTGGGCCTCGGTCGCGCAGTGCGCTACTGCATCGTCTGCGTAGCGCTCGAAGACGACATCGGGGAACTCCCGGGCGCACCATGTGGGGCGAGCCTTCGGCTAAACCCCGACGGGTGACCGCGCTCAACGGGCACTGGTTGACAATCTGATTGCATCGTCACCCGATTCCAGGCACCCCGCGCCACCCGATCCAACAACGCAACGGAACCCTATGATGTGCCGATTGCCCGCAGCGGGCTGACTGTCGCTTTGGCCCCGGCGGTGCGACGATGGCAGGCATGATTGCTGCTTTTTCCATCACGCCGCTCGGAGTAGGCGTATCGGTCAGCGAACCGGTGGCCGAGGCCGTGCGCCTCGTACGCCAAAGCGGGCTGCCCAACGAGACCAATGCCATGTTCACCAACGTGGAGGGTGACTGGGACCAGGTCATGGCGCTCATCAAGGCGTGTGTGATGAAAGTGGCGGAGGCCACTCCCCGGGTGAGCGTGGTGATCAAGATCGACTATCGCCCCGGGGTAACAGATGCGCTTGAGAGCAAGGTCGAGGCTGTCGAGGAGCGGCTGCGCGGACGGTAGCTCGGTGTGGGGTGTCGACACCGATGCTCCCCGACCTAGTCCCTCCTATCTGTGCCAGTAGCGATCGGCCCAATCCCAACTCCCAAGTCGACCACCGCAGCACTCCTGGCATATGCCGAAGGCCCTCACTCAGGCGTCGGGGGGAGGCGCCACAGGAGAAGAGTGCGGCGAGCGGTTGGCGCCGTCGGGTCCCAGTAGTCGCTGGGATGTCCCCAGGGAGGACTCCCTCTCTCGTGCCGTGCGGCCGAGGCGCGAGTCGTCCTACCGCGTCTTCTTGCCGGTCGTCCGACTGGACGAGGTTCCCTTAGCCACCGGCTTCTTGCCAGGAACGACCTTCTTGGAGTCGGCCGCGCTCGCCGTCCTGGCCGCGGTCGTCGCGCCCGAGGATCTCGGACGAGTGCGCGCGGACGGAGTCCGCCGTCGCCTGGCCACCACGCTGAGGACGCCTGGCCCGGGGATGAGGCTCGTCTCTTCGCCCGTGTCCCATCGCACGGTGATCATGGCGCCGCTGACCGCAGTCACAACACCAGGCCGCGGCACCCCCTTCGATACCACTGCGATCCGATCGCCAACCTCTGCCATCTCTGTCTCCTTAACGGAGCGGGCAACGCACCGTTTAATGGTCGCGCTGCCAACCGTAACCTGGCTGGCGCCGTCACGCTTCCGAAGTCACCACGGCGATTACGCCGATGCCAGGTCGCGCCGAGCTTTCGGGCGAGAGGTCCGCGGCGTGGTCGCACGCGGCCGGATCTCGTACGCGCAGACGTACGCGCCCGCCACCTTGTGCACGATCCGAGTGACGTCCGCCTCAGGGACAACCTCTTGCATGAATTCGAGCTCGGTGGTGCACGCCAGACCGTAGTGGGAGGCCACCGCCCAGATGGCGCAGCTGTGGAGTGTGAGTCGGTAACTGTCGCCTGGAAGCTCCTCGACGTCGGCCATATACCCCTCGGCGTCGAGGATCGCGGCCAGTCCCGCCACCGTGTCGCCGAGAGACTTGCCTACCAACTGGTCTCGGCACTGTTCGACACGCCGGCGCCGGCGCCGCGCAAAGACCCGGGTAACGAGCTCGGGATCCTCCTCCTCGATGTGGCCGAGCAGCTCGACCGAGAAGTCACCGGCAGACGGTCCGGCGAACAGGGACTCGCCCAATTCGGTGCTGTGGTAGAGGTCGGCTGGTCGCCCGGGTCGACCCCGCGCTTGACGCGAGGCGACGAACCCACCGGACCTGAGCGCGGCCAGATGTTGGCGGACTGCGCTCGGGGTGGTCCCCAAGATCTCCGCCACTTCGTCGGCTGACGCCTCCCCTCGTCGTTTCACGGCGATCAGGACGTGTCGCTGGGCCGTTGACAGATTGGCCGAGGCCACGGGATCACTATCCATACCGGCAAGGATACTGCCCGGGGATGCTCGGCAACAGATTCGCAAGGCTAAACTTGTAGAAGTAGCATCAAAATGACCTCTGGCCGCCGACACCGGCCCGCCGCCGGAAACGGCCGCCAGTCGGCAAGGAGACAACAATGCGCTTCCTCACGTCCACCAGGCACGACACGAAGGGTGAGGCCGGCACGGGATACCCCGGCACGAAGGTGCCGTCATGACCGACGTATCGAACGATGTCCGGAAGTTCGCCAGCCAGGAGTACCAGTACGGCTTTTCCACCGACCTCGACACCGATGCCGTTGCCAAGGGCCTGAGCGAGGACGTCATCCGGCTGATCTCGGCCAAGAAGCACGAGCCGGACTGGCTCCTCGAGTGGCGCCTGCGGGCGTACCGGCACTGGATCACGCTGGAGGAACCCCACTGGCAGAACGTCCACTACGGGCCCATCGACTACCAGGACATCATCTACTACGCCGCCCCCAAGCCGAAGCCGGAACTGGCGAGCCTCGATGAGGTGGACCCCGAACTGCGGACCATGTTCGACAAACTCGGAATCTCGCTCGCCGAGCAGGAGCGCCTCAGTGGCGTGGCGGTGGATGCCATCGTCGACTCGGTATCGGTGGCCACGACGTTCAAGCAGAAGCTGGCTGATGTGGGCGTCATCTTCTGCTCGTTCTCCGAAGCGGTGCAGAACCACCCCGAGCTGGTGCGTCCCTACCTCGGCTCGGTGGTCCCCTATCGGGACAACTACTTTGCCACGCTCAATTCCGCCGTCTTCACCGACGGCTCGTTCTGCTTCATCCCCAAAGGCGTGCACTGCCCCATGGAGCTCTCCACCTACTTCCGTATCAATGCCGCGGACACCGGCCAGTTCGAACGCACCCTCATCGTCGCCGAAGAGGGAGCAGACGTGAGCTACCTCGAGGGTTGCACCGCTCCGATGCGGGACAAGAACCAGCTCCACGCGGCGGTCGTCGAGCTCGTGGCGCTCGAGGGGGCACGGATCAAGTACTCCACCGTCCAGAACTGGTACCCGGGCGACGCCGATGGCCGCGGCGGTATCTACAACTTCGTCACCAAGCGGGGCAAGTGCGCCGGAGCGAACTCCAAGATCTCGTGGACACAGGTCGAGACGGGCTCAGCCATCACGTGGAAGTACCCGGGCGTCATCCTCCAAGGTGACAACTCGGTCGGGGAGTTCTACTCGGTCGCCCTCACCGCCAACCGCCAGCAGGCGGACACCGGCACCAAGATGATCCACATCGGCAAGAACACCCACAGCACCATCGTCTCGAAGGCGATCTCCGCCGGTCACGGCCAGAATACCTATCGGGGCTTGGTCAAGATGCTCCGTTCGGCCGAAGGAGCCAGGAACCACACGCGGTGCGATTCGCTGCTGCTCGGCAGCGACTGCGGTGCCCACACGTTCCCCTATATCGAAGTGAAGCATCCGAGTGGCCAGGTCGAACATGAGGCCTCCACCTCCAAGATCAGCGAAGACCAGCTCTTCTACTGCCGCCAGCGGGGAATCTCCGAGGAGGACGCCGCTTCCATGATCGTGAACGGTTTCTGCCGCGAAGTCTTCAAGGAGCTGCCCATGGAGTTCGCAGTCGAAGCTCAAAGGCTCTTGAGTGTCAGTCTCGAAGGAAGCGTCGGATGATGCTGCAGATCGAGAACCTCCACGCCAAGATCGGTGACAACGAGATCCTCCGGGGGGTCAACCTCGAAGTTGCCGCGGGCGAGGTACACGCCATCATGGGCCCCAACGGCTCGGGCAAGAGCACCCTCGCCAACGTGGTGGCCGGCCACGAGGCTTACGACATCACCGGCACTGTCCTCTTCGAGGGCGAGAACCTGCTCGCCCTGTCGCCCGAGGACCGGGCCGTGGCCGGTGTCTTCCTCGCCTTCCAGCACCCGGTGGAGATCCCCGGGGTGGGCAACCTGTACTTCTTGCGCACGGCGCTCAACTCGGTGCGCCGGCGACGCGGGCTCGCTGAGCTCGATGTAATGGAATTCCTTGCCCTGGCCCAGGAGCGGATGAAGCTCGTCGAGATGGACCGGAGCTTCATGAACCGGTCGGTCAACGAGGGATTCTCGGGTGGTGAGAAGAAGCGCAACGAGATCCTGCAGATGACGATTCTCGAGCCGAAGCTCGCCATCTTGGACGAGACCGACTCCGGCCTCGACATCGATGCCCTCCAGATCGTCGCCGGTGGGGTGAACGCTCTGCGGGGCCCCGATCGGGCCATGGTCGTCATCACCCATCATCAGCGGCTTCTCGACTACATCGTCCCGGATCGGGTCCATGTCATGGCCGGGGGTCGGATTGTCCGCTCGGGCGAGAAGGACCTGGCGCTCGAACTCGAAGAGCACGGCTACGCCGACCTCGGGCAAGAGGTGACGTCGGACCGTTCGGCATCGGTGGGAGCAACGCCGTGACCACCGTTACATCCACGGCGAGAGCAGCGGCAACGCCAGCTCCAACTGTCGCCGAGCTGCTCTCGCACCTTGGGGTCGCGCCCCGTGGTCCTGGTCCTGCCTGGCTGACGCAGGCCCGCCAGGCGTCCGTCGAGTGGGCGACCGCGCGCAGATTTCCGACGCGCAAGGACGAGGACTGGAAGTACACGCGACTCGGAGCACTGTTGGATGTGCCGTTCGAGCGTGCCGGGGCCGGGGCCGGCCGCCGGGTCTCGCCGGACACGATCGACGCGTTGAGCATCGATGCGACGAGCACCCGCTTGGTGTTCGTCAACGGCCTCTTCGCCCCTGAGCTGTCGTTGTTGACCGAGCTGCCAGAAGGTGTCACGGTGACGAACCTGGCCTCGGTTCTGGCCGAGGGGGGCGCTGGTCTCGAGCCGTTCTTCTCACGCCCGTTCGGCGAATACGACCACGCCTTCACTGCGCTCAACATCGCCCTCGCCGAGGACGGGGCGTTCATTCAGGTTGCGGCCGACACCCTTGTCAGCGCACCCATCGAGTTGGTATTCCTCTCGGACGCCCAGGGGTTTCCCATCATTGCCAGCCCGCGTTCACTGATCCGGGCCGGTCCGCGCAGCCGGGTGACAGTCGTCGAGACCTACGCCGGGACCACGGGCGACCCCACGTGCACCAACGCCGTGACCCAGGTGCTCCTCGACGAGGGAGCACAGGTCGAGCACTACAAGATACAAGACGAGCCCGAAAGCGCGTTCCACCTCGCGCTGCTCGACGTCCGCCAGGGCCCTGACAGCCGGTTCTCGTCGGGCTCGGTGGCATTGGGGTCAAAGATCGCCCGCAACGAGGTGCACGTGCGCCTCGAGGGCGAAGGGGCGAAGGTCCGCATCGACGGCCTGTACCTGCCAGGAGGCGACCAGCACCACGACAATCCGATTCTGATCGAGCACGCCGCGCCCCGGTGCACCAGCCGCCAGCTCTACAAGGGAATCGTGGACGAACGCGGGCATGGAGTGTTCAACGGACGCATCATCGTGTGGCCAGGCGCGTCCGGTACGGATGCCAGCCAGACCAACAAGAACCTGCTGCTCTCCGACCACGCCGAGGTCGACACCCGGCCCCGACTCGAGATCCTCACCGACGACGTGAAGTGCACCCACGGCGCAGCCGTAGGCGCTCTCGATGAGGAAGCCTTGTTCTACCTGCGCTCGCGGGGAGTGCCCCACGAGGCGGCGAGGGCTCTGCTCACCTATGCCTTCGCCCGCGAAATGCTGGATTTGATCCCGTCCGAGTCGCTTCGCACCCACGTGGAGACTCTGGTCGCCAGCCGGCTCTCGACGGACGGCGACGGGACAGGTGGCACACTCCGGTGAGCAACGACCAGGCCGACATGCACCAAGAGGTGATCATCGACCACGGGCGCCATCCCCTCAACTTCCGCAAACTCGAGGATCCAACACGGACAGCGCAAGAAGTCAACCCACTGTGCGCCAACGCGCTCACCGGCCATCTGGAACTCACCGACGGTCGCATCAATGGCATCGCCTTCCAGGGTTCTGGAGGGGCCATCTCGCAGACCTGCGCTTCGCTGCTCTCCACAGTCCGTACCGGCAAGAACGGTGAGGCAGCCCTCGCCCTTTTCGGAGACGTCCATGGCGTCTTGACCGAAGAATCCGACGGCGAGGTCGACTTGGCGCGCCTCGGCTCACTCGCCGCGCTCCCCCCTATTTCGGAGTTCCCCATGTGGGTCAAGTGCGCCACGCTCGCGGGTACACACTTCGGAGCGCCCTCGACGACGACGATTGCCCGAGGACCAGGGAGTAGTCGAGGATGAGCGCAACGAGATACACACCGGTCGAACTCGGACAGGACTGCGAAGTCACGCTGATCCCCAGCGGCCAGAAAGTGACGCTCCGAGCGGGCGAACAGGTGGTGGTCACCCAGGCTCTCGGTGGCACCATCACCGTCCAGACCGAACGTGGTCACCTGGCCCGGATCTCCTCAGAGGATGCCCACGCACTCGGGCTCGACCTCGAACCGGTCGGCGAAGAACCGTCGTCATCGGGCCCCTTCGATCTCGAACGGGTGATCGAACAGCTGAAGACGGTCTTCGACCCGGAGATTCCGATCAACGTCGTCGACCTCGGGCTGATCTATGCGTGTGACGCTCATCTGTTGGCTGACGGTAGTCACCGGGTGGAGATCAAGATGTCGATGACCGCCCCGGGTTGTGGCATGGGCGATGTGCTCAAAGATGACGCCTGCTCTCGGGTGCAGACGATCCCCGGCGTCAGCGAGGTCGATGTCGAACTGGTGTGGGACCCGCCCTGGGACCAGAGCAGGCTGACCGACGCCGCCCGCCTCGAACTCGGACTGTATTGACGGCACGAAGCCGAGTCCAGTGATGCCACCAAAGGAGAACAGTTCATCATGAAGGTCTGGATCGATCAGGATCTGTGCACCGGCGACGGGCTCTGTGAAGAGATCGCCCCGGCAGTGTTCACGTTGCTCGACGACGGACTGGCCTATGTCAAAGAGGGCACCGACGTGAAGTCCGCCCCTGGCGGTGCCGAAGGCCTGGCCCAGGTGCCCTCGGAGCTCGAAGACGCGGTCACCGAGGCTGCCGAGGAGTGCCCGGGGGAATGCATTTTCATCGAGTCATAGAGGCAGGCAGTCGCGGATTTGGCCGTGGGCGTTCGAAGACGCACGCAACACCGGCCGGTGACGGGACCAGGTCATGCGCTAACTCGGTCGGCGCCCGCGGCGTGACGAGTACAGCGGACACGCTAAGGACTTCGGCTTCCGGTCGTCCACTGTCCGGGCAATTCGGGCGCTCCCAATGAAGGAGTATTCAGCGGTGCGATCGCAATGTCGCAGCCGCGACAAAGCTTCAAGTTGCGACTGAGCGGCGCGATCACGATGTCCGTGCCCTTCAGCTATCCGATGGGTCTTCTAATTGATCGTCCCTGGCTGTAGCGCCTCTTGAACTTTTCGGCAACCACAGGCTGTCCTTCGACGCCAGGTGGGGCGTCCGGCCTCCCGCGCGGCCGATCGGGCGTTATTGGCTGCACTGAGCCGCCTGCTTCCCCGTTCCTCTTGGGGAAGTTTCGGTTCGACGCCGGGCACCTTGCTCGCCTGACACCGTCGGCTCGTGGCCAAACACTGGAGCTATCCGCACCGTCCACTAGGTCGTCCACCCATCGACGACGAGACGATCGTATTCGTCGTGCGCTTGGCGCAGGAGAACCCAAGATGGGGCTACCGACCCATCCAAGGCGAGCCCACGAGGTCATTTGGGCGGCCAAAGAGGCGGCGACTACGGCCGTCAGGGCCTTAACAGCGTCAGCATCATGACCGTGGGTTCCGTGGCCACGAGCGAGTGAGGCGTGTTCGGCACCATGTGGAGCCAGAAGCCGAGGCCGGCGTCGATCTCCTCCCCGTCGGCGGTGAAGCGCAACCGCCCTGCCATGACCTGCACCACGGCCGCCCGAGCGGCCCGGTGCTCGGTCAGCTCCTCGCCAGCGTCGAAGCCGAACACAGTCACGTTGAGGTTCTCGTCGCGGTGGATCACCTTGGAGACGACAGCGCCCGATTGAATGTCCACGGTAGCGACCACGTCATGAATGGCGGCGTGCGTCACGGGTTGCTCACGCTCCCGGCCCTTCTCCACGACGAACTCACGCGTACAGCGTCTCACACGACGAGCGATTGCCACTGGATAAGCAGAATGACGTCGGTGCTCGGCGAGCTCGGCGACCCAGCCCCTTAGGCAATCGGCGATCTGCGCATTCCGAGGACGCCATCGGGAGCTCGTCCGGCCGCCCCACATGAGGATCGTCTTGTGGTGACAGTGGCCAGGTCCGCTTGGGGCGGCTCTCGATCGCCGCAGACCGTTCGTGCTCCGGTACGGGATGGCGTGGTCCGACCGGATGCCGGCGAACCCGGGGATCGACTGGCCCTGAACCGACTCTCGCACGTGTGGTGGCAAGCTGGGACCATGGTCGATGACGAACCGACGTTCCGGCACCGACAGGTCACAGTGGCAGGCTCATCGTTGCATGTGGTGGAGAAGGGCGACCCCGAGGCCGCCCCGTTCCTGTTCCTGCACGGCTGGCCGGAATCGTGGCATAGCTGGCGGCAGATCATGACGATGGCGTCACGGCAGGTGAGGGCAATCGCGATCGACCTCCCCGGCATCGGGGAGTCGACGGGTGAACCGACCGACGGCTCCAAGCGCCAGCTCGCCTCCGTCGTGCACGGTCTCGTCGAGGCCATGGGGCTGAGGAATCTCACCCTGGTTGGCCAGGATGTCGGCGGCATGGTCACCTACGCCTACCTCCGAACGTTCCCGGACCTCCGGCAGTCAGTGATCATGGACGTCGTGATTCCGGGCATCGACCCGTGGGAGCAGGTGCTGGCCAACCCCTATCTCTGGCATTTCGCCTTCCACTCGATCCCCGAGTTGCCCGAAAGGCTCGTGCAGGGACACCAGGGCGAGTACTTCGACTACTTCTACAACGCCATCTCGGCCGACCCGTCGAAGATCACCCCCGAGGCACGGGCGGTCTATGCGCGGGCTTACGCTACCGACAGAGCCCTGACCGCTGGGTTCAACTGGTACCGAACGTTCCCTCAGGACGCCGCGGCCAATAAGGAAGCCAACAGCCAGGTGACGATGGCGACACGGCTGCTGTACCTGCGGGGCGAGAAGGATGGCGGCCAGATGAACGACTACTTGGACGGTTTGCGGTCTGCCGGGCTGACCCACGTCGACCATGCGCTGGTGCCAAACGCCGGACACTTCACGCAGGAAGAAGCGCCCGAAGACACGTGGCGACTGATCGCTGAGTTCTCCGGAATCTGACCGCCTCCAACCAGCCAGCTGTTCTCCGCAGGACGATCGACGACCGGGCTGCCCGCTTATGAGACGTGGGTGCATGATGAGGTTATGACGACATTGGGCACGGTCCGTGAATGGCGCGCCGAGGAGGGCTGGGGCGTCATCGACTCTCCAGAAACCCCTGGCGGCTGCTGGACCCACTTCAGCCACGTGCTTGTCGCGGGCTACGTGGACCTTCAGCCAGGCCAGATCGTCAATCTCGACTGGGAGAGCGCCGGGCAGGACGGCTACAACTATCGCACTACTCGCACGTGGCCGGTGGATACGGAGCCCGTGGTAGCAACCGTCGAGCACAGCGGACCGACCGGTGCCTACAGCAGCAGGCTCACCGTCGTCTTCAACGAAGACCAGACTTGACCGTTGCCGCAAGGCGATCCCCTGCGGACACCGACAGCCGCCATCCGAGTGGGCTGGCGATCCGTTCGCAGCCCGTTCCGCTTACGAGAACGCAGACCGCTCCGACCGAGGCCTGCGACCTGCGGGGTTCTCATAGCCCTTGACGTCATCGCTAATGGTACTAGTATGATTAGCATAATGAAGGGAATCAGGGTTGATCCCGGTGATCCGACGCTGCTGCACGAACAAGTTGCCGCTGAGATCCGACGTGCCATCGCCGAGGGTGAGGCTGCCCCCGGAGAGAGACTCCCGCCCGCCCGTGATTTGGCGAAAGTACTGGGCGTCAATGCCAACACGGTCCTTCGCTCTCTCCGACAACTTCGCGATGAAGGGCTCGTGGAGTTTCGGCGAGGACATGGCATTACGGTCTCCGGACACGCGCAGGCACGTAGCGTCGTCACCACTCGGGCACGAGATCTGATGCAATTCGCTCGCTTGCATGGCTATCAGCGCGATGAATTGATCCAGATCATTGAGGGACTCCGATGACGATCACCGCACCCCCCAAGCTGCCCGATCAACAAGCTGCTGACGCCCTGATACGAGAGGCCCGTCGCTTTCAGCGGCACCGCTGGTGGCGACGGGGGGGCATTGCTATCGCCGTTTTCGTCTTGACGATGACGGTTCTCGTTTGGATCATTGGTGGAGCTCCCTCGCAGTCGCACCGTCCACACTCCAGTTCCAAACCATTCAATTCGAAGCAGGTCATTTTTCCGTCGCTCGGTCCCGCAATCTCCTATCACCTCACGGGCCCGATCGGCGTAGCCGTGGATGGCAAAGGAGACGTGTACTTCACCGATGCAAATCGGCTCTATCGAATCGATCGAGCCACCCACGAGCTCCAATTGATTGCCGGGATCGGGACATCCGGGTTCTCCGGCGACCGAGGCCTAGGACCCAAGGCCCGATTAGCCGAACCGAGCGGGGTAGCTGTCGCCGCTAACGGGAATGTCTATTTCGTCGACACAATGAACGATCGCATACGCATGGTATCTACAAGGACCGGGATTATTTCTACCGTTGCCGGCAATGGCCGGATCGGAAATGGAGGCAATGGGGGACCCGCAACACGGGCCAGCCTTGATCTGGAGAACGGCGGAAGCGGCTCGGTTGGGCTCGATGAGTATTTGGCCATAGGGCCACATCAGGACCTCTACATTGCCGACGGAGGCAACAACGAGATTCGCAAGGTTTCTCATGCCACCGGCGTCATCACTCGGGTCGCTGGGAACGGTCACCTCGGGTCATCCGGAGATGGAAAGAATGCCACGCAGGCTGAGCTGTGTGCTCCCGTCGGCATTGCGATGGACAAGTCAGCGGACATCTTCATTGCGACTGCGTGCGGTGCGATTCGCGAAGTGTCAGGCACTACGGGATTGATCTCTACGGTCTTTTCATCTCGCCAGGATCCGGCGCTGGCAGGAACCGGAGGTGATCATGACCCAGTGGGCTTGGCCATTGGCCCCGACGGCAACATTTACGCGACCGAGGCCTACGGTCGCAGACTGCTAGAGATCGACCCGAGCAGTGGCCATGTGGCCTTGGTCGCCGGAACCGGTGACGAGACGCTTCCATCAGCCCATCCGACCGCCGGCGATGGTAGCTCGGCAACCAAGGCCACTTTTGGCCTGGCTCTCGGCGTGGCGACTGATCGTTACGGCAATATCTACGTTGCAGACTTTTTCAATAACGCTGTCAGGGAGATCGAAAGCCGGACCGGCGTGATCACCGCAATCGCCGGCCAGATACCGCCCTATACGCATTGCTGCTAGGGCAAGTAATCGGACGCGTACCGAGTTCCACCGCCATCAATCGCGAGCAGAGCGCCCGCCGCGGAAGCTCTCACCATCCGATGGCTGATCCCTTGCTTGCACCGGACACGCTCTCTAGGCTGAGCTGGGCAGTTCGGATGCCGTTCCTCTTGTAGGAACCCAGCCTGAGACTGATCGGCCCGCCTCGTGTTTGACGCGCTACTTGTCGAGCTGTGCGTCGAGGCGCACGAATCGCTCGATCTTGGTCGTTGACTAAACGTTTGCTCCTCGTCATGCCTCTATCTCTAGTGAGATGATGGCGACTACGACGGACGAATCCTTTGAGGAGTTCTTTGAGGCTCAGTATCCCGGCATCTGTCGCGCTCTGTGGCTCGGGATGGGGGACCGCTGCGAGCCTGAGGACGCTGCCCAAGGAGCATTCGCCCGAGCCTTCCGAAAGTGGAAAGCAGTATCGCGGCTTGATCGGCCGGCGACATGGGTCTTTGTCGTCGCAGTGCGAGAGGCTCGGCGACAGCAACGCCGGCGCGATCGCTCTGCTTCGACTTTTCCATTGGAAACGGAAAGCCAAGACCCTGCAGCGGGTGTCGCGACCCACCTGACGATTATGGCCGCACTTGGTCAGTTGGCGCCCCGCCAGCGTTTGGCAATCGTGCTCCGCTACCACGCCGACCTTCCCGTGAAGCAGATTGCGAAGGTCATGCAGTGTCGTGAAGGAACAGTGAAAGCGACACTCCACGCCGCTCTCGCTCACCTTCGGACCCTTCATCTGGATGATCGCACTACCTCGGAGGTGGACAATGACTGACGACGACATCGCCCAACTGCTCGAAGTGGCAGGCCGTTCGTACACCCCAGACAGTTCGACAGGTCTTGCGAGGGTGAAGACACGAGGGTCGCGTCAACGCCGTGTACGGAGAACGACCTCGATAGGGCTTGTCCTACTTGCCGTGGTGTCTGCAACGGTCGTGCTGGTGCTCACTGTTCCGGTTGGCAATCCTGCCAACCCGGTTCGCTACCTGCGGATCTCTCCCGCGGCTCGAGTTGTCGATCTCTCCGGGCCCTCCAATGGGCTCACCGATGTGTACTTCGCCAATACGACTGAAGGTATCGGCATGGAGCAAGACTGCTCCTTGTCTCCAACCACCAATACGGCATGCTCGCTGACGATCGTGAAGACGGGTGACGGTGGTCAGACGTGGACATCCGTTGGTCACGCACTCCACGTCACGTATCCGCACAGCCGCGCTTCTTACCCCTTCATCAACTTTGTCACGAATGGAAAGGACGGATGGATCTACGGCTCGAAGACATTCGTCACTCACAATGGTGGCAAGACCTTCGAAGAAAGCGGCCTGGCCGGACTGGTCACGGATCTCTCCATTGTTGGCAACAAGACGTGGGCCCTGAGTCGACCGTGTCCGCCAGGCATCCCCGGGTGCATCTCCACTGTCTACTCGGCCCCTACTAACGGCGGACCGTGGCGCATCATGCATGGGGCACCGATGCTGCAATACCCATACCTTCAACTCCTGCGTACATCTGAGGAGGATGCATTTCTGGCCGCTCAGGCCACTGACGGAACTCGCTTTCCGCACGTCTGGGGAGCGATTTCTCTCGGCGGGTCGACGGGGCTCCTTCAGCGGACGTAGGCACTCGGAGGAACTCCGAGCAGGCCGAGGACCTGGCCCTGAAGTGGGTCGAGGCTGGGTTGGAACACCTGGACGATCTTTTCGTCACGCATGAGTTGGTGTCTGGCGATTCCGGTAAAGATCTCGAGCACACGTGATGAGCTGGGAGCCGTGCAGGCTCGCTCTTCTGGGTAGAGGGGGATGGCAGGCGCTCCGTTGGTGACCATGGCCGTTCGGACCTGCCGCTCGATGAGCGCTTGGACAAGCAGGGCGATGAAGTGACAGCACAGCAGACCCTCGATGCGAGCAGGATCCTTCAAGAACACGGGCGCCACGAGTTGGGTGCCCTTGAGCTGAGCATGGCGACGTTCGAGGTTGGGCTGATACTTGTAGGCGGCGAGGACCTCGTCATCGGCGAGATTGGTGTCGTTGGTGATCAATGGGAAGCATCCGTCACTGGCAGCGTCGTAGGCGACAAAGGCGGTGTCGATCTGCCAGGTGAGCGTGAACCGTGTCCTGGTGGTCTTGCGGTAAGAAGTCTCCTCACCGGGCCGACCACGGCGTTCCTGGTTGAAGTTCTCCTCGGTGACCTCGTTGACCTCGGGAGTCACCCAGCGGCCGGCATTCGAGGATGCGAGGGCGATGTCTGCTGCCTTCTCCACCGCTGCTCGGGTGTGCCAGCGCGATCGTGGACCCGCGACGCGAACGGCGAGATTGTCGAGGGCAGCGACCGCTCTTTGGATGCGTGCCTGACGGGAGTCGGCGTCTCGGGCAGCTTCGAGGCTGGAGTGGACCCACACGATCCGATACCCCTCGGCGGAGGGAACCGGTGACGGTGTGGTCTGCCACACGTTGTCGGCTTCGCCGGGATGACGGGACGGTCGCCGCATGGCTTCGGTCCAGGCCGGGACGTGGGTCTGGACCCACTCCCGGAAGAAGCCGTCCTCCTTGCGGGTGCGGGGCAGGACGGTCACGAACCGGCCACCCCGACTGCTGATGTGGTCCATCGCCTCGCGACTGGCGAGCTTGGTGTCGGCAACGTAGAGGAAGTCGGATCGTCCGAGAAGCGCCACCAACCCATCCCAGGTGATGACATGGGTGGTGTCGTCGCTGACGTTTCCGCCTTCCACCCGGTAGGCGACAGGGACGGCTCCGTCGGCGCTGACGGTGAGGATCCACACCAGCTGCTTCAAGTCGGATCGATGGTCCTTGTTGTGACCAAAGGTGATCGCCGGCGTGGCCTTGCCGCTCCTCGTCGCCCCAGTGGCGTTGCGGTAGGCGCCCGAGAAGGTCACCGACGTCGAGTCGTTGTGAAGCTGGGAACAGTCGATCCCGAAGCGATCGACTGCCCGCAGGACCAGCTCGGTGAGCAGGCTGGCTCGGTCGGCATCGAACAACCGGAGTAGAACTCGCCCGACCCGATCGTCGTTGAGCATCCCGACCTCTCCCGGTGCCAACCCGAGGAGCGACGAATCGAACGGTGCCACCCACTCACCGAGCGCATAGACCGGCTCGCGGTGCAGGACCAAATTCCGAATGACGACGCCGATAACTGCTGCCGGTGCTAATCGGAGCCGCCGGTCGTCGTGGGGAACGTGGCGCGCCAGGAGATCTGCCACTCCCAGGCGGTCCAAGAAGTGGTTCACCACCGGCAGGGGACCGAGCACCTCCGACCGCAGCTCGAACTCGTCCGTCGGGGATGTCATCAGAAGAAGCCTTGTCGCTCCACTCTTGAAGCCTATATACTTCAAGAGTACGGGAGGTGGATGTTCGATGGCGACGGCGAGACAACAAGCACGACTGCAACGCCGCAGGGCTGCCCTCACCGATGAGATCGCCCGGATCGGCTGTGTGCTACCCGGCAGCATCACCGACCGCTTCACCAGATGCGGCAATCCGGCCTGTCGATGCCGGACCCAGCCGCCCCAACTCCACGGCCCCTATCCGACATGGACCCGCAAGGTCGACAACAAGACAGTCACTCGCACACTGACGCCTGAACAGGCGGAACGCTACCGACCTTGGTTCGACAACAACCGGCGCCTCCGTCGGCTTCTCACCGAACTCGAGGCCCTATCTCTGCAAGCCATCGAGGACACCGAGAATTGGGGGGAGAAATAAGGATCGCGACGTGCGGAAAGCGAGTTTTAACGGCCGGGTTATCTCAATAAATTTCTTTGGACTACATCTCCAAGGGCCTTACGCTTCGTACCAACCTCCGCCCCGTCCCAGACAACGGGCCAGAACTCGCCTCAGAAGTGAACCAGACGGTTGTAACACCCGGCCGGAGGCTTAGTGGTCTAGGGGCTATTCAGCTGACCGGACCTTCCACAACATGTGGTCGCTGATTGATGGTGCCATCCCCACATCTGGTAGTTCCTGAAGAGCAAGTCCGGTCAGATGGATAGCCCCTAGTGGTCTAAAGCCGGGCCAGGGCTTCGCCCGGCCCGATCCTCCCGGTAGCGCTTATGCGCCGCCTGAGGGGTCACGCCGAGCGCCAGCCCAACCTGGAACCAGGTAGCCCCCGACGTGCGAGCACGGCGAACCAGCGCCACCGTCCGTTGGTCCACCCTCGCCTGCTCCTCGCGAGTGCCAGCAAGCTGCTCCAGGACGTCTGGCAGCTGGTGGAAGCCAGGGGTGTACCGCGGCTGTGCTCCTTGGGCCTTCGGCGATTGCCCCTTTGACCGACGCCTGTTCCTGGACATTCGCTCAACTATAGTTGACAACTTTGGTTTAAAATCACCACCAAAAGAGGCCTCTGAACTGGGTGCGGACAGATATGCGCCACAGGACAAGCCCCCCCGGGGCGGAAGCCTTTAAGAAGCAAACCCACTCGCGGAGCCACAGCCGGTTCGGCCTCTCAGGCTCGGTCGCCTTCGGCCAAAAGGCGCAGAGAGGGGGTGGGCGGGTCGGCAGGCCTGGGTCGGCGGACGTAGCGGCGGGAGCTTCGAAGCGCTCCCGCCTCGCGGCCGTTACTGGTGCTGAGCTTGGTCCGAAAAGAAACCGGACCGGCTCCGAACCGGCGGTAGGTGACACCATCAACCGGAATCTTGACCGCGCGTTTTGGGGCACCCTTCGGACGCCGGATCCGTCGAACTGGCCTATTGGCAGGCCGCTCGGGCGGACGGTCGACGGGCGCCATTCCAACCGCTCGCGCTCGGCAAGCATTCGGCCGTCCGGCCCAGAAAGATCGCGTTCGGGACCCGGCCTTTCTGGGCACCCTGGTCCGGAATCGACGAGGTCCGTCTACTCGTAGCGCAGGGCGCGACCGGGTTGGATGTGCACCGCCCGTCGTAGGGCGGGGCGGACGACGAGCAGTGTGATCAGGACCACCGCCACCAGGGCGACAGGCACGCTCAGGATCGGGAAGACCTTGGTCACCGTGAAGCCGAAATCGTGTTCGATGAACGCCACCAACCCCGCAAAGAGGAAGTAGCCAAGGACCGACCCGAGGACCCAACCGGCGAGCGCCATGCCGAGCGCCTCTGCGTTGAAGACGCGGCGGATCTGGCCGGCGCCGGCGCCCAGGCAGCGGAGGATCCCCACCTCCCGGGTGCGTTCGATGATGGCCAGCGTCAAGGTGCTCACCAACCCAATCAGCGCGATGCCCACCACGATCAGGCCGAGCGCCTCGAGTGTCACGATGATGGAGTTGTTCGTACTCACGTTCTGCACCGTCTCGACGTAGCTCTTCTGGATCCCGACCGGGTATCCGGCCTGGCCCAGCCGCGTCTGCACCGTCGCTGATACTTGGTCGACGAAGTGGTTGCCGGTATCGCGAGTCGTGAGCCAAAGCGCGTTGACCACGCCGACCGAGTTGCTCAGGCGCTGCAGCTGGTGCAGCGGGAAGAGAACACTGTCGCCGTTGTTCAGGATCACGCTGTCGATCCCGACCACCTCCACCTGGGTCGGGCCGGTGGGAGTGCCGACGACCAGACGCTGGCCCACCTTTGCGTGCACGGCGTTGGCCACCGCGGGCCCGAGCACGACGACGGGCAGCGACTGCGCCGTGTCAGCGGCCGTAAACCAGCGCCCGGCGCTGAGCTGGTACTGGTATCGCGTGCTCGGGCCGAGCCCGTAGGCGCTGTACTGCTGTCCCTGCAG
>Ga0224558_1001624_pt1 | contig 22887 bp, 28 predicted proteins | sample 714S32024metaG_FD_180682 | JGI IMG/M metagenome (GOLD analysis project Ga0224558, IMG submission 180682) | Peat soil microbial communities from Stordalen Mire, Sweden - 717 S3 20-24 | ecosystem: Environmental > Terrestrial > Soil > Wetlands > Peat | place: Sweden: Norrbotten County, Stordalen...
AGGAACTCCCGGCCTGACCACGGATGGAATGGGTGCGTCACTCGGACGGTTCTGGTCTGACCGTCTCCATCAGATGTAGTTGACGACTTCGGCGAACGCTTTCGCGGAGCGGTTCGTGCGCACCATCCGCAACGAGTGCCTCGACCAGCTCCTCGTCGTCTCCCGACGACACCTTGAAGCAATCCTCGTCGAATATCTCCGGCACTACAACGAGATGAGACCACACCGCGGCCTACAGCTCACCCAGCCGATCTCCTGCCGAGCCACCGCTTCTGACAGCGGCGTCATCACTCGTCGCGATGTCCTCGGCGGCATCATTCACGAGTACGATCGGGCCGCTGCCTGACCACGGATTGCTGCAGGCGATCTGGGCGGCACCGCTCCGCCCTCGAGCAGCAAAGACTGGTGCGACTGCTCGCGCATGGCAAGCCATCAGCTGACCCGGAACCATCTGTCCACCCCGGACACATCCGACGAATCGAGGCCGCTTCGTGTTTATGGACCCTTCACGTTTCTCCCTGGTCCACTCGAGTCCAAAGCCGCGCGAAACCTAACGGGTCCGCTCAGCCGATGCACAAGAGGTCTCCCTCCTCACCTGCCATTTCATCCTGAACACTGACCAAGAGCGGATCTACTTCTGGCTCTCCTCCACAACCACCTTGCTCACGTTCAATGGCTTGGCGCATCCTGTTTACGATGCCGTCGCTCCCTCAGCCTTGCGAACCAGACTTCCACGTACCTCGATCTCCGATACCTTGCTGTTCGCTTCACCGTAAAGCTTCCCGCCGACCACGCTCCCACGGCACCAGCTTCCTACCGTCGGACGCCAGATCCCGCAATCTGTTGCACAACCCAGCCCTGCCTGACAGTCACCTCCTGCGCTAGGCTCCACGCAATGGCGGCCCAACGCGGCTATTCGCCCCCACCACCGAAAGGGACCCGGTCATGACCATGGACGCCGTGGACAAGGCAACAATCGGCCTCACCGGAAAGCAGTATCACGTCGGGGTAGAGACCGGAGATATCAGCGATATCGTCTTGATGCCAGGCGACCCGTTCCGTGTACAACTCATTGCCGACCAGCTGGAGAATGCGGTCGAGATTGCGCACAGGCGCGAGTACCGTACAGTCAACGGCTACTACAAGGGCCGACTGATCACAGGATGTTCGAGCGGCATGGGGTGCCCGTCAACCGCGATCGGCGTGGAGGAGCTGGCCCGCGCAGGCGCAAAGGTCTTCATTCGAGTGGGCAGCACCGCGGCGCTGCAGCCTAATATCGGAGTCGGCGATCTCATCATCAGCGAGGGTTCTCTCCGCAACGACGGCACCTCCACCGCGTACGTCCCACCAGGGTACCCAGCCGTACCTGACCTCGAGCTCACTAATACTCTTCTCGAAACTGCCCGTTCCATCGGCGCGGAACGCGGCTTCGCCGTCCATTCCGGCATCAATGCCACTGACGACGCCTACTACGCAGAGACCCCGGAGTGGATCAACAAGCTTTCGAGCCTCGGTATCACCAACGTGGACATGGAAAGTTCAGCCATGTTTGTCGTCGCACGCCAGCGTGGCCTGCGGGCCGGCATGATTTGCGCCGTGTCGAACAACCTTGTCACAGGTGACATAGAAGTCGGGCAAGTCAATGAACGGCTAGCCGTTGGGTGGCGTCATACCATTACCGTCGTGCTCGAAGCCATCATCAGGCTCGGCCTTTAGATCACTAGTCCTGCTTCGCAAAGGTCCTTGAGACGGTCTTGCGTGGGATCTAGCCGCACCTCGGTACTCTCGGGAGGCACAAGTTGTGCCAGATCTCTAAGAACGCCAGCGCGCCTGATCTGGTTATGGTACTTACTTCCTCGACTGAGCCCGGCGCATGCGGTGTTTCCCGGCTGTTGAAGGTTCGGTTGTGAGATCCGATTGCAACTGATCGAAACCTCAAGGTTCGACGAGTCCAGAGGAATTTGTGACCGCAAAGGACGGTGCTAGGATCATATTTCGCTGTTGCTCTTCCAATCTAGACGCCAAAAAGGGACTATATGGACTCCCGGAACTCGCCAAATGAGATCGATGTGGCTCGACACGAAATTGTTTTGCGGGCCCGGCAGATGATCGCGGACGGCCTGGGAATTGGGAGCGCCGGCAACCTCAGTGTGCGAGTCGGCGACGTAGTCGCCATTACTCCATCAGCGGTTAAATACGATGACCTGTTGGCCCGGGATGTCTCTCTGGTCTCTCTTGATGGGGAGCCTGTTCTGCCTGACTCCAACCTGTCGTCGGAGACGCCGATGCACCTCGCGGTATATCGATCGAGCTTGGCTCGCGCGGTCGTTCACACACATTCCCCCGCCGTTATTGCTCACTCGACGGTGTTCGACGAGCTTCCAGCAATCCATTACGCGATAGCCGCCTTGGGTGGTCCTGTGCGGGTCGCTCCCTACATCCGCTTCGGAGGAGATGCGCTCGCTCAACTGGCCGTCCAGGCCCTTGAAGGACGGTCAGCCGCGATCTTGCAAAATCACGGTGCAATCACCTACGGCAACAGTTTGACCGATGCGTACGAGCGGGCTCAGCTGCTCGAATGGCTGGCCGACCTGTACGCGAGGGCTGTCGCACTCGGCACCCCGCGTCTGCTGTCCCCGTCCGACCTCGCTGATGTGACTGCCGAAGTTCGTCGCCGCCACTACTCGTCGCTTACGCCCGTTACGGAGAATTAGGCAGCGGCAAGTCACCGCGGTTGGTTGGCTTCCACAAGCGCGCGTTAATCCGGCCTCGAAGCGATCAGCGCAGCTAGGGCGTCTGCCGGATACTACGCCGTCATCAGTAAGGCGTATCCCCAGCATCGACATTGATGGCCTGTCCACGAATTATCCTTGCAGAGTCGGACAACAGGAACACAACCACACGACCGACTTCAACGGGCTCAATCGCTCGACTGAGCTGATGAGAAATGAACCCTGCCAACACTTCATCGGTCTGTAGTCCGTTGCGCTCGGCGTGATACTCAGCTACGCGTCTCAGCATGGCGGTCCGAACGGATCCAGGACAAACCGCATTGACGTTGATGTCCAAGGGCGCCCACTCTTCCGCTAGGTTCCGGGTGAGGTTGATCACCGCAGCCTTACTCGCGGAATACCCGATCATGTGGGGAAAGCCGACTTTGCCTGCGTTCGAGGCGACGTTGACGATCGCGCCCCCTGACTTTCCGCCAAGAATCGCCCGTACTGCCGCCTGACAACACTGAAATAGCGCGACAACGTTGGTGTCCAACTGAGTCAGGACAGCGGTTCGAGTGGTCTCCAATGCCGGACCGAGCTCTATCGTGCCTGCATTGTTCACCCATCCGTAGAGCTTCCCGAAGCGTTCAAGTGCATGCTCCGCGAGTGCGTTCACCTGGGCTTCGTCACAGATATTCGCTACAAACGAAGACAGGCGGTCTCTCGGCACGTCAAAACTGCGGAGCGCGTGCTCCAGTTGATCACTGTGAGCGTCGGACAGGACTAGCTTGGCCCCTGCCTCGAGCAAGGCCGCGACAATTCCTTTGCCTATTCCGCCGGCCGCTCCCGTTACGACGACCGCCCTGTCGGACCACTCGTTCGTGGTGACTGTTCCGGCGACTGAAATCTCTTTCTCCGCTGCCATCTCTTCCCTCCTCTGTCGAGCGTCGGCCGCGGTCTTCCTGCGACTGCAGGCTTGGCCATTGGAGACACTTGCCCTGGTTCATGGTCTGCTGGCGGCTTCGGCGTGCCCCTGTGGAACGACGCGTACCACGTAGCACGCGTTTGGCCACGACACGAGAGCATCGTAGAGGTCACGGCAGCCGACCACCAAGGGAGTGCAGAACTGCATGCCTGGTGGACCAACACTCAGGAGCGATACCTGCCGCGACGCCGAGATGTCGTTCTCCACCGTAACCGGTTCATCTCATCGGTGGCTCAGTGGCGCCCATCCTGTCGTCTCTTTGGGCACAACCCAGGAGGGCCAGGCGCGGACAGTGCGGTTTCCCACGGCGCTCAGGGGCTGGAATTCCACCTGACCCGGCATTACTGTTCTTCACAGTCCTCGATGGAGACGAGTCCGACGAACGAGGATGGTCGCCGGCTGCCTGCCGGTAGAGGATTTGGATCCCATAAGGAGGCAACATGGCTGACCAGATTGACCGCCGCAAGTTCCTCGCCCGTGGCGCTCGCACGCTGACGGGCGCTGCTGCCCTTGGCGTTGCGGGGCCAAGGTTGTTCGAAGGATCCAGATTGGCCCACTCGCCATCGGCCGGGGTCAAGCCGGGATCGCTCGGCGCTCTGGCCATGGTGGGAGCGTGGGTTCCGGACGTGGAGACCGGCGGCGAGTACATAGCCGACACGGAGGGTTACTGGAAGCAACTGGGGTTCAGTTCCGTTGACATCATTCCATCTGGACCGAACGCTCCGCCTCAAGAGGTCACAGTAGAGACTGGCAGGGCTCTCTACGGTCTTTCGTCCCTTGACGCCACATCGGCGGCGATTGTGAAGGGATTCGGCCTCGCGGTCATCGGTGCGGAGTACCAAAAGAGCCCGTTCTGCGTAATGTCTGCTGCCAGCAAACCGATCAAAACCCCCCACGACATGATTGGTAAGAAGATCGGGGTGGGATCGTCCAATGACCAGGTGTGGAGTGAGTTCCTGAAGGTGAACCATATCTCGCCGTCACAGGTGACCACAGTACCAGTCAGCTTCGACCCGACGCCTCTCACACAGGGAACGGTTGACGGATGGTGGTCCTTTATCACGAACGAGCCTATCGAGCTCGCGCTCAAGGGATTCAAGACCTATACCTTCCTGGTTCAGGATTGGGGTCTCCCTGAGATCTCGACCATCTTCATCACGACCAAAACTGCGTTGGTGAGCGCCCGCGCCAAGCTTAAGGCTGCGCTGATCGGTGAGATCATGGGTTGGAAGAAGGCCCTCACCGACCCTGCATTGGCCGCTAAGCTCGCTGTCAAAAGGGGCCAGGGTCTCACCTATGAGGCAGAATTGCTACAGTCCTACGCCCAGAACAAGCTGATCGTGCCTCCTGGTAAAGCGCCTAACGGCCTTTTCTACATTTCGCCGCTCGCCCAGGCACAAGGAGTCCACACCGTAGGTCTCGGAGGCACCAAAGTCACTCCCAAAGAGGTCTTTGACTTGAGCCTTTTGGACGAGATCTACGCGCAGTATCCCGGGCTGAAAGCAGTGCCGAAGCCCAACTACGGCTGAGAATGGTCGACTACCACAGCCCCAGCTGGTTGGTGCAAATCTTACAGTGTGCTATTGAAGGTTCGGACACCAGCGTCAGAACGAGGTAATGACCATCGTGACCGATCCTTCACTCGATGGTACCGAGCCGCTGAAGACAGCAACGGCTGATGGGATTCGCATCGAACACATGAGCAAAGTGTTCCGCCTCGGTCGGTCCAGGTTGACTGCCGTTGCGGATGCAAACCTGATGACCCCGCAGGGTTCCTTTTTGGCCCTGTTGGGGCCATCGGGCTGTGGCAAGTCCACGGTTCTGCGGATCCTGGCCGATTTGGAGCAACCGAGTGCAGGTCGGGTCTTCATCCATGGTGTACCGCCGTCAGCGGCGCGGCGGCAGCACCTTTTCGGAATCGCCTTCCAGGACGCGGCTCTCCTGCCTTGGCGATCGGTCTTGTCCAACATCAGGCTGCCAGTGGACGTGATCGGTCTCAAGGTTTCCGAGACCGCCATCAAGGACCTCATCAAGCTCGTGGGTCTCGAGGGCTTCGAGAAAGCCCGGCCCGCACAGCTCTCCGGCGGTATGCGACAACGGGTCGCGATCGCTCGTGCTCTTGTGACCGAACCAAGCATCTTGTTGCTCGACGAACCTTTCGGCGCGCTTGACGAGATGACGCGCCAGCGTCTCAACATCGAGCTCCTGCGAATCTGGTCCGAGCGGGTGGCTACAACCTTGCTGGTGACGCACTCCATACCCGAGGCAGTGTTCCTCGCGGACACCGTGGCCGTCATGAGTCCTCGACCGGGGCGAATCATCGCCACAACTCCTATCGACCTGCCGCGTCCTCGTACCCCGGACATGATCCGGACACCGCACTTTCATGAGCAGGTGGACAAGCTGTCCGATTTGCTCTTCAGCCCGGGTGGAATTGCGCCAAGTGGTGACGACGTGTGATCACAGCAGACTCGTCCGAGCCAGGCATGAGCACAGAGGTAGAAGCTCTCGGGCTGGACGCGCCGAGCCGGAAAGTCGGCGCTCAAGCACGACCAGACGGGGTACCACCGTGGCTGGGTGGCACGATCGGAGCCATCCTTCTCGCCTTGGTGTGGGAGGTCCTCGCGCTCACGGTCTTCCACAAGGTTGGGTCGGGTGTGCCCACCCCCACCTCGGTCGTGACCCAGTTCTGGTCGGACCTGCGCTCCGGACTGTACGGTCCCAACTTCATCCAGACAATGAAGGAGGCAGCAACCGGCTTCGTCGACGGCAACGTGCTGGCCATCGTGCTCGGCATCGCCTTCGTACAGCTGCCACTCATCGAGAAGGCACTTCTGCGCATCGCGGTCGCCAGCTACTGCCTGCCGATCATCGCCATCGGACCGATCCTGACCTTCGTGCTCCACGGCGACGCCCCGCAGTCGGCGCTTGCCGGCCTAGTCGTGTTCTTCCCCACTCTCGTGGGCGTCTGTGTCGGACTGCGTTCGGCAGACCGCAACTCGCTCGACCTGATCCGCGCTTACGGGGGCAGTTCCTGGATCCAGCTCACCAGGGTGCGACTTCGGGCAGCTCTGCCGAGCACTTTTGCCGGGCTTCAGATCGCTGCGCCTTCAGCCATCCTCGGTGCCATCATCGGTGAGTACTTGGGCGCGGCAAACACCGGACTCGGCGTCATGATGATCGACGCTGAAGGAGCTTTGGACATCGCTCGGACCTGGGGTATCGCTCTCGTTTGCACGGCGGTGGCAGGGATCTTGTACGGCTTGATCGGTCTCATCGGCCGGCTGGTAGCGCCATGGGCACCTCGCAAAGGGATGACCTAGTGGAACTGCCGACACTGCTCCAAGAAGAGGACGTTGAGGTTCTTCCGAGACGCGCCATCAGGTCTGCGCTCCTCAAGCGAATCGCCAGCAGTCTCGGCTTCACGCTCCTTTCCGTCGTCGTGGTGCTGGTGCTCTGGGAGGGGTTCATCGTCCTGTACCACATCCAGCCCATGATCGCGAAGAACCCGCTTGACGTCTGGCGATACATGTTCACCCAGCACGCCAATGTCGCTGCTGACTTGCGAAGCGCGGCCGGTAATCGGCAGATTCTGTTCCATAATCTGAAGACGACTCTTCGCGATGCCAGCATCGGCTACGTAGCTGGCATCGTCCTCGGCCTGGCCGTGTCATGCATCTTCATATTGCAACGCATGGTTCGCCAGACGTTCATGCCAATCGCCATTGTTCTGCGTTCTATGCCGCTCGTCGCCCTCGCTCCTCTTCTTACATTGATATTCGGTCGCGGCCTTCTGTGCGTCGCTGTGATAGGTGGAATCGTCTGTTTCTTCCCGGCACTCATCAACATCATGTACGGCCTGCGTTCCACGCCGCAGGCAATGCTCGACCTGATGTCCTCCTACGGTGTCTCGAAACTGAAGACGCTGAGGACGGTCATACTTCCCTCCGCATTGCCGTCGATCTTCGCCTCGTTGCGGATCAACGTCCCTGCCTCGATGATCGGCGCGCTGCTCGCCGAGTGGCTGGCAACGGGACAGGGGTCGGGCCAGGAAATGCTGACAGTCGAGAACACCTTCGACTTCGGTGAGCTATGGTCTGCCGTGGTTCTTGTAACCCTGGTCACGATCATCGCTTACTCGATCGTGAGCGCCATCGAGGTCGCTGTTCTCTCGCGCTATGCCCCCGACGCCCTAGGAGGAAGGCCATGAGCACTGGCCGCGACCTGAGATCGCTTCCCAAGGCGCACCTGCATCTGCATCTCGAGGGGGCCATGCGCCGCGAAACGCTCGTGGAACTAGCGGCGCACTACGGAGTCCCGCTGCCGCCCGTAGGCGACTACAACAGCTTCACTGAATTCTCGGCCATCTACGAAGCGGTCTGCGCCGTGCTCCGGACGCACAACGACCTGCGCCGCCTCGTTCGCGAGGTTGTCGAAGACGCAGCTGCATCGGGTGCCGTCTGGCTGGAGATGGGTGTGCGTCCCACCCTTCACCGAGACAAGTTCGCAAGCGATGCCGAGGTCCTGGAGATCCTGCTCGACGAGGGCCAAACTGCCGGACGAGAGCTTGGCCTAGGCGTCGGGGCGCTCATGACCGTGGACCGCACCCAACCCCTTGGCATAGCGATGGAGGAGGCAGCGCTCGCCGCCGCCTACGCCGGCAAGGGTGTGGTGAGTTTCGGGCTTGCCAACGACGAGTACGGACACCCGCCGGAAGCTTTCGCCGAACCGTTCGCCGTAGCTCGCCGGTCCGGCCTGTTGTCGTGTCCGCACGCGGGGGAGCTCGACGGTGCGGACAGCGTCAGGAGCGCGCTCGACACTCTCGGCGCCGACCGCATCCAGCACGGGATACGCGCCATCGAAGACCCGGAGCTCGTTCGACGTCTGGCCATTGACGGGATCTGCCTCGACGTCTGTCCAACCTCGAACATCTGCCTGAAGGTCATTCCATCCGTCGAGGAACACCCGCTCCCACTGCTGCTCGAGGCAGGCATCCCGTGCAGTCTCAACGGCGATGACCCGCTCTTTTTCGGGGCCAACCTCCTGGATGAGTATGAACTCTGCCGGGACAAGCTCGACCTCTCCGACGAGCAGCTCGCGCGTGTGGCCCGAGCGTCTATCGAATCCAGTGGTGCACCGGCAGCCTTGAAGGCCTCCACCTGCGCAAACATCGACGCTTGGTTGTCCGACCCAGTCGTCAGCTAAGGCAGATCGGCTGAGCCAACGCTCAACAAACTCTTCCTTGCCACAGTTCACGGCCTAACTGGATAGGTGGCAACCAGGGCAGTGTCATAACGAACCGGCCCGACAACGGCCGCCCCGCCGGGAGTTCCGAGACCAGACTCGACGAAGAACCGGCGGTTGTCTTCCACGAACGCGGCGAGTTCGTCGGGCACTATGTCAACACGCCAAATCGCCTCGACCGGACAGACCGACTCGCATGCACCGCATCCGATGCACTCATCGGGATGGATGTAGAGGCAGCGGTCTCCCTCGTAAATGCAGTCGACCGGACATGCGGCGACGCAGCTGCGGTCTTTGAAATCGATGCACGCGGCTGTGACGGTGAAAGCTACCATCAAGGTCGCGCCGTCTTGGTGGGCGCAGCGTCGTCGAGCCCGGCCAGTACAGGCGTTGCCCGCACTCCCTCAGACCTCAAGAGCGGGAGCTCGGCTCATCGCCCTTCCCATCTCGGTGAACGGTGCTCGTTAAATGCCAGCACCCCTTCTTTCGCATCTTCCGATTGCATGGCGACAACCATCGCGGGTGTGAGATGGGCCATGGCATCTGCGACCGACAGGTGAGCGGTCTCGTTCACCATCTGCTTGATCGCGCGCTGAGCCAGAGGAGCGCACGCGCGGAGGCGGCGAATCCACGACTCGACGGCTTCGTCGAGCGCCGCTCGGGACACGACTTGGTTCACGAGCCCAAATTCGAGCGCCTCGGCGGCAGATATCCGCCGAGCTGTGAGGAGCAGTTCCATCGCCCGTTTGTGGGTGGTCCGACGGGGAAGCTGAATGATGCCACCGCTGAGAGCCAAGCGTCCGACCAAGGGCTCGCTGAATCCGAAGGTGGCATCCTCTGTCGCGACCGCCAGGTCGCAACCGAGCACAATCTCGAAGCCACCGCCGAGGGCATAGCCGTTGACCCGAGCCAACACCGGCACCGTCAGTTGGGTCGCAGTGGCAATCCCTCCGATGCCGCCGCTGGAAAGGTGGGCCCAATAGTCGAGCCCGCTGCGCCCTGGCGCATGCAGATCTGCGCCCACACAAAAGGCCCTGTCGCCGGCGCCAGTGAGCACAGCAAGAAACACTGAACGATCGGCTTCAACCTCCTCCCAGATAGCGATCAGCTCGTCCTCGGCCGCCTCGTCAAGAGCGTTCAGCACCTCGGGGCGGTCGATAGTGACCCAGGCGACACCGTCATCGACCTCGAACGTGATCACGAGACGACTCCTTGCGCCCGCAGTTCAGCGATCTCCTCTGAAGAGAACTTCAGCCCCGCAAGGATCTCGTCAGTCTGCTCACCAAGCCGGGGTGGCGGTCGACGCAACGAACCGGGCGTGGCGGACAGGTGCATCGGGTTACCCACGAGGCGAACCGTGCCCTCCCCCCAGATCATGTCGTTCTCAGTTGTCTGGGGGTCATGCAGCGCTTCGGCCAGAGTCCGGACCGGGGCGCACAGAAAGTCGGCGTCCTCCAGCTTCATCAGCCAGTGCTCACGAGTATCACGCCGAAAGGCCTCTTGAAGTATGCCCCGCAGCACAGAGGTGTTCGCCTTCATGGCCTCGATATCGGCGAAACGTGGGTCATCAGACATGTCCTCGACGCCGAGGGCCCGGCACAGATCACGCAGGGGCTGATCACGGAAGGCACCCACTACCACGAGCGGATCGTCGGCCGTCTCGAACACAGCCGTCAAGGGCATCGCCCCCCAATTGAGCTCTTCGTCGCGCATGAGACGCATCGCCGCCTCCTGCGTCTGCATGGCAAGCATGGCGTCGTAGAGAGACACCTCCACGTGTTGACCCTCGCCGGTGAGCTCACGCGCCAGCAGGGCGAGGATGATGGCCTGGGCAAGGTGCACGGCAGCGGTGTAGTCGGCAAGGGCTGTCGGGTAGACCGACAGCGGATAGCCCGGGTCCGAGCGGCGGTCAATCGCCCCGGTGAGGGCCTGGGCGAGAACGTCCTGACCGCCCTTGTGGACGTAAGGCCCGTGCGATCCGAACCCGGTACCGCTTGCGTACACAAGACGCGGGTTGATCGCCGAGAGAGCCTCATAACCCAAGCCCATCCGGTCCATTACGCCCGGTCGGAAGTTCTCCACCACCACGTCGGCAGCTCGGATCAGATCGAGGACGATACGCTTGGCAACCTCTGTCCGCAGATCCAGGGCGATGCTTCGCTTGTTGCGATTGAGCGAGCAGAAGACCGGGTTGTCGAGATCATCCGAGCGTCCTACCGACCAGCGACTCAAGTCCCCCCGCTCTGGACGCTCGACCTTGATGACGTCGGCACCAAAGTCGGCCAGCATCTGTGTAGCTGCCGGGCCGAGCATCACTTGACTGAAGTCGATCACCGTGACGTTTTCGAGCGGAAGAGTCATTAGTCCTCGCTAGCAGGTGAGGCATTGGCCGACGGTACATCGCCCGGGTCGTGCCCTTGTGCCCTAAGGCGGCGCCGAAGGACTGCCACGTCGATATCTCGTACCGCCACGTTCTGTTCGACTGCGAGAGCCGCTGCCGCGCCAGCTGCTTCGCCCATGGACATGCACGGTGGTATCTCACGAGAGACACGCTGTGCCTGCGGTTCGGCAGAATAGTGGCGCCCCGCCACAAGCAGCCCCTCCACTTCGCGCGGAAGGAGCGCCCGATAGGGCGTGTAGTAGTCGCGCCCCCGGGCCACGCTGTCGACGAAGTGCCGGCGGCCCGCGATGTCGGCCATCGTCACGACATACTCGCCTTGCAACAAGCGGGTCTGGCGCACCCCGAGTTGCGGTGCCACGTCTACGACGAAGCAGCGTTCGAAGCCTGGAAGTGCAGAACGCGCATAGTCGACCAGAGCGTAGATACGGTCACGCCCGGCGATCTCGGCGGCGGTCTGAGACTCCGGGTCAATGCCGTCGTAGCCGCTGAGATGAGGGCAGTTACACCACACGACGCCGGGCAGAGGCGTGCGGAGCCACCAGTTCTCCCAGGCACCCCCCAAGATGAGCTTGGCCCTTCGGTTCAGCATGGCGGCTTCTCTAGGTTGCTCATCCCAGTGCCGCTCTGCCGCCTCGACGTCGACGCTGCCGAGGCGGAACACGGTGGTGACGAGATAGCGGCCATGGACGAAGCTGGCTCCCGCGGCCGCGGCCACATCGAGATCACCCGAGGTGTCGATCACGACCTGTCCTCGCAGCTCTTGGAAGCCGGCCTTGGTGAGGCAGCGGACCCCGGTAACACGCGTAGCCTCCATGACGACGCCGGCAGACCAGCTGTGCAGGCGAAGCCGTACACCCGCTTCCCGGACGAGGTCGAGCGATACCCGCTTCCAGCCGTCTGGGTCAAAGGCCACCGAATAGCAGATGGGCTTGGGCGTCCCTGAAAAGTGGAAGTCCGAGGCTCCCCAGCGCGTCCAGCGTCGAACCGAAACCGGGTCGGCGCCCCACTCGTCGGGACCCGGATACTTGGCAAGCCCGAGCTTGTCGAGCCGGGAGATGTACTCGGTGCATAAGCCCCGGACCGTGACCTCCCGGCCGTTCGCCATGTCGTCGAGCACCAAGACCATCCCGCCGGACGCCATTCCCCCAAGGCAGCCATAACGCTCCACAAGTATGACCGATACTCCGTTTCTAGCAGCGCTGACGGCAGCGGCCACACCGGCTGAGCCGCCGCCGACCACGACTACGTCGCTTTCGGCCACCACCGGCGCGGCGTCGGCCGTCATCACATCGGTCACGACGCGCCGATGACGAGGCCGATCACCACGTCGGCGGGGTGATGACTTGGATGATCTTGTTCCGCTTGGAAGAGGGGTTGCGGAACCAGTGGGGGGTCGTGCTCAGATAGGAGATGGCATCACCTGCTCTTAGAAGGTAAGTCTCGTCACCCACGTGCACTTCCGACACCCCTTCGATTACGACGCCCACCTCCTGGCCAGCGTGAACGTACGGCGTTCCTTCGGTCGTGTTGGCCGGCTCGGTCTCAACCCATATGACCTCAAGCAGGCGCCCGAGATCGGGGGTCAGCAGCTCATAGGTGGCACCCTCCTGGTCTCCGTCATGAGAGGTGGCACCCTCCTGGTCTCCGTCATGAAGGGTGATGCGACGCCGCTCCTCTCTGCGCACAAGTGGAGAGGTCGCCGGCGCGATGTCCAACAACATCGGCACTGTCGTGCCGAGCGCGTGAGCCACCTGAATAAGGCTCCCGAGAGACGGATTGCCAACGCCCCTTTCGAGCTGACTCAACGCTCCGGTGCTCACACCCGAGCGTGCGGCGAGTTGTTCCAGCACGAGACCGACGGCGATGCGCCGCTCGCGGATCCGCCTACCAACAGCTTCTAGCAACTGGGTCGTCACCTTCAATATTTTGAAACTGCTTCACTCGAGTGTCAACGCCGGTCGCGAAGGACGCCGACACTGCGAGCCACAGTCACATGAGCCCGCGGTCTCGTGTCACGACATCTCGCACCTCGGGAGCGTCAGGACGCCAGCTCCCGCCACTCGCCGGAGGCAGCCGAGGCGCGGATCGCGTCCATTGCCGCAGCGTTCCGGGCGCCCTCGGTAAAGGTGGCGACGCCGAGAGCTGTCGCCTTGCCGCCATAGATCGCTGCAATGCACGCCGAGATCGAGGTCGTCGGAGACGACTGCCCATATATCCGAATCCCCTCTTGCTTGTGTGCGATTGCGAGTTGGTTGGGGCTACGCGAGCTCCAGACAGCGGATCGCAGCGTGCCGTCGATCTGCAACTCGATGTCGTCAAACATGCCGTGTGCGAGCTCGGTCCCGTACACGTGCCCCACGACGCCGTCCTCGAATCGCAGCTGCGCAGAGAACACATCTTCGTTGACCGGAGTGAACTGGCCTCGCTCGCTTCCCGTATCGAAGCTCCGCTCCCCCATGGTCGTGACAAAGGCATGAACGGCACGCAACGGCCGACCAAGGACGAACTCCGCCAGATCCAACCAGTGGGAATCTATCTCGGTGATCACACGGCTTGGCCCCACCTGAGCAGGATCAAACCGCCAGTCACGAGACGAAGGTGAAGTATTCCACTGCTGGCGATACGAACCGAAGACGGTCACCGGCTGACCAATCGTTCCGCTACCGATCGCGTCGCGCAGCAGCTGCACGCCTGTGTCCATGCGGCGATTGAAGGTGAGATAGGCGGACACGTCTCTTCTGCGAACGGCCTCGACCATCTTTTGCGCGCTGGCTAGAGTCGGTGCCAGGGGCTTTTCACATACAAGAACGTGCCCACGCTCTGCGGCTTCTAGGGCAATCTCCTCATGTTGCATGGGAGTAGCGCAGACGTGTACATGCGTCGCGTCAAACCAGTCGAGTTCCTCGGCAAGATCGGCCGCAACCACACAACCCCATCGCGCAGCGGCGGCAGAGGCGTGCTCGAAATTCGGACTCCACACGGCGACTGGTCGTATGCCTAGCTCAGCAAGCGCGCAGACGTGCTGAGAAGCAATATAACCGGAGCCCACAATAACCGGCCGAATCTTGGCAATGTCCATGTCTACATCTCCCCTCCGGTTCGATACGCACCAGCACATATGCGCACGCCACCGGCTGCGTGGCCAGTGTCCGAGTCCGCGGGCCCGTCGGCTATCCGATCGCGGCGGGGACGACCAAGTATCTGGCCCGGCGACTCCAGCTATCGTGACCATACCACGGGCACCCACTCGGCTCTGCGACGCGACGAGGGATGTCGTCGGCTCTTCGCAAGAGAACTGCCACGGCGGTTGCCCCTCGGATCGCTTGGCGTTTGAAGCAGCTGGCGAACCTGGTGAAAGGGTCGGTGACCAAGCTTGCTAGCCTCGGACCGCGAGCCGAGAGGAGAACCGATGCGAGATACTTCCCATCGTTATGAACAGTCTCAGGTCGATGTCCAGGACTCTGCCTCGCCGGGTGTCGGTGGTCGAGATCGGAACGGTACTGACAAGACGCTCGGCTTCATTACCGGGACGGGATTCTACGAGCTTCCCAACTTGAAGGACGTCAGCCCACGTCTGGTTCGGACGCCCTACGGCGATGTCGAGATCACGATCGGAACATGGCACGATCTTCAAGTCGGATTTCTTCCCCGCCACGGCGCTCAGCACACAATTGCGCCTTCGAAGATCAACTACCGAGCCAACCTTTGGGGCCTGCACCACATAGGAGTCACATCCATGTTCAGCGTCTGTGTGGTCGGGACCGTCCAAACCGACATAAAGCCCGGCGACATCGTACTGATCGATCAGTTCCTTGACCTCACTAAAGGCCGCCGACCCGACACATTCTTCGACGAAGAGGGCGAGTTGCGCCACACCGACATGACCTACCCATACAGTGGGGAATTGAGGAGCTTGGTGGCCGAGGCCGGCGAGCACGAGGGCATCGATCTTGTGTCGGTCGGCACTTACGCCTGCTTCGAGGGTCCGCGGTTCGAATCGTCCGCTGAGGCCAACATGGCACGGCTGCTCGGTGCACACGTCGTCGGCATGACGGGCTATCCCGAGGTCGCTCTCGCAAGAGAGCTCGGCCTCGAATTGTGCGCCTTGGCGGTCGTCTCGAACTACGCGCCCGGAGTAGTCGGCAACACCGTCTCTCACGAGGAGGTCACAGCGGTCACCGACGCGGTGTCGGCGAAGTTGTTTCGCCTTCTGGACCGCGTGGTCCAACTCTTTGCCGCGACAGTCGAAGGGCATGCCAGGTGAGAACGATTGACTGGACTGAGAACGCGATTCAGATCATCGACCAGACCGCTCTTCCAAACGACGTGCGGGTCCTCACGCTGGACACGATCGACGCGCTCGTGGACGCTATCGGCCGACTGGCGATTCGGGGAGCTCCAGCGCTCGGAGCCGCAGGGGCGCTCGGTGTGGCGCTTTCCGTCGTGCTCTTCGACGGCGACCAGGACCGTGTTAGGAGCGCTGCGAGCCTCATAAGAGACGCACGACCAACCGCTGTCAATCTTGCCTGGGGCGTCGATCGGGCCCTTGGCGTTCTCGACAACGGAGTTGCCGCCGTAGTGGCCGAAGCGCTGGCGGTGCTCAGCGAGGATGCACTTACAAACCGCCGTATTGGGCGACGCGGCGCAGAACTGATCACTGAACTAGGTCTGCACCAGGTATCGGCGCTCACCCATTGCAACACCGGTGCACTCGCTTGCGTCGAGTGGGGCACTGCCCTTGGCATCGTGCGCCAACTCCAAGAGGACGGGCGTCTCAGGCACGTGATTGCCACTGAGACGCGCCCACTCCTTCAAGGTGCCCGACTGACGACCTGGGAGCTCGCCGAGATCGGAGTTGAGCACCATCTGATCGTCGATTCTGCTGCCGCGTGGGCTCTGACCAACCACCTTGCCGACCTGGTCGTGGTGGGCGCAGATCGCATCGCCGCCAATGGCGATGTCGCCAACAAGATCGGCACTCTCGCGATCGCTCTAGCGGCGGCCGATGCCGGCGTCCCGTTCATCGTCGCTGCTCCGGAGTCGACGATCGATCAGAACACGCCTCAAGGTGGCTCGATCGTGATCGAGTACCGAAATGATGACGAAGTGACAAGCTGGCGAGGAATCTCCACAGCGCCAGCAGGGACACCTGCACTCAACCCTGCCTTCGATGTCACGCCTGCACGGTTGATCACCGCGATCGTGACCGAGAGCCGAGTCTTCCGCCCCGCAGAGACCGCGCCCGCTGGCACTAGGTCTCGCTCAGTTGAGGGAAGGCAATCACCAACCGCGTAGCTTTCTTGAACAAGGAGCTTCGCTTGGATCTGTTCGCCGTTGATGGCCAGCCAGCCCTTCGAGCGGTTGTAGCGCCTTTGCTCTAGCCCAACGCGGACGCGAGTTCGAGAAGTCCCTGCCAGCCCGGGGCGAGAGCGTAATTGTCTAGCCGACCACGGATGTCCGAGCAGGCTGTGGGGCGCTTCGCCCAGAGCCGCCTGGGAGGCTATTCCCGGTAGAGGTCGAACCTCAGCCGTCATGCCGGCGCGCTGGTTGCTCCAACGGTGCTGACCCCAAACAGTGATCTAGATCATGGTTGTATTGACATTGTCAGAACACCTTGATGCTCCACACGCGTGCGACAACCGCGTCTCGCTGATGGTAGCGTCAGCCGGCAGTTGCAAATCAGTGCTCGGCACTACCCACAATCAAGAGGAGGCTTTGTGACCATCAATGTTGTAGATAAGGCCCTTCTCGGGATGAGCGGGCTGCAAGCCTGCATCGGAGTAGAAGTCGGACAAGTCAACCATGTCGTCTTAATTGCGGCGACCCATTCCGAGTTCAACTCATTGCAGACCAATTGGAAGATGTCGTTGAGATCGCGCACAGACGCGAATACCGCATGGTCAACGGTTACTACAAGGGTCGACCGATCACAGCATGCTCCCACGGTGTAGGGTGCCCGTCGACTGCAATCGCTGTAGAAGAACTAGCCCGCGCCGGCGCAAAGCTGTTCATTCGCATCGGAAGCTCTGCGGCGCTACAACCACATATCAGTGTCGGTGACCTCATCATCAGCGAAGGTGCTCTTCGTAATGAGGGAACCAGCCGCGCCTTCGATCCGCCAGGCTATCCCGCCGTACCGGACCTTGCGCTCACGAGCGCTCTCGTGTGAGTTGCCCGGTCGATCGGCGCAAACCATGGGTTCGAGGTGCATTTCGGAATCAACGCCACTGATGACGCCTATTATGGCGAGACGCCGGAGTGGATCAGCAAGCTCTCGTCTCTCCTGATTACCAACATCGAGATGGAAAGTTCAGTGATCTTTGTCATCGCCCGGCAACACAGTCTTCGGGCCGGAATGGTGTGCGCTGTATCGAGCAATCTCGTCACTGGAGACGTTGTCGTTGAACAGAACAATGAGCGACTTACCGTGGATGGCGTCACAGCATCACGGTGGCACTCGAGACTGTTCATCAGCTCGCCATCTGATGCAAGGCGCGTATAGCTCGACGCGAACACGCCTGCTCGGAAGTTATCGCGGCATGGCTTACGGGCAGAGTGGGAGGGGTCTGCTTCCTGAGTGACGTCGATGGCGCTTGCAAGGCAAGCCATCGCGAGTGAGGGCGCATGCCCTCCAACTCCCAAACATGCAAGGGCTCCCGGGTGAGGTTCGGACCCGACCCGCTGCCCTCAACTGGCTCCATGCCCCTCCTGCGAGAAGTCGATCGGCGCCTCTCCAGGACTACCCCCACGAACAGGGCAGTCTCGTCGGCCCAGACGGTACGGTCGCCGCCGCTCCGCGGAGGGCTGTTTCTCTGGGACCGTCGGCTTTGTGAACGAGGCCGAGCCTAGTCTTCGCGAGAATGACGCCATGGCTCGGCCGTCTCGTACCCGCGGCAGCCGCCGCCCGGCGTGCTCAAGAGGACTCACGGTGTGCGAAACCAGAGCTATGACTGCTGGGCGACGCAACAGACTGCCGTAGGGCAGACTAGAAGAATGACAGAACTAATCGCCGCACCTAATGTCATCGCGGCAGCAGGTACTCCGCCCAAGACGATCTCTGAGTTCGTCGGGCGGGTTGCAACCGGCACCGCGGAGCTCTCGATTGCCGTCATGAACAGCCCTAAGGGCTGGTCAGAGCCTGGCCAGCGGCCAGAGTTCGACGAGTACACCGTGGTCATCGAGGGCGAGCTCGCCGTGGAGTCCGAGAACGTGAAGGGCCCGCTCACCATATTGGCCGGACAGGCGATTCACACCTCTGCCGGCGAGTGGGTCCGTTATTCGACTCCTGCCGAGGGCGGTGCGCGATACGTCTCGGTTTGTGTTCCCGCGTTCTCGCCGGGGATCGTCCATCGCGACGAGTAGGTCCCTATTGGCATCGCCTGCACCAAGCTGCGACGATAGCAACCTGTCGTGGTAACCGTTGGTGCCCCGCGCTCAATTACATCACGGTGAAGTCGGGCCTCTTGCTGGCCACAGTCGCGCGAGACGAGGCCCAGAGCCTGCACCTCGTCTCTCTTTGCCCACCGGTTTGTTGTGCGTCGTAGAGCTGATGAAAAACCGGAGAGCAAGTGAGAACGACCTGACGCCCTGTGTGCTTCCGGGATCTCGTGCCGGACAGGCGCTCTTCTAGGTCCTGTTTCTCTACCAGCTGTGCATCGCGGCAAACAGCTCTTCGGTGAGGGTTTCGAGCGTCGCGCCCTCGTGACGAAGGCGGGCCTGCGCGACGGCTGTCTCGATCTGTGGACTGACAGGGTAGATGCCGGGAGGCCGGTTCCTACCTTCGGTGGCAATGCCTTCGGCCGCGAAGGCGTGTAGAGACAGCGACAGGTCCATGACTTCGATCGGGTTGCCCTCTGCGTCAGAACAGTTCAGACAATCCCCCTGACCGATCACGAGCACCGTCTTGCCAGCCGGTGTTGCGTACTCGGTTACTGACGGACGCACCTCGGTGGCCGTTCCGAGGGCGTTGAGGTAGCCCATGGGAAGCTCGAACGCGCCTCCGCCCGCGGTGCAGAGGATCACCCCGTCCTGCATGCGTTCGACGTGGGCTCGGGTGACAGCTCCGGCGACACCCGTGGCGGCGAATACGATCTCGACGTCTGGCGCGGCGTCGCTCAGGCTCTGGACCCGATGCCCGTCGTGGAGCGCCTGGAGCGCCTTTACTGCGTCGATCTCGGAGACGATGACTCGCGCGCCAAGCGCGGCGGCATGGCGCGCTACTCCCTGGCCAACCCAGCCGTAGCCGACAACCATGACGAGCCGGCCGGCGAGCTGGAGGTTCGTAATGTCGAGTAGCGCCATAACACAAGACTGTCCTGTGCCGTAGACGTTGTCGAAGAGGTGCTTGATCCGCGAGTCGCTGACGGCGATCACAGGGATCTTGAGAACACCTTGTTCGTGCATGACGCGGAGTGCTTGGACTCCGGACGTGGTCTCTTCCGCCGCGCCAAGCATGTCCTCGACAAGGTCGGGATGCTCGCGGTGAGCTAGCCGGATCAATTCCGCACCGTCGTCCAGCAGGATGTCCGGCCGGGTCTGGAAGAAGCCACGAGCCAACTCGGCGTCGCGCTCTTGCGTCGCTGCTCTTTCGGCGTAGACCTGGAGCCCGGCCGCCTCGAGCGCCCGCGCCACCCCTTCGGTGGTCAACCGACCGCGGCAATGCACGCTCACCTGCGCGCCGGCATGCTGCAGCGCCAGCGCCAGGTTCGCAGTCTTCGGCTCGAGAACCAGCCCGATCCCGATACGTAAGCCGTTCAAAGCTCCTCTTGCGGTCAAACCTTCTTGGATCGAGGAGAGCACGGGCATCCCGCGGGCAGCCCAGGCGATCCGACGCGCCGCGTCGTCGGCGACGTCACCGGGCGGCGCGTCACTCATCGTGATGACCCCCGTCCATCATTTCCTTGACGTCTTCTTTCTGGTTCGCTCTGGTTTGGGTCAAGGAGATCCCAAGCGAACGCAGCTTCGCCACCGCGATCGCATTGTCGAGTTCTTCGGGGATCACGTGCACTCCGGGCCTCAGTTCGTGGGTCGCGAGGTAATGCGTGCCGACAGCCTGCACGGCGAAACTCAGGTCCATGATCTCTACCGGATGCCCGCTGCCCCCGGCGATGTTGACCAACGCCCCGGACGACAGCAGATGCACGTCGCGGTCCCCCAGCCGGAAAGTCTCCACTGCCTCGCGCGGGTGAACAATCGACGTCGCCGCGCGCCGCAACGCTTCGACATCGATCTCGAGGTCCGAGTGGCCGACGTTGGCGAGCACAACATCGTGGCGCAGCAACGCCAAGTCCTCCTCTCCGATCGCCCGCACGCCACCCGTAGCGGTGAATACCATCTCGGCAGTCGGCAACACGTCCGCAGGGGAGCCGACCGTGTGACCATCCATGTGCGCCTCCAAAGCGCGAACCGGGTCGGTCTCGATTACGTAGGTGTGGGCACCCAAGGCGCGGGCATAGCGGGCGGTGCCCCGTCCCACAAAGCCGTAGCCGACGACCACCAGATGCGTCCCGGCGATCTGTCGGTTCGTCAGCCGAAGCATTGCCTGGATTCCGGTCTGGCCCGTCCCGTAAACGTTGTCGAAAAGGTGCTTGCAACGAGCGTTGTTGGCAGTCATCGCGGGAAACGGAAGTTTCCCTGTCTCCGCAATCGCCTGCAGCCGGGCCGTACCGGTCGTCGTCTCCTCGGAGACTCCCTTGAGCCGGGCAAAGAGCTCGGGACGGTGACGGGCCATACGGAGGGTCAACTCGGCGCCGTCGTCCACTATGTAGGTCGGCCCATAGTCGGCGGCGGCCAACATCTCTTGATGCCAGCTTTCGTAATCTCCGTCGGCAGCGGCTACTACGGTCATGCCCCTTTCCTTGAGGGCCTCGACGACATCCTGGCGAGTCGTGCGAGGGTTGCTGCCCGCTACGACGACATCGGCGCCGGCGTCGGCGAGCACTGTTGCCAGGAACGCCGTCTTGGCCTCCAGATGAACAACGACAGCTATGGTGACGCCGTCGAGGGCGCCATCGCCAAGACGCTCGCGAACGAAACCGTCTAGAACCGGGGAGCGACGGCGAACCCACTCAATCTTCGCTGTTCCGACGGCCGCGGGCGTCGGTCCTGGCAGCGAAAGAGACATCACCCTGATTGTAATCGTTGAGCGCTCACGCCTGTTGGGGCTGACTCGGCTAAGCGATCATGCGATTGAAGATGCCAAGGGATGCCGTGTCGCACCAGCCTCCTCTTGCCATGGTGGCCACCACTGACAAGGTGGAGTCGCCAAGAAGGGGCTCGTAGAACGTCTGGCGGGCGGGGTCGCAAGGGGCGAACGCCGAACTACATGGACCCGTGCGTCGCGTCCGAGGCAAACGTCGAGCTGCTAGCACGGGCGCGTCCAGTGGAGGGCTGCCGCCGAAGACGCATTGGAACTCGGTGATCGACGTCTTTGCCCAACCGGAGAACGGCGCCTCAGGCGAAAGCCGGGAGTGCTCGTCCAGCGCCTAGCGCCGCGGTCCACCACAGGAGATCGGCGACCGCCGTGTCAAGACGTTGGTCCAATGGGGCGAACACGTCGGGAGTGAACGGATCGGCTTGCCTGGCGGCGATCATCAGCTCCGGAAGGATGTGGATGGCATGACGCAGTGGAGCCATTTCGAATTCGACAGCTACAAGTCGTAACTGCTCGATTGCCCGGGCCCCGCCGACATTGTCGTAGCCGACAAACGTCACTGGTTTGCGGTTGAACTCCGGGAACACGTGGTGGGGGGCACCAATATTCCGATCGGGCTCGTCGGAGAGCCAGATTCAGGCGGGCCTCCGGGAAGATCACCCCGGATTGTCGTGGAAGGCGGCGCGTGACCCAGCAGCGATTGCGATTTCGTCGCCCCGGTCGTTCAGTTGAGACGGTCAATGCCGGGTGACCGCAAACGGAGCGGCCAGATATGTAGACAATCCGGCCGGAGTGAAGCCGGATTAGGCCGCGGCGCGGTACTCGTGGATGATCCCTGAAGGGTGCAAGTACTCCCTGCCGGGCTTGACCTGCCAAGACGCCCCAGCCAGGATGGCGGGCCATGGCCCTTTCGTTCCTCTACCGTCTGGCGCGTCGCGCGCTCGAGTTGGTCCGCGTCCACCGGATGGAGGCCATTGCCAAAGACGTGGAGATCATGATCCTGCGTCACCAGCTCTCGGTCCTCCGACGCCAGGTCGGACGGCCGAGACTCACTTGGTCCGACCGCGCCCTCATCGCGTTGTTCTCACATCTCGTCCCGCGCGAGCGCTGGTCTTGCTTCCTCGTCACGCCGTCGACGATCCTCGAGTGGCACCGACGACTCGTTCGCAAGCACTGGACCTATCCGAGCTGCAAGCCCGGGCGTCCACCGCTGCCGGCCGAGACAGTCGAGCTCGTAGTTCGCCTCGCCAGGGAGAACCCCGTCGGGGATATCTCCGCATCCTCGGCGAGCTGAGAAAGCTCGGCGTCACGGTCTCGGCGACGAGCGTGCGCAACATATTTCTCGCCATGGTCTCCGACCGGCGCCACGCCGAAGCGGGCCGAGCTGGAC
>Ga0224558_1001625_pt1 | contig 22886 bp, 18 predicted proteins | sample 714S32024metaG_FD_180682 | JGI IMG/M metagenome (GOLD analysis project Ga0224558, IMG submission 180682) | Peat soil microbial communities from Stordalen Mire, Sweden - 717 S3 20-24 | ecosystem: Environmental > Terrestrial > Soil > Wetlands > Peat | place: Sweden: Norrbotten County, Stordalen...
CCTTCCTCTGACGCTCCGTCCACGTCAGGCGGCACCATCTGGCCGTGCCAATGCAATTGCTCCGCCGTGTCCGCGTCGTTATACACGTCTACTGTGACTTGCTGGCCTTCCTTAAAGCGAAGCAGCGGACCGGGGAATTGCCCGTTGTATGTAGTCGCCGAGATGATTCGGTTGGGCGCGATCTCGATAGGAGACGTCTTGATGTGCAACGTGTAGTCGGAAGAGCCGGACTCCGACGACGCAGCAGATGAGTCGTTGCTCTGTGTTGAAAGACCCGATTCAGCGACGACAGTGCCGGAGGAGAGGAAAACCGCTCCCGCTGATAGACCCGCTGCTTTTAGAAACCGGCGCCTGGATTCAGACGATTCGTTCATCGAGCCTCCCTCATAATCCTCGCCCTCAGCATGCGGGACATATCAGCCACCACTTCGGTTGTGCTTGGCGAGCCCTGCATCAAGAGACCAGCTCCCGCCACCTACTGAGATGAGAAAGACCAAGCAGCAGAACATGGCGAAATCGGTGCGGGCATCGCTGACCATGTACCAGAAACCCTGGTTTGCGCGAAACAATTCTGGAATCTTCGTAGTCGCAATCGCAGTCATGATCACGATCAGTAGCGGAATAGACACGAGTCTCGTCCCAATCCCCAGTAGAAGCAGGAGACCGCAGAGAATCTCGAAAGTGCCAACAAAATGAGCGGTGAAGTATGGATGTGAAAACCCGATTCTCGTGAAGCGAACCACTCCCATGTTGGGATCGATGTACTTCAGAATGCCTTGGCTAAAGAAGATCAGCCCCACCGCAATCCGAACCAGCAGCACGCTGCGTGGGGCTTGCGTGGGCTTGAGCAGGAATTGAAGAATTGTGCTCATCGAAGGATCACCTCAATATAGGTCCGTAACCCGCTTCCTGGCACGATTCATTTGACCCTGCCAGCGCGGACTCTATTCGTTGGCGTGCGTGTAAGCATTGTAGCCAATGAGGCCACTTATTCGAACACACGGGGACCCCGTGAGCGCTCTATCGGTCCGGAAGAGGTGTGGACTGGCACGTCTGTCACGGACAGGCTGTGCGAGGTTCCCACACCGGTCGACAAGCTGAGGACCTGGAAGGTCTCCTGACCGGACGTCTTCATCTTCGTCCAGGCACACGGCATTCTGAGCTGGTCGATCAGGCGATTCATCTCTTCCGGGAAAAAGGTTTCTGCGTGGCACAAAAACGGTATCACTGGTATCAGTCGTTAAGCCCGCGGCGGGGGATGGATTTGTTCCCCAGTCGCTCATTGACTCCGTGCAACTTACTGATTCTACGATGGTCCGGAATGCCAAGAAAGGCCACAAAGGCAACTTCTTCATTCAGTTTTCATTCAGCTCCCATCGTTTCATGGTTCCGATGAGGGTTCTGCTCTTCTTTCTTAAGCGATAACTTAAGGTTGGAACGAGGGGAGTGGTCCAGCATTCGCATTAAGAGTCCGGAGGCACATCGAAGTTTACCAAACTGCTTTGGAAGCCTCGCGTCTTCCAGGTTCCATAAGCGATGCCAGCGATCATCCAGATGGAACCCACGACCATCGCCAGATTGGACAGGTGAATCCAGATGAACAGGCAAATGAAGAAGCCCAGTACCGGCGGAATCAGTTGCCACAAGGTTCGGTCTGCGCCACGGATGTAGTAGTGGGTCAGCGACGCCAGATTGACGCCCATGAATGCGATCAGCGCGCCGAAGTTGAGCAACTCGGCCCCATTGTCATAGCTGATAAGGAAGGCGCCAATCAACGCAATCACTCCCACGAAAACCACGTTGTTGGCGGGAATTCGGGTCCTGGGATGGATGGCGCCGAAGAACTTCTTGGGAATGGCGTCGCTACGTCCCATGCCGTAGAGCAGGCGAGCCGCGCCCAGTTGCGATCCCATCCCGGAACCGACGGTCGCGATAAGCAGCGTGAGGCTGATCGCCTTGGTCAGCAGGGCGCCGCCCGCAATAGCCGCTACGTGGCTAAAAGCGTTCTCCACCTCGCTCGCCGGGAACATGTACTGCGGACTCAACAACTGTGCCCCGTACACCTCAGCTGAGGCCAGAAATCCCGTAATGACGCAAACCAGCACGGTCGCCAGGAAAATGTTGCGCTTAGGGTTTTCAACTTCTTCCGACAGCGTGGAGATGCCATCGAATCCAATATAGGTGAGCACCGCAACCGACGTGCCGTGGAATACCCGGTTGATCGTAAAAGTTTCCGGATTGTAGAACGGACGCAGAAAATAGGCCTCGGGATATTGCGGCAGATGAAAGATGTATCGAATGGTGTACCAGAAAAACGCCAGGATGACGGCTCCCATGATCGCGCAGAGAGTCTTATTGATTCGGGCTGATGTTCGCACACCGCGCAGGTTCAGCACCGTGAACAACGCTGCAAAAAATATCGGCCACAGCAGGCCGGGATAAGGAATCTGATAACGGGTTCCACCCAGCAGATCGGCCATCGCCTTGGCGGACCAGACGGTGCAGATCAATGGATTGACAAGGTAATCCAGAGTCATGCTCCAACCGGTGACATACCCAAGGGAGGGATGCAGCTCGCGACCCACGTAGGTATAGGCCGAACCAGCGCTGGGATAGACGCGCGCCATGCGGCCGTAGCTCATCGCCGTGAAAACCATGGCGACCATGGCGATCAAGATGGATGTGACTACGTCTCCCTGGCCAGCGTTGCTAAAAACACCGTAAGCTGGCATGGGCGCAGTCGGTTGAATAACAATAATGCCGTAGAGGATTAGGTCCCAGAGAGTGAGAGATCGGCGAAGGCGCGGAGCCGGAGAGACAGCACTTGCCGTGGAAGTCTTCACCCTTCTGTGCCCGCCCATGATCTGGTTCGAGCGGATTCTTCGACGGCGCGCAGCACTCGTTGCACGTCTACGGCGTCCTGAAAATTCGCATGAAATGTCTCATTCCTCTCAAGGGACTGCAGAAAATCCGCGAGAGTCAAAATGAACGTATGCTCATACCCGAGAATGTGTCCGGGTGGCCAGAAATTGGATGTGTAAGGATGTCCAGGGCCTGTCACTAAGACGTTATGACTACCTTGCACTTCCGTGGCGTCATCGATGTTGAACACATGAAGGCGGTTAAGATCCTCCAAATCGAAACGGATGGCGCCCTTTGCCCCGTGGATTTCGAAATAATTCCGATTTCGGCAGCCGATCGCGAACCGGGTGGCCTCGAAGCTTCCCACGCTTCCATTCGCAAAACGCGCAAGCATTAGTACGGCGTCATCTACCTCGCGAGCTGAAGTAAAGGTGTGGACCAGAGCCGAAACTTCATCTACCGACCCATTCAACATCAAAGCTAAGTCGATTGAGTGCGACAGCAGATCGCCCATCGCTCCAGAGCCAGCTTCAGACTGCTTGAATCTCCATGCATCCGGACTGACTGGGTCGGCTCCCCAGCTCTGTAGATACGTGGCCCTGTAATGGTAGATTTGACCCAGTCTTCCCTCGTCCACTAATTTCTTGGCGAGAGCAATCGCGGGTACGCGGCGATAGTTAAACCACACCAGCGTGGGTACATTCTGCGCCGCATTGGCCATGCGCTCTGCTTCTTCTACTGACATGGCGAGCGGCTTCTCACAAAGCACAACTTTGCCCGCGTGGGCGGCGGAAATCGCAATCGGTGCATGGAGATAATTGGGAGTGCAGATGTCGATGACATCCACATCTTTCCGTTCTACTACGGCTTCCCAATCGCTTGCGACTTCCTCCCAGCCCCACCGCGCAGCCATCGCCTTAAGCTGCGCTTGATTCCGTCCGCAGATAACCTTCAATCTAAGGTCGTAGGAGGATTCACAAAAATGGCCAACCTGATGAAAGGCGTTGGAGTGCGCTCGTCCCATGAACCCCTGGCCGATCATCGCGACATTCAGTCGCTTCCGGGATTTCATGCTTGCTTGCCTAAGACCTTGCGGAAGGCGCGCACAATGTCTTGTTCGTCCCGATCTGTAAGGCACGAAGGAATCGCGAGCAAGATGCTGCGCTCGAATAAGCTATCGGCCACCGGACAAGTGCCTTTATGATAACTGGCAGTAGAGCCTTGATTTTCCAAAAGTCCCCAGGGCGACCCTTTCTTGTCCACGCTCGTCTTATTCACCAGACTGGGAATGTTGGAATAAATATGAAGACCCCAATTGGTCATCACAACGTTATTGACGCCCTGGGATGAGGTTACGATGCCCTCGGCGCGCAATGCTTGATTGACTTGGTTGGCGACTTCAGGCGTGTCAAAAGTGGAAATCAGAAAGCAGCCGGTGTCCCCCTGAGGATCAACCATTTTCCTCAGCCGCAGTTGAGGGAACGTTTCCAGGGCCTTGCGAATGCGATATTTGCTGCTGTGCATGGCGGCGATTATTCGCGGTAGCTTTCGAAGTTGTACGCGCAAGATGGAAGCGCGCAGTTCATCGATCCGGTATCCTCGTCCCCACAAACACAGAGCAAGGTTGTCAAAGACGGTCCGGCCGTTATCGTCCCGAGCGTAGCCCAGGTCATGACAGGCAAAGGCTCGGTCGTAAAGGCGGGCATCATTCGTGACGACGGCTCCGCCCTCTCCGCTGGTCATATTCTTGTTCATCTGGAAGCTGAATATCCCCAAATCCCCAAATGTGCCGACCTTCTTCCCTTTGACACTTCCCCCCGCACACTGAGCGCAGTCTTCGAGAAGAAACAATCCTCGATCGCGGGCCACCTTGAGAAGTTCGGTAATATTTGCGGGCGCGCCACTCATGTGGACCACAATCATCCCCGTTGTTCGTGGCGTAATAGATTTCTGGACAGCCGCGGGATCAAGACAGAAAGTTTCATCGATGTCAGCCAACACCGGAATTGCGCCAAGATTTACTACAGCTGCGACGACGGAAACCCACATGTAAGCGGGAACAATCACCTCCTGTCCCGGACCAACACCCAGCGCGGAGAGCGCCGTGTGCAGAGCCGCAGTGCCACTATTCACGGCGATCGCGTGAGGCACGCCGAGGAACGACGCGAACTCAGATTCGAATGCTTCTACTTCCCCCTGCAGGTCGATACCGTAGTAGCGGAATGGCGAGCGACTTTTCAAGACACGCAACGCTGCCTCGACCTCTTCCTCCCCCATGTGGTGAACACCTGGAAATTCCAGGGGCAGAGGGTCCGTTCGGACCGGCTGTCCGCCATCGATCGCTAGTTTCTCTTCTGTCGCTTCGAGATTGTCTTGTGTCAGTTTCATTGTGGGTCACCCTGTGATTGATTTGTGGATCTTTTTACCTGCTTGTCGTACTCCTCACCTGTCGAGCGCATTCTGGCTGGTCTGAGCTTTAGCGCTCTCGATATTCCACAATGCGGTGGTGATCGAAATCGCCGGCAACTTCAAGCGGAGGACTCGATCATGGAATGTCACGCCCACTTCCACGTCTTCACGTCTGCTGTTCATCAGTTCGGTCACAATCTTGCCATCCGGCGTTTTAAACGCCATTACCCGCACTCCGTCGAGTGATCCGCTAGTCTTAATACGAATGTCCCCTGGGCGTACGAACTTGCTGAAGTGTGCGAGGTAGTAGTAGAGGCCCGTGTAGGTCACCTTCTTCGTCCGTCGATCAACGATGACCACGGGGTGCTGGACGTTCGGGTCTGGGTTTCCATGAATCTCCGACACGGACCAGGGTCCGCCCTTTTCGTCCAAGATCATATTCCAGTAGATCCAACCGGACGTATAGACTTCGAGATCGTTGAAGATCTGATTGCCCCAGTAGTCACCGTCCTCAAAGTCGAAGCGGGGAAGGGACATGGATTTGGGAGTGCCTGCATCGTAGGCATAGCAGACCTCCGTCATCCATAAAGGCAGGTCCGGATATTGACGATGCAAGTTCAGGATTTTGTCCCAGTCCTTGTTGTCATATCCGTGATAAGGTGCGACTGAGACGTGCTGACGCGCCGCAGAATCATCCAGCACTAACGGATAATTGCGAGCTGCGTCCTCCCGGTTAGGCGCTTCACTCAACATTATGCGGGTGCGAATGCTTTCTTTTCTAAAAAGTGGTCCTACGTGGTCTCTCAGCAGAGTGTCGATCTCGTTGTATGGAATTTTGGTGTAGATATCTGGCTCATTGAACAGGCTCAGATAGTCGACGAATACGCCCTGTTTCTCGTACTCCTGGAGATAGCGGAGATAGTAACGAGCTAGCGCATCGTAGTATTGTGGATTCACGTCCTGGTTTTTGTTCACATCGACCAACATCCAGTCAGGCGGATAATCCATCGGAGCTTGCAAGACAAATTTACCGTAACGGCGAGCCAACTTGATGAAAGTGATCAGTCCATTTGGTCCGAGGTCACGCGCGATGGAAAAGTGTTTCATGGCGACGTCACCAGGTACGCCGTCATAGCTGTAGAAAGGTCCCGCTGACATGAAATCTGTAGAAGCAATGACGGTCTTCATCAAGGAGAAGCCGGCGCCAGTGTCTGGGTCGAAGAGAGCACGCAAAACAGATTCGCGTTCGCTGGGAGGCAAACTGTTGAGGCAAATGATTCCTGCTTCCAAGAAAGACGCCCCAAAGCCGTCCATCTTCTGATAGGTGATGTCGTCATTGATCTCAAATTTCACGGCAGAGGGATCTTGATCCTGCTGGAAATGAAGAACGGGTTTTGGAGTAATGCGGTCCCCTGCTTTCGAGGACACAAACCTCTGGACGTTTTGCGCGACGGTTGCCGTGGAGGCTACAAAGAAAAAAAAGAAGAGGATGGCAAAGGTCGCAACGAGGTAACCCCTGCCCCTCTCCCCGGCTTCAGAGTTCTTCATTCACAGACCCCTCTGGCAAGAAAGCCTTGTCAAATTGACGATGGCTGCAGTTTACAAACCAGGAGCGGAAGCGAGACGGACTTTCCTTCTTGAGGAACTGTGCGTGTGCTTCCGCCTTTCTTTACAACGGTTCGATTGCGGCTCACATCGTGTTCTCGGATCGGTATCCACTATTGAACAGATTGCAAGTGCGACTCCACGAAAGTACCGTAGTTTGGCCACGCAGTGAAACCGGTCGGCGGGTTCGGACCTTCGAGGAGGTCAGGCCCGTTGGTGCAGTTTTTCCAGTCAACAGAGGTGAATGCCCAGAACCAATAGCCAACCTGGGGAGACTGCGCGTCAGCCCACGCCGTCAGCGTCTGCTCGCTCCCGGACCCACAGCCCGTATCCCCTTTGGCCGGGGTATTCTTGACTCCATCGAGTTCGCCGGTCTCATCGACGACGATTGGGTAACCGGCACTCTGGATACCTCCGAACACGCTGGTCCAACACGAGGAATCTTCGCAGTCAAGGTCGTCGAAATAGATGTGGATTCCTGCGATAATCCGGCCTTCCGGGTCGCTCGGCACGTATGACAACCAGTCCTCGAGTTGATTCGAATAGTCTAAGCCAGCAATGATAATTGGATTGTTAGCCTTCTCTGCGCGAATTGCAGTCACGACACTCTGTGTTCCCTGAACCGTCCAGTAGTTCGACGATCCATTCGGCGACGGAAGCCCCTGCGTCGAACAACCTCCATTGAGATAGCACGTCCACGAAGTAATCTCGGGCTCGTTGGTAAGGTTGAAAATCACCGACGGATTAGCCACGAACGTGGACGCTACCGACTGCCAAAAGGCGAGAGAATAATTCGTGTCCATGGCGGGAAAGGAATCGATGTTATTGCTGTTCTTCTTGACGAGCTCCGGACCGGCGCCAACATGGAGGTCGACCTCTACGATCAGGCCGGACGCAGTGGCTAGATTTACGAAGGTGCTGATCGGCCTGATATAGTTTGCTCCGCTAGTTGCTGCAGGCGGAGGATTGGACGAGGGAACATCGAGCCAGCAGTCCTCATTGAGGGGAATGCGGACGACGTTTGCATGCCAGGCGAGCATTGCGTTAATTAACGCGTGGTTTAGGGGTATCGTGTCGTAAACATAGTCGCCGACCAGGCACTCATATTCTGTTCCTGTGATGTTGACTCCTCGCAGGACAACCGCCTCGTTTGCAGTAACGCTCTTGACGCCTAGTGTTCCCGCGCTGGTGGTTACAAACTGGTTGCCGACAACTTTAATGCCAGGAGCTGCTCCTGCGTATGCCTGTGCGTAGGCAAATGCGAGAAACACACAAAGGACCGCAAGCCATGCCCAACGTTTTGAGTTGGCTGCCGAATGTTCATGCGCTGGTGCTTCCATGTGAATGTCCCTCCCTAAGTTGGTTGAGTACTGCCCACCTGTGTTTGCGATTGACGGCAACCACCCGCTGCTGACAAATTCAGAAAATGAACTTCAGCGCGACCTGACCGATACGAGGATCGCGTGCGGCACTGATAATCCCAAAACTCGAGCCTGGTCCGGAGCAGCTCTGTCCGGGTGCGCTTGAGACACAGGTGCCCGTGCTCGGCGTTCCCAGGCCACTGGTGGCCACGAATTGCGCGTGATTGAATGTGTTGAAGAATTCGGCCCGGAACTCAAAGTGAACACGCTCGTTAACGGCGAACTCTTTCAGGAGGGCCATATCCCAATTATTGATTCCTGGGCCGTGGAAAAAACGGCGCGACGAGCTTCCCAACTGACCGAGTTGTTCTGAAGTGAACAGCGAGGTATTGAAATAGGGCTGGCCACTTCGGGGGTTGGTAAAGTCTAATTTGCCTGGAGTAACGTTTGGCACGTCGATACCGTTGCAGTTCGGCCCGGCGCAGTTAGTACCGATGAGCGAGTTGTCATCAAGTTCGAGCAGCGTCACCGGCAGGCCAGTGGAAAACCTGGTGATACCCGAGACCTTCCAGCCCGAAAGTAGCTTGCCCGCTCGGCCCGATAGGTGATCGAGAGGCAACTCGTACGTGTAGCTGAACACGAAATTGTTTCTGAGGTCAAAGGCAGCCAATTCTCTGGTGAGTCCCGGATCAAAAGGATTGACTTGATCACCCAGTCCGGACGCTTGATCGATCGTCTTGCTATACGTGTAGCCCGCCAAAAACTCCAGGCGGCCGCTGCGATGCCGAGCCGTAACTTCAAGGGCGTTGTAGTTTGCATTGCCGATATTTTCGTAAAGGCCGGTGCTGCCGAAATTTGCTCCCAATGGTTGACGTGGAACTACCGTTTGTCCAGAGACTGTCGTAAAAGTTCCGGTCTCAGCGAACGGACCGCAAGTCGCTGTCCCCGGCGCGACTTGGCTGGTCTGATACACAGAAAGGCAGAGCGCGGGAATGGAAGGGTTGGCCTCGACGAGCACAAGCAGGCGATGACTCTGGGTTCCGACATAACTAATGTTCAGCAGCGAATTATTTCCCAGCTGCCGCTCGAACGACAATTCGTAATGCTCGGCATAAGGAAGACGGTTCTTGTACCAGTATCCCGGTGAACTCGATATGGGCAGATACTGGGGCCAATTTACATTCGGATCGGGGTTGGAAGCTGACACATTCGCAGGGGGAAACACCACGGGGAAGCGTTGCCCTTCGACATTTCCAGTGGCGCGATCGACGAAAGGAGTTGCGAATAAAGGAGGATTAGGGCTCGAATAATACAATCCGTAGGGCGGGTCACCCACCTCCAGCGCGTCGGTGAGATCCTCGATTGCCGTATAGAAGAAACCGTAGCCGGCCCGGATGCTGGTTTGGCCGCTGCCTCCGAACAGGCGGCGGAGAATACCGCCATCGGCGGAAGGCGAATATGCCAGCCCGATTCGGGGAGCAAAATTGTTGTAATGGGTTGGAGCCAGAGTGGACGGCACATTCGGATCACCCGGGAATACCCATCCAGTAGGAGCGCCAGGAAATACTTTGGATTGCTCCCCCGGAATAATGGTCTCCAACTGGTTGTTTTCTTCCCACCAGGATGTACTTACATCCCAGCGCAGCCCATAATTCAAGGTCAGGGCGGAGGCAACGCGCCAGCTATCCTGGGCGTACAGCCCGTAGTACCGGTTGCGGGAATGAAGCGGAGCTTGTTGTCCCTGCTGGTAACTTACCGGCGCACCGATTAGAAAATCGGCGAAGTCGAGCCCAGTTTCCGAACCATCGAAAGCAAAGCTGCCGTTGTTCGCACCGAAGGTGTGCTGCGTGATCTGGTCGTAATGGAAGTTTCCACCAAATTTGATGGAATGCGTGCCGACAACTTTTGAATAGTTATCGAGTACCTGGTAGGTGTTGTTGTACTGCTCCAGAGGGTTGGCATTCACGCCTAAAGTGAAATTGTTGAACGTTGTGTTGGGCACACCACTATACTGCGGGGCAAGAGGGACAATGCCCAAGGTATTCGCTCCCGTCACAAATCCTAAAGAAGACAGAGATGGACCGACTCCTCCCACCGGTTGGCCGACGAAGTTCGCGTTGCGCACGTAATGCAACCGAAGTTCGTTCACCGCGGTCGGGCCCTGTGTTGTAGTATCGCTCAGGTTGACCATCTGGGCTCGACCGATGTTCTGAACGCCAAATCCCGGCAACGACGAGTCGCAGTATGGGCACTGCTGCGTATAGTCATCTAGAAAGTAGTACGCGGAGAGCATGCCGAAACGGCTGCTTCCATCTACACGTATTCCACCCTTGTCATCCCGCAACACATTGTTGTACGCAGAGGTCTCAAAATACGGCAGACCGCCGATCGAGGTGTTCGGCGGCGGGATGTACTTTAGAAGCGCCGTGGAAGGAGTGGATATTGCCGATGACGGAACGATTGCATTGGGAAAAACGCAGACTGTCGGATCGGTGCAGCCGGGCACATAATAATTTTCGCCGTTTGCGACCGGATATCCCAGTTCAGAAGAGAGCGTGTTTGCCCAAGCCGCCCCGTTGACAGTCCCGGTGAGCGCGCTGGCTGAGTCCGCCAGGTTTCCTGTCAGGTCCGCACTGCTAGGGACAGGCACATCGGCAACTTGACTCTGCGTCTGCCGCGTGCCTTGATAGTCGACGAAGAAGAAAACCTTCTTACGCACGACGGGGCCGCCGAACGTGCTCCCAAACTGGTTCTGCTTAAATGCACCGCGGATAGAACTGAAGAAATTTCGCGCATCGAGAGCATCATTGCGCAAGAACTCGAAGGCCTCTCCGTGAAACTCATTGGTGCCAGACTTCGTGATGGCGTTTACCTGTCCTCCACTGTAATTTCCGTACTCAGCCTCGAAGTTATTGGTGATGATTCGAAACTCTTCGATTGAGTCCAGGCTGGGAACGATTGAGGTGGTCTGGCTCACGCCTTCGTTGACGTTGCCACCGTTTACCATGAAGCCATTCGCAGTTTCGCGCTGGCCGCTGACAGAGAGGCTGCCGGCGTTCAAGCTGCCAGACGGCGAAATAATCGACGACTGGTACTCACCGGATGTTTCTGGCGCCACACCAGGTTGCAGTGCCAACAAATCGGTGTAGCTTCGACCGTTGAGCGGGAGGGACTGCATCTTGGCGCTCCCGATCACCTCTCCCATCTGCGTATTCGTAGTTTCAACCCGGACCGCACTGCTTGAGACGGTCATCTCCTCATGAACGCCGCCCACCTGGAGACGTGCATCCATCCTCACTGCACTATTCGCGTCGATGGCGATACTGGTCTGGTGAAATTCCTTGAAGCCATTCTTGCGCACACTGACGGTGTAGGTGCCAACCGGCAATGCCAGAAAAGAATAGAAGCCCTTGTCATCAGTGTGAACTAACCGCTGCATTCCGGTTTCGATGCCGCGGGCAGTGATCTCCGCTCCGACAACTACAGCGCCACTCTCGTCCGTGACGATCCCCGAAATGCTCCCGGTTACACCGGCGCTAGCGCGTTGAAAGGTGGATATGCAGAACAAGCCAGCGAGCAGCACCGACCAGACCATTGGACGCAAATGAATCCTTCGTAACCGATGGTCGAATTCTGTTCCGACCGTCATGGCAAGTCGCTTATATACCATGGCTCTCCCGTGAGCTTTCTGTTTTGGCTCGAAATATGTTTCCTGTACTTACTTCATATACTGAAGTAATATGCCTCTATCGTGCCAACATTTACGCGTATTCGTTCAATTCTGTCAAGAAGTATTTGTGTGCTCCTCTTGGGGTTCCAGCGGAATTGGCCGCCATCAACGTTCGGAGGCTCTGTTAGTGAACTCTGCACGAGTAGGGTAAATTACCTCAAATGGCCTTTTTGGTTTTAAGCCGCAACTCGAATCGTCCAATGCTTGGGAGCGTAAAGAGAACTGAGTGACTCCCGTGAAAGGGCAGATAATGAACAGTAGAAGCCTACAAAGGACTCGGACCCGAAATCCGGAATCCAAATCTTTCAAGAATGAGTTAAATGTTTTGCAACTCATTCACGCGAAATGCAACATTTCGCGAATTGAACTATCGAAGGAGACTGGCCTGAGTGCAGCTTCCATCACCGCCATCGTTCAAAATCTGATCGACAAAAGGCTGGCTGTGGAATCCGGGCACAACGCAAGCGCTTTTGGACGAAAACCTGTTTCTCTCAGCCTTCGTGATGACGCCGGCTTCCTCGTTGGAGTAGATCTGGGATCGTTCTACACGAGAGTAGTCATCACAGATGTTCGAGGCACTCTGGTCTACAAGCGGGAATTAAAGACCGGAATGGCCGATGGCCGCGATCTTGTTCTCTCCAGAACGTTGAAGGCGATTCACAAAGCGATCGATGATTCCGGAAAGCCAAGAAATGCCTTTAAAGGGATCGGAATTGGGCATTCGGGTGTGATCGATGTAAATAAAGGCTTGGTATTATCCTTCCCTCGCCCCGGTCAGATGGCCGAATGGAAAAACGTCCCGCTCAGAGACATCCTGGAGCATGAATTTGACGTGGCCTGCCTGCTTGAGGACAGCGTACGAGCGATCGCGACAGCGGAGAAGCATTTTGGATTCGGAACAGGCTTGAACGATTTCATCTATGTTGACGTAGGAATGGGAATTGGAGCAGCGATTTTTATTGATGGCAAACTGTACCGCGGACCTGGTGGCAGCGCCGGCGAATTCGGTCATATGACAGTCGATGAACACGGCCCGCTTTGTTGCTGTGGCAATTATGGATGCTTGGAGACGCTGGCTTCTTGCGCAGCCATTATTCAATCAGTGAAAAGCGCTATCGAAAAGGGTGTGGATTCGAAAGTTCGGGAGTTGGCGCAAGGAGATATGAACCGGATCAGTATTGAGATGATCGGACAAGCTGCCATGCAAAATGACAGCCTGTCCTTTCGCGTTTTGCATGAGGCAGTGTCACATATTGCTATAGCTCTGGCTGACGTTGTGAACCTACTGAATCCGCACGTTCTCATTTTTGGAGGAGCTTTATTCCGTTCCGCACCTGAACTATTCCTGGAACCTTTGAAACGCACCATAAAGCAACGCGCGCTGGAAAAATCAGCGAATGAAGTTCAACTCAAGATCTCGACTTTGGGGAGCGAAGCGGGCGCCGTCGGAGCCGGAAGATTGATTTCCGAAATTGTGGTGGAAAGACTCTACCAAGAGTCCTGAACAGAGGGTTTACTTCCGGAAAGTTAGGATTCTCTCGCGTTCAATTGCTCGTGAGTCCAGAGTGCTCGCGACACACAGCAAGACGATAATGACGAAGAACAGCAGAAATGAGGCAACGGCCAAAATGAGCACTGGCATGGCCCACCTCTACCCGGATTTTTCCCCGACTATGTTCTGGTATCCGTGCGGCTCGTCACGGTCGCGTGTGACGCGCGTCCAGAGTCCAGGGAGTGCTGTGGTCTGATCGACGGAGTTCCTTGCGGGGCGCTGCGAGCTTAACACTCTGAGCAACCTGGTTGATTGCCTCAACCATACGCTCGAGAAGCCGCTCTACCGCCCACCTGTTCCCTGCCCCTCCTACGAGCGAGGAGGTTTATCCGTGACCATGTATATTCATGGGCTGGAATCAAAGCAACAGCGAAATCGAGGAGCGGCGGGGCGCAAAATTATGAACTATCAACAGCAGATTCCACTGATGACAAAAGGGCACGGCGACATGCTCAATATCACCGAGCAGGTTGCTGCGATTGTGACATCCTCGGGTATCCGAGCCGGCACGGTTAACGTTTTCAACGTCGGCAGCACCGCGGCGGTGGGCACGATTGAGTTCGAGCCCGGCCTGCAGCATGATCTGCCCGCTATCCTGGACAGGCTTATTCCACCTAGCCGAAACTACGGTCACGAACAGGCTTGGCAAGATGGCAACGGTCACTCGCATCTGCAAGCAACGCTACTGGGTCCGTCCTTGACGGTACCGATCGCGGATGGAAAGCTCGTGCTTGGTACCTGGCAGCAGATTTTCCACCTCGAATGCGATGTGCGCGGGCGCCAGCGCACGCTCGTCATCACGTTGGTTGGGGACTAAAGCGCTTGTTCACCTGCGAAAGCCTGCTCTCCGCCAAACTGCTGTGCAAGCATCATTCCCCAGCCTACCTCGTCGCGACGCAACTAGCATCTTCACTGCTTGCGTCCGTAGAATTTCACTTCCCCGTCGACCACATTGGCCACGTAGCGACCGCTATCAAGAAATTGCATAACTTTCTTGCCTGCCCTTGCCAGTTCTGCCCAACGAGAGCCTGTATTTGGGTTCTGCTCGAGACCCCTCAGCATCTGGTTCTCAAACCTGAAATCCACCTCACGCAATTTCGATCTACTGGTGCGCCGGACTGGGTAGCTCCCGCTTTCCAGCGTGACGGTCTTGACGTCCTCAACCAAGACCTGCCGCCACACCGAAATCAGAGTTTCTTCTATGCTCGTGGCCATCGTTTTTCGTCGCCAGATGGATTATCGAACACGCCGTCGATCTTGTTCATAATTCGATCGGCCGACTGAACTGCGGATGAGATCAGGTACTCCATTCGCGGGCTGGGGCGAGTATCGCCCAGATCCTCCGGCGTCTTTAGATGTCGCGCCACCAGGATTCCAGCCACAGTTGCCAGCACGCGTTTGCGTCCTTCCTCCATATCTTGGGCGTTCACCTGTTCTAATTCTGAGCCGCTGCAATCAAACTGAGAATCTCCCCCCTGGTTATGCGTCAAACGCATCGAGAAGCGTCCAGCGGGCCTTGCGTTCGAGGCGCACGAGCCGATGCTCGAACCGCGCCTTGATCGTGCGATATGTCGCCACCGCGATCGTCCCCACTTGATTTGCGCGGCGGAGCTGAGCGAGCGCCTCACGCGCGATCGTCAGCGCCTGTCGCGGCTCGCGGGCTTCGTGCTCGTAGTAGATTGCCAACTGCTCGTAAGCTTCGTAGCCCTCGCGAGAGTTTCCCAATGCGCTTTCCCAAAGCTCCCGCGCACGTGCGAGGTCCCCGTCGCGCTTTGCTAGTCGTGCGAGTGCCGCACGAGCAGCACGATCGGTTTCCATCGGCAGTACGGAGCCAATCGATTGTTCGTACAGTTTGCGCGCACGCTTTACCTCACCGCGCCGCTCGCAGATGCGAGACACACCGTACAGCTCTAGTCCATCCTGGCTACTTAATTCCTCCTCGCCGAGGAGTGACAGGATACGGCCTGAGAGTCCGGCGAGCCCGCGCAGATCCATCTGGTTGTGCTGAAAGACAGGGACCAGCGGGTCTGCATGCCCGCCGCGCACAAAGTCGAGATAGATTCTCGGGATCATCTCTGACACTACATCTGCACCGCGGTCCCATCCGAGCACGTGACGTTCGAGTTCGGACAATCTTACGGAGCCGAGCCGCAGGCGCCACAGATTCCGCGCCGGATGAAGAAAATCGAGGTGGGCCCGGAGTGCGGGCGGAGGAATGGTTCGCGTCATCCGATAACGTGTTTCGAGCAGCGGCCAGTCGAACGATTTTCCGTTGAACGTGACGAGCACCGGGCGTTCTGCCAGCCGCTCTGCAAGCGCCGCGAGCAACGAACGCTCTTCGCTGTACTCACGCATGAACAACTGCTCGACCTCTAGGCCCCCGCCTTCCCACCATGCCAGGCCGACCAGAAACGGATACGTTCCCGTCCCGCCGGCGAGTCCCGTTGTTTCCGTGTCGAGAAAAAGCCACTGCTGAGCGTCCGCGACATCTTCCGGAGCATCCGGTGCGAGCAACCGCAATGCCGCAGCATCTGGAGCGCACGGGGCATAGTCACCATGCCAACAGTGCAGTGACAGATGCTCCCCATGGTCGTTCTGCTTCACCGAGGCCCCCAGGATCAGCGCAAGTCTCTCGGATCCAATGGCAGCGCCGCCGATGGATTCCTCTTCGACATGGTTCCGCACCGGCCCGACCTCGTCTCCTGATAGGGACATGGTCGAAGGACGCTCGAGTGCCTTCAACCGGGCGAAGCGATCTGGTGTCGTGCTACTCACCTTGAGTTGAATACCCCCATCCTTTATCTATATCTATCCTTATTAATACTGGGCGCTCCGGAGGCCTCTCAGGAACACAACTGCCGAAGGATCGCCAGAGCTACCTCCTTGGACCGCTCGCTCTTGTCACCTGTGGGGCCGACACATGACGGGCATCCGTTATCACATGAACAGGCGGCGATGAGTTCACGCGTACGCGTCAAAAGCACATCGCAGACGCGGTAGAGCGGTTCGCTGAATCCAATCCCTCCCGGATACGCGTCATACAGGTACAAGTTGGGCTCGAAGAGTTCCCTCTCGATACTTGTCGCGGTTGCGAACTCCTGCCATTCAATGTCGGCGCCGGCACTCGGCGGCCGCTCACCAACCGCCGTGCCAAGGTCGCGACGGTCGCACATCAGCAGCAGCGTCGCCATGGACGCGAGTGCGTAGACTAGCCCGAAGATGCCACTCTGCCGCTCGGAAAGCGTGAAAGGCAGTCCTGCCAGCAATTCGTGTTCGAGCGTCACCCAGAACGTAGTTGTGTGCATCTCGTTCTCCGGCAATTCGAGCTTTCCGGAGCCGACGTTCTCATTCGTGAAGAACTTGATTTTCTTGAAACCGACGACCTGCGACCGCACGAGCACGTCGCCATGCGCCCGTGCTGCCGGGCCGGGGATACGCTGTTCTTCTGCGATTTCCAGTACCCGCACCTGCGTGTAGCGGATGGCGTCTGTGAAGTAGTCCACGTTCACGCGCTTCACGTATGCCTTGCGCTGGCCGAAATCAAGCCGCTCGACGTGGTACTGCTGACCCTGATGAATGTAGATCGCCTTTGGATGGACGGTAGTGAGGGCGGACGAAAAGTCTACCTCTCCGATCACCTCCGGTTCACCATTCTCTTCACCCGTCGTATCGATAATGATGAAATTGTCAGACGTCACCGAACGCAGGCTGATCGTGTCCCCAGGATATGCCTCCTGGACCCAGTGCCAGTTCCCGCCGCTCTTATGCAGGAAACCCGCTTCGCCCAGTCGCTTGCAGAGTTCGGGCAAGTCCACGTCGCCGAATCGCTCATCGGGCGAGAGTGGCAGCTCGAAGGCAGCACACTTCAAATGGTTCACGAGAATCTCAAGGTTGTCTGGCTGAATGTGTGCATGCTCGGGCGAACTCCCGAAAAAGTAGTCCGGATGCTGGACGATGAATTGATCGAGCGGCGCAGAAGATGCAACGAACACTGCGCAGGAGGTCCCGCTGCGACGCCCCGCGCGCCCGGCGCGCTGCCAAGTCGAAGCAATCGAACCCGCGTAACCCGCCATCACACAAGCATCAAGTGACCCAATGTCTATGCCCAGCTCGAGTGCATTCGTTGTTACTACTCCGCGGATCCGGCCCTCGCGCAGCCCACGTTCAATCTCGCGCCGTTCCCCCGGCAAATAACCGCCGCGGTAGCCGCGGACCGGTTCCGCGTGGCCAGGCTTCGGCGGATTCGCCTGCTGCAAATACGTGAGCAGGACCTCCGTATGCAATCGGCTATTGGCGAAAACAATTGTCTGCAGCTTGCGTGCAAGCAGTTCCTTGGCTACACGCGTGGCTTCATTGATATAGCTGCGCCGAATGCCAAGGTTTCGGTTGACCATCGGCGGATTGTAGAAAACGAAAAGCTTTTCCCCAGCGGGCGCGCCATTCTCCTCGATCACGTCGACTTCGCTCTCGATGAGTTGCGAGGCTAACTCGCCAGGATTCGCAATCGTAGCGGAACAGCAGATGAACTGCGGTTCCGAACCGTAGAACCGCGCGACGCGCCTCAAGCGCCGTAACACGTTTGCAAGATGGCTTCCGAATACCCCGCGATAGGTGTGCAATTCATCCAGCACGATATAGCGCAGGTTCTCGAACAGGCGCATCCACTTGGTGTGGTGCGGCAGGATTCCGGTGTGCAACATGTCCGGGTTCGTCAGGACAATATGTCCGCGTTCTCGGACCGCCTTGCGCGCGTCGTTTGGTGTGTCGCCATCGTAGGTGAACACTCCAAAACAATCGTCGAGTCGTTTGGCGAGATCGTGCAATTCGGCAAGTTGGTCCTGAGCCAGTGCTTTGGTCGGAAATAGGTAAAGAGCGCGAGTATCGGGATTCTCCAGCACGGCATTCAACACTGGAAGGTTGTAGCAGAGTGTTTTGCCCGACGCCGTCGGCGTTACCACGACAACGTTCCTGCCGCTGTGTAGTAGCTCGGCTGTGGCGGCCTGGTGCGAATACAGTTCCTTGATTCCTTTTGCTCGGTACGCCTCAGCCAGTTCACTTCTAACCCAGCCCGGCACGGGCCGAAACTCCGCCTCGCGGGCTGGGATTTGTCGCACGGACGTCAGCACTTCGTCCGTGCGGTAGCGGGCAACCAGCGTTCCGAGAATTTCCTGAACGGTATCGAGAGTCGTGCTTAATCGTGGGGCCAGGGCCTGGGACGTGGACATGCAAACCTCTGCGAACATATTCGCCATTTGTTCGCTTCAGCCTAGCACTTCGTCGCGCAGCCGTGCAACATCCAAATCCCGGTATCCGAATCCCGGCACACAACAAGCCCGCTGGCTCTTTCCAATGCAGGTCCGCTATTCGGCGGGGCGTCTGACCGACAGTCAGCCGGCAGCGACCTGAGACCCTTGAATGCGGTCTTGCAGATTTAGCACACTTCTCGCAAACAAACCCAAGCGAAACGAACCGGAACCAGACTTGCGAAAAGCAGAACGAGTTCGGGTTCATCGTGTCAGGGCGGCTGAATTTTCTGGTTGTCGATAATTAGGAGCGTTTCGTTCACACTTCCGACACGCCCGTTTGAACGAAGCCTTATCGGCAGACGCTTTCGCGTGCTCGGTGTCGGCAGTGTGCCGGTGAGCGGATAAGGTTGGGTCGTAAGGAGAACACCTATGACCCACCTTCGCAAAATGATGCTCGAAGAACTCGAGCGTCGTAATTACGCTCAGACTACCATCGACTGCTACATCCAGACGATCGAGGATTTTGCCCGTCACTTTCGGCGCCCTCCCGATCAGCTCACTCCTGAGCACATCCGCGAGTACCAAGCGTACCTGTTCCGCGAGAGAAAGCTAGCCGCGTCCACCGTGACGCAACGGCTGGCGGCGCTGCGGTTCTTCTATACGCAGACGATCAAGAAAGCTTGGAGCGTGGCCGTGACCCCTTATCCGAAGAAGACGCGCCCCCTGCCGAGCATCCTGAGCCCGGAAGAAGTGGCCCACCTCATCGACTCGTCCCAGACTCGATTTCATCGCATGGTATTGATAACGCTCTATGGCACGGGGGCACGGCGCGCAGAGTTAGCTCGCTTGCAAATTTCCGATATCGACAGCCGACGCATGGTGATCCACATCCGGGGCGGCAAAGGTCGTCAGGACCGCGATGTCATGCTCAGTCCCAGGCTGCTGGAAGCCTTGCGCGACTATTGGCGTAGCCTGAAGCGCAAACCCACGGAATGGTTATTTCCGGGCGGGTCCCGGCACACCTCCAATCGTCCCATCACTCCCAGAGCGGTGTGGTATGCGTGCCAACGTGCTGCCCAGCGGGCGGGACTTCAGAACCGGGTTCATCCCCACACGCTGCGCCATTGTTTCGCTACGCACTTGCTGGAAAACGGAGCTGACCTACGCACCATTCAACTGCTCCTGGGACATCACGATCTGAAGGAGACCACGATCTATCTTCATCTCTCGCGACGGCATCTCAACGCCACCGCGAGTCCGCTGGACGCGCTCAAGTTGAAAGATCAGTCACCGCAGAACCCGTAGATGAACCGGCCGCCACTGGAGGTGGCCGATCTGGTTCGCGCCGCGGGACGCGTCTTCATCGAACGAAGCCGCCGGTGGATCACCTGGCAACACCTCACGGTGCTGCGAGCCATCGCGCGCTGTCGTACCGCCGCCTTGGGCGGGCATCTCGATGAGTGCATCGACTGTGGCTACCGTCCGGCCATCTCCTACAACAGCTGCCGCAACCGGCACTGCCCCAAGTGTCAAGCCAACGCCCGTGCTCGTTGGCTCCAAGCGCGTCGTCAGGAGCTTCTCCCCACGCGCTACGTCCATGTTGTCTTTACCCTACCTCGTGAACTGGCGCCGCTTGCCTTGCAGAACAAGAAACTCCTGTACCATCTTTTGCTGCAGACCAGTGCCGCAACCCTCCTCGCAGTCGCTCGCGATCCCAAACATCTCGGCGCCGAGATCGGCTTCTTCAGTGTGCTCCACACTTGGAATCAAAAACTCGAACATCACCCGCACGTGCATTGTGTCGTGCCCGCCGGCGGATTGTCGCTCGATCGCACCCATTGGATCCAGCCACGCTACCCCTTCTTCCTTCCCGTCAAGGTGCTCAGTCGCGTCTTTCGCGGTAAGTTTGTGGCCGCTCTCAAACGCAACTTCCGGCAGGGGAAGCTGGGCTTCCACGGCAACCTGAAACCTCTCGCTCACTCCAAAGTTTTCTCCGCCTGGATAAGAACCCTGTTCCGAAACGACTGGCACGTCTACTCCAAACGCCCCTTCGAAAGCGCCGAGCATGCGCTCTGTTATTTAGGCCACTACACTCATCGCGTCGCCATCTCCAACCACCGACTCGTCTCTTTCGTCGATGACCAAGTCACCTTTCGCTGGCGCGATTCCGCTCACAACAACGAACACAAGTTGATGACCCTAGCGCTCGATGAGTTCCTGCGACGATTCCTGTTGCACCTGCTCCCTAAAGGTTTCGTCCGCATCCGCCATTTCGGCTTCCTCGCCAATCGCCGTCGCGCCACTCTCCTACCGCTTTGCTTTCAACTACTCGGCGCGGTACCGCAGCCGCAGGCAGAACAACAAGCATCGGCTGCCAAGGAACCGCGCTCTCTTTGGCGCTGTCCTAAATGTGGCGGCCCCATGATAGTCATCGAGAGACGTTCTGCAGCCCAACTCCAACTCCGTTCTCCACCTTCTCGCACCGGAGCCGCTGCATGAAACTCCAATTACGATCGCCCTCACTGGTTGCCTTCCACCACCTGCGGGTGTGGTGCGCCCCTGTCGCCCCTAACCAAGCTCCTCACTTCGAACTTTCGCACGCACACTACCATCGAACCAATCCGGCCTGTGCTTCGGTTCGCTCTACCACTGATTCCCAAAGTCGTTCTCATCACGGCAACCCCATTGAATTTGCATAAGCGATTCCTCACCAGCGGCTTCCTTCAAACAGCTGTATCGGACGCGCCTCGTAGTAAGTGGCAGGTTATTTTGGGAGTCGGGCGGGGCGCATCCGATACAGTACTAGCGTCTCTGGATAGTTTCTGGTTTACCGACAAACCGGGAGCGATGCTCAGCGAATCATTAAGCAAACAGCAAAATCCTCCCCGACTATGTGCTACTCCACGCGCAATAGGATCCCCCCACCTGGGGCGAGCCAGTTTTGCTCACCCCGGAAGGGCTCCGCTCGACCTGAGTAAGGATTAATGCGCACAACGTTGTGCACTTCCCGCTTGAACTCAATGTCAAAGCGGAAGGAGTACGTCAAGTCCTTGTTGACTATCATCAGGTAGGATCGCCCCTTTTCGTCTTCGAATTCACCCACCAGAAAGCGCGCTGCGACGGAGGGCGGTACATACTGATCTTCGTCTTTCACCATGTCGATCCACCGCACCAGACGGCTCTCAGAAAGCGGCTGGCCTTGCTTGGGCACATCGGGATAGTGGTAGACGCCTGTGCTCCGCAGTCCGACCAGGGTGGGCGCAAGCGCGTGGATCTCGTAGTTGATGCGGCGCAGCGCGTCCCAGGTCGCGGTTTTGTTTCCAAACTGGTCGATCGCACCCATCCGGTAGTTGCCTCGCTCCGGCGTGAAGTACGTGAAGTACTGGATGCCCCGCGCGCCGTAGGCCATTGCGCTGTATACCTGCAGGTGTAAGGTGGCATCCGAAGGCACCAGATAACCGAAATGGGCGACGGCCTGAATGCAGCTCCAGAAGGGAGTCTTACTCTCCAATCCGACCTTGTGCACGATCTCAAGGTTGGTGAAGAACTCGTCTCCCATGCCGCCGTAAGATAGTGAATAGTTATCGAAGCTCAGGATGGGCTGATGGACCACATCGACGAGCGCTTTGGCATAGTCCTCATAGTTCGTGTACCACTCCTGCTCCCCCTCCCGGTAAGGAAACAAGTTCACGTAGGGGAGTTTGTCGGGCATGGCTTCGCGCAGCAATGCGACTACGCGTCCGAGAGCAGGCATTTCAAGAGTCCGAGGCTCGTCGTCCAGAAAGAATCCCCGCACTGTAGGATCGCTGCCGAACTCGCGCGCCAGTTCGGCGACGTCTTTGCGGATATGATCCTCGGGTGGCAGTTTTTTCCAGTTGTAGTTGCTCAGTCGTGGATCTCGGAGGACACAGGTTAGACCAGCGGCCCGGACGCGCTCGACATCCTCCGCCCCACAGAACCCGGCCATATTCATCCCCGCATCTTTCATCCCTTGCAGAAGCTCCGGGTCGGAGGGTGTGTTGTCCCACGGCATGACGACAAAATCGCGAGGCGTCGCGGGCTGTGGGTGCGGAAACTGCTGAGCAAGGAGTGAGCCCTGCACAAGGAGCGCTATGGCAACT